>Ga0070729_10005391_pt1 | contig 13222 bp, 8 predicted proteins | sample tdDd472_FD_66725 | JGI IMG/M metagenome (GOLD analysis project Ga0070729, IMG submission 66725) | Marine sediment microbial communities from the Atlantic coast under amendment with organic carbon and nitrate - tdDd47.2 | ecosystem: Environmental > Aquatic > Marine > Coastal > Sediment | place...
CATTTTAGACCAAGAAGTAAGCATTACCAGAGATAAGCATGGAGTCCCCTATGTTCATGCCCAAAATCTTCCCGATTTGATTCGAGCACAGGGTTTTGTGCTGGGGCAGGATCGGGTTTTTCAAATAGAGTTATACCGAACGATTATCCAGGGAAAACTGGCTTCTCTTGTAGGGGAAGTGGGTTTGGATTCAGATATACAAATGCTAGTCTTGGGTGTGTATGAAAATGCTAAACGCCACAGCGCACAACTAGATGATGATAGCCGCACATACCTCCAGTGGTTTGCTGAAGGATATAATGCTTATTTATCGGCAAAGCCCAATGAACTCCCACTTGAATTTAAGCTACTGGGGTTTGCGCCCAAGCCGATCACTGTACAAGACCTGGTAGCCGTACAACATTATATGGGATTTACCCACAGTCAGAATCATGAAGACGAAATCATGAGCTTAAACCTACAACTCGCCCTGGGTAAGGAAAAAGCAGCTTCTCTTTCTCCTTTAAATATCAACCCAGATCGAGAGCAAGCAGTCTATGATCTTTGGCGGCAGGATAGCAAAAGTGAGGAGGCGATTGGCTGGCATGGCACCTCCCCTACTACCACCCCTTGGGTTCCCACTAGCATGCCCTCCCTCGGCTCTAACAATTGGGTATTGAATGGTGAAAAATCTACATCGGGCAAACCTATTCTAGCCAATGATCCTCACCTGGATGCGACCATCTTACCGGGCCCTTGGTTTCCTATTGGATTATTTGCTCCAGGCATCCAAGCCGTAGGTGCCACCATCCCCTGTGTTCCCGGCATTCTAGTGGGCCGTACTAAGCATTTAGCCTTTGGCGTCACCAATGCCTACGGAGATAGCCAAGACCTGTATGTAGAATCCCCCGATCCAAACAAAGCCGACCATTACCTTGAGCAGGGGGAAAGCCGCCCCTATGCGAGCAAAGAAGTAATCCTAAAAATAAAAGACGGAGAAGCCGAGGGCGGCTTCCGTGAAAGGCCGCTTCAGATCCGTTTTACGGCAAGAGGGCCTTTACTTTCAGACCATTCCTTTTTTGGTTTGGATGCCAAGCGCCCCGTCAGCTTCCGCTGGACACTAGCAGAGACCACTAGCCAAACCATCGGGATAGACCGCCTTCTCACCGCCAAAAATGTATTTGAGCTAGACGACTTATTAGCTGATATGGATGTCGTGTATTTCAATTTTGTATTTGCTGATACAGAAGGAAATATCGGGCATCGAACTACTGGTGAAATTCCAATCCGAGAAGGCCACCAAGGGGCATTAGCCAAGGCCCCTACCGCCACGGACGACTGGACGGGCTTTATCCCAAAATCTGAAATGCCTGGCCAAATTAATCCAGCCAAAAACTGGGTAGGCACAGCCAATCACGACGTTCGTCCCGATAGTTTCCCCTATTATTATTCTTCCCATTTCGCGCCCAATTATCGCTATCAGCGCATATCTGAGATATTGAATAAGGAGACAAAATCTAGTGCAGAAGATCAATGGGAAAACATACTAGATGTCACCAATACACACGCCATACGGCTCAAGCCTATATTCATGGCTGCGTTGCAGAAAGATCCTGCGACCCAAATGTTGGCAGAAAGATTGAAGGATTGGGATCACCAAGATGAAGTAAATTCGGTTGGTGCGAGTATCTTTCACCTGGTTCATGAAGATTTAGTACGACTTATACTCGCGGATGACTTACCCGAAGAACTTTTCCAGCATTTACTCAAGATGCGCTATTACTGGTTGCAACGGGTCGATGAATGGATTGTTGAAGGTCAATCCCCTTGGTTTGACAAGCAGCATACCGACCAGAAAGAAGAGCTTGAAGACTTGATTATTGCGGCGGGGAAAAGTAGCCAAGCTCGATTGACGGAATTACTAGGAGCCACTGCAGATCAATGGACTTGGGGAGCGCTGCATAAGGTGATATTTGTTAGTCCATTGCGTACCCGAGGCACAGGACGAGACTGGGTTGGAGGAGGCGAATTCCCTGCCAATGGTTCGGGCGAAACGATTAACAGAGGTCAATATGAAATGGATCGCGGCCCTTATGAAAGTAAATGGTTCAGTTCTATGCGCATGGTCGCCGATCTTTCTGACGCAGAGAAAATACGAGCGGTGGTTTCTGGAGGAAATGCGTCGCGACAGTTTCATCCTTATTTCACGTCTCAATTAGATAGTTGGGTGAAGGGGGAAGCTTTGTATTGGTGGTTGGACCCTGCGAAAGCTAAGGAGGAGGCGGTGCATGAGTTGGTGTTGGAGGGGAAGGGGAAGGGGTGAAAGGGGTGAAGAGGTGAAAGGTTGCTGGGTTAGGCTTCAGAAGTTTTCTTGGTCGTGGCCGAGCAAACTTCTGAAGTCTAAGTAAAGCTCTAGTTACTGGATAAGAGATTAGCTGACTCCTGTTTGAGCGTACGGATATCGATGATCAATTGTTGAATCGCAGTTTTATTCAGTCCATTATAGATTCCTCGGATATGCCGATTCTTATCAATCAATACAAAGTTTTCGGTATGCAAGAAGTCTTCCGCTTCTTTCTCAACCCCTAGGTCCTCCTCTACAAAATAGTAGTTGCGCCCAAGGTCATAGATCAGTGCTCTCTCCCCAGTCACTAGGTGCCATTTATCGCTAGAAACACCTTTGGCGATAGCGTATTTTTTCAATTCGGGAACAGAATCGCGATTGGGGGTTACAGAATGTGAGATAAGTAACAGCTCTTTATCGTCCTTGAAAGCATCCTGCAAAAGTGCCATATTATCAGTCATTTTGGGACAGATACCGGGGCAGGAGGTAAAGAAAAAATCTGCGACATAAATCTTATCCGCAAAGGTCTTTTCCGTAATCGTATTTCCTTCTTGATTGATGAATTCGAAAGAGGGAATAGTATGAAAATTCTCTAATGAAATGGTATCCTCTTCCAGCCATTGGGGGGTAAAAGAGGGGTTGTCATAATAGGGTAATTGTGCTACCCGACTATCATTTTGGGGTTGATCCTGACAGGCGAAAATGCCCAATACTAGAGCCCCAAAAACCACTATTCTACTGTGCTTTAAACTGCTTAATTTCATTGTTTTTGTTTTCCATTAGTACTCCGTATATTTTGGTTAACACAGGCGCCCAATACAAACAGCAAACAGGTAACAATAGGATTACTGTATCGCATTGGGGGTACCTTGATTATCTCCTGGGAAAAGGATGTAGTACAAATTATTATACAATTCATTCTGAATATGATAGAGGTACTCTTCTTCGTTCGTGTGTTGTGTCAGGTTGATTACAGTTAATGATTTATTGGATACCTTTCCGATGAAAAACTTGCGGAGGGGTGGGTATTATTTTAGAAAAATAGTTTTAAGGTCGGGAAAGACTTCAGAAGTTTCCAGTAGCCACGGCTGAGAAAACTTGTGAAGGCTAGGTTAGTATTTAGGGCCAATATTAGCGTTGGCGACCCATTGGTAGATAAACAAGCCACCCAAGAAGATGGTCGCAAAGACATTGACAATCAAAACACCATTGAGCCACATTGGGATTAGCGCCAAAATGCCCACAGTAGTCAGACCAATCGTATAAGCGATCAATCGTTTCCGAGCTTTGGGCTTGGCCGGTTTGAACATGGAAGCTAAAGGAATCATCATACCGAAGAAGAAAAAGGCGGTCGCCATAAAAGCTTCATTCTTACTGGATAGGTAAACGATAATACTTACAATAGAAAGGGCTAGCGAGAGTCCAACCAACATCGCACTTAGGCGCTCCTTCTGGGACAAGGCAAAACGGCCATAAGGATTTACCAATAAAAATAGATTAGCCAGCGGCTCCATGAACCAAGTTGACAAGGCAAAGACCAGGTAAGTATAGACTAAGGGCATGAGGAAGGGTTGCAACATAGGATTGCTTTCGGCTAGGCCCTGGAGAACCCGAAATAAGAGATAAATTCCGATAATAAATCCCCATTGGTACTTGGATGACATGCGGTTCATCCAGAAAACATAGCGCAAAAACAAGCGATAAAACAGGTTTTTAGCTTTGATCGCTTCCACCATTCCTGCCTGTGCATATTCATTATTGGGATTGAGACGGAGGGCCTCTCGAAAGTGCTCTAAAGCGGCTTTGTGCTGCCCAGTCTCCAGTTTAGACCAACCAAAATTCGTATGCGTAAAGCTATTCTCTGGGTCATTTTCGAGAGAAGTAGCAATCGTGTCAAAAGCATCATTGGGGCGCTTGAGCTTAATCAAAGCAGAAGCCCTAGTATTTAAACAAAAGGAATCTTCCGGGTCTAAAGCCAAGCCTTTATCTGCATTGGCTAAAGCTTCTTCATACTTTTTCATATGAAGCTTAATATCGGCTAGTAAGCCAAAATATATCGCCTCAGCTGGGTTGATGCGGATGGCACTGTCAACCTGCGCAATCGCCTCTTCAAAACGATCCAACAGGTACAATACTCGCGCATGTTGAAAAATGAGCCGATCATCATCCGGACTCAACGACAAGGCCTGGCGAATGGTAGCTAATGCCTCATCGTTTTTATCTAGTTTAATCTGACATCTTGCCAATAGTCCCAGGGCGTCAATGCTGTTCGGGTCTTGTCCTAGCAACTGATACAATTCTTTTTCCGCTTCTTCAAAACGATTCTGTCGGAAGAAGAAAACAGCCTTGAGTATTTGGGCTTCAGACATAACTATTTTTTGATTTTTAGGTAAGCTAAAATGTCGTCATACAAGCCCGACTCATTGGCGTAAAGTGCATAATTCCTTGCCGTATTAAACCATTCTCGTGTTGTTGGTTTATGGCGTTTAGCAGCCGTAATTAAATCCTTGGTTTGGATCGGCTCTGGAACGCCAGAACTAAAAGCAGCTTTCAGTTTATCTTCTACACAAATATCAATCACTGCTTGCAAATCAGCCCCGGAAAATCCGTCTAGCTTTTTAGCCACCGCCGCCAGGTCTAATTTGCCCAATGGTTTTCCGGCTAACATGATTTGTAAAATAGCTTCTCGCCCCGCTCGATCAGGTGGCTCTACAAAAATAATGCGATCGAAGCGTCCCGGACGGCGGAAGGCTGGATCCATGTGCCAAGGAGCATTGGTAGCCCCGATGATCAATAGACCATCATTATTGGCATCCACTCCATCCAATTCCGACAAAAACTGGTTGATTAATTGCCGCCCTGCTGATTGTCGCATATCTGATCGGCTCGCTCCTAAGGCATCCACCTCATCAAAGAATAGCACACAAGGCGCTTGGCTTCTGGCTCGTTCAAATATTTCATGTAGGTTTTTCTCACTACTGCCAATCCACATTTCCAATACATCACTGATGCCGACACTAATGAAAGAGGCATCAATTTCGCCCGCAGTCGCTCTGGCCAAGTGTGTTTTACCACAACCCGGAGGGCCGTATAATAATATTCCCCCACCTATTTTTTTGCCATAGGCAGCATATAAGTCCTTATGTTGTAAGGGTTTGATAATCTTTAGGTCAATTTCCTCTTTCACCCGCTTCATTCCTCCCACATGATTAAAGTTTATCTCGGGGCGGGTACTGAAGAGCGCATCTTCATCATACCCCTCTTCCTCCCCCGACATCCCTTCGTCAAACTGGTAGGAGCGAAATTGCTGGTCTAACTCTTCATCTCGTAATGACGGATTGTATTGTACCATATCACGATACACTTCGCCGGCTTCTTTAGTGTTGCCCGACCGCAAGAGTGCCTTGCAATACAAGAGTTGATAACTTTCCTCCGGGGATTCTTCGATGATTTCCTCTAAGATAACGACAGCGGTCTTATACTCTTCCTTCCGGAAATAGATGGTCGCCAAACCTAGCTTGGCCTTTTGTTGCGTAGCATCTTGGGAGAGAATTTTCTTGAATTCTTTTTCTGCTTCTTCATATTCTAGCAGGCCCAATAAAGAATGCGCCAAATGAAGGCGAAGGGGAAGGTTATTAGGAGAATGTTCGAGCGCTTCTTTGAGTGCTTTTATACTATCGTTATCCATGCAAGTTTTTTGGTAAACTATTTTAACTATCCAGCGAATGAGGTACACCAGAAAATGCCCATGCCTATTCTTTCTCCCTCATTCCTCATCGGTAAAGTTCGTACTTTTTTGATAATGCGACCTAAAGGATAAGGTACAAATAAAATTATAAGTAGGCTTTATATCTATGAATAACGCACAGAAGAGACTTTATACTTCAATTACGCAACATTTTATCTCAAAAAAGATATAATCTTATTAGATCAACTGTAGAAGCTGGTGAACGAATCGTTTATCCAGGGCAGTTACTTTTATTTTAATACATGAAACATGTTTACGCAAAAAGAAGCAAAAGTTATCAGTAGATACCTTTTGAAGGTCAACATTGGCAAAAAGCAAATTGATTTATATGCCCATGCTGTAGCCAGTGGCCATTTTCAGCTCAGTCCGTTCGAAGCGCGAATCTTCCGACATCAAATTCGGCATCCGCTCTATTGCGCTGCCTATGATGCCATCCTGGGATTTACTCATCCTAATGGCAATATACGCAAACGCTTTTTTCTGATGTTTTCCATTTTGGAAACCACGCCTCAATTTTCAGCTCATTTTTTAGATGTTCATAACAAACTGGCTTGTGTCCAAATCGGATTTTTGGGTACTATAAAGTATATGTTTCACTTCTCGCTCGGTATCCTTTTACTCATGTCCCAATTCCTTATACACCGTATATGCACCCCATTTATGATTGTATCGTCGTAGGCTCTGGCCCTAGCGGCGTGCAAGCAGCGCAAACCTTATTGGAAGGAAAGATGAAGGTCTTGATGCTAGATGTCGGTATCAAACAAGATCGATTCTATCAAGACAACTTACCGACTAATAGCTTTACTCAAGTTCGTGAATCAGACCCTAACCAACACCATTACTTCCTGGGTAAAAACCTAGAAAGCGTGGCTAAAGACTGGCAGAACAAGCAGGATAGGCTTACGCCTCCCTTGGCTTTCACCAAGGAATTGGTAGACCTGTGGCAAGCCAAAATGGATAAGGACTCCAGTCAGAATTTCATGGAAAGCCTAGCCAAAGGCGGCTTGGGCAATGCCTGGGGTCGAGGTGCCTTTACTTTTAACGAGCAAGAATTGAATAAAGTGGGTTTGTCAACCATAGCAATGACACCAGCTTATCAAAAAATAGCCCAAAGAATTGGAGTTTCGGGTACGCAAGGACAAGGCGCCAATCTTTCTACCCTTTTACCTCCTTTATTTCTCGATAAAAGCATGCGATACCTTTGGAATATGTATGTTCAAAAAAGAGCACATTGGGAGCGGAAAGGTTTTGCATTAGAAAGAACACCATTGGCGGTACAAAGCATTCCCAAGAAAGGAAGACAAGATGAGAAATATTGGGATATAGACTTTTGGTCTTTGGGCAAATCGGCTGGCTATCATCCAGGCCACACACTCGATCAATTATTGCAGAAAGAAAGCTTTACCTATTTATCGCAACATTATGTTTTCAAATTTAAAGATCAAGTCGACGGGGTGAGGGTAACAGCTAAACATACAGGTTCATTGGAAGAAAAAACCTTCTATTGTAAACGATTATTATTATGTGCTTCGGTCTTAGGTACGGCTCGTATTGTCCTAAATAGCCTTGGCGCACAAGGTCAAAAAAGGCCACTTATCTGCAATCCTTTCGCTTATGGCATCTGGCTCAACACCAAAATGTTTGGGCAGCAAAATAGTATAGAGAAATCCAGTTTTAGCCAGTTGTCATTATTTGAACGAGCTCCCGATGCTACCTCTTTCCACTTGTTAAATTTATATACCTATCGCTCTTTGCTTTTGACCAAATTGATCAAAGAACTTCCCTTTAGTTATCGATTTAGCTATCAAATTTTTGCCATTATAAAGGAGATGTTGGTAATTGGTGGTTTGCACTTACCAGAAGAAAGGCATTCACAAAACTACATCCGTCTACTCCCCGACGAAACGTCTCCAACGGGGCATATATTAGATATTAATTACCAGCATGATGATAAGCCATTGAAAAAAGCGATTCGCAGTGTCAACAAGCCCTTGTTTAAGTGGGGCGCTATTCCTATCATGACGAAGTACACGGCTAGTGGAAGCAGTAAACATTATGGAGGTACTTTCCCTTTTTCTACAACAGCAAAGGAGTTTTGTTTATCAACTGATGGAAGGCTCCACCATACGCGCCATGTGTACATCGGGGATGCCTCTGGGTTTAAATACCTCCCCGCTAAAGGGCCAACTTTGACGATTATGGCACATGCTCACCATGTAGCGAACGGCTTAGTAAAAGAACGCAACAAGCCGCTCAACTTAAAGACTTTCTCCAAAAAAGAAGAGAATTGAAATCTAGCTTTCCAAAACGGTGTCGGAAGTTGAAATTGAAAGAAGCATAGCCTGCCAATACATCTTATCTCCAAATGGATGTACATAGTCGGTCGGAATCATATATTCCAGCTTGAAAACTAATATTGTTTGCCAGCTACACACCAAATTATCCTAGCCTCGCATCTTTTATATTGTATTTGACTAAAAATAGCACTCTCTAAAGTTCAGATAAATAGCTTTCCATTTTTTGGTATTAGGTCGGCCTAGTAGGGCTTTCAGCTAGTTGACAGGTGTCAGCCTAGGGAATACTGTGCGTGATCGCAAACTCAAAAAGACATGAAAACTTTCTCATTGGCAGTGAGCAGCTGGCTTCTACTGTTCGTTTCCTCTATTGCCTATTCGCAAGAAAACACGCTCTCTCCTTTTTTTTACCTTCCCCATGGAGATGAAACGACCGTCTCGATGCCCCTACTAGCTACTACAGCCGAGGTAAATATTGCGGGGATCATGGCAGATGTCACTATCCGACAGGTTTACCTAAATGATGGCGAACACCCTATTGAAGCGCTCTATGTCTTTCCTGGCTCCACCCGCGCTGCCATCTATGGCATGCAGATGCAGATTGGCAATAGACGAATACTAGCTAAAATACAAGAGAAAAACGCAGCTAGGAAAACCTATAACAAAGCGAAGAAAGCAGGAAGGAGCGCTTCTCTATTGGAACAGAAGCGCCCCAATGTCTTCCAAATGAATGTGGCCAATATTCTTCCGGGTGACACCATTACCGTGGAACTATCTTACACCGAAATACTAGAGCAAGAGGGGGGAACCTATTCCTTCGTTTACCCCACCGTAGTAGGCCCAAGATATGGCGGCGAAGTATTGCCAGAAGTAACAGCGGCCACCTCTTGGGTGGAAAACCCATACTTCCCCAAAGGGAAAGAAACGCCCTATGCATTTGACTTAAAGTTATGCCTCAACACAGGTGTTCCGATCCAACAAGTACAAAGTCCTTCTCATAAAATACAATTGAACTTCAAAGGCAAAGCTAGTGCTGAAGTTCATTTAGACCCTAGCGAAATTACCGGCGGTAATCGCGATTTTATACTCAACTATCAATTGGCAGGCCACCAGATTCAGGACGGAACCTTGCTTTGGCAGGGAGAAAAGGAAAACTTTTTCCTTAGCCTCTTACAAGCGCCGCAACGTCCTAATCCGGCTACACTATTACCCAGAGAATACATCTTCCTCTTGGACGTTTCAGGTTCTATGCGGGGCTACCCCTTGGAATTGGCCACTGGCGTACTCAAGGATTTATTCACTACCCTGAACCCCCAGGATCGCTTCAACATCCTCTTCTTTGAAGGCAGTGCTCATTTTTTGAGTGAAACTTCCCTAGCCGCTACTCCCGCTAATCTCAATAAAGCGCTTGGCATGCTCAAACAGCAGCGGGGCGGTGGCGGCACTAATATGTTGCAGGCTATCGAAAAAGCCATGTCCGTAAAAAAACTGGAAGGCTATTCCCGATCTTTTGCTATTGTAACGGACGGTTACGTTTCGGTGGAGGATCGGATATTCGATTACATTAGCACTTCATTAGGCGATGCCAATTTCTTTGCCTTAGGTATTGGTATGTCTGTGAATCGGCATCTAATAGAAGGCATTGCCCATGCCGGGATGAGTGAGTCCTTTGTAGCCACGCTTGAAGAAAACAGCAAGTCGATTGCAGATAAATTCAGGCAATATATTCAATCACCTGTCCTCACTGATATCAGTATCAGTTTTAACGGAATAGATACTTATGATGTCATCCCCAAGCGCATTCCAGATTTGATGGCAGAACGCCCCATTATGGTCTTCGGAAAATATAGAGGAACTGCAAAGGGTCATCTGCAAATAGAAGGGAATCAAGCCGGAAAAAAATACCGCCGAAAGGTGCCAATAAAGGTAGATAAAACCGCTACCACCAATAGCGCTCTACCCTATCTCTGGGCACGACACAAAATCAAAATGTTAGATGATTATAGCTTAATAGCTCCGGGTAAAGCCACCGATGCCCAAACGGAAACGACTCAACTAGGGCTCGAATACGGGCTACTTACTCGCTATACTTCCTTCGTTGCCGTAGATACGATCGTCAGGGCTCATGGGGTGCAAGCAACGCCCGTCAAACAACCGCTGCCCCTACCCAAAGGGGTTCCCAATAGTGCCATTGGTAGGCAGCATGCTAGTGCCACGGCCGAAGACACAGAAGAGGAGGAACCTGAATTTACGGATTTTAGTGCCGATGTTGAGAAGCATTATTTTTCACCATCGAGCACTATGGTTCCGCCACCGCCGCCGCCGCCGGCACCTGCCAGGGATGAAATCTTTTCAGTAGTTGAACAAATGCCTTACTTGAAAAAGTGTGAGACGGCTCCTTCTGATGCGGAGAGAAAAAGTTGTTCGGATAAAACCATTCTCGCTGTCTTCTCGGAGAACATAAAAATACCTAAAACCCTAAGTAGCTGCTGTGGATCAGGCCTTAGTGTAATACAATTTACGGTGGCCATAGATGGTAAAATAAAAAACATCAAAGTAGTCAGAAGCCTACACCCTGACTTAGACAAAGAACTGATTCGGGTAGCGAAGCTACTTCCTGATTTCATTCCAGGGAGAGCGGCAGGGAGAAAGGTGGAGGTGCTTTATAATATGCCTATTCGGTTGCGGTTGGAGTAAGGTGAAGGTTACGGGTTTGGTTCCTATTATTTGAATAGGTAAAAGGATGACTGACTACGATTATCGCAAAGGTGTTGAGCCGCTGACATCGCCGATTTTTATCCCGATGAAATTGATATGGACCGGTTGTATCAAATCATTAAAATTTATTACCTCCGGAAAGGGTTCAAACCACGGGTTATCGGGAAAAGGAAATTCATAATTTCCGGCGACAAATCGCCAACTCTTGTTGTTGTTGAATCTCGTCTGGATACCCAAGATGGTCCGTCGCAATTCGATAAGGTCCAAAGTGCTAATTGAGCCATCGTTATTGACATCGGCAGCAATATATTTATGGGGCGAAGATAGGCGTTCTGCATACAGGATATGTTTGTGTATGAGAATTATATCTAAGGTTGAAACACCAGCTAAAAAGTTGGCATTTAAGGAGGGGATAACACTATAATCATCTTCTTGTAAAAAACCGAAACGAAAGTAGCCATCAATTTGAGTAGTATCAGTCCTATTTATAGGGCCTGTCAAAGATACTTCAACATTAGGAACACTTTCTTCTTCTTCTGTTTCAACAACTCCTGTGATTGTTAGGTAATGGCAACCGCAACGACAATTTACATCCTGAACAAGAAGAGAAGAGATACAAGTACCTCGATTCCCCTTTTCATCCCAAGCATGTACTTCTATACGCTTGGTACCAATATCATCGCAAGTTACGACCACAGTCTCTTTTTCAGGATAAATGGGTTGACCTTCCAGGTTTATGGAATAATGAGTAATCACTGTCTTCCCTAGCGTGTCTGTTTCAGGGCCCTGCCCAGTACAATCATAGATAGGAGTCAAAAGAAAACCATTGGCATAAACTAAAGCTGCGCCATTATCTAAATCCCCATCTCCATCTGCGTCCGTCCAAGGAGCGGTGGGAAGAAGGTTTACAGCTGTTTCATTGATACATTTCGGCCTAGGGGCCGTCATATCTGCCACCTCATAAAGCAGTAAATCTGTTTGCAGCCCTCCGCAGCCATCTTCCCATGCTAGCTGTAGGGCGTGAGTACCAATAGGGAAATTGCCTATGAAGCTGTAAATGCGGTCCGTCTGGCTAAGGTAGGAATTGGCATTGGTTTCATCGGCAAGGAAATCAGAACTGGTGAGTTGATTGTCCTCGTTGAGATCCTCGATGTGCAAGTCCAGAGCGGCTCGAAGGGTAGCCATGCAGGTATCATGGGAAGAGAAAAATAAGGTGACATGGCCGTAGCAGCTAAGTGTATCGGCAGGAAAGGTCGAGCTTCCGCTCGGGAGACTAAGGATCTGCAGCGGAGAATGGGACTGAGTCGATTCGAAAAAGTGAATAGGTTTAGCGGTTCGAGCGTATGGCTGCATTGAAAGGAGAAGGATGAAGCTTAAGAAAAATAGTGGCGCTAGGAAAAAGTGATGTGTTTTTTCCACGGGATAATTTTTATACGTTTCCAATTTAGATAAAATCCAGTTTCTCTTTCCAATGCAATTGACTAGTCAGTTCCCTACTGAAGGCTTATTCCTCTTCGTCCTCCTCCTCGTCCAATTGCTCCACTACCGACAAGGCCCACTTGATCACCTTGGGGCTCAGGTATTTTGAAATCCCTGCTTTCCGACTGGCCGACTTCAATATATTGACATTCTTGTAACCTATATTCCTTTCGCTAGCCAACTCGATATATTCTTCCCAATCATCTCGCGAGATGATATCAAACTGGGAACGCATAATATCGAGGTCAGTGGGGTCATTGATATCGTATTCTGGCATAAAGTATTTCTTAGTAAAGCACAAAGAATGAATGAATCATTTTCCGCCCTAAGATAAAGATTAAGCCCATAGCATGCGGCTAAAAGAGATGCTTATTCGAACTCAAAACCAAGCCTCAATAGTCATTTTAAAGAAAAATCACAAAAAAAAGAACCAAAATCACTATTTTACTTCAACATAAAATAAATCACAATAAACTAATTATCAATTAATTGAATTGATCTTTTAATATATTTTTATTCGATTTTATTCAACAAATCACTATAAATGTCTTTTGAACTCGACTCCAACTGCTGCATCTTTGTATTGTAAGAAAAGCAAAATAGCCATAACATATTCCCAAAAACACTGGCTGCCCCAAAAACCGATTTTTTTTGAAACTA
>Ga0070729_10005392_pt1 | contig 13218 bp, 12 predicted proteins | sample tdDd472_FD_66725 | JGI IMG/M metagenome (GOLD analysis project Ga0070729, IMG submission 66725) | Marine sediment microbial communities from the Atlantic coast under amendment with organic carbon and nitrate - tdDd47.2 | ecosystem: Environmental > Aquatic > Marine > Coastal > Sediment | place...
AGAGGTTCGCAGGCGTCAAGCAAATCCTGCCATAGGTCGTAATTCTCGGCCGCGTCTTTCTTATTGCGCATCCAGCCGTTTGTTCTCCATTTTTCAGCCCAGCCTTTTGAGATGCCGTTGACCACGTATTGCGAGTCTGAATGCACGATAACCGACTTGCCGGCTGTAATGCTTTTAAGGGCCATGATGCAGGCCTGCATTTCCATGCGGTTGTTGGTGGTGTGCTTAAATCCTCCTGACAGCTCGCGGCGTTTGCCTTTTTCAAGAATAACCGCTCCGTAACCCCCGGGTCCCGGGTTGTGTGAGCAGCCGCCGTCAGTGTAGATGATGAAATCTGCCTGATCAGTAGACATTGCAGGTGTGGCTTGTTTTGGTTTTGAGCCGGTGCCTTTTTTGCGGGTGGGCTGCTTGGGGGCGTTCGGGCCTGAGTGCAGCTTCAGCCAGTCGCGGGCCTCATCAATTGAGGGGAAACCTTTGAAACGTGCGCCGGTAAACCCGCGCACCTGTTCCTCGGCATTGCCGGCTCCAAACCATGTCGAAAAGATGCCGGTTGAGCGCCCGCGTGCAACTGCATAGTATTTTTTTTTGGAACCGGCCAAATTTTGTGTCCTCGTCTGATTGTGAGATTAGTGGTCTGCCGTGCGCTATGGCAGATTGCGCTGTGTTGGCCCTACGTATACCTGTCGCGGACGCCCGATTTTAAACGGTTTAGAGTCATGCATTTCGCGCCATTGTGCTATCCAGCCCGGCATGCGGCCGATGGCGAACATGACGGTAAACATGTTTGAAGGGATTCCCAGTGCCCGGTATAAAATGCCGCTGTAAAAGTCAACATTTGGGTACAGCTTGCGCTCAACGAAATAATCATCATTCAGTACGGCTTCTTCAAGTTCCATCGCGATGTCGAGCAGCGGATCGTTGATATTGCGTCCGGTTAAAAACGAGCTGCAGGCCTCTTTCAGGATTTTAGCGCGCGGGTCATAGTTTTTATACACCCGGTGCCCAAAGCCGAACAGCCGCAAACTGTTGGTTTTGTCTTTGGCCATTGCAATGACTTCCTTCACGCTGTGCCCTTTACGCTGAATGTCCTCCAGCATTATGATAACCTCCTGGTTGGCGCCGCCGTGCAGGGGACCCCACAGTGCGCAGATACCGGCGCAGACTGAGGCATACAGGTTCACCATGCTGCTGCCTACCAAACGTACAGTCGAGGTGCTGCAGTTTTGTTCATGATCAGCATGCAGGATCAGGAGTTTATTTAATACCCGTTCGGCTTCCGGGTCATATTCATAGGGCTTGACCGGGCTTGAGAACATCATGTTTAAAAAGTTCTTGCAGTACCTCATATCGTGTCCCGGATAGACAAACGGTTCGCCAATCGATTTTTTATAGGAAAATGCCGCGATGGTTCTGATCATTGAAATCAGTCTCGCGGCACTCACATCAAACTGCTGGGGGTCTTCGTCGTCAACGAAAGAATTCGGATAGAAGATTGAAAGCGAGTTAACCATTGAACATAAAATTGCCATGGGATGCGCATTTGGGGGCATGCCAACGAAATAGTGAATCATGTCCTCATGCAGCATTGAGTTCTCGGTCAAATGGCGAGAAAAATCGGTTTTTTGGTTGGTTGTCGGCAGGCTGCCGTAAATCAACATATAAGCGGTTTCGACAAAGGTCAGTTTTTCTGCCAGCTCGGTGATATCAAATCCGCGATAGCGCAAAATGCCTTTGTCCCCGTCAATGTAGGTGATGGAACTGGCGCAGGCACCTGTGTTTTGATAGCCGTTGTCAAGGGTTATGCAGCCTGTTTTTGCACGCAGATCGGAGATGTCTATCGCGCGTTCCTGCTCGGTTCCGTCTATCAACGGAAATTCATGTTCGCAATCGTCGATGATGATTTTTGCTTTTTTTATCATAGTCTTTTTCCGAATACCTGTGCTGCTTAGTGTGTAATACGCATACTGCGACCAATGGGGCCCATGGTGTTCGTCGCGGGTAATGCGTATCGTTTTATTGTCAGGAGCTGCACGGAGACTCAGGCGCACGGGAGCGTTTTGCGCTGCGCAGTCTGATAAATTTTGTTGCCGCGTGAACCCACAGCGGGCTTTTGCGGGTGAAGCACTGCGCTGTGCGCAGTTTGCCTAAAAAGTCTTCAGGATCTTTATAGTTTTCCATAACCATGGTGGCGCGTCCAATTTCACAGCTCAGGTGCGCGTCGCTGGCCACTACCGGTACTACGCCCAGTTTTCGTGCGCGGTTGAGAAGTTTACGGTCGGGGCGGTTGAACATGTTGCGCGCGTTGAAGACCTCAATCATGTCAACGCAATCGATAACCTGCTTAAGAGCGCTTGTATTAAGGCGTGAGGAGCGCAGCTGGTCAAAGGGGTGGGGCACGGATGCAAGGCCTCCCTGGCGTTTGATTTCAGACACGGTTTCAAGCGGGCTGAGGCCGGGTGGAATGTGCTCGTTCAGGAAGTAACCGATGATTTCACCGTGCGTCGTCACGATTTCCTCGGCGATAATGACGGTTATGAATTTTGCAAGCGCTGCTGTCTCACGGGCGCCTTTCAGGCAGTTGTGATCACAGATCGCCACCGTGTTGAGCCCGTTCTCCAGGGCCAGGGGTTCGATTTGGTCCGGGCGCAGGTTGGAACAGCCGGAGTAGTGCGTGTGGACATGCAGATCGATTGTTATGCTCATGGCGATAAGACCTGTTGTTTTCAGAGTAATTTAATGCGTGATCCGAGTGGTCACTTATATACAAAGCATAGGTAAAAATCGTTGGTGTGTCAATACAATTAAGCCTCTCGGGCCGTACGCAAAGCGCCGCTGCAGTTGCCATATGGCTACGTTGTGATAGTGTGTTAGAGGTAAATTGTCGGCCCTATGATGGTGTTTGTTGGAGAGAGTGTTTATGCATCTTTTTGCGCTTACCTGTGATGAATTCTCAGAGGCTCTGAGTGTTGTTGGAACAAAACAGTTCCACGCGACTGCATGGTATCGCCACGTCATAAAAAACGGCAGCCCCGATAGTAACTCTGTTTGCCTGATTCCTGAAGATCTTGACCGGAGTGTGCCTGATATTGATGCCATGGACGAGCAAGAAGGTGTTGTGAAAATAATTTTCAGGTTTTTTGATGGAGTGCGCGTTGAAGCGGTTGTTATTCCTGCGGAGCGCAGGACGACACTGTGTGTGTCATGCCAGGCCGGTTGCCGAATGGGTTGTCTTTTTTGCCGCACGGGTGCAAACGGATTGAGCCGCGATTTGAGGTGCGAAGAAATTGTCGGGCAGGTATTTGCGGTGCGGCATGTTCTGGGGCGCAGCGTAGACAATATAGTTTTTATGGGTATGGGGGAACCGCTTGATAATATTGACAGCGTTGTTCAGGCTATACGGGTGTTGAGTGATCAGCGCGGTTTTGACATTGCCCCGCGCCATATTACGGTTTCAACTGCTGGCCTACCGGACGGTATTCGTCATATTGGCGATCTCGGTCTGCCGGGGTTGCGCCTTGCGATTTCACTCAATGCCGCCAATGATGAATTGCGCTCATACCTGATGCCGGTGAATCGCAGGTATCCGCTTGCAGCGCTCAAACAGTCCCTGCAGGACTATCCTCTCAAAAAAAGAGAGATATTCTTTATTGAATACGTGCTTTTAAAAGGGGTCAATGACAGCCCTGAACATGTTGCGGAACTGGTTCGTTTCTTAAGGGGCCTACCGGTTCGGGTTAATGTTATCGATTATAATCCGGGGCATGGGAGCCGGTTTGAGAGCCCCGGGCAGCAGGCCTGCAGGCGTTTTTGTGCATTGATTGCCCGGCAAGGTATTTTTGTTCGTCTGCGCTCCTCGCGCGGGCATGGTATTCAGGCTGCCTGCGGTCAGCTGGGGGCCGGTTCCTGCTGAAGCACCCATGCTGTTGTTAAGATTTTGAATCCCGGCAAATTCTATTTGAAAGTATCCTGTAATGTATGCTATTTTCTTTCAATTTTCATGAGTAGCATGAGTCTGAACCATTGAGTGGATGTTTTAGTTAACTGCCATTCTCAGCGCATTGGACATGTATGGACAACACCAAGATTTTAACGGTATCGGAATTGAACCGCCGTATTAAAACATCGCTTGAAGCCGGCTATGCTGATACGTGGGTTGAGGCGGAGATCTCTAATTTGCGCGTGCCCGCATCCGGGCATTCCTACATGACCCTCAAGGATTCCGCCAGCCAGATGAGGGCGGTTATGTTTCGCTATGCCCGTAAAAGGCTGCGTTTTATCCCGCAGGACGGGATGAAGGTTATGTGTTTTGGAAGCATTACTGTATATGAACCGCGTGGTGAGTATCAACTGACCATAGAGCGCATGGAGCCGCGTGGTGTCGGCGCGCTTCAGCTCGCTTTTGAACAACTGAAAAATAAGCTTGCAGCCGAGGGCCTTTTTGATGAGAAGCGCAAAAGGCCTCTGCCGTATCTGCCGCAGCGCATTGGTGTGATCACTTCCGGAACCGGTGCGGCGCTGCGCGACATTCTGCAGGTGCTGACCCGGCGCTTCCCGGGCCTGCATATTAAGGTGCTCCCGGTTGCGGTTCAGGGTGATGGCTCTGCGCAGGAAATAGCTGCGGCAATTGCCACGGCCAACATGCACGCTGTTGCCGATGTGTTGATTGTGGGCCGCGGCGGCGGCTCGCTTGAGGATTTGTGGGCTTTTAATGAGGAATGCGTGGCTCGGGCGATCTATGATTCGGCTATTCCGGTGATCTCCGCTGTGGGTCATGAAATTGATTTTACCATTGCCGATTTTGTTGCTGATATGCGTGCGCCCACGCCATCGGCTGCTGCGGAGCTGGCCGTGCGCGAAAAGCATGAGCTTGTCCGGACAGTGGCAACGCTGCATGCCGGTCTTGCACGCAGGGTGCTCCAGCGCATAGCAATTGAGCGGACTGCGGCGCGCAGTGTTGCTGACCGTCTTGGGCGCAGTGTCCGTATAATTACAGATGCACAGCTTGCCCATGATGATCTGCAGCAGCGCTTGTTGCAGGCCCTGCCGAGGGTGTGCTCTGCTCGCCGGACGGCTGAGCAGGCTATCCGTGCCCGTTTGCTGGCGCTCTCGCCCCGGCAGCGTATTGAAGCATATCGAGGAGTCACAAGTTTTTTAAAGGATGCCCTTGACAGAAACACTGCCTTTACTCTGGAGCGCATGCGCTCTCGCTTGCAGACCGGTCTCGCTCGTTTGAGCGGGCTGAATCCGGCTGCTGTTCTCGCACGGGGTTTTAGCATTGCGCGCGTGCAGCCCTGCGGCAGTGTTGTGCGTCGGGCAGCTGAGGTGAGTGCCGGTGACCGGCTTAAGGTTGAGATGCACCAGGGCAGTGTAGACTGTCTGGTTGAAAGGGTTCATGAATAGTAGTATGCTGTTTCAATAGAACGGAATAAAATTATGGCTGAGAAAAAATTTGAAAACGCGATTAAGGAGCTTGAACAGATAGTTGAGCAGCTTGAGGATAGTGAGTTGTCGCTCGATGATGCTCTTAAGTTCTTTGAGCGGGGCATTAAGTTGTCGCAGCTCTGTTCTGCAAAGCTTGATGATGCTGAGCAAAAGGTTGAGAAATTAGTTAAAGGCGCAGATGGATCGGTGCGCCCGGTTCCCTTTGAGGAAACGGACGGGGAAACATGATTCTGGATATTGCACGGTATTTGAAAGACCGAGCGGGCCTGGTTGAGCGAACCTTGGAAGAGGTTCTGCCTCCGCCTGAGTGCCAACCGGCCCGGTTGCATGAGTCCATGCGTTATGCCGTGCTGGGTGGAGGAAAGCGTCTGCGCCCGGTTCTGGCTATGGCTGCCGCCGAGGCTGTTGGGGCTGATTCTGCCGTTGTAATCAAGGAAGCCTGTGCGCTTGAACTTCTGCATACCTACACGCTTGTGCATGATGATCTGCCGGCAATGGATGATGATGACTATCGTCGCGGTCGACCTGCAACCCATAAGGTTTACGGGGAGGCAACGGCAATACTTGCCGGTGATGCCCTGCAGGCGCTGGCATTCGGCTTGCTTGCTGCGGGCGAGCATCCGGCTGAAAGAAAAATTGATGTGATTCGCCTTCTGGCTGAGGCCTGCGGTTCTCAGGGTATTGTTGGCGGCCAGGTGGTTGATATTGAATCCGAGGGCACGCAGATTGATGCCGCAGTCCTTGACTATATACATCGGCATAAAACCGGATGTTTGCTGCGGGCATCAGTTCTGCTTGGTGCCATGCTTTGCGGCTGCAGTCCGGAGCAGCATCGTCGCTTAAGTAATTATGGTGAGGCAATTGGGCTGTGTTTTCAGATTACAGATGATATCCTTGACGTGCTGGGTTCAAGTGATGAGCTCGGCAAACCGGCCGGCAGTGATCAGGCGCGCGGCAAGGCTACGTATCCAAGTATAAACGGCATGGAAGCCTCGCGCCGCAGGCAGTCGGAGCTGTATTCCGATGCAATCGCAGCGCTTGACATATTTGATGCAAAGGCCGACCCGCTGCGTGAAATGGCCCGTCTTATTATCGAACGCAACAATTAACATGTGGAAGAACTGATGACAAAAATACTTGATCAAGTTACCGCTCCCGCAGACCTGCGCACACTATCGACGGAGCAACTGGAAACACTGGCCGCAGAGGTGCGGCATTTTATTATTGAAACGGTTGCACGTACCGGGGGGCATTTGGCTTCAAGCCTCGGAGCGGTTGAACTGACCATTGCGCTGCATTATGTTTTCAATACGCCGGATGACCGGATTGTTTGGGATGTGGGCCATCAAAGCTATGCCCACAAGATCCTTACCGGCCGCGCGAAGGAGTTTGAAACCCTGCGTCAAGAGGGCGGGTTGAGTGGATTTCCTAAACGGGATGAAAGCCCGTACGACAGCTTCAATGTCGGTCACAGCAGCACGTCGATCTCTGCTGCCCTGGGCATGGCCCAGGCCAGCTGTCTGAACGGTCATCCGCGCAAGGCGATTGCCGTTATCGGTGATGGATCGCTTATGGCTGGTATGGCGCTTGAGGGCCTTAACTATGCCGGTCATATTAAAAAAGACCTGCTTGTGGTTCTCAATGATAATGAGATGTCAATTTCACCTAATGTCGGTGCTCTTTCCTCGGCGCTTTCACGGATTATTTCAGGGCAGGCCTATAACAAATTTCGTGACAGGGTTCATATTCTGTTGGAAAAGATTCCCGGTATCGGCAAATCCATGTCCCGCATTGCCCGGCATGGTGAGGATTTTATGAAAGGGCTTTTTGTTCCAGGCCTAATATTTGATGAATTCGGTTTTAATTATATCGGCCCGGTGTTGGGGCATCGCATTGATGTGCTCATTGAAAATCTGAAGAATATAAAAAACTTAAATGGTCCGGTCCTATTGCATGTAATTACAAAGAAGGGTAAGGGGTATGGGCCCGCTGAAAAAGATCCGACGTATTTTCACGGTGTTGGGCCTTTTGACCGCGACAGCGGTAAGCCCAGGCCTAAAATCGCGCCAATTTCCTATACGGCCATGTTCAGCCGCGCCCTGATGCGTGCCGCGGAAAATGATGACCGTGTTGTTGCCATCACGGCAGGTATGACGACCGGAACTGGTCTTGAGGCCTTTGAAAATAAATATCCTGAGCGGTTTTTTGATGTGGGTATTGCCGAACAGCATGCCGTTACCTTTGCAGGAGGCCTTGCGGTTGAAGGGTTGCGGCCGGTGGTGGCTATTTATTCAACCTTTTTGCAGCGTGCATATGATCAGGTTTTGCATGATGTGTGCGTGCAGAACCTGCCGGTTATTTTTATGCTTGATCGCGCTGGACTGGTTGGCGAAGACGGTCCGACCCATCATGGGCTTTTTGATGTTTCCTTTTTGCGGCCAATGCCCAACATGACGTTCATGGCGCCCAGGGACGAAAACGAGTTGCAGCACATGTTTCATACTGCGTTGCAGATTAATGGTCCGGTTGCAATTCGTTATCCTAGAGGTTCAGGCTACGGGGTCGAGCTGGATCAGAATTTCAGTGCTTTGCCGATTGGTAAGGCTGAGGAACTCAGGAAGGGCAGCGACATCGCCCTGTTTGCCATCGGCGCAACCGTGTATCCTGCCCTGAAGGCTGCTGATCGGCTGGAAGTTGACGGGATCGGCTGCGCGGTTATCAACGCTCGTTTTATAAAGCCGCTTGATGAGCAGATGCTGTGTACATATGCAACAGATGTGCGCATGCTTGTCACTGTTGAAGAAAGCATGCTTCAGGGTGGTTTTGGCTCGGCCGTGCTTGAACATATGCAGGCAGCTGGTTGCGCGACTCCTCTGCTGCGCCTGGGGATCCCTGATACATATGTGGCACATGGTACTCAAAAACAGCAGCGAGCCCGCTGCGGTATTGATGCCGATGGTATTTACGCGGCCGTGCGTGCTGCGTTTGAGAAGCAGCCTAGGGCGTGACCTCACAAAAAAAAATTTCGTTAGACAAACTGTTGGTGCAGCAGGGGCATGCACCTGACCTAACCGCTGCCCGGGCATGTATCATGGCCGGTGAGATCGTGGTTAATGATCATCTGGTTGATAAATCCGGTACGCCGGTATCACCGGACGCGCACGTGCGCCTGAAAAAAACGCCGGGCAGATATGTCAGTCGCGGTGGTGATAAGCTTGCCAGACCGCTCGACGTCTTCAATATATCCGTTCAGGGCAAAGCTGTTATTGATGTCGGGGCTTCTACCGGCGGTTTTACCGATTGTCTTCTCCAGCATGGCGCCGCAATTGTTTTTGCAGTTGATGTCGGTTATGGTCAACTGGCTTGGAAGTTGCGGCAGGATCAGCGGGTTGTGGTGCTTGAGCGCACCAATATCCGTGCAGTCAGGCTTGATATGCTTCAACCTGCTCCGGACTGTGCAGTTATAGATGCATCTTTTGTTTCACTTAATGGGTTACTGCCGCCTGTTATGTCCCTGTTGCCTGCACAGGGGCACATTCTGGCCCTGGTGAAACCTCAGTTTGAAGTTAATCCGAGAGTGCTTGCAACCGGCGGCATTGTGCGTGATGAAAGTCAGTATCAGGAAGTCTTTAAGACCATGATCAGCAATGTGCACGCGTTGGGTATGCACGTGGTCGGCATACTGGAATCTCCCATTACCGGCCAGAAGGGCAACCGCGAGTTTTTTTTATATCTGCGTCTTCCGTAGCACTGCATCGGTGTGTTTAGGCGGCTGCGTTGATACCTGCTTTTGCCGCATGAACGCTCAGAATCACAATTCGCTCCACAAGGATATGTTCGCTGGAGTCATGCTCTGTGTAATTCTGCACACATAAGATTTTAAACAGTTTGGGGGTCGCACGCTGCATTGGCAGGGTCGGATTGATTGTCCCGATCATATTGCCGTAGTGCCTGAATGCGTGCCAGTACCGGTGGATGCGAGTAGGACAGCATTACCTTGAGGGGATGCGGGGTCAGGTTGGAGAGATTGTCAATGCTGAGTTTTTTTAAGGCGCTGATCATGTCTGCCGGCATGCGGGTTGTATCAGCAGCAAAGCGGTCAGCTTCATATTCGTAGTTGCGTGAAAGCGCGTTGCCGACGATGGACAGCAGCATGTCCAGCGGGGCGTACAGGAATCCGAAAAAAACCAGGCTGGCGTAGATTGAAACATGCTCCATCTTAAACGCGGCGAAAAGGTGCGGGTTTTTTAGGAAAAAAGACAGGATGGCGAACATAAGGGCGCTGATTGTCAAAGACAGGCATAAATGTTTGAGGATATGTCTTTTTTTGTAATGACCAATCTCGTGGGCCACAATTGCCAGTAATTCCGGCAGGCTGTGTTTCTCTATGAGGGTATCAAACAGCACAACGCGCCGAAATCGGCCGATGCCGCTAAAAAAGGCATTTGACTTTGAGGATCGCTTTGATCCGTCCATAGTGAATACCCCCTTTATTTTAAACTTCTGAGTCCGGGCATAGGCGGAAATCGCATCCTTTAATGCGCCTTCCGGCATGGGCGTGAATTTGTTGAAAAGGGGCATAATGATGACTGGAGCTGCGAACAGCAGAAAAAGCTGGAACGTGCACAAGGCTCCCCAGCAGTAAAGCCAGGCGAGTGCGCCGGCCTGTTCAAAAAACCAAAGCACCAGGCAGAGTAGCGGTCCGCCCAGAATTATGCTGAGTAAACAGACCTTTAGAATATCGCCAATGAAGGTTTTGACGCTTGTTGTGTTGAAGCCGTATTTCGCTTCTATCACAAAGGTTGCATATGCTGAAAAAGGCAGGCTGAGCAAACTTGATGCTGTGAGCAGCAGGCCTATAAAGAGCAGACCGGTCAAAATGCTGCCCATCCCGAAACTGCGCGCGGCCGTGTCACACAGGTTAAAACCTCCCAGCAGGATGAAGATAAGCGTTACCGTTGTGGTCAGTGTATCAGTTAGCAAAGAGAAACCGGTTGTTTCCCGTAGGTACATTTGCGCTTTTTTGTATTTTTCAGCATCGTAACAGTCCCTGAATTCTTTCGGTAAATTGGTTTGAATGCATTTGAGATTGAGTCGTTCCACGATCAGGTTAAGGAAAAAACTGATGAGAATAAATGAAAGAATAACAATAAGGTAGGGGTTCATGACGGAATCTCGCTCGTTTACATACTAGTTTGGTTGATAATTCATTATTTATGTGCATAAGTATGCTATAAATACTAAATTATAACATGTTGAAGCTTTAGTGCCCTAAGAATGTAGTACAGCTTACTTTGTTGTACAAGCGGTTTTTGGGGCTTCCCTTTTGTTATTTTATTGGTGTATAGTGCTTCAGGGTTTGCATGCAAACACTTGGTTACGTAATAAAATAGTTGACAATCGCAAAGTAATTATTTATATATATATATACTATATCGCAAAATAAAAAGTATAAAAACATATACCTACCTTAATAAACAATAAAATATGAAGGGTGTTGCAATGAGGAAAAAAAAGCCGGATGATGTCCTTTCAAAAGAGATTCTCAATACACGCGAAGCCGCAGGACTTTTAAAAGTTACAACGCAGACAATAAAAAATTATATTTATTCCGGCAGGCTGCAGGCGCTTAAAACCCCGGGTGGGCATCACCGGATTCGCCGGCGTGATCTGCAGAGCATCGGTTTTGTCGCTGATGACAGCAACGGACCTCAGAGTTTGTCCCGGGAAGATCTGTTTACGGCGTATACCGGTTTGGTGGGTACGCTGGTTGAAACGGTTGAAGCGTTGATTAAAGCGGTTGATATGCGTGATATTCTCAGCTCAGGTCACTCATCGCGGGTGGCACAGCTATCCTGTTCTGTTGGCACGCGTATGGGTTTATCTGAAAAGGATCTTCAGGATCTGAAGTTGGCGGCGCTTCTGCATGATGTGGGCAAAATTGGTATCAGCGATGCTATCCTCGGCAAACCTGGGCGTCTTACAGAGCAGGAGTTTTATACCGTTAAAAAACATGCTGAAATCGGTGAGAAGATTGTTTCCGGCGTGGACTATCTGAGCAGTGCAGCGCCCGTCATTCGGCATCATCATGAGTTCTATAATGGTAAAGGCTATCCGGATGGGATCGGCGGTGATGATATTGAGATTGGTGCACGTATTATTTCGGTAGCCGATGCTTTTGATTTTTTGCGCTCCGATCTTTCTTTCCGGGCACCGCTATCAATAGCGGATACCATTCAGGAAATTCAAAGCGGTGCAGGCATGCAATTTGACCCCCACGTTGTTGGGGCCTGTGTTGATGTCATTCGGGAACGAACCCAGCAGGTGCACTAGGTGTACCGGGACCTACACGGTTTGCTGTGATGGAAGATCTCATTGAGGTCACGGTGCGTGAATCCGTTCCTGATATGGCTACAGGACAGTATAAGGTAGCCCTGCAAGAGCGTGCAACCGGCAGGGTGCTTTCAATCTGGGTGGGGCAGTGTGAGGGCAGTGCCATTGCACTGGGTCTTGAATCTGCTTGGACGCCGCGCCCTATGACGCATGATCTAATGGAGCAGGTGATTAAAACACTGGGAGCACGTGTTGAACGCGTTGTAATTACCGACGTGCGTGAAAATACCTATCTGGCTGTCCTCTGCCTTATAAAAGACGATCAGGAATTAATTATTGATTCTCGCCCAAGCGACGCGATTGCCTTGGCAATACGGGTCGGCTCACCCATATTCGTCAGCAGTCATCTCGAAGATAAAATGGCTGATGAACTGGACGACTTGTTTCAGCAGTTGGAACCTAAGGATACGGTGCACTGATCAGTGACCTTGCAGGCTGCCGGACTGAAAAGCTCTTCTGTAACAGGAGGGCTTTTTTAGTGATCGGGTTATAGCCGAAGTTTTTTTGTAGCCTGAGTGGGCTGGGCTGGTATATACTTGCCTGGCACTATGACGTGTGTATGTGACTTTGTCGAAACAGGAGGTTGGGAATGAAAAAAATTACAGTACTTGATATTCAGCGGTTTAAACAGGAAGGCCGTAAAATTAGCATGCTGACGGCTTATGATGTTCAGATTGCCAGAATACTGGACGCTTGTGAAATTGATATGATTCTGGTTGGCGATTCGCTTGGTAATGTTATTTTAGGGTTTGAGAATACCCTGCCGGTAAGTATGGATGACATGGTTCGCCACACTCAGGCTGTTGTTCGCGGGCGCACAAGTGCTTTTGTGGTGGCTGATATGCCGTTTATGTCATATCAGGTATCATGCGAGGAAGCACTGCGCAATGCCGGCCGTTTGGTGAAGGAAGCAGGCGCGGAGGCGGTTAAGGTTGAAGGCGGCGTTAACGCGGCCCCGGTTATTCGCGCAATTGCACAGGCTGATATTCCGGTTATGGCGCATATTGGTCTTACCCCGCAGTCGGTCCATCGCATGGGCGGTTTTCGGGTGCAGGGACGCGAAGAACAGCAGCGTCAAAAGCTACTTGCCGATGCCATGGCGGTTGAGGAGGCCGGGGCATTCAGCGTGGTGCTTGAATGTATTCCGGCAGATCTTTCCGCGGAGATTACCGAGCAGATTTCCATTCCGACGATTGGTATTGGAGCAGGCCGTGAGTGTGATGGACAGGTTCTTGTGATAAATGATGTGCTTGGCCTTAGCGGACCGTTTCGGCCTAAATTTGTCAAACAGTACGTACAGCTTGAGGATATCATAAAGAAAGCCGTCGGTGAGTATATTGAAGAGGTTCGGGGCGGTTTGTTCCCGGGTGATGATTATTGTAT
>Ga0070729_10005393_pt1 | contig 13215 bp, 11 predicted proteins | sample tdDd472_FD_66725 | JGI IMG/M metagenome (GOLD analysis project Ga0070729, IMG submission 66725) | Marine sediment microbial communities from the Atlantic coast under amendment with organic carbon and nitrate - tdDd47.2 | ecosystem: Environmental > Aquatic > Marine > Coastal > Sediment | place...
GGAAAATATTGTTTGCTTGGACCGGAATGAACGAATTAGTGTTTTTGAAGACCTCGAATTTCAGTCAATGCTAGGCAAATTTTCGCCATCTCTGTTTTCTTCTTACCCAAAGTTGGGGTCACTTTATCAGAGACTCCAACAAACTCTCGATCTCCCTATTGAAAGTATTACTGTGGGTGCGGGTTCAGATGGAATCATTCGGCGTGCTTTTCATGCTTTTTTGTCACCTAATGATATTGTCGTTGCACTTCAACCAACCTATGGAATGTACGAAGTATGGGCTAAAATTTTCCAAGCTGACTTCCAGACCATAAACTACAGAGAAGCGAGTGGGAAATTTTACTTTGATCTTGACGAGTTAATCAGCAGAATAGCCTGCGGTGCTAAAATATGTTGCATTGCCAACCCAGATCAACCTACAGGTCATGCGCTTGATCAGAAAACACTAAGACAAATCGCCACAGCCTGTACAGAACACAACGCTCTCCTACTTATAGATGAGGCGTACTATCCGTTCTATCCCGCAACGGCAAAATCACTTGTACATGACTTCGATAATATTCTCATAATCCGAACATTCTCAAAAGCTGGCGGCATTGCTGGTCTCCGAGTCGGATACGCCTTTGGGGTTCCGGCTCTGATTTCAGCGCTAAATATTGTGCGGGGACCAGGTGAAGTAAATGCGGCAGGTGCGGCGATAGCAAGCCATCTTCTCGATAACCCTCATATTATGACAAACTTTTGTGCAAATGCTGAAAAGGGCCGTGATATTTTGATACGCACAAGCAACGATTTAGGCTTTTTTTCTCCAATCTGTCACGGGAATTTCCAGCTTCTAAAATGTCCCACCAATATTAAACCCACAGATATCATTGATGAATTAATAGCCCGAGGGTTCGCTATAAAAGACGTAAGTTCACATCAATGCCTTAAAGGGTATGTCCGCGTTACGCTTGATCACCCAAAAATAATGAATATCTTTTGTAAAGCTCTTTCACAGGCAATGGAAAGCCTCTCAACCCAACGCAAAGTAATTTAAAAATGAAACGCCCAGCATACATAAAGGACTATAGTTTTATTGGCATAAGCGGGGTTGAAGATGATACCAATGACGCGCTCAAAAGAATTCACAATCTATCTAATCAGTTAATCCAACAAGATTTAAATGATCATGAGAAATCAGTTATTCAACAAGCTTGTAGGGATTTAACTTCTTATAAGCCGACAAAAAAGAACGGGTTCTGGCTACGTCCTCATGTTTTAGAAGAATTGCGGCGGATTACCGATGATGAGTTGCCGCGATATCTTTTTTATCGCTATCGTTACGATGTTTATCCCGAAGAACGATTGTTGGATGCCTTCCCTCCCTGCGTCCAAATTGAACCAACTTCGGTATGTAATTACCGATGCATTTTTTGTTATCAGACCGACCAAGCGTTTACGCATAAACCGAATGGCCATATGGGCCATATGAGTTTTGAAACGTTTAAACGCATCATTGACGAAGTCGAAGGGAAAGTTGAGGCCGTCACATTGGCTTCTAGGGGCGAACCTCTTCTGTGCAAAAGCTTTGTTCAGATGATGGATTATGTCTCGGATAAATTCCTTGGCCTGAAAATTAATACCAACGCCTGGCATTTAAATGAGAAGAATGCTCATGCCATCTTGAGTGCCAACCCAAATACCGTGGTTTTTTCAGTCGATGCCGCCGACGCCAAGCTTTATGAAAAAATGCGGGTTAATGGGCAATTTGATCGAGTGTACGAAAATATTCGGCGGTTCAGTGAAATAAGAGCGCGCCACTATTCTGATTCCCGGACCATCACTAGAATTTCAGGTGTTCGCTTCGACGAAGACCAAAGCCAGGAAAAAATGGAGGCTTTCTGGGATGGTCTCGTCGATCAGGTCGCTTTCGTCACCTATAACCCTTGGGAAAATTCTTACGAAACGCCCGCCAACAAACTCAGCCATCCCTGCTCCGACCTTTGGAGGCGGACTTTTATTTGGTGGGACGGTCTTGTCAATCCCTGCGATGTGGATTATCGATCAACCTTGGCCGCAGGGAATATCAACGAAAATTCACTCAGCGAAATTTGGCAAAACAACGCATATACAAACCTCCGGCAGGCACACAACAACGGAGAGCGCCAAAGCCTCACCCCTTGCAAGGGATGCGTTTTCCAGTAAGTCGGGCCTGAGTGTCTTGGGAACCGACGATATACCGACGGCTAATTATTTATGCTCGTAATCGTTCCGTCAGATGACACGGATCTTGCCCTGGAGGCCCTGGCGCAACATGAAGAGGCTTGGACTGTTTGGTATTTCAGTTCAGGCTTCCTCAAGTATCGGCATCTCGTGACCACATCAGCACAAAACGTGAATATTGGTGATGTGTCCTCCACCATTAACCGTATCGTTCCCGATTTAGTTGGACCACTCATCGACCTCGGGAGTGACATACCCCCCAAATCTACCTTTGATTGGGATGCAAGTAACCTTTCTGAAAGGAGTCCCTATAATTCAGATATCCTGATCAGAGCCGCGCAGTACGTTGCTTTCCGGCAATTATCTGAAACACAAGCCAATCACGCTTTCATTGTCGGCGATCCTGATTTTGCCGAATTGCTTTACGATGAAGGTCAAAAAGCTGGCATCGCCGTCTATTGGCGGAAACCCAAGCATAAGAAGCCCTTCGTTGGTCAGGTTTTTCGGTTTTTCCTACAGCTGGTCAAAATCCTCTCCACCCTTCACATTCGGTTGGCCGGCATGCGAGCGACACTCCATCGAAGCATCGTTCTCAAGAAGCTTCGAAAGCGCTTTCCAATCCCGGTTCGTCAACTACAAGAGGCCGACGTTCTCATTGTAAACTGGGTTCACTCGCAAACTTTCAATTCAGAAAAGCCCATTCAGGATGACCGGACGCTTGGCACTTTTCCAGATATCCTCGGCAACGAGGGGCAGAAGATCGGGTATTTAGGCCTTCCTTTAGACTGGGTAGAACCCTTCAAAGGCATCGCAGAAAATGCCGTTACCGCTAAAGATCCAGCCCTACTCATTGAAGACTGTATGTCTAAGGTCTCTCTATTATCTTCTGCTCTTTGGTCACTGGGCGCGCCTTTTCGTTTACAGCCCAAACTGCATGCCTGCGGCTTTGATCTCTCCGCACTGGTCCGGATGGAAATATTCCGCGAATGGGCCGCCTGGAGACCGGTATGGGCCCGCCTTCTCAGAAACGTCGCGCCATTCCTTGAGCAAAAAAAAATCGCGCCAAAGTTCATTTGCTACATCTATGAAAATCAGCCTTGGGAAAGAATGCTTATCAATGGTTTAAGGGCGCAGTTTCCTGAAGCAACTCTTGTCGGACTTCAGCTATCACTTTTCGCGCCGAATTATATCAGTTTCTTCCCAAGTCGCCTCACTCGGGAAAATGGACTTTTCCCAGACTATTTGATGGTTCCTAGCCCTTCATTCTCGAGTTGGTACCAAAAACATGGCATTCCCAAGAAGGCCGTCATCGAAGGGGGAGCGATACGGTACCAAACTCTTCTGAAAAAAGCGTCTTCTAAACCCACGCGATTTAAGTCGGCTGCAGATGAGGCAAGCATTCTTTGTTGCACCTCAATCGAGTTTGATGAGTCGCTCGAGTTAGTCTATGCGGCAGCTGAAGCCCTGCAGAATACGTCCCAGTTAATCGTCAATTTCCATCCGGTCACAAGTATCGAGTTTCGGCAACGTTTTAAGTCGGCGATCAAAGAGCTGGCAGATTTTTCTCTCGACCATATTGCTTACACGGACGAGCCAACAAACAAACTCCTCCGAAAAACTACCGCTGTTATCTACAACTCTTCTGGCGCATCGTTCGATGCCCTTGCTCTGGGAATTCCAGTCATCTATGTGAGAAGACGCTTTGCCATAGATTACAACAAAGTGCCTGAGGATCTTTGTTTCGAGTGTTCCTCACCGGAAGAGATTCGTCGAGCCGTCGAGCGAATAAAGTATGCTGAACTCAATGACCAGCGCCGCAATGACCGAAAAAAACGGCTACAAGACTTTTTGGCGCCGCCAAACTCAACGGCAATTAGTCAAATCTTTAGGTAATTTCTCTCGTTAAGCCTCTTTAATCCGAAACGGGTATTGTGCATTTTACACATCTCCCTTTAGCTCCAGAACGTGAGTGAGAAACACGAAAATGAAAACAGTCATTCTGTGCGGCGGTCTCGGGACACGCATTCGCGATGTCGCCGAGGACATTCCAAAGCCGATGATCCCGGTCGGTCAATATCCTATCCTCTGGCACATCATGAAGCACTACGCTCGGTGGGGATATGAAGACTTCATTCTATGTCTGGGCTACAAAAGCGAGGTTATTAAAGACTTCTTTTTAAACTATCAAACTCGGGTCAGCGACTTGACCGTTTCACTCGGTCAAGACAACGGCGTAACGATCCACGAAGCTCACCAGGACGAGAACTGGTCGGTTACACTAGCCGAAACCGGACTCAACACACTCACCGGCTCAAGGATCAGCAAGATTAGAAAATACATCGGCACTGATGAGCACTTTATGTTGACCTATGGAGACGGCCTTAGCGACGTAAACCTTAATGCTCTTGTCGATTTCCATAAAAAGCATGGCAAGATCATGACAATAAGCGGAGTCCGCCCCCCCGGCCGGTTTGGCGAGATTGATCATGATGGCGATGGCACCATCCTTCAATTCAATGAAAAGCCCCAGGCAACCGGGGGACGCATATCGGGTGGATTCATGGTCTGCAGCCGTAAGATTTTCGACTATCTAGACCCCTCGAAAGACGACGAGACGCTCGAAGCCGAACCCATGCGCGCGATAACGGAAGACGGCCAGATGGCTATGTTCTCCCATGATGGTTTCTGGCAATGCATGGATACCTTCAGGGATTACAAATTGTTGAAGTCTCTACTAGAATCCGGCGATGCTCCTTGGACAAAATAGCTAGGCGACAACAAAATGAATTTTGACGTTTTCAAGGGAAAGAGAGTCCTCGTAACCGGCTCAACAGGCTTTAAGGGAAGCTGGCTTTGCACTTGGCTGACGGAACTCGGCGCCAATGTTTCCGGGCTTGCTCTGCCCCCTGCCGAAGACGCCCCGCTCTTTGATCAGCTGAAGCTCCGAGATCGGGTCGATCAACACGACGGAGATATCCGAGACTTAAATTTTGTCCAACGCGTCCTCGACAGGACTGAGCCTGAAATTGTCATTCACCTTGCGGCACAAGCCCTTGTTCGGCTGAGCTATGATGTGCCAAAGGATACCCTCGACACCAATATCGGTGGAGGGATCAATCTGCTTGAAGCAATTCGGAAATGTGACGCCGTCAAAGCCTTGGTCTTCATTACCTCAGATAAATGCTACCGCAACAAGGAATGGGATTGGGGTTACCGCGAGAATGACGAGTTGGGTGGTCCGGACCCCTATTCGGCATCGAAAGCGGCTGCCGAATTGGTTTTTGCGACTTATCACGAATCCTTCTTTCAACAACGTGAAGGCTTTCAGGCCGCAACGACCCGAGCCGGCAACGTGATTGGCGGGGGAGACTTTTCAAAAGATCGGATTATCCCCGACTGTATAAGAGCCCTGAAGGATAACAAGCCTATCGTTGTCCGAAATCCCATTTCGACCCGCCCTTGGCAACACGTCATGGAGCCTTTATCCGGATACTTAGCCGTAGCGGAATATTTGCTGGCCGGAAACGGAGAGGGCCGGCCTTCTTGGAATTTCGGACCGGACGCTGAAAATGTTCGGACTGTCAAAGAGCTGGCCGATAAAGCTGTCGATATCTGGGGAAGCGGCTCCGTTGACGTTCAGATCAATCGCAATGCGCCACACGAAGCCAAGCTGCTAATGTTAATTTCCGATAAGGCCAAATCAATTCTTGGGTGGCGGCCGCGTTGGGATTTCAACGAGGCTGTTTCACAGACAATCCAATGGTACAAAGACGTTGATGCTGGAGAGGACCCTCTCGAAGTCACCCGCTCACAAATCGCAGCATACATGGGCGGCAACAAATGATCGATGGAGTGATTATTACTCCGCTGAAGACGATTGCCGACGAAAGAGGATCTGTGAAGCATATGCTGCGGAAAGACGCGCCTCAGTTCACAGACTTTGGCGAGGTATACTTTTCTCTTGTGCATCCGGGCGCCGTAAAGGCATGGAAGCTTCACAAGCGTATGGTTATGAACCTAGCGGTCCCTGTAGGACTGGTGAAATTGGTGCTCTTTGATGACCGCAAAAACAGCTCGACCGCAGGTTCTATTCAGGAAATTATTTTTGGTGCCGACGACTATAAGTTAGTGACCATCCCACCGCTCATCTGGAACGGTTTTCAGGGCCTTGGAGAAGTAACCTCGGTCATTACGAATTGCGCCTCAATCACCCATGATCCAGATGAAGGAGAGCGGCGCGACATCAACGACCCCTCTATTCCCTACTCTTGGACCGGACAGGCCAAATGACCACTGTCCTCGTTTCCGGCGCCAGCGGCTACGTTGGCGGCAGGCTCATTTCACACTTTATCGCTCAGAACGATATCTCGGTTGTCGCCCTTTCACGCAGCGAAAAATCCGCCTGCCGAATACCTCAGTCTGAACAAGTGAGAAACGTGATTATCGACTGGGACGATGCCGCACAGGTCGCCGAGATTTGCCGGGATGTGAGTGTCGTCGTGCATCTTGCCGTCGCCAATGAAGCTGCGGCAAATAATGAACCAGAACGATCATTTGCCGACGCAGAGATCATAATCCAAAATTTACTGTCCGGTGCAATCAAAAATCAGGTCCAACGTTTCATTGGGGTTTCAACATCTAAGGTTTATGGGAAAAACCTGATCAATAGGGTTACAGAGGATACCCCTCCCGCTCCACTGAATGCCTATGCCGTCAACCACCTCAATATCGAAAATAAAATTCTAGAGAGACATCGGCCAGACGACATGGAACGTACGGTCTTCAGGCTGTCCAATAGTCTTGGCGCTCCCGCCAACTCGTCGATCCCTTGCTGGTCGCTCATCGCCAACAACTTCTGTCAACAGGCAGCGACAGAGCGCCAGATCGTCCTTAAATCATCGGGGAAAGACTGGCGCAACTTTGTTGCAATGCACGACGTAGTAGAAGCCATCGCCATGGCCGCAACCCCCAGCAAAGGAGCTTTCCCGGAGGGTGTGCTCAATCTCGGAGGGCCAACGTCGTTGCCTATTCTAGAGCTTGCACACCTAGTTGCCGAACAATGCGATAAAGTGTGCGGGTATCGCCCCCCCATCAAAACAGGGCCTGGCGAAACAGATAATCCGCCTGAACTTGTTTACGAAATTAGACGTCTCTTGGATGCGGGTTTTACTCCTGCAAACGACATAGAAGGCGAAATCTCCGCCACGCTGCGCTTATGTCAGAAATTGGCTGAGGGTTAAGGAGAACAAATGCCCCGTATCAGCGTATTGATGACGATTTACAATGCGGCGCCCTATCTCGCAGAAGCGGTCGATAGCCTGCTTACCCAGACATTTGGGGACTTCGAACTGATCACCATTGAAAACGGCTCGTCGGACGGCTCGAAAGAAATCATCAAGCGATATACGGACGAACGAATTAAGGTTACCAACCTCGACAATAATATCGGTCGGACGCCGGCTCTCAATCTTGCTATGGAAAAAGCCTCTGGCGAATTTATTGCGATTTTGGACGCCGACGACTTCAGCCATCCCGACCGGTTTGAAAAACAAATTCAGTTTATGGAAAACAATCCGGCAACCGTGCTCCTGGCAAGTTGGTTTCTGATGATCGACCAGGACGGCAAACCGCTAGGGGAGCATACTCTCCCTACCGGACACCAGGAATTGATCAACCGATTAGCGTATGACAACCCTTTTGGACATTCGACCTGCTTCTTCAGTCGTCAGGCGGCAATGGAGGTTGGGGGATATCCAGACGCATATGTTCATTCCCAAGACTTTGCGTTGTGTATTTCTTTGGCCAGCAAAGGCAATGTGGCGATTTTGCCGGAGAGCTTGGTGTCAATTCGCTTTAATGAAGCAACGGCTACAAACAGGCCCGAATATCAACTGCCAAAATTCTACGATGCCTTTCGGCTACACAAAATGGCTCGATCACTACCCGGGCTTTCTGATACGGCAAAAAAGCGAAACAAAGAGGAAATGGCCCGTGCCGCCGGAAATTATGGCAAGACTTTAATTCAACGTGGCCGCCTCTTGACAGGCTGTTTCTGGCTTGCCAGGAGTTTTCTGTTGGCGCCGATGCTGTTCGTGTCAAAAGCAGTTAATGTAGGCTCCTTCAGCACCGGGTAAACGAGCCGGTGCCAAACCAATATTATAGCGATCCATGTATATCATCTTCGATTGTGACGGCGTTCTAATTGACTCCAACCAACTGAAAACGGAGGCCTTTAGAAACATCCTGAAGTCCTACCCAGCCGAAGCGGTCGAGGCGTTTATTGACCATCATCGCCGCAACGGCGGCGTATCCCGATACGTGAAACTCCAGAGTTTCCTTACCGAGACAATCGGTCGTGACGACCACAAGGAGGAGTTAGAATATCTTCTCGAACAATTCGGCCTGGAATCGGCGCGCCTATACCAAAAAGCAGCGATCACGCTTGGCACGCTAGATGCGCTTGAACATTTCAAAGAAAGATTGCCGATGTTCGTCGCTTCAGGCAGTGACGAAGAAGAGTTAAGGGCCGCCCTGGAAAAAAGAGGCCTATCCAAATATTTCCAGGCCATCTATGGCTCGCCCAAACCAAAACACGAATGCGTTGGATTGATCTTCGAACAAATGGAAAAGAATACCGACGGCATAATGGTTGGTGACGCCATTACTGATTATAAAGCCGCAGAAGCTCTCGGTCTGAAGTTCGTGTTCGTCAGCTCGTATTCCGAATCAGTCGAGATGATGGTATCCCTCGCCAAGGAGAAGGGGTTCCCCTGCATCAATAATCTGTCCGAACTTCCCCAACTCATTGAAGAAGGCCTTGAATGAAGCTCCTGGTCCTTGCCGAGGGATACCCCTATGGAAACAGCCTTGCGGGTGTATTTCATGTCAATCAACTTCGATTGATCACGCACGCCGGGGTCGATGTTACCGTTGTCGCCCCCACGCCCTGGGTGCCTCCAGGGCTTGCTGGCCTAAAGGATCGGTGGAGACAGTACGATCAGGCGCCTCGTATCCAAGAAGTCGACGGTTTCAAGGTTCTAAGACCCCGATACCCAGCCTTTCCCGGCGAACACAAATTCCCATTGCAGCACCTCTTCCAATACATGGCGGTTCGTACGCTTAACTTACCTCAGCCAGACATAATCCAGTCCTTTTTTGCTCTACCTCTCGGCGCTGTCGGTAACCTCCTGGCGGAAAAATGGAACGTTCCCCATGTGGTTAACATGCTGGGCGACGACGTTACCGTCATGCCATATCTTTCGGAAGGTCATAGGCGGCTGTTTACCAGGGTCTTAGAACAAGCCGACGGCGTGCTCGCAACCGGGCCCAGTCTTGCCGCTGAAGCAGAGAATATTTCCGGCTGCCCCGTTGGCTCTCTGGCGCTGGGCGTCAATAAAGAGCGCTTTATCAATTTACCGTCAAAAGAGGAAGCGAGACGCCAGCTGGACCTACCGGAAGATGCCTTCCTGGCGCTCTACGTAGGAGGTCTATTGGAGCCCAAAGGTGTTCTTGAGTTTCTAGAAGCCTTACCAATGGTCCGCAGCAAAAAGGTCATCGGTCTTTTTGTCGGCGATGGTCCTGAACGACAACAGGTCAAGCAAACACCGAGAGCCTTATCCGTCGGTTTTCAACCCCCAGAAAAAGTTCCTGCCTACATGGCAGCAGCCGACGTATTACTTCTGCCGTCACATCACGAAGGGTTGCCCAATGTCGTGATAGAAGCCGGGTTTGCAGGGCTCCCGGTAATCGGCACCGATATCGGCGGAATTGTCGATCTGATCGGAGACAACCGAGGCTATATTGTGCCTGTCAAATCCCCAGAAAATATTGCTTCGACAATCGATTATGTTGCTGCCAACCCTGAAGAAGCGGCAAGAACCGCCAAGTGTCTTGGCGAACACGCAATGGCCCACTACGAAGTTCATTCGACGACCAAACGACTTGTTGAACTATATCGTTCCTTAGTAAAGGAGCCGTCATAAATGTGCGGCATCTCCGCATTGATCGCCCTGGCAGGCTCGACTGACCTCCGCTCTATCGAGGCCATGACCAAAATAATTTCCCATCGGGGCCCCGACGGCGAGGGCTATACATTTATTACGGATGGAGAGGCACTCTCATTTTGGGGAAATGAGACGCCGGAAGAGGCAAAAGAGGGGAAAGCGCCACTGGATACCGCACTTTCCGAAGCAGCCGTCGCCCTTGGGCACCGCCGCCTCTCAATTCTCGACATATCCTCAGCAGGCCATCAGCCAATGGCCGACGATGAGGGGGGGGTCTGGCTGATCCATAACGGTGAGATATATAACTTTGTCGAGCTGCGCGAAGACCTGGAGGCGCAGGGTCATACCTTTCGCTCCAATACTGATACGGAAGTAGTGATTGCAGCCTACAAGGAGTGGGGTGTTGACTGCCTGTCCCGCTTCAACGGGATGTTCGCCTTCATTTTGATTGATCTCAAAAGAAAAAGGCTTTTCGCCGCTCGAGATCGGTTTGGAGTCAAACCGCTTTATTACTGGCGTTCTTCCCAAGGGATATTGGCCCTGGGCTCCGAGATAAAACAATTCACCGTCTTGGAAGGATGGCGGGCCAAGCTCAATCACCAACGCGCCTACGACTACCTTAACTGGGGCCTCACGGACCATACGGCAGAAACCCTATTTGAGGGCGTTCTGCAGATACCAGGCGGACATTACCTCGACTTGCCACTCAATGATCGGAGCGCCCCCGTTGAGCCGAAGGAATGGTATCGCCTTAGTAATTCTGACCTTCAGGTTATGAGCCTGCCGAACGCCGGTAAACGTTTTCGCGAGTTATTTCAAGAATCGATCAAACTGCGCCTTCGGGCTGATGTGCCATTGGGAACAGGCCTTTCAGGAGGGCTCGATTCTTCGTCTATCGTCTGCATGGTAAATGAACAATTGGCGAAAACTGGCGGGAAGAAACAGCATACCTTTTCAGCCGCTGCTAAAGACCCGCGGTATGACGAAAGCCCCTTTATCCGACAGGTGGTGGAGAAAACCGGGGTCGACGCCCATTTCACCTATCCCAACCCAAAGAGCCTGATTGATCGTTTAGACCAGATTTTATGGCACCAAGACGAACCATTTGGATCAACAAGCATTTTCGCCGAATGGGAAGTCTTCGACCTCGTCGCACGCAACAAAGTAAAAGTGACGCTTGACGGCCATGGGGCCGATGAAACTCTGGCCGGATATCATGTATTCTTTGGGGCTCTGTTGGCTGACCTTGTCCGCAGTGGTCGTTTTAGCGGCCTAAAGCACGAAATGGCAGCATTGAAACAGCGGCATGGATACGGACTTGGGTTTTGCGGTCCTGCTTTGGCCGATGCACTTTTGCCTAATTGGCTTCGGGAAATACTCCGCAAAGCAGCAGGCAAAACAACAACCGAAGCCCCTTGGCTTAATCTCAAACTACAACCGAAGACGCGAGTCGATCCTTTTATTCGTTCAGCCGGGGTTGCAGATCTGTCCGTTGATCAAGTCGTCAAAACCAGCCTGCCCCTGCAACTCCATTGGTGCGACCGAGATTCCATGGCCCATTCCATAGAAAGTCGTGCTCCGTTTCTCGACTATCGTCTGGTGGAATTCATTGTTTCATGCAAATCCTCATTGCGCATCGGAGATGGGGAGACCAAACGTATGCTGCGAGAAGGAATGGCCGATTTGCTGCCGGAAGGCATTACAAAGCGCCAGGATAAGATAGGCTTTATTACACCTGAAGAGCGCTGGGTACGCGAAGATGATCCGCAACTGTTTGAAAAACTGCTAGATAAGGCGGTCGACCAATCGGATGGTGTGCTTAGTGACGCTGCACGGACTAAAGGGCGAAAAATCATTTCTGGAGAAAAGCCATACAACGCCGTTCTTTGGCGAATGATTTGTTTTGGCGTATGGATGAAACGGTTCAATGTTGCAGCTTAAACAAAGGCAATTAGTGTAATGCTGATGATCGTTGACATTGGGGTGGGGAACCTGGGGTCCATCACAAATATGTTCAAAAAAATAGGCGGTAAGGCTGTAGCGTCGGACAACCCCAATGATTTTCTCGAAGCCACCAAGATCGTTCTACCGGGAGTGGGAGCTTTTGATGAAGGTATGCGGAGACTAAAAGAGCAGGGCTTCATCGAGACGCTCAACAAAAGAGTTTTAGGCGATAAAGTACCCGTTATTGGTATCTGTTTAGGCTCTCAACTTCTCGGAAAATCAAGCGAAGAGGGCGAACGCGCTGGTTTAGGGTGGATCGATATGGAGGTCGTTCGTTTTCCAAAGGATAAAGGATTACGGGTACCACATATGGGGTGGAATGTCGTAAACCCGGTAGGTAACCAGGGCATTTTTGCAGGTGTTGAAGGGGAGCTGCGCTACTATTTTGTTCACACCTACCACATGAAATGCAACAACTCGAAAGATATTGCCGGGACAACCCAATATGGTGATGAGTTCACTTCAGCCATTCACCATGAAAATATCTACGGCGTGCAATTTCACCCTGAGAAAAGCCACCGCTTCGGTGCGGCTCTTTTGAAAAATTTTGCGGAGCTGCCTTGATGTTGTCAGTCCGAGTAATTCCGGTTCTATTGCTGAAGGGCGCCGGGCTATACAAAACGGTCAAATTCAAAGACCCGGTTTATGTCGGCGATCCACTCAATACGGTAAGGCTATTCACGGAAAAAGAAGCCGATGAATTGATTTGCCTCGACATATCAGCAAGCCGGGAAGGCCGGGCGCCTAATTTCGAACTCTTGAACGATATCGCAACGGAAACATTTATGCCGTTCGCTTATGGCGGTGGCATCACCACAATCGAGGAAATCCGCAAACTGTTTTATATCGGGGCGGAAAAGGTAGTGATCAATTCAAGTGCATTTTCATCCGCCAATCTGATCGGGGAAGCGGCAAACCAGTTCGGTAGCCAAAGCATCGTCGCCTCCATCGACGCAAAGAAGAAGTTACTTGGAGGATACGAGGTGATGAGTCATGGCGGTAC
>Ga0070729_10005395_pt1 | contig 13214 bp, 11 predicted proteins | sample tdDd472_FD_66725 | JGI IMG/M metagenome (GOLD analysis project Ga0070729, IMG submission 66725) | Marine sediment microbial communities from the Atlantic coast under amendment with organic carbon and nitrate - tdDd47.2 | ecosystem: Environmental > Aquatic > Marine > Coastal > Sediment | place...
GTTCATGGTCGAGATGACCGAGACCGCCAACATCCTGCACAACGCCACCGAACAGTCGCTGGTGTTGATGGACGAGATCGGCCGCGGTACCAGCACCTTTGATGGCCTGTCGCTGGCCTGGGCGGCGGCGGCGTTTATCGGCAAGCAGGTAAAAGCTTATACATTGTTTGCCACGCACTACTTTGAACTGACCGCACTCGGCGGTGAATTACCCGGTTGCGTGAATGTGCATCTCGATGCCACCGAGCACAAAGGCAAACTAGTGTTCATGCATTCAGTGAAAGAAGGCCCGGCCAACAAGAGTTACGGGCTACAGGTCGCCGCCTTGGCTGGTGTTCCTAAAGCTGTTGTGAACTCCGCCAACAAGTATCTCGCCACACTGGAATCAGAAGCCGCTCGCCATCACGAAGAAGCGCAAAAGCAAACGACGCTTAACTTCGATGCGCCCACAGCAGAACCGGCCAATGAACCGGACCCGCTGCGGGAGAAACTCGACGGCATTGACCCCGATGAACTCTCGCCGCGCGAGGCGCTGCAGGCGCTTTACGAGCTGAAATCGCTCGACGACTAAGCATGAAAGCGGCAGTGATCAACCGTTTCGGCGGACCGGAAGAACTGCAGATCAGTGAACTGGACAAACCTGTGCCCGGTCCCGGCCAGTTGCTGGTCAAAGTACATACAACCAACGTCAATCCCATCGACTGGAAAATCCGTGAAGGCCAGATGGCCGCGCGCTACGGTGAAGACTTTCCGATGGTGCTCGGCTGGGATTGCTCCGGCACTGTCGAGGCGGTTGGTGATGACGTTGAATCCTTCGCCGTCGGTGACGAAGTATTCGCCCGCTCAGACATCGGCGCCGGCGGCTGCTATGCCGAGTACGCGCTTATCAATGTCAGCACGGCCGTCATGAAGCCAGCTTCGATGTCGCACACCGAGGCCGGTTCAGTCCCGTTGGTCGGACTGACCGCATTCAACAGTCTGCAATACTGTGCGGGCCTGCAAGCCGGCCAGCACGTGCTGATCATCGGCGGCTCGGGCGGCGTCGGTACTGTCGCTATTCAGATCGCCAAGAACATGGGTGCAGAAGTTACCGCCACCTGCAGCGGCAAGAATGTGGCTCTGGTAAAAGCGCTGGGTGCCGATCACGTTATCGACTACACGCAACAGAATCCGCTGGCCAGCGACACACAATACGATGTCGTCTACGACACCGTCTGTATTTACGATCTGGCAACCGTTCAACCTGTAATGAAGCCCGACGGCATCTATGTCATCCTGATGCCGGTGCCGGACGTTGAGTTCTTCATACCGGGACAAACAGAACGCGAAGCGGGCAAGGGTTACTTCGTGGCCTGGGCGCCAAAGGCCACAGACCTCCAGGTACTGGCCGACTGGATTGATGACGGTAAACTGGAAGCCGTGATCGATAGCGTCTATCCGCTGGAAGACATACAAGCCGCCCATGAGCGCAACCAAACGGAACGCTGCGCGGGCAAGATTGTCATTAGAGTAAGCGACTGAAGCCGGGAGGCTGAAATGAAACTATTCGTCACCCTTATTGCTGCAATGCTGGTAATGGTCAGCACTGCCGCGCTCGCCAGCGACAAGGCGCGGCAGGAAGAGCAAGCGCGTCTTGATGCAGCTTGTGACGAAGTACGGCAGGAACTGCTGGCGCCGGCGAAACAGTCGGCAATCGACGAATGCATCGCGGTGGAAAAGAACAATAAGAAGCAGAAAGATCCCGAAGGCTACTGCAATCGCTTTTACGCGGACTTTGGCGAGCGGTCCGGCAACCGGCAGGGTTTGTTTATGGACGTTCCGGAATGTCAGGCCGCCTACGAGTATCAGCAAAGCACTCGCAGTTCGCGTTAGGGGTTACAGACAAACAAAAAAGGGGCCATACGGCCCCTTTTTTAATGCCCGGAAAGACTCTTTAACTAGCTCTTGGTCTCGCTCTTGGGCTTTTCGCGCAGGCGAATACCCACATCACGCAACTGCGCAGACGACACTGCGCCCGGCGCGTCAGTCAGCAAACAGCTGGCCGATTGTGTTTTCGGGAAAGCGATAACATCGCGAATACTGCTGGCGCCGGTCATCAACATGACCAGACGATCGAGACCAAATGCCAGGCCACCGTGGGGCGGGCAACCGTACTTCAGGGCAGTCAACAGGAAGCCGAACTTCTCTTCGGCTTCTTCGTCGGAAATGCCCAACAGCTCAAATACCGATGCCTGCATCTCTGCGTTATGAATACGCACCGAACCGCCACCGAGTTCGGTACCGTTGAGTACCAGATCGTAGGCTTTCGACAATGCTTCACCGGGATTCGCTTTTAGGTCGGCGGGGTCATCGCTCTTCGGTGCGGTGAACGGGTGATGCAAAGCGTTCCAGCGTTTGTCATCCCATTCGAACATCGGGAAGTCGACGACCCACAGTGGCTTCCACTCGCCTTCAACCAGGTCACGGTCGTGACCGATCTTCACGCGCAAAGCGCCCAGCGCATCATTCACAACTGTTGCTTTGTCGGCACCGAAGAACACGATGTCGCCTGCTTCCAGGCCAAGCCGTTCGGTCATGCCGGCAATGGTTTCATCCGGCAGGAACTTCAGAATCGGTGACTGCATGCCTTCGCGACCCTGCGACGGATCCTGGACTTTAATGTAAGCAAGGCCCTTGGCACCGTAACGACCGACGAATTCGGTGTAACCGTCGATGTCTTTACGCGACAGCTCAGCACCACCGGTCAATTTCAATGCAGCCACGCGGCCCTTCGGGTCGGCAGCAGGACCGGCAAACACTTTAAATTCGACACCGTCCATCAGATCGGCAACGTCCACGAGCTCCAGCGGAATACGCAAATCCGGGCGGTCGATACCGAAACGTTCGATCGCCTCGGCATAGGTCATACGTGGCAGCGGGTCAGGGAAATCCACATCCAGCACATCTTTAAACAGCGTGCGGATCAGACCTTCCATGATGCCCATAATCTGGTCTTCATCCATGAACGACATCTCGACGTCGAGTTGGGTGAATTCAGGCTGGCGGTCGGCACGCAGGTCTTCGTCACGGAAGCAGCGGGCGATCTGGTAGTAGCGATCCATGCCGGACATCATCAGCAGCTGCTTGAACAACTGCGGTGACTGCGGCAAGGCGAAGAACTCGCCCTGATGCGTACGACTCGGCACGACATAGTCGCGGGCACCCTCCGGGGTGGCGCGGGTCAGAATCGGCGTTTCAATATCCATGAAGCCGTTCGTGTCCATGTAATTACGCAGCACGCTGGTAATGCGGGCACGTAGCTTCATGCGCTCGGCCATTTCTTCGCGACGCAGATCGAGATAGCGGTATTTCAGGCGCAGGTCTTCATGCACGTTCTCATCGTGATGAAACGGCGGGGTTTCGGCCGCATTCAGAATATCGACCTCAAGAGCGAGTATCTCTACTTCACCGCTGGGCATATTCGGATTCACCGTGCCCTCAGGACGGGCGCGCACTTTGCCTTTAATGCTCAGCACAAATTCACTACGAATTCGTTCGGCCTTGGCAAACAATTCGGCGTCATCCGGATCACAGACAACCTGCAGGATACCGTCACGATCTCGCAGATCGATAAAGATCACACCACCGTGATCACGCCTACGGTGCACCCAACCGGCAACACGGACTTCTTCGCCGATTAACGACGCATTCACTTCACCACAATAATGTGTACGCATGAATCTGAAACAACCTGAAAATATTGGTTAAGAGCCGGAAAAATCGGCCAAAATGCTATAGCGGGCGGGAATGGTAAGACTTAAGAGTCGTCTTTAGCAAGCTTCGCGGTACCTGGCAGGCCGTCACCATCCCAGTCGGGCACGACCACACCGAGTGATACCACCATTTGGAGGGCCTGTTCGATCTCCATATCCAGCTCGATGACGTCGGCTTTGGGCACCATCAGAATGAGGCCTGACGTGGGGTTCGGCGTAGTCGGCACGAATACACAGACCACTTCCTCGCCGGTGCGGGACTGCACTTCGCCCAAATCATCAGAAGTCTGAAAACAGAGGCTGTAGAGCCCTTTGCGGGGGTACTCGATCAACATGACCTTGTTGAAGGACTTGGTGCTATCGGAGAAAACGATCTCGGCGAACTGCTTAGCGGCCGAGTAGACCGAGCGCACCAGCGGAATCTTGTTAAGCAGGGTTTCCCAGTACCCAACGAGTTGTCGGCCGATAATATTAGCGACCAGCGCACCCGTGACCAGCAACACCACCAGAGCCAGAATAATTCCCAGGCCCGGAATGCGGAAGCCAAGCATTGTTTCCGGCCGGTACGCTATGGGCAACAGCAACAGTGTCTGGTCCATCAGGTCGACGAGAATTTTCATTAGCACGAGCGTGACGCCCAACGGCACCCACACCAACAGTCCTGCTACTAATAATCGACGAAAATGTTTCATGGTCTAGAAATCCGGAAGTTCGGGCAATACGGCAACCGTATCTGCCGCTCGTGATTAGCTATCGTGGATGATTGCGCTGCCGCGCACAAGCTCTGCAGGTCTTTAGTCGACCCACAGCGGGCGTCAGTCGCCGTTAGCCGCTTTCTTCGAGCTCTTTGAACTATTGGAACTCTTGGAGCTGCCACCGGATGACGGAGATTTCGAACTGCCACCGGATGCCGGAGTCTTGGAACTGCCGTCCGCCAGATTGCGCTTGTCGCCGGTTTTAAAATCGGTTTCGTACCAACCGCTGCCTTTTAAACGGAACTTCGGTGCAGACAGCAACTTTTTAAGCGCCGGCTCGTTGCACTCAGGGCAGCTTTTCAGCGGATCATCGCTGATCTTTTGCAGCGCATCAAAGATGTGTCCGCAATCGCCGCACCGATATTCGTAAATGGGCATATCCAACTCCAGAAAGACGCCGGAGCGCGGCTAAGCCGCACTCCGGGCTGCACTTTTTAGTGACTTATGGCCAAAAAATCAAGCGCCTGCGCATAATTGACCGTTGTAGCGGGCGCTGCGCACCTAGGCCGCTTTCTTAAAAGCGATATCGTCCGCAGCCAAATCGACAGTAACAGTGTCGCCCGGACCAAACTCGCCGGACAGAATCTGCTGCGCCAGCGGGTTCTCGATCCGTTGCTGGATCGCCCGCTTAAGCGGCCGCGCGCCGTATACCGGATCAAACCCGGCTTCGGCCAGTCGGTCCAATGCCGCATCCGTCAACTCCAGCGTGATATCCCGTTCAGCCAGGCGCTTCTGCAAGCCGCCCAACTGGATCGTGACGATCTCGCGGATCTGTTCCAGCACCAGCGGGTGGAAAACGACCACATCGTCGATACGGTTAATGAATTCCGGACGGAAGTGTTCACCTACCACCTCCATCACGGCATCTTTCATAGCATCGTAGTTTTCTTCACCGGCCAATTCCTGAATGCGCTGCGAGCCAAGGTTAGACGTCATCACAATAATGGTATTGCGAAAGTCGACAGTGCGCCCCTGACCGTCGGTCAAACGACCATCGTCCAACACCTGCAACAGCACGTTAAACACGTCCGGATGCGCTTTCTCAACTTCGTCCAGCAACACTACAGAATAAGGACGGCGACGCACCGCTTCGGTCAGATAGCCGCCCTCTTCGTAGCCGACATAGCCCGGCGGCGCACCGATCAGTCGCGCCACAGAGTGCTTCTCCATGAACTCCGACATATCGATCCGCACCAGTGACTCCTCGGTGTCGAACAGGAACTCCGCCAGTGCGCGCGTCAGCTCGGTCTTCCCGACACCTGTCGGGCCTAAGAACAGGAATGATCCGTTCGGCCGGTTCGGGTCGGAGAGACCCGCACGCGAGCGGCGGATTGCATTGGCCACAGCAGTCACAGCCTCATCCTGACCAACGACCTTGGTATGAATAGCCTCTTCCATGCGCAGCAGGCGATCACGCTCACCTTCCAGCATGCGGCTTACCGGCACACCGGTCCACTTGGCCACCACCTCGGCCACTTCTTCGTCGGTTACCCGATTGCGCACCAGCGTTGTTTCCTGCTGCTCGACCTGACCGGCATCCGTGAGCTGCTGTTCCAGCTCGGGAATCTTGCCGTACTGCAGTTCAGATACGCGCTGCAAATCCTGCGCACGCATCGCAGCCTCAAGCTCCACCCGCGTGCGCTCAAGCTCTTCTTTAATATGAGTCGTGCCCTGCAGTGCCGCCTTCTCGCTTTTCCAGACCTCTTCGAGATCCGCATACTCTTTTTCGAGCTCAGCCAACTGGGCTTCCAGGTCACCAAGCCGCTTCACCGAGGCATCATCCGCTTCTTTCTTCAGCGCTTCGCGCTCGATCTTCAGCTGAATAATGCGCCGCTCCAGCCGGTCGAGTGACTCGGGCTTGGAGTCAATTTCCATGCGAATCCGCGAGGCCGCCTCATCAATCAGGTCGATCGCTTTATCCGGCAGTTGCCTGTCGGTGATGTAGCGATGCGATAACGTCGCTGCGCCGACAATGGCGGGGTCGGTAATTTCGACACCATGATGCACTTCGTAGCGCTCTTTCAGACCGCGCAGAATCGCAATCGTATCTTCGACGGTCGGCTCATCGACCAGCACTTTCTGGAAACGCCGCTCGAGCGCGGCATCTTTCTCAATGTACTGACGATACTCATCCAGCGTGGTGGCACCGACACAGTGGAGCTCGCCGCGTGCCAGTGCAGGTTTAAGCATATTGCCGGCGTCCATAGCGCCGTCGGCTTTACCGGCACCGACCATCGTGTGCAGTTCGTCGATAAACAGGATGATCTGACCTTCCTGCTTCGACAGATCACTGAGCACCGCCTTTAAGCGTTCTTCAAACTCGCCACGAAACTTGGCGCCGGCAATCAGCGCGCCCATATCCAGCGACAACACGCGTTTGTTCTTAACGCCCTCCGGAACCTCGCCATTGACGATGCGTTGCGCGAGCCCTTCAACGATTGCCGTTTTACCGACACCCGGCTCACCAATCAGCACCGGATTGTTCTTGGTACGGCGCTGCAAAATCTGGATCGTGCGGCGAATTTCATCATCACGACCGATGATCGGGTCGATCTTGCCCTGCTCGGCACGCTCGGTAACATCGATCGTGTATTTTTCCAGCGCTTGCCGTGCGTCTTCGGCATTCGGGTCTTCAACCGATTGCCCGCCACGCAGTTCATCTACAGCCTGTTCGACTGCGCCGCGCACGACGCCGGCCTCGGCCAGCAATTTGCCGAGCGGCCCTTTGTCATCACAGGCTGCGAGTACAAACAACTCGCTGGAGATGTATTGGTCATTGCGCTGTTGCGCCAGCTTGTCGGTAACATTGAGAAGCTTGCCGAGGTCATTCGAGATATGCACTTCGCCGGCAGACCCTTCGACGGAGGGCAGCGCGTCGACGGCTTCGCCGAGTTTGGAGCGCAGCACATTGACCCGCGCACCGGATTTGGTGAGCAGGTGGCGCGCACTGCCGCCCTCCTGGTCGAGCAGGGCCAGCATTAAATGTACCGGCTCGATAAATTGATTGTCCTGACCCACAGCCAGTGACTGCGCGTCAGCGAGAGCCATTTGAAACTTACTTGTGAGTTTATCCATTCGCATGGGAACACCTTTGGGGACATGCCCCGAATATCTTTACAGTTGCCTCAGATATAGGGTCAAACGCTCTAAATTCAAGCCCGAAAAGGCCCCGGAAACATCAGGTTTGGAACCCCCGAACGGCCCTAATCAAGCCAGATTAGCGTCGCTATCCGGCCGGTCTTGGCGCCATCACCACGGTACGAGTAAAACCGCGGGTCATCGGCTGTGCACAGCCCGGAATCATAGATATTAGTGACCCCGGCACGCATCAGAACAAGCCGGGCCAGCATGGGCAGGCTGAAGAAGTAGTGCCCCGGGCGACTGAACTCGAAGGCATCCGCATTGCCTTCCGCCAACCGCACAAAGTGATCATAGATTTTCTGGTCGACTTCATACCGTGCCGCAGAAATTGTCGGGCCGATCCACGCCAACACTTCGTCGCCGGAGAACTGTTCCAGAGTGTTCTGAATAACGCCGGCTTCCAGCCCTTTCCAGCCGCCGTGCACAGCAGCAACCTTGCTGCCCTTGCTGTCGGTCAGCAACAGTGGCAAACAGTCTGCGGTCATCACCGCACAAACCACACCGGGGGTTGCTGCGTAAACGGCATCGGCATCGACGCCCTCTGTTGCGGCCGCAGCGTCGAGCACAACCGCGCCATGCACCTGATTCAGCCACAGCGGAGCACCCGGAAGTCCCGCAGCAGCCACCAGAGCGTCGCGATTGGCAGCCACAGAAGCTGCGTCATCACCAACGTGATCGCCTAAATTAAAACTGTCGAAGGGGGCTGCACTGACGCCGCCAGCGCGGGTAGTCGAACATGCATGAACGTTGGCCGGGGCCGGCCACTCGGGTTGAATAAATTCTATTGTGTCGGCATTTCCGGCCATCTGAGTGCGTTGATTTCTTCTGTACTTATTTCGGCACCTTCCGAAGACTGCATTAACTTTAGCAGACTTAGCAGGTCGTCGGGCAACCCGGCTGAAAGCTCGACAGGCTCGTGCGTAAGCGGATGGTTAAATGCCAGCCGGCTGGCATGCAACGCCTGCCTTTTAAACCCCTGCAGCGCCTCCCGCAGGGCTTCATCGGTACCCGCCGGAATAACCAGCCGGCGGCTGTAAAGCGGATCACCTACCAAAGGATGATTCTGATGCGCCATATGCACACGTATCTGATGGGTGCGCCCGGTCTCCAAACGCACAGCTATCAGAGTGAATCCGGCAAAGCGTTGCAACACCCGGTAATGCGTTACGGCCGGCTTACCGGTCTGACTGACTGCCATCTTGGTGCGGTGTCCGGAATGCCGGCCGACCGGCTGGTCAACAACCCCGCCTGCCGTTAAGCGACCCAGACACACTGCACGGTATTCACGTGAGATCTCCCGCGCCTCGAGCATACGCACCAATTGTGTGTGTGCAGGCAAACTGCGCGCAACAATCAATAAGCCACTGGTGTCTTTATCGAGCCGGTGAATCAAGCCTGCGCGCGGCAGTGCTGCAAGCTTCGAATCGTAAGCCAGCAGACCGTTGACGAGCGTGCCGGTATGATTGCCGGCGCCGGGGTGCACCACCAGACCTGCCGGCTTGTTAATGACCAGAACGTCGCTGTCCTCAAACACCACATCCAGATTCATCGGCTCCGGCCGGGCTTCTGTCACCTCATCAGCTTCCGGCGACAACTCGACCTGCTGACCGGCAGCAACAGCCTGTCTGGGGGCAACAGTCTCGCCATCGAGTGTGGCGCGGCCATCCAGCACCCAGGCCTTCAGGCGCGACCGCGAATACTCCGGGAACAACTGTGCCAGAGCACGGTCGAAGCGCGTACCGCTCAGGTTTTCGGGAACTTCTAGTCGGCGGCTTTCCGGGTCCATCGGTGGTCTGATCTCAGCTTAGGGTCAGCGGAGAGTTTACGCTATACTTGCCCCGCCCGCCCCCGCTGGCCGGGTCGCAAAGCCATTAATAAAGCAGTTTCAGGAACTCCGGAACCTTCATGCACCGTATTACCCTGTCGATATTGATTGTCGTGCTCTCCACCGTGCTTGCCACAGGTTGCAGCAACAAAAAGAAAGACGATCGCGACATGAAGTCGCCCGCCAGCGAACTGATGAAGCGTGGCGATCGCTCATTGAAGGCCGGCAACTGGACGTCAGCGATCACAGCCTACGAAACTCTCGAAGCCCGTTTCCCGTTTGCCGATGAAACCAAGCAGGCGCAGCTCAATCTGATCTACGCCTACTACTCCGGCGGCCAGGCGGAGGCTGCCATTGAAGCGACCGAACAGTTCGAACGTGAGAACCCGACACATCCGCGCATGGACTATGCGCTGTACATGCGCGGCCTTGCCTTGTTCAAAGGCGAGAAAAACATGACGCACCGCTATCTGGGCGTTGATGTAAGCCGTCGCCCGCAAGTCGATGCCGAGGAATCTTTTCAGGCCTTCAGCTTGCTACTGCGCCGCTTCCCTGACAGCAAGTACGCGCCGGACGCACGGCAGAGAATGGTCTTCCTGCGCAATCGACTGGCCGAACATCAGAACCACATTATTGAGTATTACTACAATCGCGGTGCCTACGCTGCTGCGGTAAACCGCGCCAGCTTGTCGCTGGAACGCTACAACGGCGCACCGGAACTGGAGCGGACACTGATTCTGATGGTGAAGTCGTACCAACGGCTCGGCATGCAGGATCTGGCCGGTGATGCGAAGTCTGTGTTGGTTGCCAACTTCCCGAACGCAAAGATGTCGGAAGTGAAAGACCCCTGGTACAAGGTCTGGTAGAGCTTACTTTTCGCGGCCGTAGCCCGATGTAATCGGGTAGCGCCAGTCACGACCGAACGCACGACCACTGATCCGCACGCCGGGGGGCGACTGCCGCCGCTTATATTCATTGCGACGAACCATGGCCAGTATCTCGCCCACCACCTCTTTCGGAAAGCCCCGCGCGGCGATCTCACCTACTGAACTGTCTTCGATCATTAATGCATCGAGAATTGCGTCGAGGGTTTCGTAATCCGGTAACGAATCACTGTCCTTCTGATCGGGGCGCAATTCGGCGGAAGGCTCACGGGTAATCACCCGGTCGGGAATCACCGGCGACAAACTGTTGCGATAGCGCGCCAACCGGTAGACCTGCGTTTTCGTGCAGTCTTTAATCGGCGCAAAACCGCCGGCCATATCGCCGTACAAGGTCGCATAACCAACGGCCATTTCACTCTTGTTGCCGGTAGTCAGAACCATGCGACGGCTCTTGTTTGAAATCGCCATCAACAGCACGCCACGCGAGCGCGCCTGAATGTTTTCTTCTGTCGTATCGACGTCGAGCCCTGCAAACAACTCGGCTAACTGGCCCGTTGCCGCCTCCACCATCGGCTCGATGGGAATTTCCTGATAGTCGACATTAAGCGCCCGCGCTTGGCGGCGGGCATCGTCAACACTCATATCCGATGTGTAGCGATACGGCATCATTACCGCCTGCACCGCATCTGCACCCAGCGCATCGACAGCGATAGCAAGCGTTAGCGCCGAATCGATACCGCCGGACAAACCGATCACCACGCCATCAAAACCGTTCTTACGCACATAGTCATGCACACCCAGAACAATCGCAGAATAAATGCGGGCGTCATCGCTGGCCGGTGGTTCGGCTATTTCACCCGACACCTGCTGCTCCGCGATGGTATCAACATCGACACAAAATATACCCGACTGAAATTCCGGTGCGCGCATGCCGATTGAACCGTCTTTGTTCACGGCGAACGAAGCACCATCGAATACCAACTCGTCCTGGCCACCGACCAGATTCTGGTAGACCACAGGAAGATTGACCTTGCCGGCGCGTTTCGCGACCAGCGCCTCGCGCTGCTGCTGCTTGTCCTGTTCGAAAGGTGAACCGTTCAAGACAACCAGCAAGTCGGCGCCGGCTTCAGCGGCAGCCGCTGCGGGCGGCTTCAACCAGATATCCTCGCAGATCAGCACCCCGACCTGTGCACCGTTAACGGGCACAACCACCGGTGTTTTACCTTTGCGGAAATAGCGGTGTTCGTCGAACACACTGTAGTTGGGCAGACGCCACTTACGGTAGTTGGCCTGGAGCCGGCCATCGGCAAATACAGCCGCCGAGTTATACAGCCCCTTGCCTGCATACTCGGGGTAGCCGACAAACGCTGTAATACCCGTGGTAGCCGCCGCAATATCTTCAAGGGCGGTAGCAACCTGATAGCGCAAACCCTGATGCAGCAGCAGGTCTTCGGGCGGATAGCCACTCAGCGCCAACTCCTGAAAAACGACCAGATCAGCCTTTTCAATATCGCGGGCAGCCTCTATCGCAGCGATGATCTGCCGGGCATTGCCCGGCACATCACCAACCAGCAGATTCAGTTGAGCCAGCGCTATCTTGAGTTTGGCCATAGGTTATAACCCGGCGCCAAGCAGGGAATCAGTCGTCCAGCAGCTCCAGCATGGCACTGCCCAGCTCAGCAGGTGAGCGGACGGTCTTCACGCCGGCAGCTTCGAGTGCTGCATATTTGGCTGCAGCCGTACCTTCACCACCGGAGATGATCGCACCGGCATGACCCATGCGTTTGCCCGGAGGCGCAGTTACGCCGGCAATGTAAGACACGACAGGCTTCGTCACGTGCTCCTGAATGTAGCGAGCCGCAGCTTCTTCGTCGGTACCGCCGATTTCACCAACCATGATGATGCCTTCGGTAGCAGGATCTTTTTCGAATAACTCGAGACAATCGATAAAGTTCATGCCACGCACAGGGTCACCACCGATACCAACGCAGGTGGTCTGGCCCAGTCCGTTGTTGGTGGTCTGATAGACCGCTTCGTACGTCAACGTGCCGGAGCGCGAAATAACGCCGATCCTGCCGGGCTGATGAATAAAGCCCGGCATGATGCCGATCTTGCATTCGCCCGGAGTAATGATGCCCGGGCAGTTCGGGCCGATCAGGCGGCAATCGTAATCTTTAAGCGCCGCTTTAACTTTGACCATGTCGAGCACCGGAATACCTTCGGTGATACAAACGATCAGCTTCACACCGGCATCGGCGGCTTCGAGGATTGCATCAGCGGCAAACGGGGCCGGCACATAGATAAGAGAAACATCGGCACCGGTAGCGGCAACGGCTTCATGCGCCGAATCAAACACGGGTACGCCGAGATGCTCGGAACCACCACGACCCGGCGTTACGCCGGCGACGACCTGCGTACCGTACTCCATGCATTGTTCGGCGTGGAATGATCCTTGGCGGCCCGTCAGGCCCTGCACCAGAATCTTGCTGTCTTTATTGACCAGAATACTCATTCAAAACTTTCCTAAATAAGCAGCCGCGTTACGCCGCTGCTGCAACAACTTTTTCAGCCGCATCGCTGAGATCGGTGGCCGCAGTAATTGCGAGCCCGCTGTCAGCCAGCATCTGCCGGCCCTTCTCAACGTTGGTGCCTTCCAGACGAACGACCACAGGCACTTCCACCTGGACCTGCTTGACCGCCTCGATAATGCCTTCCGCAATAACATCGCAACGGACAATGCCGCCAAAGATATTCACGAGAATGGCCTCAACCGAAGGGTTACTAAGAATCAGCTTGAACGCAATCGCGACACGTTCTGCCGTAGCGCCGCCGCCGACATCAAGGAAGTTTGCCGGGG
>Ga0070729_10005399_pt1 | contig 13209 bp, 9 predicted proteins | sample tdDd472_FD_66725 | JGI IMG/M metagenome (GOLD analysis project Ga0070729, IMG submission 66725) | Marine sediment microbial communities from the Atlantic coast under amendment with organic carbon and nitrate - tdDd47.2 | ecosystem: Environmental > Aquatic > Marine > Coastal > Sediment | place...
GGTTTGTTGTTGTTTCGTTTTTGCAGAAAAATTTTACCATCAGGGTCCAATACGATGATTTGAACTGAGCGATGTCTTAGCAATTGTCGATGAACTGCGGTTTTGGAGAGGACTGCCAGGGGGCGATTCTGGTCGTCGACAACTTCAACCGGCTGGTTGTCAGGGGTGGGGTCCAGTGCTTTTTTATTGAAAATCATATCGTTGGTTCCAATACTCTTTGATTTGCCATTCAACTCCGTATACACTTGATGATCCAATTTTTCCAGTGTTCAAAAGTGGCCGATGAGGTATGGAATGTGTGATGACGTGATGGTGCTGGGCGAAGATGATGTTCAGGATCTTATTGAATTGGAAGCTCAGTGTTTTGAGTATCACTGGACTCGGGAACAATTCCTTCTCGGTTTGTCGAGAAAGGCCTTTAAGGTACTTGGTATAAGACATGAGGGTCTTCTTGCCGGTTACATAGCCTTTTCTATGATCGAGGACGAAATGGAAATTCTCAATCTGGCTGTTCGTCCCGAGTTCAGAAGACATGGGCTGGCAGCGCGATTGTTGGCGGATAGTTTCAGGGTGTGTGAAAAGAACAACATTAAAAAGAGTTTTTTGGACGTCAAGGTGTCCAATGAGCCAGCCTTGTCACTGTATAGGAAATTCGGGTACAAAAAAATTGGTGTCAGGAAAAAATATTATCCCGATACCAAGGAAGATGCTTTGCTTTTCAGGTATGATTTCCCGAAGAAAGACTGACTGAATAAACGAGGACGAATATGCTATTTATTGATCAAGTTGATATCTCAGGAAAAAAGTTGCTTTTTCGCGTAGACTTCAATGTCCCTCTTGAGAATGGTGTTATTACTGACGACAATCGTATACAGGCCGCAATACCAACACTTAAGTATGCTCTGGACCAGGGGGCTTCGATCATTCTTTGTGCACACTTGGGGAAGCCCAAAGGGAAAGTCGTATCCGAGTTGTCTCTGGCTCCCGTGGCAAAACGTACGACGGAATTGCTTGGAGTGAACGTTGAGCTCGTCCCTGGCCTGTTGAGTGAACTGGCAGTGAAAAAGGCGGCTGAACTCAAGCCCGGTCAGGCTATCATGCTCGACAACCTTCGTTATAATCCTGAAGAGACGGGAAAGACGGCGGCAGAGCGGGGCGATTTCGGTCAGAGACTTGCTTCTCTCGCGGATATATATGTTAATGACGCCTTTGGGGTAGCCCACCGAGAAAATGCGTCTGTCGTAGATATTCCCAAATACGCTCCGAAGAGTTGTGGTGGATTCCTTCTGAAAAAGGAACAGGAGTTCCTTGGAGACGCCTTGCAGGCCCCCAAGCGTCCGTATGTATGCATTTCAGGTGGAGCAAAAGTGTCTACCAAGCTGGGAATATTGACCAATCTGCTTGGCAAGGTCGACGACATCATTATTGGTGGAGCCATGGCCAATACCTTCATGCTCGCCAAGGGCTATGAGGTTGGTAATTCCCTGGTTGAAAAGGATCTGGTGGGAGACGCCAAGTCTATTATGGCGAAAGCTGAGTCTATGGGGTCGAACCTTCATTTGCCGGTGGATTACATCTATGCAGAAGCCCACGATGCAGTCGAAGCGAGTGGTGTCTGTGCGGCGGATAAAATTCCTTCTGATGCCATGGCGTTGGATATTGGGCCTGAAACCGTCAAGAATTTTGTTTCTGTCCTTGCCCGGTCCAAGACCATTGTCTGGAACGGTCCCATGGGGTTGTTTGAGACTCCGGCTTTCGCCAAGGGGTCTTTGGCTGTTTGTGAGGCCGTAGCCAACCTTGAGGATGCGCTCAGCATTGTGGGTGGAGGTGATACGGATGCCGTGGTCCATCTGATGCATCTCGCTGACAAATTTAGTTTTATTTCAACTGGAGGCGGATCGTTCCTTGAATTTCTTGAAGGAAAGGAACTGCCCGCTTTTACAGCATTAAAGGAGGGCTTGATTTCATGAAGAAACTCATGGCTGCCAACTGGAAGATGTACAAGACCTGGGATGAAGCCAAGTCAACGGCGGAGGAGTTAGTCAAGCTGACTGCTGCGAATCTTCCTGACGACCGGGAGGTTCTTATTTTCCCGTCCTTTACCGCATTGAAAGGTGTGGCCGATGTTTTGGCCTGGCAGGAAGGTTTTTTTGCTGGCGGCCAAGACTATTATATTGAAGAAGAGGGAGCCTTCACTGGAGAGGTTTCCCCAAAGATGCTTGATGATGTTGGTGCCGTATATGGTTTGACGGGCCATTCAGAGCGTCGACACGTTTTGGGTGAGGACGATGAGTACATTGGTCAAAAGACAGCTTATGGTCTTGCCAGTGGCCTCAAGGTCATCCTGTGTGTCGGAGAGAAGATCGATGAGCGAAAGGGTGGTCAGGTAGAGGACGTTCTTGAAAGACAAATTCGTGTTGGACTGAAAAATGTTCCGACAGATGTTGCTCCGGATCGGTTGAGTATTGCCTATGAACCGGTGTGGGCGATTGGCACAGGAGAAGTCGCCGGACCCGAAGAAATCTCAGCTGCTCATGCATTTGTTAGGAAAATCCTTATTTCGATCTTTGGAAATAATGCCAATGAAATGAGGGTGTTGTATGGAGGAAGCGTCAAGCCGGGCAATTGTGCCGAGATTATTGCGCTTGACAATGTCGACGGAGTATTGGTAGGAGGCGCGAGCTTAGAGGGCGAAAGCTTCAGTCAGATTGTTTTGGCCTGATTTAGCGCTTGTTAATGTGGAATAAGAGAAGGATATAATTGTGGATACCTTGGTCATAGTCATTCATGTTTTGGCTTGCATCTTTTTGATCGGTGCAGTAATGCTGCAGTCCGGTCACGAGGGGATGGGAGTCATCTTCGGCGGCGGAAGCAGTACAATGTTCGGTAGCTCCGGTGCAGGTGGACTCCTGGTGAAAGTCACCGCAGGCCTGGCAACGGTTTTCTTGATCACCTCTCTTGGATACAATATCCTGAGTGGTAACAAAGTAGCCGATCAAGACTCCATCATGTTGCAGAGCAACACGGTAGAGACAACTGCTCCGGCAGAGCCGGCCAAGCCGGGTATTACATTCCAGGATTCTGGAGACGCCAAGAGCGAATAGCTCAAAGCATATAGTGCCGAGGTGGTGGAATTGGTAGACACGCTGTCTTGAGGGGGCAGTGGAAGAAATTCCGTGGGGGTTCGAATCCCCCCCTCGGCACCACGAAATCAAAAGGGTTGTAACCGACAGGTTGCAACCCTTCCTCTTTTTGTTTTTATGATTTGCGGCATTCTATTCAATTCGGCTCATTTTTCACTTACTGGGGTAACAGAATGTGAAAATTGGCAATACGTCTTTGGGCAAAGCTTTGGATTAGGCTTTAAGCGATCCTGATGGTTTGCTGGAGATGGCGTACAAAGGGTGGGCTCTACGAAAGTAAAAAGGGCTGCAACCGAACGGTTGCAGCCCTTTTCTTTTCTTCCGGCTATTGTGCTCCGCTTGTTTTCAGAAACTCGATGGTTTTTACAACGGCTTTCTTTTTTTGGGGAGTTCCATAGCGTTTGTTCTCCTGTACTTGCTTGGCGAGATCCAGAGGGGTGTAGTCATGTTTGTTTCTGGCATTGATGTTCGCCCCAGCATCATAAAGTAGTTTACAGGATTCGAGATTCCCCGTGTGTGCGGCCATGTGTATTGGGGTGGTTTGGGAGCTGTCTTTGGCGTTGATTTTGGCTCCCACCTTGATGAGCAGAGCTACAGCCGGGGCGTTGTTTTGCGACGTGGCCTCGAATATGGGCGTTCTTCCCATGCTGGTGGTTGCCTCGATGTCAGCTTTTGCATCTGTAAGCAACTTGACGATAGCAACCGGGCCGCTATGCGCGGCTCTGTGGAGGGGAGTCCTACCGAACTGGTCTTTAGCTTCCAGATTTGACCCGTTATCAATGAGATATTTCACTAAATGAAGATGGCGCTTGATGACAGCCGTGTGAAGTGGGGTGTTTTTGCCTCTGCCGACCGAGTTGATGCCGGCACCGTGTTTTTGTAGGAGCTTAACGGCTTCAAGGTTGCCGGACGAAGCGGCAAACACTATGGCTGGCGTCTGGATTTTCCCTTTCAGGTTGATGTCTGCACCGGATTCGAGGAGAAGCGGCAGGACGGGGTTGCCTTCTTTGCCAACGCAAGCATGCAATGGAGTTGTTCCGTTCATAATATATTCCTGATTAACATCGGCCCCGCCTTCGATAAGAGCCTTGGCTGATCCATAAAGGCCGTTCTGAGCCGCAATGTGCAATGGGAATGAATGGCGGCCACCGATGTTGGGGTCAGCACCGTATTTCAGGAGAACCTTCACCATCTCTTCACGGTTTTTCTGGGCTGCAAAGAACAGGGCTGTGCGACCATCCTTGTCTGTAAGGTTCGGGTTCGCCTTGGCATCGAGTAGTAATACGATTTTGGAAAGATTACCTTCGTAAGCACAAAGGGCAAGCGGTGTTCGGCCGAACTTGTCCGTCTGGTTTGGATCAGCGCCATCTTTCAGCAGTGCTCTCAATGTTTCCAGGCTGCCTCCGCCGCCAACAGCATTATGCAGCGGATATTTCACGTTTTTCCTTTTCGATGTATTCTCCACAACCTCGAATGGATCGACTTGTTTGCTGGTGTCTGCACCATGTTCTACCAGAATTCTGGCGGCCTCAGATAATCCATAGCGGGTGGCGATTTCCAGGGGGTAGCCGGAACTCCCTTTTACATTGGGATCGGCTCCGCTACCCAACAGGCGCTTGATGATTTCCACCCTGTTGGTCCCTGTTGCCGTGTGCAGGGGAGTGTTGCCAGACTTGTCCCCAATGTTGGGGTCGGCTCCTGCGGCGAGAAGGGCGATAATCAGCGAACTTTCTGCACGGGCAGCATAAGATAATGGGGTTGATCCAGACTGATCGCGTGGGTTGAGTTCTGGGTTATGTTGCAAAAGAACCCTGAGTGCTTCCAGCGTCCGGTGGTCGGAGGCGACTGCATGGAGCGGGGTGCGCTGATAATTGCCTTTCGCATTGATGTCAGCGCCAGCCTCGATCAGGACGGGCATGTTCATTGCCCGGCCATTGTATGCGGCTTCATATAATGGCGTAAAATCGTGTTTGTTGCGTGCATCTATCTCCGCTCCGGCCTTGATAAGCGCACGGCACATAGCGGGAGTACCCCAAGCTGCTGCAATGTGCAGGGGGGTGCGACCATCTTTGTCTCGCTGGTTTGGATCGGCACCATTGTCCAGCATTTCCGAAACAGGACGAACATCCAAGCCACGGGCTACGTCGAACAACGTCTTGGCTTGGCAGTCTATGGGTAAAAGGATGAGAGTTAATACGCAGGCCAGAATCAGGTGTTGCACGCGAGTTGAGCGTTTCATGCAATGACCTCCCATGGGGATTCTGGAAATCAGCCAGAGCAAGATAGTAAATAACAAACTAATATGTGTTTGTATATTCACCATGTCATAAAATGCCATGCGTATTTGTATCGTGTATTATCAATTAACATTATATTAGCTGTTTTTGTTAAAATATACGTCGGATTGTAAGTGTGAGATGGTCCTTGCAAAAGGTGGGGCAAAGAGGGTTGTAACTGACAGGCTGCACCCCTTCCTCTTTTTGTTTCAATATTTAACGGAATACTTCATATTTTGGTCTATATATTTCTTGTTGGTTCAAACTCTCCACCTCAAGTTCCCATCTCATCTTTACCTTAAAGGCAACATCTATTATTTTCACCAATCGGTATCGATTGATTGACTTTTATATGTACGCCAATCAACAGGTTGTAATTAATAAATCAGTGTTGTTTAAAAAAGTTACAGGTGTGGCACCATGGTTTCTTTTGAAGATGGAAGTTATGAAAATGAGACCTTCGAAGAGGTCCGATGCAATGAGGATCTGGAAGGTATTGAATTTTACAATTGCACTTTTATAAACTCATCATTCCAGTCCAGCCGGTTGATAGAGTGTAGTTTTGATAGCTGTGAGTTTATCCGGTGTAATTTGTCTCTCATAGAGATTAAGTACACATCTTTTTTAGATGTTAAGTTTACTGATTGTAAGATGTTAGGAGTGAGTTGGGGGGGGGCGGGAGGCTTTCTTTCCGCATCATATGACGGATGTCTTTTGAATAATAATGTTTTTGCTGACATGAACCTCACACGATTCAAGTTTTCATCATGTTTTTTAGTCGAAGCGTCATTTTCCAATACAAAAATGAGGTATTCGGTCTTTGATGATTGTGATTTAAGTCAGTGTCAGTTTCATCAAGCTGATCTGAGTTTTGCGGATTTTACAACATCGCGTAATTATTACATGAATGCGACAACCAATACGCTTCGAAAGACGCTGTTTTCATTGCCTGAAGCTGTTTCCTTGCTCGCAAATTTAGATATTGTTCTCAAGTAAACCGAAACTCAGCCAGAGCGGAGTGTTCGTTCCATTGACAAATTCTTGTGTCCAAGCAAGGATATAATAGCTTCCACTAATAGTTTTTACCTATGAGGGGGCTCATACAGTTATATAATGGCCCGGTTATTGGAGGTTGGATGAGGGCTTTTTTAATAATTACTCTTGTTTTGACGCTATTGATCAGCTTTTTATCCCCTGTGTCAGCAGGGGAAGTCTGGCGAATTACATCACTTGATTGGCAGCCATATTCCGATAGCAAATCGCCTGCCCAAGGCAAGTCCATTCAAAAGCTCAGGAAACTGCTTGAAAAAGAGGGCGTAGAACTTGTTGTGGAATTTTATCCGTGGGCACGGGCTCAGGATATAGCTCAACAACAAGGCTACGTCGGGTATTTCCCCGCTTGGCCTGAGGAGGTGGGGGAAGGGTTTATTGCATCTCCCCCTGTGGATTGGTCGGATATTTCGGTAATGACATATATTGGATCAAATCTGGAGTGGACAGGGCTAGAAGCGCTTTTTCAATCCAAGATTGGTCTTGTGAAAAGCTATGAGTATCCGGAAATAATCACCTCTTATGCGCGTGAGTGGAAGAAGAATGTCGATGCCACACCGAACGAGAAGGCCCTTCTTAGGAAGCTTTCTGACAAACGAATCAAAGTCGCCATTACGAGTTCGACCGTCATGTTTCACCTCGCTGAGAAATTGGGAATTGATAATATCAGGGTCTTGAAGAGGCTGTGCATGAATCCACTTGTAGTCGCATTCAGGGATACTCCAGAGAATATGAAGAGGCTACGATTGTTGGAAGGACTGCTTGAAAAATATGGAGAGAAACCAGTGGATGTTGAATAGGGATGCTGTCAGTTGGCACCTTCATTTACATCAAGAGGATTCGTTGATTTGGGTTTTTTCGGGGTAAAAGCCACGAAAAACGAAAAAAATGATGCGATACTCCATTTTTTTATTGACTTTTCCGGTAGATAGGGCAAAAGACTTTTCCGGCTGACACGCCGAGGTGGTGGAATTGGTAGACACGCTGTCTTGAGGGGGCAGTGGAAGAAATTCCGTGGGGGTTCGAATCCCCCCCTCGGCACCAGAAAGTAAAAAGGGTTGCAACCTACAGGTTGCAACCCTTCCTCTTTTTAATGCTGGTATTTTAAGAGCTAATGTGTGGTTTGCATTATATCGGTTATCGCTTTGTACAGTGTATCCACATCCACCGGTTTTGCCTGATAAGCGTTCATTCCAGCTGCCAGAAATGTGTCGACATCTCCTGTCATGGCGTATGCAGTCAGAGCGATGATAGGAATAGCTCTATTGTCATCTCCCGCCAATCCCTTCCGAATGGCTTTTGTCGCTTCTACGCCATCCATTATCGGCATTTGAATGTCCATGAGGATCAGATCAAAGGAAGAGTGTATAAGTGTTTGTACTGCTTCCTTGCCGTTTTCGACCACTACGACTTCTGCACCATTTTTCGTCAAAAGCCGAGATGCTGCAAGGCTGTTGATGCGTTCATCTTCCGCCATGAGTATCCGTAAATCTTTTAATGATTGTACAGCTGGTATGACAATCTCTGTCTGTTCTCGGGGAAGAAAGACCTCGTCAGGTTTGGGGATGTCGAAGACGCAGGTAAAGTAAACTGTCGTACCTTGTCCTACCAAACTTTCGACGGAGATATTTCCTTTCATGAGGCTGACAAGACGTTTTGTAATGACCAGTCCCAACCCAGCTCCTTGATGGTCACGCCGATATCCTTCACTGACCTGAGAGAAAGGTCGGAAGAGAGTTCCGAGCTTGTCATCCGGGATACCAACACCAGTATCAGTGATCGTGAAAAGGATTTTGCACTTGCTTGAATCGGTGGTTTCCAGAGGAGAGAGTGTAATGGATATTCCACCCGATTTGGTGAATTTCAAGGCGTTACCGACAAGATTGACCAAAACCTGAAGGATTCTGGTTTCGTCTCCCAATAATTGGTGCGGCAAAGAAGGGGAGATGGTGTGGTTTATGGTCAAGCCGGACTGTTTGAGGGTCGGATAAAACAATTCATTGATATGACTGAGTATGTTTTCAAGATTGATTTGTGAACGCTTGATGAGGATTTTACCGGCTTCGACTCGTGAGAGGTCGAGGATATCTGACAGCAGGTGAGTCAGACGTTTGGATGCGCTGGTTGCATTGACCACATATTCATTCTGTTCTTCAGTCAGAGGCGTTGTATGCATGAGTTGTAGCATGCCGTGTATGCCGTTGAGCGGAGTCCGTACCTCGTGACTCATGTTCGCGAGGAATTCGGATTTGGCTTTGTTGGCAGCCTCTGCTTCCTCTTTGGCGGAGAGAAGAGTTTTTTGGAGAGCGTGTCGATGCAATCCGATGGCAAACAGATCAGCTAATGATTGAACGTTTTTGAGCGTTTCATCGGTGTACTCTTTGCTTGAGTTGGCGAGCGATATTTGTCCAAAGAGTTTATCGTTGTATATCACTGGAATGGACATGAAATTGTGTATTTCTATGTGTCCCTCTGGCAATCCGATAGATGTTGGATGTGTGTCCGGTGCGTTTGTGTAAAAGCTTTCTCGGGTGTTGAGGCTGTGTCCCCATAAACCGTCATATCCATCTGGCCCTTTTGGGAAGATTTTTGGGGCGTCAGATAATATCGAGCCGACAGAGTTGTTAACCGAGTCGGAGTGTGTGTGAATAATGTTTGCCTGACTTATCGGATCAATGGAGCTGACATAACCATTTTTGCTGTCGCTTATTTTGAGCGCTCCACGATATACCTCTTGAGCTATATCGTGAATATTGGCGCTATCCTGAAAAAAAATACGGACAATTCGAGCTTTTGCTTCGTTAATTATGGATTCGTGTGCTGTCTCATTTTGAGCCAACTCTCGTTCTTTTTGCGAGCGTCTAAGGGAGTGCCCACCAAAAGCAAGGAATATGACGCCCAGAGCCCATATGGCGGGAATGCCAGTATAGATCATCATTCCTTGGCTGGCGGTGATCGTGAATATTTCGGTCAACGGAACTTTGACGCTTACACCTCCACGGACGTCACCGATTTTGTAGCCTTGATGCTCATGACATTTCAAACATCCTTCTTCTGTTGACATGGGCCGCATGAGTCGAAGATAGGGTGTTCCTTCTTCTTCAACGATTTCGCCGATCTCTCCAACCCCTTTTTCGAAGTCATAGAGCGCTTTTTGCTCCCATAGGTCAGCCTGATTTTCTGGCCGTAAAGGGTCTAAGCTTGTGATGTGACCGAAAATACCGAAGAATTCGGAATAGTACTCGTTGAGTTGGCGAACCATGTATGCCGGGTTCATGAGAGTTAAGTACTTTCCGGATTCAGTTGAGATGTCTCGTTCAGGAAGATGTGACAAGTAGGGGTTGGGTGGAGTCTTTTCTGTCGCGGGGACATAAATACCGCCATGAATTGTGGCCCAGAGCCTGAAGGCCTGATCCTTGTTAAAGGCTTCTCGCCCTTTGACGAAGGCCAGGTTTGTAATTGTTTCTTTGAGTAATACATGCCCCATGACTCCGAATATGAGATTGGCAAATGTCCAGAATGCTATCAGTATAATAGCCTGGTTCCAGACATTTTTCCGCCACGATCTCAAAATCGGCACAGGGGTGGGCATGCATTGATCCCTCTGATTATATGTTTACTTGCCGTAAAAAAGATTACTGATAGTATGAAATATATGACGTTGTACCTATAATTTCAATAAATATATATTCCTTCACATGAAGTCTTGTGAGTCATTTCCATTTTTGAAAGAGGGAATACATAAGGCAATGATATTATGGAATAAAGAAATGTTCTGCGGCAGATGAGCTATAAGTCCCAGAAGAATCTAAGAGAAATCAGGTGTCTGATTATTTCAATGAATGATCAGGCGGAATATATGCGCAAGGTGACGTCTGATATCTTTTGCATAGACAGCAAAAAAGAGTGGGGCGAGTAGGGCGGCTAGGATGGAACTGTGAAGAAGGAGCAGACTAGTCTTGAGTTGTTGTGTGGTGCAATAAAGCCCATGTTTCATAGGAGGCGCGGACACTAGAAAGTGACAGGGAGAGTCTGAATAGCCTTCCTCGGGCGGAATTCAGCGCTCTCCCCGTCATTTTTGTTTCTCCGTTAGAATGGGTAAACCAAGGTGCTTTTATCGCTCTTCTGCTTGCCTATCTTTTTATTGATGGCATCAATTCGAGCCTTGGCAGCCGCGCGTTGTTCTTTGCGGGCAGCGTTACGTACAACTGTTCCAAGCAATCGTTTGGCTGTTTCGTATTTTCCACGTTTTTCATAGATGAGTGAGGCGCGATACATGGCTGTCAGTGCCCAAATGTTTTCTTGGGGATACTGCCAGGCCAGTTTGAGATAATAATCCAGAGCTTTGTCAGTATTTCGCATGGCGTGTTCGCCTTCACCCAGCCAGAACAAGGTTTCCGCTTGAAGGGCTGTTGTCATGGTGGCACGGCTGTCCCACATGGCCAACAGTTCTTTTTGGGCTGCTGCATAGTCTTTTCGCTGTTGATACAGCAATGCCATACGTAAACGGGTCATGACTGGGATGGTGGCGCCGGTTTTGACCATATCCTTATAAGTATTCAGTGCTGCACCCTGTCTGCCGGAATCAAGTTCGATACGAGTTTTGATATCCAACCAGGACATTTTAAGATTCGGTGGAAGGCTGGGCTCATCTATTTTATTCAAATAAAACGCACTTAACTGCAAATTCTTGGCCTTGGCTGCATCATTTGCCAGATAGAGTAACCCTTGAATGCCGAATGAAGAGTCATCGAAGAGAAAGGCTGAGCGTTTTGCAAGTGAAACAGATGGTTTCTCAGTGAAGAGCTGCTGCCAATATGCAAGCAGCAACAATCTGTCCAGTGGATAACGATCAAGAGAAAGAGAGGCAAGTTGTCCGCTCGGAGCCGTTGTCCAAAAAGGGGCTTCGGTCTGTGCATTCACATCTTGTCCGGCTGCACCGGAAAGGGCGGTCAGAATCGGGTAAAGGGCATAGGATTCAGTCGGTTTTTCCGGCAGAATATTGTTAAAGTTGTCCTTGAAGGTAAGAAGGCCTGCAATTCGTAATGAAATGGGAAGAGAATTTTTATTTAAAGAATTCCAAATGGTTCTTGAAGTAGCAACGTCACCGTTCGATAAGGTTAAAGCAAGTTTAAAGTTTGTGAGTAGGGCGGTTGTTTGTTCTGAGATCAACATGGACCCAAGTTCGTTGTCGATGGCTTTTTTCGCATCATCAAGGGACATGGTCAGGAGGTTATTTCTGAATTGAGTCCACGGTCCAGAGTGTGGATTACCGAGGAACCATTGGTTTCGCGATTTGGAATAGGGGGCAAGAACGTTTCCTGCCCAGAATGCGTTAGCCTTCAGGTAATTGCCCGAGGTGAAAGGTGCAAGATTCGTAGGGAGTGTTCCGTTTTCAAGGAAGACAACGACTGATTTCCAGAAAATTTTGACGGTTTCTTGTGACATCTTGTCGAGATAGCCATTGGCTTCATCGAATTTTTCTAATGATGCAGATGCCATGGATTGAGCAATGAGAGCCGTATCATTTTGGGTCAGAAAAGGAGTGACTGTCGAAACAGGAGTGGGAAATTTTTTTGTTATTTGTTCTTTTAATTCCGCTGGCTTACCGTTCAAAAGATCTTTTGAAACAACCCAAAAATTATCACTCCATACGCGTTGTCCAACAGCCATGACCAAGTTGAGCGCTTCCTTTTGTGAAGCTCTGGAAAGGGTGTGGTTTGCGGTATACGACCAATACATTTTAAGCCAGACATCGTGCCATATTTCATCAAGCTCCGGTTCGGCCTTCAAACGACGTTTGGCGGCTGAATCATCCATGAATTTCGTTGCCTGAGTGAACCAGAGAACAGCCTTTGAAAGGTCGCCCAATCCTCTGTAGGCCTGTCCGCCCAGCCACAGTCTTTCCGCTTCAAGAGTTCTGTCCTCGAAAGCAGGTGTCATCTCAATAATCTCGAGGGTTTTGGCGGGAGAGTTGAGGTTCAAGTATACTTGGGCACGTTTGAGGATAGCATCTGGAGAGTCTTCAGTGCTTTCGGTTGCATATTCCTTTTCCAGGCGGTCCCATGCACCGTAGTGTTCAAGCCATTGTTGAAAGGTCTGTTTTTGAGTAGCCAAACTGTTGGTGCCGAAAAAAAGCAAACAAACCAGTAAAGCGAAAAAAGAGAGTGAAAGCTTCATTGTCCCTCAAATGCCGTGAACGGCTTTTTTTATTGTCTTCGATCAGCCATCATTATCAGTCTCGAAAAAAACTCTCAATGGTGAGTTGCCCAGAAGTAGAATCAAACTGCGTAAAGGGGAACGGTCAATTTTCATCGAAACTTTAAACAGGGTTTTGCAAGCCTATTTGTTAAAAGTTTACATAATTTACATTATGAGACAAAAGCACAAGTAGTTGAAATATCATGATTAAATAACAAGCCATGCAACAAATCTGTTCTTCTTTGCCGATCGTCGACTTATCAATAAGTCAACCCATGTCTTTGAATGCCCTGTGCGTTTTTTGTCGTTGGTTTATGACCTACGGGTCGGTTTGGAGGAATAAATTGGTTAGAGACAGAATGAGGACCAAAAAAAAGACCCTGGTGAGGGTCTTTCTCTTTATACGATTCGCTAGGAGCTCTATTCGGCGTCTTTTTCGATGGTCGTGGCTTGAATTTGCTTCAAGTATTTATCTCGACACTCGTAGGAACAGAACATGTGAACCTTGTCCCCTTCCCGAACTCGAATAGAACTGTCTT
>Ga0070729_10005400_pt1 | contig 13207 bp, 6 predicted proteins | sample tdDd472_FD_66725 | JGI IMG/M metagenome (GOLD analysis project Ga0070729, IMG submission 66725) | Marine sediment microbial communities from the Atlantic coast under amendment with organic carbon and nitrate - tdDd47.2 | ecosystem: Environmental > Aquatic > Marine > Coastal > Sediment | place...
ACTTCTTGTCCGAATCTGAACCTCGGAAGGCGCACGTTTGGGCTGGGCTCCGTTTACACTGGGGGCGCACTAAATGGCTAAGAACGGCGACGATCGACGCGATCTCTCCCACTCGGGAGACCGCAAACCCGCACCGCATGGCGCAGAGGCCAAGCCGGAGAAGGGGGTGCGCGTGCCGGCTCCGCATGGCGCGCCGCAGCAGAGCAGCGATCGCATTGCCGGGGCGTACAAGCGCACCCGCAAGGGCGGAAAGGTCTTCCGCGCCATCAAGCCCAACCCGGTGACGGCTGCCGAGGCTGTGACATCCATTGATGAAACCTGGGACGAAAACCAGGAGAAGTTCGTCCCGCGCGGCAAGGTGCAGAGCCGCATGTGCTTCATCGCCACCGCCGCGTACGGCGACATTGATGCGCCCGAGGTCGAGCAACTGCGCCAGTGGCGCGATCGTTCGCTCATGACCAACCCGTTTGGCCGCGGCTTCGTCCGCGCGTACTACACGGTGAGCCCGCCGATCGCGCGCCTGATCGCCCGCAAGCCCGGGCTGCGCACGGCGACCCGCAAGGTCCTGGACCTCTTCCGCAACCGCGCTGCGCTGTAGTGCTGGCAGTTAGTGAACGACGGTGCCTGGCACCGTCGTTCATCTATTGCGGTGGTTGGGATCCCAATCCAACTCCGGGGTAGGGCGAGGGACAATGTGGCCATGCGCGTTCTCGTCACCGGCAGCTCTGGCCTCGTTGGATCGCAAATCGTGGGGGAGCTAGGCGATCGCGCAATCCGATTCGATCGCGCCGTCGGCGATGAGTTACTCGACCGCATACCCATCGACTTTGATGCGGTGATCCACGCCGCGGCGCTGATGGACGACGAACCCGACCTGATGGACGTCAACGTGGTCGGGACGGCGAATGTACTGGCGGCCGCGCGCGGTAAGCGTGTCGTGTTCCTGAGCAGCGTCGACGTACTCGGCGTGTTCAAGGGGGAGCGCGCGCCCGACTACCTCCCGCTCGACACCGCGCATCCCTGCTACGCGGAGACGCCATACGGCCGCTCGAAAGTTGAGGCGGAAGCGCTCTGCCGCGCCCACGATGCGCCCACCGTGATCCTGCGCCCTCCCGGCGTCTGGTCGGATGCGACGTACGACAGGATCAAGGAGCGCCGTGCAGAGCGCGCTTCCTACGAATGGGATCCGTACTGGGAATACGGCGCGTTCGTGGATGTCCGCGACCTCGCGAGCGCCTGCGTCGCGGCCCTCACCTGCCCGCTCGACGACCACGCGACGCTCTTCGTGTCCGCGCCCGACATCACGACGTCCGGTCGAACCAGCCGCGAGCTGGCCAAGTTCGTCCACCCCGATACCGACTGGCGCGGCGGTCCCGAGTTCGATGAAGACCCCTACCGAACGCTGCTCGACATCGAGCCCGCGAAGCGCATTCTCGGTTGGGAGCCGCGCTTCTCCTGGAGTTGATAGTGAACGACGGTGCCTGGCACCGTCGTTCACTATCAACGATCGCGTTGATTCGCTGAAGTGAGTGGCGCGGCGATCGGGCGGGGGTACGTTGCAGGCATGCGGTTCTCCGTTGTTCTGCTCCTCGGACTCGCTGCCGCGTGCATGTCGTCGCGCGAGGGCTACTACGCCGCTGCCTGGTCTCCGGACGGCAAACTGCTCGCGATCGGTACTGGCCATTCGCTCCGTCTGGAGGACGCCGCTACGCGAGAGTTGATCCGCGAGTACGAGACCGGCGGTACGGTGCACGACATCGCGTTCTCGTCCGACGGTGGGCGAATCTTGATCTGCGGCAAGGGCAATACGCTGACTGTCGTCCCCGTGAAAGTCGCGGGTAATCTCGTTTCGCACCCCGATGTCAATCCGGTCGTCGCCTTCTCCGCCGCATGGAGCCGCGACGAACGCACGATCGTGAGCCCATCGCCCCAACACGATCTGCTCGTCTGGCGCTCGCCGTTCCGCACTTCGGAGCGGACGCTGACGGGCGGCGGATACGCCTGGAGCTACGAGATCACGCCCGACGGCCGGTATGCCCTCAGCGTCACGCCGGACGGCCAGGTCTTCCGCTGGGAGGTCGACACCGGCAAGCGCGATCCGCTCGTCAACGCCCACGACAGCTACGTCTTCGCGACGGCCATGAGCAGCAACGGCCGCTACTTCGTCACGGGTGGCAGCGCCCGCGACAAGACGGTCGCCATCTGGAACCCGCAGCAGTTCACGATCGAACGCCGGATCGACTACGGCACTGTGGTCCGCGCCCTCGCCATCAGCCCGGACAGCAAGATCCTCGCGGTTGGCGGGAATCGAAAGACGATCCAGGTCTACGATCTCGCCACCGGCCGCGAGCTCGGCACCATCAAGAGGCTCCCCGATTGGCCCTCGGGCATCGCGTTTTCGCCCGACGGCAAGCGACTTTTCGTGACCTGCCCACGCAAGGTCGCAAAGATTTATGCTCGTCCCTGAACCGCTCCCCCGATCGGCGGCAAGCCGTGGGTAAGAGCGATGTCAGAGAGGACCGTCATCCCGAGCCCCGATACCCTGATCGCCCACGCCGGTTTCATCCGCGCCGTGGCGCGCAAACTGCTGCTCGACGACCACGAAGTCGACGACGTCGTCCAGCAGACGCTGCTCGCCGCGCTCGAGAAGCCGCCGCAGCGTCCGGGGCCGCTCAAGCCGTGGCTCGCGACGGTCGCCCGCAATCTCGCCCGCATGCGGCGCCGGACCGAAGGACGCATCGATCGCCGCGAACAGGCGGCCGCGCGTCCGGAGTCGATGCCCGCCACCAGCGAGATCGCGGCCCGCCTTGAAACCCAGCGCAAGCTGGTGGAGGTGGTGACAGCGCTCGACGAACCCTATCGGGATGTCGTCGTACTGCGCTTCTTCGATGAGCTGCCTCCCCGTGAGGTGGCTGCGCGCCTCGGCATCCCTGTTGAAACCGTGCGCACGCGGACGCGACGCGCGCTGGAGCAACTGCGCGGCCAACTCGATCGGGAAACCGACGGCGGTCGCAAGGCGTGGCAACTCGCGCTGCTCCCGCTCGCACTGCCCCCCGCGCGCGCCCAAGCCGCCGTGGCGACAACCGCCACCGTCGGCGTCCTGGGAGTGCTAGGCGTGAAATCGATTGCAGCCATCGCGGCCGTCCTTTTGGCGGCGGTCTTCTTCCTGTGGCACGAGGCGTCGGGCGACTCCGACAGTGTGGCGCCGCGCGCGGCAGAAACGAAACGGGGCGACGGGAGCGCGGCAACCAACGCGTTGACTCCCGGCGTGGCGACGGACGACAACGCGGAAGATGGGGGAGGGGCGCGGGGAACCCGTGAAGCTGCCGACTTCGTTTATCGCGCGGCGGTCGTGGACGAAGAGGGTGAGCCGGTGCGTGGTGCGCACGTTGACCTCGGCAAGCGCGGGTCACGCAAGACCGACGGGAACGGCGAGATCCGAGTCGACGGAAAGTCTGGCGAAAACTACCTCGAGATCAAGGTCACAAAAAAGGGGTTTGTTCCGCTGGAGCACTCGCTTGGTGCGTGGCGCGATGGGACGGAGCAGCTAGTGTTGCGCCGTGGCGCGACGCTTCGGGTTCGCGTGCTTTCGCCGCGCGGCGTTCCGGTCGTCGGGGCGAAGTGCACAGCGAACATCGAGGACATCACCGCGATGCGTGGATCGACGCGGTTCATCGGCTATCAGGATGAGCGGAAGGCAATCAGCGACGCGGATGGGGTGGTGGATTTCGGGCGCGTGCAGCCCGCGGATCTCAAGATCGAAGTGAACCACCCCGACTTCGCGTGGCGCAACCAGCAGTGGGAGAAAGAGGAACTGGGCCGCGGCGAGCTTGAGATCCGCTTGAGCTTGGGGGGCACGGTGCGCGGTGTCGTGCGTGGTCTGGATGGCCAGCCGATCGTCGGTGCAACCGTTGCCGCTCTCGTGAAGAAGGCGCAGACGGGCCCGGACGGCCGCTATGAAATCCAGCACGTGGTGACCGATGGCGTCGACATCGTGGCGTCCCACCCCAATCACGGTCCGGCCGGGTTCGGTCCCGCGCTGGGTTGGGACAGCGAGGTTCCGGTGCGTGTCCCGGAAGGCGGCGAAGTCGACGGGATCGACATCCTGTTGGGGCCGGCGACACGCGTGCGCGGACGATTCATCGACCACCAGGGCAAGCCGGTCGCGGGTCTCAAGGTCAACTCGTACATCATCGGCGGTGGCGGAGCGGCGAACGCGGCAGCGTCGGGCGAGGACGGCCGCTTCGAACTCGGTCCGTACAAACTTAAGAAGGCAACGGCGACGTGGCACATCTTCTATACGAAGAACACCTCTCACGCGGTGCCCGAGAACCTCAAGTGGACGCTGCGTCGCGGTGAGACGACCGACGTCGGAGACATTACGGTCGAAACGCGACCCATCGTGAAGGGGCGCGTCCTCGATGCCGCCGGTCGGCCCGTCGCCCCTCGGCTGCGCACGACCATCGAGTGGCCGGGCGGGCTCGAGTGGGTCGGCGAGGACGGGAGCTTCGAAATCCAACTCAATCCGGGGAAGCACCGCGTCTACGCCACCTCGAATGGGAACGGCGCGCCGTACCGCTCGGAGGCGCAGGTCATCGAGATGAAAGCGAACGAGACACACGAGCTCGAGCTGCGCTTGCGGCCGACGGTTCTCGTGACCGGCCAGGTGTTCGAAGCCGACGGCCGTCCCAAGATCTACGAAGCCGTCGTCCTCGTGTCGGCTGAGGAGGGAAGGACGTGGTTGCGTGCGTCCGCCTACCGCACCGGCACCGATCGCGAAGGCCGGTTCCGCTTCTACGTCACGGAGCCCGGTGAGTACGTGGTTGGACTGCCGAAGGGCTTTGGTCCGAAGACGGAGGAGTTCCGCAGCGATGTGCCGCCGCGCAAGCTCACCATTGCTTCGGAGCCCGTCGAAGGACTGGAGTTCAAGTTGCCTCCGCGCCAGAAGAAGGGTGTGCGTGTCTTCGGCAGGGTCGTGGAGGCGAAGTCCGGCAAGGCGGTCAAGAGCTACTCGCTGCGATTGATCCGCTACAAGTTCTTCATGCCCGACCACACGACGCACATCAGCGTGAACGACGGCGACGGGCGATTCGAGGACTGGGTCGAGAAGCCGGGCACCTACGCCGTGAAGGTCATCGAGGCCGGCTTCTCCGCGGTCACCACGAAGACGTTCAAGATTTCCGAGAAGGGCGAAATCGATCTGGGCACCGTGAAGCTTCCGCCTGCGCTCGAGTTGACGGGCTTCGTAAGGGACTCGAATGGAGTGCCCGTCCCGTACGCCCATATTCACTTGCTCGGCGGTCGCGGCGACCTCGGCTCGCAGACGTTCACGGGTGCCGACGGGAAGTTCGTAATGGTGGACGCGGATGTGGGCGTCTACAACGTGTTCGCGGTCTCGCCGCGGCATCCGGTCGCCATCGTGAAGAGCGTGTCGATCCAGCACGGACGGAAGAACAACCTCGAGATCGAGGTACCCGACACTTCGCCGCTCACGATTCGCGTCAAGGACGAGAACGGGCGGCCCGTTGCGGGCGCGACCCTGATCTGGACATTCCCCGAGGTCGCGCCATTCACGAGCAAGGAGTTCGGCGGGTACGAGCCTCCCTCCTTCGGCGAGAACGAGTCCGACGCCGAGGGTGTGATCCGCAAGCCGTACACACCCAGTGCGCCGATCACCGTCCGGATCGTGAAGCCCGGCTTCGCCACGGATTCCCGCATCATCCGCACCAAGAAGGGTGAGCCGATCGAGGTCGAGGTGGTGCTCAAGAGGAAGTAGGCGGTAGCCGGTTCGGCCGGACGGTGAGCCGTAAACGCGCGACTTTTTTGGCTCCCAGTCTTTTTTCGGGCTCCGGGGTCGCGCTGGCGGCAATTCGGTTGTGGAATGACAACCGTGCCCGATGCAGAACTGCTCTACAGCCACGCCGGCTTCTTGCGCAACGTTGCGCGAAGTCTGCTGCTGGATGATCAGCAGGCGGACGACGTGGTGCAGCAAACGCTGCTGGCCGCGTTGGAGAAGCCGCCGCAGCACACGGGCAATCTGAAGGCGTGGCTCGCTACGGTCACTCGCAACCTGGCGCTCATGCGCCGGCGAGGCGAGGGCCGGCGGCGGCGGCGGGAGGAGTCGGTCGCGCGTCCCGAGCGCGATCCGGTCCCGACGCCTGACGAGGTCCACGCACGGCTCGAGATGCAGCGACGCGTCGTCGACGCGGTGATGGACCTGCGCGAGCCGTACAAGTCGGCGGTTGTCTTCCGGTACCTGGACGAGCTGCGACCGGAAGAGATCGCGGAGCGCCTGGACGTCCCTGTGGGCACCGTCAAGAGCCGGCTCAAGCGCGGGCTCGCCATTCTTCGCGAACGCTTCGACGATGAGGTCGACGGCGGGCGCCAGGCGTGGCGACTCGCACTTCTGCCTCTCGTCGTGCCCATGGCCACCGCTCAGGCAGCCACCGCGACCGCGACCGCCGCAGCAATCACCACTACGGGATTGCTTTCGATGAAAACCACCCTCTCTCTCGCCGCCGTTTTGATTCTTGCGCTCGTCCTGCTGATGACGCAGGCCATGTCGAACTCGGACGATCCTGCTCGCACGCAGCACGCGTCCGAAACGGATCGCGGTCCGACACTGGCCGCGCCGGAAGTCGCAGGTCCTTCACCATCTACCGGTGAGGAGGCTGATCGCACGGACGAAGGCGCTACGATTCCGCTGCGGGCGATCGTGCGCGACGAGGCCGGCCAACCCGTACCCGGCGTGCGCATCCTGTCGTTGGCCGACAGGCGGGAGGCGACCAGCAACGCGGACGGGCGCTTCGAAATCCTGACGGCGCGCGTTCCGACCACGATCCGCATCGGCATGGACGAGCACGGGTACGCGATGGTCGAGCTGTCGAAGGCGGGCTACGTGCGCAAGTCGGTGCCGCTCTTCACGTCGGCCTCGCGTCCGAAAGAGCAGGTGTTCGTGTTGCAGCGTGGCGCCCCGCTGGGCGTGCGCGTCGTTGACGGGGCGGGCAACCCGGTGCCGAACGCGCTCGTCAAGGCGGGGACGAGCAATGAAGTGCTCTTCTTCGATTACGGCATGATGCGCAGCCGCTACCCGCTCGGCGAGGGCGTGACAGACGCCGACGGTCGCATGACGATTCCGGGCGCTCCGCTCGGCGAGTTGCGCCTCAACATCGCGCACGACGCATGGGCCGCGGCCGACCGCATGGTTCGGCTCACGTCGCTGGAGCAGACCGAGGTCGAAGTGGTGCTCTCGCTCGGCGGCGCGATCGAGGGGCGCATCACGAAACCCGACGGCAAGCCGCACGCCGGAGCACTGGTGCACCTCGACGACGGCAAAGGGCGATCGACGACCAGCGGCGAAGACGGGAGCTACCGCATCGACCGGGTGAAGCCCGGCGAGCACACCGTGTGGGTCTCCGCGGAGGGGTTCGGACCCGGGTTCTTCGGGCACGCGCTCGGCTGGGGCCAGCCCGCTGAAGTTCGGGCCCGGGATGGTGTCACGGTGCGCGACATCGACATCCCGCTCATGGCCGCGACGATGGTCCGTGGCCGCCTGCTCAATGTCGACGGCGATCCGCTCGTCGGCGTGCAGGTACGCGTGTTCGGTCGCGACTGGGACGCCGCGTTCTCGCGCAGGGCGAAGTCCGACGCCGAGGGTCGCTTCGTGGTCGGTCCGCTTCCCGTCGATCGGCCGCGCGCGCTTGCAGCCGCCTTCCTTGCGGACGGATACCGTTTCATCGAAAAGGAGTTTCGCGTCACGGGCGCCGGCGACAGTCGCGACCTGGGCGATGTGAAGGGCTTCGTCGTGGGGCGTATCAGCGGCACGACTGCACCCGGCGCTGTCGTTCGCGCCAACTCCCCGTCGTTCGGCGCGGCGGGGGAGTCGGAGACCTACGCGGATCGCGAAGGCAAGTTCACCATTGCGGCGGGGCCTGGCCAGTCACGCATCCATGCACGCCGCGGCGGGAACTCCAACACTGGCTTGTCCGCCACGCTGACGATCAAGGTTCCCGAAGGGGAGGTAGTGAAGGACATCGAGCTTCCGTTGCGCGAAGTGGGCTCGATTTCCGGTCGCCTGATGAACTCGGCGGGCCACGGTCGCGCGTTCCACAAGCTCGGTGCGGTGCCGGCGGATGCCGAAGCGCCCTACGAGAAGATGCAGCTGGCGTGGACGAACGCGACCGGCGACTTCCGCTTCGACAACCTCGGGAAGGGCCGGTGGCGCGTTGGCCTCGTGGATCGCCACCACTTCAACCCCTCGACGTTTGAGCCGGGGCCGGAGCCGCGCGTGATCGAGACGGGGGCCACCGGCGTCGAGTTCACGATCCCCGGTGAGAAGACGTTGATCCGCGGACGGGTCGTGTCGGCTCGCGACGGGACGCCGGTGTCGAAGTTCCGGGTGAAGTTCCTGCGCTACAAGTTCTTCGTCCCGCAGGACTGGCTGTGGTCGCGCTACACGAACGAAGACGGCCGCTTTGCGTTCGATCGTGCGACGCCGGGCACGTGGGCGGCCGAGGTCGAGGCGGAGGGGTTCGCGCCGCTGCGCACGCGCACGTTCTCGGTCAAGGCGAACGGCGACATCGACCTGGGCGAGGTGCGCCTCGGCGACCCGGGTGGACTGCGCGGACAGATCAAGGACGCGGCGGGGGCGCCGGTGGCCTACGCCCGCATCCATGCGCTGAACGCCCAGCTGCAGTCCAACGACGACAACATCCCGTTCACCGATGCGGATGGTCGGTTTTCGATCGGCGGTCTGGCCCCCGGCGTGTTCACGCTGTTCGTCGTGAGCCCGCGCCACCCGCTCGGGATCTACAAGAACGTGATGGTGCGACAGGGTGAGACCAACGAACTGGCTCTGGTTCTCGATCCCGCGTCCCCGGTGCTCATCACGGTGACGGACGAATCGGGCCAACCGGTCGATGGGGCGCAACTGATCTACACGTTCCCCGCACTGCAGCCGCTCAACAGCTCCATGGTCGCCGAGTACGAGCCCCCCGGGTTCGGCAGCAACTACAGCAACGCGAAGGGCGAGATTCGCAAGCCGTTCATGGCCGCGGGCACGCTCGTGGTGCAGATCGTGAAGGACGGCTATCGACCGGCCTCCACCTCCGTGACCCTCGTCGCGGGGGAGGCGGCGAGGGTCACGGTGACGTTGCAGAAGAGTTCGTAGTTAACGACCGGCTCGAAGTTCGAGGTCCTTGGTGCCCGTGGTCACCTCCGTGACCACGGCGAGCACTTCCATCTTGCCGTCGACCCAGCGCGAGGCGCGAACGGTGTACGTGCCCTTGCGCAGCCCGCCGAGATGGAACGACCCGTCATCCGACCAGACCCACGTTTGTCCGACCTGGTTGTCTTCTCCGTCCGTCGCCACGATGTTGATCTGCTTGAGCGGCTTGCCGTCCGATCCCATGATGGAGCCGTCGATCGACTCACCTTTCTCCGCGACGATGCGGATGGCAAGGTCGCCCGGGGTAGCCGTGAAGGGCTCGATGGGCACGTAGTCGGAGTTCCAGCGCGCCAGCGTTACGGTGATTTCGCCGTCGTCCAATCCGCCGGCCAGGAAGCGGCCATCCGCATCGGTTTGCACGTTCTTGTTGGACTGGCTGTCGTTGGCACCCATCACGAGGATGTTGACGCTGACGTTGGGGAGCGGGGAGCCGTCGATCCCGACAACCGTGCCGCCGATCTGCACGCCCATGTCGAGTGTGTACTGCTGCTCCTGATCTCCGGCGGTGACGCTGTCGACCTGCAGGGTTCGATAACCGTCATGGCGAATGTTCAGCCGGAACGTCTCGTCGCGAGGGAGCGAGTCGACTCGAAAGACGCCACTCGTATCCGTCTGGGCCCATCCCAGGTTGCGGTTCGACGCTTTGTCTGCCGACGCTTTCTCCACGCTGATGTTCGCGTTCACGACCGGCTTGCCGTTCGCGGTAACGCGGCCGACGAGTTGCGCGGCCTTCTCCAGCACGACGCGAACATCCGTCGTACCGGATTCGACTTTGGGGGCGTTGGCGTAGTAGCCCGGCTGCCAGACGCGCATTTCGAACTTGCCTTCGCTCAACCCGTAGAGCTTGAAGCGACCCTGCGCATCAGTGCGGACCTGCCCGTGCTTGCGACCGGTGCCCTCCGCGGGATTCATCTGCTGGGTGGAGTAGTCGAAGTTGATGCTGAGGCTGACACCCGCAAGCGGTTTCCCGTCCTCATCGACGACGGTGCCCTCGATGCCGAGACCGCGCTTGAGCGTTGTCTTGCCGAGGTCGTGCGTGCTCGCGCCGGGCGCGACGTTCAGCGTGGAGTGGGCGACCTCGTAGTCGGAGTGGTCGTAGGAGACGGCGAGGTTGCCCGGGGGCGCGTTGCGCACGCCGAACCTGCCTTCCGCATCCGTGACAGCGGGGCGCGCGGCTTGACTCTCCGAGCTTCCGCCGAGCTGGCCCCGCCCGGCGTTCTGCTCCTGCACGCGGGACACGGCGACGCGGACGCCCGCGATCGGACTCCCGCTCTCGTCGACGACTTGGCCGGTCAGCATCAGGGGCTCGGCGAGGTTGAGCGTCAAAGGCTCCCCGGCCTTACCCTCCTTGATTTCCGAGCGGCCGAAGTCGCGGTGGGATGCATACGCGCGCACCGACTGGCCCAGCTTGAGGCCGATGAGTTCGAACCGGCCCTCCACATCGGAAACGGCGCTGATCGTCCCGACGCCGAGCACCATGCGGATCATGGCCATCTCGTCCTGGACCTCGATCTTCGCGCCCGCGACGGGAGCGCCATCCGGGCCGAGCACCACACCACTCAAGGTGGACGCCGGCGTGAGCTCGATGTCGCGCTTCGCCTTGAGCGTGGCGTCCGCGAAGATCGGCTCGCCCCCTGGCTGGCCCCGCATCGACATCATCATCTGCATCGGATCGAAGTCCGAGATGTACTGCGGATGGACCGCGAGAATCGCGCTCGCTTTGGGGGGGACTCCGCGCAGCGTGAAGGTGCCGTCCTTCGCCGAATTGGTAGTCACCGCACCCATCATGTCGAGCTGCTGCTGGAGGCCACCGAACGAGCGCAGCCGGACGCCCTCGACCGGGTCGCCGGTGGACTTGTCGGTCACCTTCCCGGTGACCACGCCGCCGCGCGTCAACTCGACCGTACCGATGTCGAGCTCGCCGTTCTCGGGCTCCTTCGCCGTGAGCTGAACCATGTGCGCGACGTAGTCGCCGCCCCACAGGATCGCCATCTGCTGACTGCCCCACATGCGGGTGCCCTTGGTGGGGAGGTTCTTGAGCAGCAGCGCTCCGGACTCGTCCGTCTCGCCCGCCGCGAAGCCGCCGCGGTACATTACGGCGACGCTGACACCGGGGGCGGGGACGGCGGTCCGCGCCGCATCGACGGCTTGCAGTCGAACGGACACGCCTTCCTCCAGCTTGACCTGCACGTCGAGAGCCGGCAGTTTCAGGTCGGCTTCGAGGTGGGTCGCGTAGCCGGCCGCACGCACGACCATCAGAAGCTGCATGCTGGGTGTGGCGGCGAGCGCGAAGCTGCCGTCGGTCGCCGTCGTCGTCTCCGTCTTCGGAAGCTGCTTGCCGAAGGCGGACTCAGGGTCGACGAGCATGACCGCGGCGCCCTCGATCGGCGCGCCGTTGCTGTCGGTCACCCGTCCGGCGACGCCGACGCCGGGCACCATGTAGAAGTCGATCCCCTCGACGGTCGCCGTGAACGGGCGCGCCGCATCCGCCTCCTGGGCAAAGCCGCGAGCGTTCGCGCGGACCGAGTAGAAGCCCGCCTTGGGGACCAACAGCTCGTAGGCGCCGTCGTCGCCGGATTCCGTGCGGGCAACCACTTCCTCGGGCGTCATCAACACCTTCACCATGGTGGTCATGTCGAAGCTCTTGCCCTCGGCCATGCGCGCCGCATCCACAGTTGCGCCGGCGAGGGGCTGGCCCTGCGAGTCGAAGATATGTCCGCGAATCGCGACCGCCTCCTTGAGCTCCAGCGTCCCGAGGTCGGCCGCCTCTTCGAGCTCGAAGTCGATCGCGCCGACCGCGTCGCCGTGGCGCGCGATCACGTTGTAGAGGCCGCGGTGGAGTCCGAGGAACTCGATCTCGCCGTCACTGTTGGTGAGATCGTCCAGCTCCCCGCGACCCCTCAGCACCAACTCTGCGCCGGCTGCCGGACTGCCGTCGGGCATCACGACCTTCAGCTTGGCTTGCAGGCTGCCCGTGCCACGCTGTTTGTCGGCTGTCTTGTCGTCCGTCTCGCTACGATCGCCGACGTCAGCGTCGCGATCACGGTCGGTTTGCTCCGTGCCGCGACGGTCGGTTTGCCGCTCGTCGCGAGCCTCGGACATCAACATGTAGATCAGCGCGGCTACACCCAGCAACGCTACGATGACCAATAGGCGCATCGGCTTCATCTGAACTCTCCTCCTGGAACCAAAGCAGAGTCTAACGCCGCCCTGCACATGCGGACAGCGCTCTTGGCTCGACTTGCCCGCGACGTAGGAATAGGTCCGGCTGGCGTGTCGACTCGTCCCGCGCGCTTTGCGAGAATCTCGCTCACCTCAACATGACCGACGCCCTGAGTCCGCGCGTCTACTGGTTTGGCGCGCTCATTATCCTCGTCGCCGCGGCGTTGCTGCGCCTCCAGTACGCCGACACCCGTCGCCTCCTGTGGCGTGATGAACTCTTCGAGATCCGCGTGGGGGCGGAGACCGAGACGGTTGCCGAATCGATGCGGGTCGTGCGAGACGATCGCTGGCCTCCCCTGAGCTACCTCACTACGCGCGCCGTCGACCGCGTCTTCGGGCGCGACTTTCTGCTCGCGCGCTGGCACGTTCTGTTGGCGGGCTGGCTGACGGTCCTGGCACTGATGGTGTTCGTGCGGCGTTGGTTCGGCCCGCGTTGCGCATTGCTGTGCGGACTGTTCGCCGCGACCAGCCCCTTCCTGATTCACTTCTCCGTCGAGATCCGAGGGTACGCGCTGTACGGCCTGCTGACCGTTCTCTACTTCGGCGTGTACTTCGAGTTCCGCGAACGACGCACGTGGCCGTGGGCGGCGGGTTGGGGAGTCGCGGCGGCCCTGCTCAGCCTGACACACTACTTCGGGCTCTTCTTCGTTCTCGTATCCGGCCTGCTCTCGTTACTCGATCGTCCCTATCGACGATCCTGGAATCAGGCGCTCTTGGGCGGCGCCGTGTTCCTGCTCTGCTTCGCGCCTTGGCTGCCCG
>Ga0070729_10005402_pt1 | contig 13201 bp, 13 predicted proteins | sample tdDd472_FD_66725 | JGI IMG/M metagenome (GOLD analysis project Ga0070729, IMG submission 66725) | Marine sediment microbial communities from the Atlantic coast under amendment with organic carbon and nitrate - tdDd47.2 | ecosystem: Environmental > Aquatic > Marine > Coastal > Sediment | place...
TATGTAGGTACTTATGAGCTTTATTTCAAAGAAACTAAGAACGCTTTTACTGATTGTGATTTCGATATCGGGGGTTATCGTGGCTTCAGGTTACTTTTATTACCGAGAGTTAAATCTTGCGGAAGATCCAAGAATCGTTGATGCACGGAAAAGCATGATGAAATACAACGAGCTCATGAGCGAGAATGAAACTGGCCTTGCGTTGTTGGTTTTAGATCAAGTGGAAGAGATTTATAATAATACGCCCGGCTATGCCAATTCATATGAGCTCGGGGTTGTCGAGAATAATCGAGGATCTATTTATCTTATCAATGCGGAAACAGATTTAATAAATGAAGAAGATGCGGGTACGAGCAATCTTGTGATAGCGGAGAGATATATTACAAGCGGCATAGATATTTATACAAGCTGGCTTGAGAGAATAGCGCCTATGGAGCGCGAAGAAGTTTATAACATGATCGCGCCGTTTTTCCGCGAGGGCGATCCTGCCTTTAATGGCCTTGATTTAGAAAAGATAATTGAGAAACGCGTAGATGATATTATGGCCTCAAAAGTCGAGACTGGGCGCCGCTTATCCGTGAGCCACACCAATCTAGGCATCGTCCGCCGATATGAAGGCAACCTTGAAGAGGCGATGGAGCAATACGAAAAAGCCGTTGAACTATGGTCTGATAATCACGCCGCTAAGGATAATATAAACCAGCTGCTTGGCTTGCCGCTTGAGAAGAGAAACATGATTAAACAGATGTTTTTTAAGGATAAGAAATAGGTTAATCACAGTCCAGAGTTAACGCTTAAATCTTTACGTAAAACATTCTTCAGCTTTTCATGGGCAATATAGCGTTTTTCTTTATCGTCATTTGTGTCTACAATTTCTTGTATGGCATCCCTTACTTTCTTGGGAGCTACTAAATCGCACCTCATTTGCCAGAACGCAAAATTTTTTGCTGCTACATTTGAATTTTCAACAGCAGCTTTATGATATGCGTCGAGTAAACCAATATACGCTTCTTTCTTCTCTTGAAAGTTTCGCTTGGCAATGTCCGATTTATAAGACAGCCATGATTGAACAAGCGCGGTGATAATTGCACCAAAACCAAATGCAGATAGAAATTGTATAATTGTCATGGGTTATTCCCTTAACAGTAAAGATGTTGCCCTTAAGCTGAGGTCAAAAAACTACATCCGCCCAAGGGCCTGATGGTATTCAGTAGAGTTATCCTCACCGATCAACTCTCTCAAATTTTTCTTTCCACGCTTTAGCAGAGAGCGCGCACCTTGCTCGGTTGTCGAGAGACGATCTGAAATCTCTTTAATACCAATTTCTTCGTAATAATAAAGAATAAGCGCATTTTTTTGATTCTCGGGCAATGATTCCATTATGCCCAAAAGCTTTTTGTTTTGTTCATCTTGGATCATCGAATGATCGGCGGCAGGATTTGCCTCACAGGGAAGAACTTGCTCAATAGCTTGCGTATCGGTAGTCGGACGGCGCCGACGCTTTAAATCAATACATCGATTCAAAGTGATGCGATAAACCCAAGTTGAGAACTTGGCGCTCCCTTCTTCCCATTTATGCCGGTTCTTCCAGACGGTCAGAAGGGATTCTTGCACCACCTCTTCGGCCTCAGCTTCGTTACCAAGAACGTTAACGCCCAAACGCCAGAGCTTTCCAAGATAACGATCAACAAGAATGCGATATGCTGCCTGACTGTCCTCTTTTATAAGAGCTAACAAGACATCGTCTTCCGTCTGGTCGTCTATTTCTGGCGCATCAGCGGTTATACTCAAAACATAATTCCTTGCAAACAAACACATAACAGAAGCTTAACTGTTTTTTTCTAAAACAGTTTGCTCCAGCCGTATAATTTAAAAGGGACAAAACCAAAAGCCCTAAAAAATTATATAGCTGTAAGTTATCTTTGCAATAATGATGCCAGTTTTACGTGATTGGGGCGGGGATATTGTACCAGATATTGCTAGACGTTATTCCTGAATAGAAACCGATCCTTGCTCAGCTAGTATTTCTTTTTGCTGGTCTTCGATTTTCTTGGCTAGTAAAGACCATTTGCTGTAAACATCGCGGATATTGTCCTTTAAGTATTCGTATTCCTGAGCTGGATCGTCTTTTTCAAGAACCTTTGCAAGTCGTACAAACAAAATTCTGTAGAAGTCATCAAGCGCTGGCGCTGTGTCTCCACCTTTTTCAAAATCCAAATGGCTTTGCAGGGCGGCTAAAATGCGAAAAGTTTTCTCATTTAACTCGCACATTTTTTCCAGGTTATTTTCTACATAGGAATTTTTTGCCCCTTCGAGGTTGCGTAAAATGCCTTCATACAAGGCAACAACAATCTCTACAGGATTATTGACAGCGTTTTGTCCTGTCTGTTGATAGGCTTGCGCGGCGTTACCGTAGGGGTTTTGTTGATTAGGCTCTGTACTCATAATTATTATCCATTCTGCATAAGTAAAATTTTGAGGGCGTTTGTAAAAACTAGGCCAAAGTGGATCTGCGATCAAGCGATTTGAATGAACAAGCGCAGATGTTCACAGTGTCTTTTTCAAGATTTAAATAAAATAGCAGGGAAGCGTTAAGAAGAGAACCTAGTCATTGTCCTCTATTCCCATTAAAGCTTTTACAGTTGCTAAAAGTATTTCAGCGGCAGCGACTTCTTGCTCCATCCGTGCGTAGCGGTTCACTTCATCAGAGTAAAACGCATCTGCACGTTCGCGAATGCGGGTGGCCTCGGTTTGGAGGCTTGTATTTGTGCTTTGGATGTTTGAAATCGTATCTTGTATAAGACCGCTAGAAGCATTCGCGTAAGTATCAATGGAGTTATAAAGCAAATCCGCCATTCCTTGTTTAAAGTCAACGGTAACAGAGGCGTTAACGTCGTCAACATAGGCAAAGCTTAGTCCTTCATAGATTGTACCTTCTGCACCGATGATGCGGTTGCCATCAAACTCGAATAATGATGGGTTGCCATCAACACTAACCCCGGAAATGTCGCCGCCGCCATCAACGGTGATGTCGAATGTCAGGTTGAAATCGGTGAGCGTTGAATCATTGGAAAGCACATTGAAACTAGCATTATCGGTCTGAACCGAGGTTTGGAACATCTCGCGCAGTTCATCGTAATTATTGAGCAAAGTATCATTAAGCTTTGTTTCATCTGAAATATACAGATGGTTGCCCGAGTCAAATTCAATGCCAATATCACCAAGGTTTGTAGCCTGATCTGTATCATCACCAAATGAAGAGGCGAGGATCGTAGCTATTTGATTATTTAACCCATCCAGAATAGAATCTGAGAATAACACTGAATCGTCGCCGACAGCGCCGGTGGAGTTAACGTTTTGGTTCTGATCATAAAAAGTCCGGAATTCATTATAAGCACTAACAAAATTTGTAATGGCTTCTTTGGTAGCCGAGTAATCATAATCGACCTCAAGGTTGATAGTTTCTCCCGGTAATTCAGCGTAAAGCGTAAAATCAACGCCATCTAGCACATCTTCAATAGTGTTGGATGAACTGGTTATTTCCAGACCATCTAGGAAAACAATAGCATCTTGTGCTGCTTGAGTGACATTAACAAAGTTACTCCCAGCATCTGTTGCCCCGAGGCTTTGCATGATATCAGCACCGCCTGTGCTGGTGTAATCAAGAGTTTCTCCGGTTTTTGTTCCGGTAATTGCCAAAGTGTAGCTGTTATCGCCGGTTTTAACGATGGTGGAGCTGACATTTGTATCGCCGCTAACAGCGTTGATTGCGGCATTAATGGCTTCCAGCGACATATCAGCGGTAACCGTGATTTCACTGTCTGTGCCGTTCTCACTTGTTAAAGTAAATGTGCCCGCAAGGCCTAAAGCTGCACTTTTATCTGCGACGGCATTGCTTGTGACTTTCATCTCTTTTGCTAGTTGTTTGACCTCAATGCTGTAATTACCGCGTTTGGCAGTGCTGTCTACCGTAACGCCAACAACAGATGCTGGGTCTGCGCTGGCGGACGTAGACAAATAAGGAGTCATGTCGTCGTAAACACTATTGCCTGCTTCTGAATAACCATATGTTTGTTTAAGAAGTGTCAGCGACTCAAGCATCGTATTGCCGAGTCCTTGCAATGTAGTGTAAGCGCTAACTGTAGAATTGTTTTCTTCGATCTGTGTGTCGATGGAGGTGGCAGGTGCTATCTTTTGTGTATAGGCAGCATCAATCAGGGCCGATGTATCAATGCCCGATGCGGCACCAACAACGTATATTTTTGTACCGAAGTTTGCGACACTTCCTGTGTTAATAGTTGTAGCCATGACTATAGCACTCCTTTAACGCTTAGTCTTTTTCGCTTCGTAGCGAGGATGGGAGACATTTTGCAAATACTTCTTTATGTTTTGCAAGAACGATGCCACCCATCCTTATTTGTATCTGTCATTGCGAGGAGGATAAAATCCGACAAAGTAATCCATACTATGTTGCTCTTGGCTCTTGGATTGTCGCGCTCCTGTTAGTCGCTCGCAATGACACCATGTTAATAATTCAGTTTATTACTGAACGAGGGACAACAATGATGTTTTCATGTTGTTGGCCTGAGCCAGAGCCGCTGTTGCAACCTGCGTCATAACCTGCGCAGTTGTGTACGTAGACTGCTCCGTCGCAATATCTGTATCAGTAATTGTTGATTTTGCAGCTTCAAGGTTTTCAATAGAGGTGTTAATCACATCTTCACGAAACTCAAGGCGAGATTGAAGCGCACCCACTAAAGATCGAGAACTAGAAACCACATCAATCACGTCATCAACCAGAGGAGAGTTCGTTGCTGCATTTGCCGCCGTGTCAACAGCTGTCAGAGAAGCCGTTTCTGCTTTAATATCAATAGCGGTTAAGTTAACAGCAATAACATCGGCAGCGTCTGTACCCACAAGAAAGCTTTGGTTATAAGGCGTACCACCGCCATCAATTAGCAGCGCGCCGTTGAAGCGTGTTGAATCGACAATGGCGTCAATTTCAGTTTTTAGCTGCTGATATTCAGCATCAATGTATGCCCGAGAATTATCATCAACAGAACCGGACAATGATTGCGCAACCAGCGATTTCATTCGCTGCGCGATTTCCCCGATATTTTTCAGCGCGCCATCGGCAACGTTCAGCACGGCTTGACCTTGCATGGCGTTAATGGCTGCCTGATTTAAAACACTGATGTCGGATTCAAGCTGTGTTGACACCGCCAAACCGGCAGCATCATCAGAAGCGCTCACGATTTTTGATCCACTGGATAAATGCCCAAGGGATTCTTCTTGAATGCTTGAATTTTTGTTTAAGTAAAGAATGGCCGTATTTGCGGCTGTATTTGTACCTACGATTGGCATGATGGTTCTCCTTCTGAAGAAATTAAGAAGCGCTATTCCGCGCCCCATGTAGTTTTTTTTACGTTACACACTAAAAGTCAATAAAGTATTAAGTATACATATTTTGACTATTACACACCCCTTTACACGCACGCGCAGCAAAAATGGGGCGCGAAAACCTCAAAAAAAATTAAAAAAATTATTATTCTTTTTTTGTGCCCCATTCTCAGGGTTTCTGCGTGCAAAGGGAAACGGGATAATTTTAGGGAATTAACAAGGGGAACGCGTTTGATGGCCAGGAAAGGAGCCAGCAGATTATGACAGGTATATCTTATGTTTCCAGTACCACGGAGCTGGTAAAACCGAACACCTCTACAGGAAGTGGCAGTGAGTCTGCGAGCGGTATCAGTGAAGAAAAGCAGGTTTTTATGGATATTTTGCTTACCCAACTGCAAAACCAAAACCCGTTAGATCCGGTTGATACAACAGAGTTTACTAATCAGCTCGTTGGCTATTCGTCTTTAGAACAGGAAATGGAGACGAATGATAATCTTGAGAAGGTGCTCTCGTCTATGAATAGCTCTAATGCATTATCATCGGTCTCTTATTTGGGCACTAGCGTTGATGTGAATACACAAACATCAGTAATGCAGGGCGATCAAGTGCAGTGGAGCTATGCTCTCGAGAAAGAAGCAAAAACCGTCACAATTCAAGTCGTCAATTCTGATAAAGAGGTTTTAGCGGCTTACGGGGCAGAGGAAAGCGCCGCAGGTACATATGACGTGTCTATATCTAATGATGATTTAACCGCGCAGGTAGCTGACGGGACCGAGCTGCACCTTGTTGTGGTGGCTGTTGATGCTGATGGCAAACAAATTGAAACGGATATTGTTGGCAAAATGACCGTTGATGGTGTCGAGACGTCAGGCGATAAGGTAACGCTAACGGCGGGTAACATATCATTCTCGGTCGATGACGTGGTTTCGCTGCGTATGAATAACGCTGCAGGTAATGCCTAGGTGCATAAAGAATTTGAATTATTACAGTATTTATAAAAAAGAGGAGCTAAAGCAGGAACACAAGATTTGAGAACTAAAAAATGCAAACAACACAAAACCAAACCAAACCAAACTAAAGCAAACACAAAACCAAAAGGGAAAACAGGACGTTTATAATAATACCTAGAGGAGAAAAACTATGAGTTTGTACGCCGCTTTAACATCTGCTGTTTCAGCTTTGCAAGGACAAAGCACTGCATTGGCTGCTGTTTCACAGAACATCGCTAATGCTTCAACAACAGCTTATAAGACTACACAAGTGTCTTTTCAGTCACTCGTGACAGGAAATACAGCCAATACCACAAATGCGGCCGGTAGTGTTGTTACATCAGTATCTCAGAGCATGCAGTTGCAGGGGCAAATTTCTACCACCGATGTTGCGACTAATATTGCGATTGATGGAGGTGGGTTCTTTATCGTCAGCGATCAATTGAATAATACGCCATCAGGATATACCTATAGCCGTAATGGTGAGTTTTCAACCGACGCTGAAGGATTCCTGATCAATAGTGAGAAAAATTATCTTATGGGGTGGCAAACCGATGATGATGGAAATGTTCTGGCAACGAACTCTAATGACCTGAACTCTCTTGAAGTTATTGACGTGTCGGCGATTACCGGCTCTGCAGAAGCGACCTCTAGTGTGACATTTGACTTGAATTTGCCAGCCGACGCCAATGTCGGGGATGCATATGTTACATCTTATGAGATTTACGACGCTTTGGGTGTGAGCCATACAATTGAGCAGACATGGACGAAGACAGCGGCCAATACATGGGGATTGGCTTTGCAGGACCCATATTTGACTAGCGATAATACGGTTACTTCAGGAACGATAGCTCCAGCCAATATTGTTGTTACGTTTGATGGGACAGGTAAGTTGGCATCGTATACCACTGACGCGTTCGCTATTACTGGCTTTACGACAGGATCGTCAGATAGTGCGCTTACTTATGATATGGGTACAATTGGCGATGCAGATGGATTGACGCAGTTTGCGTCAAGTACATCGACGCCGGATGTTGAAATTACATTGATTGACTCCAATGGTGTTCGCTATGGTCAGCTTAGCGGGATCACGATCAGTGAAGAAGGGCTTGTGACAGCGGCCTTTGATAACGGTTTGAGGCAGGTGATTTACCAAATACCGATTGCCACATTCTCTAACCCTCAAGGGTTGACACACACTGATGGTACTGTTTACGACGAGAACGAAGCAGCCGGTAATTACAATCTCCAACTTCCAGGAGAGGGGAATGCCGGGCAGATTATTGCTAGTGCCCTTGAACTGTCGACGACAGATACATCAACAGAGTTTAACAAGATGATTGTTGCCCAGCAGGCATACTCTTCCGCGGCGCAAGTGGTCAGTACGGTGAGCGATATGTATGACACATTGCTTGGTGCTGTGCGATAGCCATATAATTAGGGTAAAGGGGCCATGAACGTGGCCCCAACCCGGATTTAAGGACTAAAAAATGAGCAATAAGGTGCAGGATTTTATAGGGTTGTGGAAAGAAAAGCGTTCACTTAATACGCTGATCGCTAGCAATATCACGGCTTGTGGAGCTGAGGAATTGCGCTCAGAGCTTACAAAAATGGATCGGGCGCAACGCAAAGAAGCAGAAAATACGCTACAAGATATAGCGAATATGCTCGTTAAGCGTATAGAGAATCTTAAGGAAAAGAGCGAAAAACTTAATGATGAAATAGAACGCTCGAAAAAAACAAAAAACGCGTGTTTAGCTTATCAGAAACAAGGGCAATATAGTCCCTCATATCAAGAGGATAAAGTTGAAAATACAGCACATAAAGTAGCTGAAATCCAAAAACGCGAAGAGCTTTTGCGCAAAAATTTAAAAACGACTGAGAAGACCAAAGAAGACTGACGAAAAATAAGATTGACGTAGGAAAGAAACATAAAATGCCGGAGCTGGTATTAAAAGATCTAGATAAAAAGACCCAAGAGACAATTTTGGACTTTGTTGCAATGTGTGATGATTTGGAGAATTTGATTACACGTGAGAACACGATTCTTTTAGACACAGGTACTGTGACATTTGACGGGATGTTTGTTAGGAAAATCAATATGTTAAATCAGTTTGAGAAAGATATACGGAACGTGTTGTTACTATCTAAGGAGCAAGCACCTGATAATATTCGCTTACGCAAAGCAGTGGTCGAGAAAATTCAGGAAGTACGCCGTGCTTTGTCAATTAATACAACGTTCCAGCTTCGTGATCTTAAGAAAAGAACTAAGCGGATGGCTGTGGTTAAAGAGACTCTTCTTGACTTTTCAAAGCATAATGAGAAAGGGGACGTAGTATGTCATTAATTACAGCATTACATGTGACTATGGCGGGTTTAGGTAAAACAGAATCGCAACTTTCTGTCGTGTCTTCCAATGTAACCAATGCAGATAAAGAGGGTTACACAGTAAAGAAATTTCAAAGTGACTATGTGACTGCTAACGGCATGACCGTCCCCACCAGTGGAACTGTTGTTGGGTCTTTGGATGTGGATCTTTATGATACGGTAATTGAAAGTAAGACTAAATATGGATATTTTTTGCCTATATCAGATTTTTTTGAGCAATACACCGGTTCATTGGGAACAACGGATGGTAATAACACACTTAGTTCTTATATGAACAATTTAGAGTCGGCCATAAGTACGTTGGAAACATCTCCCAGTGATAGCAGCGCTAAGGTCACAGTTGTTAATGCTGCTGATGCAGTATCAAGAGAATTAAATTCTTTGTCTTCAACAGTGCAAGGCATGCGTCTTGAAGCTGATCTGGAAATAGAGAGAAGCGTTACGACGATTAATCAGCTTCTTGAAGAGCTTGATGCTCTAAACGAACAGATTATCGTTCTGAGAGTTAATGGTTCAAGTACAGCAAACTCTGAAGATGAGCGCATGCAAGCTGTCGAACGTTTATCCGAGTATCTGGATATTACCTATTATATCAATGATAACAATCAGGTGAAAATTTATACGACAACCGGTAAAACTTTGCTGGATTCAAATGTGCACGAGTTGAGCCATACAGCTGTTACGTCAGTAAGTGGTACGAGCGTTTATCCCGGGAGCTTTGGCGGCATTATGATTAATGGCGTAGATATTACCAACAGTATACAAAGCGGCAAATTGGAAGGCCTTATTGAACTGCGCGATGATTTGTTAGTGAAGGAACAAGATAAACTAGATGAATATGCAGCTGCATTAACAAAGACAATCAATACAGCCTTTAATGATGGAACGTCTTATCCCGCGCGCGCTCAGGTCACAAGCGATCTTGAGGCTCTTACTGCGGCAGATGTTTTCGCTGGGACAGGTATAGTGCGCATTGCTACGGTTGATGGAAATGGTTTGGTGCAGGGCGTTACGGATCTTGATTTAACTACTTGTGCGACAATTGGCGCTGTGGTTGCGGCGATTGATGGTATTGCGGGGATATCTGCAAGCTTGAATGCAAACGGTGAGCTGGTCATGAATGCGGATAATGCTGGCGAAGGGATTTCCATGAACCAAATGGATAGTTCAGTAGGTGCAGGAGCTGATTCTTTTGGTATGTATTTTGGTTTCAGTAATGTTTTTACAAAAGTTGGCGCTGAATATATTGAGGTGTGTGACTATCTCAAGTCTTCTCCAGAAAGTTTGGCCAGTAGTTTGTTAGATAATGATCCGGCTCTAGCCGTGGGCGATACAGGTCTTGTCGCTGGAAATGGTTCGGCTGTAACAGCTGTTTCTGCCGCTTTGACCGGTAATGTATCATTCTCCGCCGCCGGAGGGTTTTCAGCGCAATCAACATCGCTTTCGAATTATGCTAATAAAATTGTTGCTCATGTGGCCAATGCATCTGAGAATGCAAACAAGGAATCTGACACAGCGAAGAATCTATATGAAGGGCTTAAAACGACGATGGAGAACGCAACAGGTGTTAACATTGACGAAGAAACGGCTAAGATGGTAGAGCTGGAAAGTCAATATGGGGCATCAGCTGTGATTTTATCGAAACTTCAAGAGTTGTTTGATACATTAATTAATGCTGTAAGATAATGGTTAGTATTGTTTAGGGGAGACTTAATATGGTCGATAGGGTAGCAACATTTTCTCAAAGCGGCGCGCTTTTGAAGGAATTGATGCGGTTGCAGTCATCATACGCAACCGGAACGCTGCAGGAATCGTCGGGTCTGAAATCAGACACTTATGACGGTATAGGCAGCGATACGCAAAGACTGCTCAATCTTGAATCCGAGTATAGTGAAGTCACATCACAAAGTGAAAATTCTCAAGTTGCGCTGGATCGTGTTAACATAATGTATAGCAATGTTAGCTCTATGCTTGGTCTTCTTACTCAAGGGCTTACAAACATAACAGAAGCTTTGGGTGGAACAACAGTAGATGGAAGCTTTCTAACTGCAGAGCTTGTTCAGGGACAAGAAGAGTTTGCTGCACGACTAAATTCACAACTCAATGGTACTTATTTGTTTGCCGGAGGTGCCGCTACTGCACCGGTTAACATAAACGATCCTGATTACAATTTGGCAGTAGATGCCGTAACAGTAGATGCGGCCTATTATCAGGGGAGTGATTATCTTGCGCAGGTTCAGGCTTCGTCTGATTTGACAATTGAATATGGAGTTGCAGCCGATAGTAGTGGTTTTGAAAAAGCCCTGCGCGCTTACAATCTGGCTATAAGCAATCCAGAAGACGAATCGACGCTCCAAGATGCTTATAATCTAATGAGTGAGGCTTTTGAAGAAGTTAACACGATGCAAACGATTTTGTCCGGGCAGGCCACTACGCTGGACAAACAAATCGATGAGAATACTGAAACGCTTAATTTGCTCGATAACATGATCGGGGATATTAAAAACGCGGATTTGGCAGAAGTGACTATGAAACTTGCCGAATTGCAGACCCAGCTTGAAGCCTCGTATTCGATTGCGACCAAGCTTTTACAGCTCAATCTTTATGATTACATCAAGTAAACAGAAACATATCGTTTAATATATTAGAACTTCCCTTTTGATTCTTCTGCAATCCAACCAATTTGTTTCTGCGTTAAATTAGCGTTGTCTATTTTTTCTCTGTATCCATCTAAATATTCGGGAGAGTATGATGCTAGAGCGCGTGCAAGTGATTTAACGGTCTTTTTATCATGAGATTTAATCATGCGTTCAAAAATATAAGGTTGGAGCACTAGAAGTTTATCTTCTCCTTGATCTCTTATAATTCTGCCGATGTCCCAAAAGTTCTGTATATCATTTTCTTGTAATATTTTTATCAAAGTATCAATGTCGGCGTCGTTTAAAATAGAAGGGTTGGGGTTTGGTCTGTGCTTTAGATAACGCTCGCCTTTAAATAGCCTACTTGCATATTCATTGAATAACATGGTTTTCATCTTGGAATCGTCAGTGTCCAGATGTTTATTCAATGTCTCTCTAATTTGTCTATGTGAAATCGGCCCGATTGGCTTGATAGCGTCACCAAATAATTCTTCCATTTGTGGCTTAAAATCTTTTAAAACGTTGTAGTAATTACCTCCCGATTTATTAATAACTTTGCTTGTATGGAAAAAGCCAAAATTTAAGGACATGTTTCCGCCACCAGCTCCCAAGATTGGCCCAAAGCTCAAAGGATATGCAAAGGGTTGCGCTGTTATTTTTGTATAGCGGTATGTTCTCTCGGGATTTTCGCCATTATTTTTGAATAACTCAATATAATTAGCAAAAATAACGCGTCGTTTTAGGTTGGTATAATCCTGGTAGTCTTTATTTTGACTGATTTTGTTCTGAATAAAATACAAATTAACGTCTGATAAGGAAGCGCTTGATTGGACGATACATTCTCCTGATGCAATTCTGTTCTTAACATTAATCCTAGCTGCGTTTTTTGGAATATCTTCCATAGAACAATTTTTACCTTGTTGTATTGAATAGGCTCTCCACAATTGTTTTGAGAATCTATTAGCCACGTCAGGATTTGTAAGAACCAAAACATTTTTGGCTGCATTGTTGAAAAGCAATCGTTGGCATAAAGAATTACATAGGGTGCCATAACGCCCATAGCTTTTACTATAAATCGCAATTGTATCAGGTATTTCTAACTCTTCTTGTAAGGGCATATCCTGACTTGCAAATTCTTTAACCTGTTTTAAGATTGGTTTGTTTAATTGATATGGAATTAGACAACCTGTTCCAATAACCAATACAAAAGACAGCAAAAGTGGTAATGGTACTTTTAGAAATCTTAATACTTCATCCAGCGCTATGATAAGGACGAGATAGACCGCGACAGTAGGTGACATAGTTAATATTATGCCGGGAGCAATAAAAAGAAAATACCCCAATATAATTATAGGGGGGAATACTATTGTCAGTAATGCTAATCCGCCAAAAATAAAGAAAAGTATTTTTAAAAATGTGCGCATAAAAACCCCTTAATAAGAAGCAAGAAACAAAATCCAAAATTGTTTTTATTTACACATAATCGGCTCCAAATAGCTATTAAAATTTATGCAGCCACTCTGCCCTTGATCTTTTATGCATTGACACAGAATTCTGAGTACTCTCTTTAAAAAAGCTAGCCAAGTGTACTCGGGCGTGTTTTATAAGGGAAATGAGAAAAAGTACATCCTCCACAAAAGAGCAAATCACAGAGCTTTCCGAAAAAGAACGCACAGTGATTGATGCGTGCACAAAAGAAGCGTTACAAAGTACAAAACGTGCTTTCATGCCTTTTAAAGAATTTGTCGCCCTCATGGTGCTGCTAATGTCTATAACAGCATTAGC
>Ga0070729_10005404_pt1 | contig 13200 bp, 13 predicted proteins | sample tdDd472_FD_66725 | JGI IMG/M metagenome (GOLD analysis project Ga0070729, IMG submission 66725) | Marine sediment microbial communities from the Atlantic coast under amendment with organic carbon and nitrate - tdDd47.2 | ecosystem: Environmental > Aquatic > Marine > Coastal > Sediment | place...
ATGCCGAGCACGTGGGCGAGGTTGACCAGCGTCGACACGAACAGCCGCTTGCGGCTGTCGGAGACCATGCCGGAAACGAAGAACCGGTCGATCTTGATGAATTCGGGGTGGTATTCGTACAGCACCTTGAGCTCGGAGAAGCCGCGCCCGAAATCGTCGAGGGCGAAGCGGATGCCGTGTTCGCGATGCCCGGCGACCATGTCGGCGACGTCTTTCGCCCCGGCATAGTCGAAGGTTTCGGAAAGCTCGATGCACAGCGAGGAGGGATCGAGGCCGTATTTCCGCAGAAGCGCGGCGGTCTCCTCGTGCAACGCTTCGCCGTCGTCGACCGAATTGCCGTCGAGCACCCGACCGTCGAGATTGAAGAACAGTTTCTTGTCGGCCGGCCCGTCGATCGCCGTCAGCTTTCTCAGCGCCTTGTCGAGCAGCAGCAGATGCAGCGCCTTCGCCAGGCCGAGCCGGTGCGCGGTATCGAGCACCTCGGCGATCGAGGCCAGGCCGAGGGCTTCGTGGCCGCGCATCAGCGCTTCGTAGCCGTAGATCGTGCCGCTGCGCATCAGCGCGATCGGCTGCAGGGCCATGTCGAGCGCGATCCAGGCGCGGGCCATGAACCCGTCCCGGGTCCAGTCCGCCTCACGCGCGCGCCCTTCGGACACCGCCGCCCCCAACGCGCTCATGATCCCCAGCTCCGCTCTTCCACCAGCCTGCGATGCGCGCAGTCTTGCCCGGACGGGACTATCATCCGGTTAAGCGGCCACGCCTTGCGGTTGCATTCCCGGATTTTGTTGAATGTAACGAAAACAAGGCGTTAACGCTTCGGGAGACGATCCGTCCGGAAGCGGCCGGGACCGGCCGCGCCCTATGCCGGCACGCGGTCGCCCAACCCGCCGGCCGGCTCCGCGTCGCCGTGCAGGGCCGGACGCAGCTTCGAGGTCCGCTCGCGCAGGGTTGCCGCGATCTCCAGGAACTGCGGCGCCAGCGGGCTGCTCTCGCGCCAGACCATGCCGACCGTGCGCTTGGGGCGCGGCGCGGCGAGGCGGACCACCGAGACCTCGGCCGAACGCACCTCGGTGGGAACCGCCATTTCCGGGATCAGGGTGACGCCGATTCCCGCCCCTACCATCTGCACCAGCGTCGAAAGCGAACTGCCCTCCATCAGGTCGCGCGAAGCCAGCGTAGGCTGGTTGCAATAGCTCAGCGCCTGGTCGCGGAAGCAATGCCCTTCCTCGAGCAGCAACAGCCGCATGGTGCGCAGCTGCTTCGAACTGGGGACCGGCCTGTCGGCGTCGGCGATCGGCCGCACCAGCACGAATTCCTCGTCGAACAGCGGCTCCTCGTGCAGCGTCCGCTCCGAGACGGGCAGCGCGACGATGGCGAAGTCGAGCCGGCCCTCGCCGAGGTCGCGGATCAGCCGCTGGGTGATCGCCTCCCTGGGCCGGATGTCGAGCTTCGGGTTCTGCCCGTCGAGCTCCTTGATCAGGGCGGGAAGCAGATAGGGGGCGATGGTCGGGATAACCCCGATCCTCAGCCTGCCGGTGAGCGGCCCGCGCGAAGCGCGGGCGAGATCGTTGAGTTCGTCGACCTCGCGCAGGATGTCGCCGGCGCGCTCGGCCAGCACCTCTCCGAGGCTGCTCAGCCGGATCTGCCGGGCGCTCCTTTCGATCAGCGGCGCGCCCAGGAGCGCCTCGAGTTCCTTGATCTGCACCGACAGCGCCGGCTGCGAGATTCCGCACGCCTCCGCGGCGCGTCCGAAATGGCCGTGTCGTGCTATTGCCACGAAATAGCGCAAGTGTTTCATGGTGAGCCCATTCATAGGCTCAGGTTATCACAGCCATTAGAAATTCAAAATTCCAATAATGAAATACGGTGGTATAAGCGGGCCGAGATCCCGCCCCGGATCCAACAATGAGCGACGCGGTTACGGAGCCTGTCGACCCTGTCGACCCTCGCCCCTACCGGTCCAGTCCGCTAAAGACCAATGAGAGGAATGAGAGGAGAGTCGTCATGAACAAATTCGACAAGCCCGCCGGTGGATGCCCGGTGATGCACGGCGGCATGACCGCCACCGGCGCGAGCGTCATGGATTGGTGGCCCAACGCCCTCAATCTCGACATCCTGCACCAGCACGACACCAAGACCAATCCGCTTGGCAAGGACTTCGACTATCGCGAGGAGCTGAAGAAGCTCGACGTCGAGGCGCTGAAGAACGACGTCAAGGCGCTGATGACCGAAAGCCAGGACTGGTGGCCGGCCGACTGGGGTCACTATGGCGGCCTGATGATCCGCATGGCCTGGCACGCGGCCGGCTCCTACCGCCTCGCCGACGGCCGCGGCGGCGCCGGCACCGGCAACCAGCGCTTCGCTCCGCTCAATTCCTGGCCCGACAATGTCAGCCTCGACAAGGCCCGCCGTCTGCTGTGGCCGATCAAGAAGAAATACGGCAACAAGGTCTCCTGGGCCGACCTTCTGATCCTCGCCGGCAACATGGCCTACGAGACCATGGGCTTCAAGACCTTCGGCTTCGGCTTCGGCCGTCCCGACATCTGGCACCCGGAGAAGGACACCTACTGGGGCGCCGAGAAGGAATGGCTCGCCCCCTCCGACGGCCGCTATGACGACGTCGAGAATCCCTCGACCATGGAGAACCCGCTGGCCGCGGTGCAGATGGGCCTCATCTACGTCAACCCGGAAGGCGTCAACGGCAATCCCGATCCGCTGAAGACCGCCGCCCAGGTGCGCGAGACCTTCGCCCGCATGGCGATGAACGACGAGGAGACCGTCGCGCTGACCGCCGGCGGCCACACGGTCGGCAAGACCCACGGCAACGGCGACGCCGGAGCGCTCGGCCCCGACCCGGAAGGCGCCGGCGTCGAGATGCAGGGCCTGGGCTGGGACAACCCCAACCAGGGCGGTCTCGCCAGCAAGGCGGTGACCTCGGGCATCGAGGGCGCCTGGACCACTCATCCGACCCAGTTCGACATGGGCTATTTCGAGCTCTTGTTCAAATATGACTGGTGGCTGCAGAAATCCCCCGCCGGCGCCCAACAGTGGGAGCCGATCGGCATCTCGGAAGAGGACAAGACGGTCGACGCTTCCGACCCCTCGATCCGCCACAACCCGATCATGACCGATGCCGACATGGCGATGCGCTTCGATCCGGTCTACAAGGATATCTGCCAGAAATTCATGGCCGATCCCGACTACTTCAAGGACACCTTCGCCCGCGCATGGTTCAAACTGACCCATCGCGACATGGGCCCGAAATCCCGCTATGTCGGCCCCGACGTGCCGGCCGAGGACCTGATCTGGCAGGACCCGATCCCCGCCGGTTCGACCTCCTACGACGTCGACGCGGTCAAGGCGAAGATCGCCGCCAGCGGCCTGAGTATCGCCGAGATGGTCTCCACCGCCTGGGACAGCGCCCGCACCTATCGCGGCTCCGACATGCGCGGCGGCGCCAACGGCGCCCGCATCCGGCTGGCGCCGCAGAAGGACTGGGCGGGCAATGAGCCGGCCCGGCTTCAAAAGGTGCTCGGCGTGCTCGAACCCATCGCCAAGGAAACCGGCGCCAGCGTCGCCGACGTGATCGTGCTCGCCGGCAATGTCGGCGTCGAGCAGGCCGCCAAGGCCGCCGGCCACGACGTCACGGTGCCCTTCGCTCCCGGCCGCGGCGACGCGACCGACGAGCAGACCGACGCCGATTCCTTCGATGTGCTGGAACCGCTGGCCGACGGCTATCGCAACTGGCTGAAGGAAGACTACGTCGTCAGCCCCGAGGAGTTGATGCTCGACCGCACCCAGCTCATGGGCCTGACCGCGGCCGAGATGACCTGCCTGGTCGGCGGCATGCGGGCGATGGGCACCAACCACGGCGGCACGAAGCACGGCGTGTTCACCGACCGCGAAGGCCAGCTGACGAACGACTTCTTCGTCAACCTGACCGACATGGCCTACAAGTGGGTTCCCGCCGACGGCGGCACCTACGAGATCAAGGACCGCAAGTCCGGCGCCACCAGGTGGACCGCGACCCGAATGGACCTGGTCTTCGGCTCCAACTCGGTGCTGCGCGCCTATTCGGAAGTCTACGCCCAGGACGACAACGAGAAGAAGTTCGTCAACGACTTCGTCGCCGCCTGGACCAAGGTCATGAACGCCGACCGCTTCGACATCTAGGTCGGATGCCCGGCCCCGCTGGGGCCGGAGACGAAATCGGGCCACCCCCGCGTAACGCGGGGGTGGCCTTTTCGTTTGCGGTGGATGTTCCGGGCCGGGTCACGGACGCGATCAGAGCGATGCCCGGAGGGCGTCGGCATAGAGCCGTCGCCATCCCGTTTGCGGCGCCGTCAGGAACCAACTCTTGCGAAGGTCCCACGGCGCGGTGAGGCGGCCGAGGATTGCCGGGTCCTCCACGTCCGGATAGCCGGCATTGGTATAGAAGGTCATCTCGTTGGCGTATGCGACGCCGTCGACCAGCAGGAAGTCCACGCGCACGTAGTCGAACCCGCTGCCGAGCCGGGCGGCGTCCTCCATGATGGCGGGGAAACAATCGGGCAGGACGAAATCGTCGCTGAAGACGGTGTACTCCCGGTCGAGGCGCGGGATGTCGAGGACCATGCGGGTACCGTCCGGCTCGAAGGCGGCGTAGGTCTGCGGTCCGCCGATGGTATCGGCGAGCACGAGGAAAAACTCCGGAGCGCCGTCATAGGTGTGGACGATGACCTGCAGGGGTTCGCGGCCGGTCCGGTCGCGTAAGAGTTCCTCGACGAAGACCTTGGCGTCGATCCGCGTATAGGCCCATTCGCGGTCGATCTGTCCATAGGGCGTATGGAAGCGGAACCAGTGGTTGATCCGGCCGTTGACGATCCGCCGCTCGGGTTCCCCGTTCTCGACGAAGACGTTGAAATTCGAGCCGTGATTGGTCTTCACCGCGACGCTGCCCTCGAGCAGCTCGTCCGGAATGTCCTCGGGGCGGCGGCCGACCCACAGCGTCTCGGGCACGCGCAGGGTCGGACAGCGGCTTCGAAAATAGTCCTTGACGAGGAGCTTGTCGGACAGCCGCGCGATCCGGGGATCGCGGTCGAAAAGCTTCCGCCACAGGAACTTTTCCGAGAAGGATCGCGGCCGGCCGACCCGCGGAAACGCGCCCATCTTCCGGTAATGGCGCAGCATCAGCCGGGGAAACCGCAGATAGGCGCAGATCGCGGCGGCGAGGAGGATGAGTTTTCCGGCCATGGTCGGAGCTTGCAGGCTGAGTGTGTTCATTGGAAGAGAATTCGCGGCGCGCGGAGGAGCGCCACCATCCAATTCAGGGACATGTTCCAGGCGCGAAGGCGATAAAAAATCTCGCTCCCGTTAACCGGAAAACATGGAAATCCGGCCATACTCCATCGCGCGAGCAGGCACGCCGGTCCCGATCGATGGCCGAGGTGCCCGTCGCGGCGTATTCGCGTTTTCCGGAGTTTCGGCGTGGACATCTTTCCAAGCAGGTCGGCTTACTACGCGCTGGGAGCGATCGCGGCGATCGAAATCGTCTGGATGCTGTGGGCCGGGCACAGCGTCGACATGACCACCGCCGTTCCGGTCGCCAAGACGAGTGTCGTGCTGCTGGCCGCCGTTCCGATCGTCCAGCTCATCGCCAGGCGCATGGCCGCCGATCCGGAACGGTTTTCCGCCTATCTGTCGCCGCGCTGGATCGAGTGCTGCCGCGTGTTCATCCAGGGAATGGCGTTCATCACTCTGGGCTGGACGCTGTTGCGGCTTCTCAACCACCTGACCATGACGATCCCCGTTCCCTATGTGGACGGGTTCCTCACCGCGGCCGACCGGCTCATCCCGATCGACTGGAACGCCTACTTCCAGGCCATCGCCGGCAATCCGCTTCTGATCGACGTGTATTTCTACGCCTATTCGGGCCTGACTCCGATCAGCATGGCCGGTTTCCTGATCCTCATTCTCGTCGGCGCCTTCGAGAACGCCCGCTATTTCATGCTGACCTTCGCCGCGCTGGCGATCGTCTGCACGACGGTCGGGCTGCTCTTCCCGGCGCAGGGCACGGTCCATACGATGCTGGCCGACAAGTCGCTGCTCGGCAATTTCACCCATACGCCGGGCGTCTATTTCGTCGACATCCTGAAGGAGCTGAGAAGCGGCGAGCCTCAGACCTTCAACCTCATGTACCTGCCGGGACTGACGACGTTCCCCTCGTTCCACACCGCCGCCGGCGTGGTGCTGGCGATGGCGTTCCGGCGCACCCGGCTGTTCTGGCCGGTCGCGGTTTATTGCGCGATCATGATCGCGGCGACCCCGATCTATGGCGGCCATTATTTCATCGATCTTGTCGCCGGGACGGGGCTCGCCCTGGTCGTCGGCTTCCGGATGGACAGGCTCGCCATCTTCAACGGCCTGTTCTCCGGACGAGCCCCGCAACCCGCCGTGGCGGAACGGGTCGAGAGCGGCGACCCGGTGGCGGGCATGCCGGCGCCGCAAGCCGCGAGGCAGCGCGCCGACGCCTGAGCGGCGGCCGAACACGCTCCAAGCCGCCCATGGTTTTCCGAACCGGGTATCGGAATCGGGAACAATCATGCTTGAAGCCATCGCCGGAAAGATGAAGCAGGCCGCTGGCATCGTCCCGGGCGCCGATTTCGGCACCATCCATTCCGGCCTTCTCGGCTACACCGACTGCGAGACGTCGCTCGGGCTGGAACGCTGGAAAGGCGTCTGGTTCGTCCGCTTCACCGTCCGGCACACCAGAGGCCGCGGGATGCGGAAGACCCGCGTGGTCAAATGGCCCTACGCCAAGGACGATCCGAAGGCGCTCGACGCCGTCATCGCGGACCTTGAAACCTTCGCCGACGGCCCTTCGAACGGCTGCCTTTATGACGACCGAACGGCGTTCGGAAAATTCTTCGACCGGTTGACGCGCATGGACGTCCTCGGCCGCTACGATTTCCGTTCGCCGATCGCGGAGCCGCACGAGATCAGGGTTAAAGGCAACATCGTCCGATATGGCGGCCAGACGATTCAGGCCTCCCTGACGGAACGCCGGCCCGGCTACGGATTTACGCTGGCGCAGATGCCGCTGGCCGCGGTGGAGCGGAGTGTGGAGGTTCTGAGGGATTATGCATCGGGCTAGACCGTCCGGAGTGGCTGGTGGGCGCGGCGAAGACGCAATCCAGATCCGGGCCGGGCCGGTTCCTTCAGTTCGGCTTGACGACGATCGCCGCTCTCATATGCGGGTGGAATTCGCAGCGATAGGGGAATGTCCCGGCGTCCTTGAACCCGATCCGCGCCGACTGGCCTTTCCCGAGCTCGCCCGTATCCCAGGGCGCGCCGTCCCCCGTGGCGGTGTGCGGGGCGGGGTCCGCGTTGACGAATTCGACCGTGTCGCCCCGGTTGATCGTCAGGGTCGCGGGAACGAAAGCGAACTTCTCGATGGTGACCCGGTGTTTCTCGCCTGCACGCGCGACCGGCCAGACCTCGAGGAAGACGAGGGCGGCACCCATGAGGGCGCCGCCGATCCTGCAGACGCGCTTCATGTCACGAGTCGCAGGCGAGGTCCGCGACCATGCGTTCGGCGTGCTTCTCATGCGCCTTGAAGGTGACGAGCGCGTCTTCGAGAAGCGCTTTCAGCTGCGGGACCTTCGCCCACGGAATGAACTTCTCGCCCACGGTCTGATTGACGACCCGATGATAGCCCAGTTCGTTCCGGGCATAGGCGCAGTCGAATGCCTTGCCGGAGAGTTGGGCGAATTCGTTGCGTTTTTCCGCCGCGCCCTTGACCAGCGCCTGGCTCAACCCATTGTCCTGCGGCGTCACCTTGAGTTTTTCGATCAGCGCGCCCGCTTCCAGATTGACCGCCGCGTGGTCGCGGATCATCAGGTCGGCGAATTTTCGGACCGCCTCGTTTTCGCTGAGGGCGAGGGCCAGATGGGCGTAGCGGATGTCAAGCTGGCCGGCGGTGTAGGCCGTATGCGCGATTTCGAGGTCGTTCATCTTCATTCCGTCCGCCGCGGCGGAACTGGCAAGGGCGGTCCCGAAAACCATCGCGGCAAGGAATTGGATCTTCATGGTCGTTACTCCGTTCGTTTTTCGATGGACCGCCAGAAGGCCACGGGAGATCCGAACTGTGAATGCGAGATAGTCCGGAATCCCGGTCAGATCGTTCAGGATTATAGACGATCGGCAACAATCCTGTAGAATGGCCTTATGCTGGATCTGCTCAGTGACGTCCTCACCCGCCTGTCCCTCAAGGGCACGCTCTATTTCCGCACCAGCTTCACCCCGCCGTGGGGCGTGCTGGTGCCCGCCTACGAGAACGTTGCCCGTTTCCACTTCGCCCATCGCGGCGACTGCATGGTGCGCGTGCCCGCCACCGGCGAGACGGTCATGCTGGCGCAGGGCGATCTCGCGATCATTCCACATGGCGCCGCTCATGCGCTCTTCTGCCAGCACACGGACCCTGACGAGAGCCTTCCGCTCGAACGGGTGTTTGAGCTGTCGGGCTATGAGGGGGAGGGTGTGCTCGTCCATGGCGGCGAGGACGACGCCCGCGCCACGCAGCTGATTTGCGGCCATTTCTCCCTCGCGCCGGGGTCCAGGCACCTCATCTTCGACCGCCTGCCCGCCTGCATCCACATCCAGAACTACGGCACGGAAGCGGGCGCATGGATGGAGGCGACGCTGCGCGTCATCGGCGGCGAGGCCGGCGGCGCGCGGCTCGGCGGCGACCTGATCGCGCTGAAGATGTCCGAGGCGATCTTCGCCCAGGCGCTGCGCACCTGGCTCGAGCGTCAGGCAAGGACCGGCGACGACCTGGCGGGCTTTGCCGACCCGCAGCTCTCGCGAACGCTCAATGCCTTTCACAGCGACCCCGCCAGGCCCTGGACGGTTGAAAGCATGGCCCGAGTCGCCGGGCTGTCGCGCACCGGCTTCGCGCAGCAGTTCGCGCGCAAGATCGGCGTGACGCCGATGCAATACGTGACCGCCTGGCGCATGCAGATCGCGCGTCAGGGGCTCGCCGAGCAGAAGATGAATGTCGCCGACGCCGCGGCGCTTGCCGGCTATTCCTCCGAATCCGCGTTCTCGCGCGTCTTCAAGAAGGAGGTCGGCGTCTCGCCGGCCGGCTACCGGTCGATGCGCGCCGGAACATAGGGGAGCGGCTCCGGCAGTATTGCGTCAAACGTCCGCGATTCGGGGTATTGTCGAACGATCCGCGATGGAGTTGCGGTGACGGCATACCTGATTTTCGATGCATCGGAAACCGGGCGAACCGGATTGCCCGTGCAGGTTGCTGGATTAAGTAAACTGTAACTCGTAACCGTAACTCGTAACCTATCCGGCACCGACAAGGACTATCCGAACGCGCCGCAGGGGCGAGTGTCGACTTGACCGTCGCCATCATTGACGCCATCTTCAGACGGAATGCAAATGGGGAATTCCGGGTGAGACGTTCTTCTAGGGGCAGGCGGCAGGCGGCAGGCGGCAGGCGGCAGGAGGGACTAAAGTGAAGCATCTTGCCAAGAAATTTTGTACGACTCTTTTGTTTGTCCTTCTCGGTGATACCGCTGTATATGCAAAAGATTTGAGATTGCGGGATATTGATACTGAACTGAAAGAACTCCAACAAACAGTAAGTTGTTTGCAGCTGAAAATGGACGGCGCAAGAGATTTAGTTTGTATGCTGGAAAAAGGTTTTCAGATCGTTTTCCGAATTGCAGGCAATGAAGTGCGTTCTATTAGATTGCGTGGAGGTAAGGGTAGTATCACAAAATGCTATATCGATGAAATAGGATTGGATATTAGTAATTATTTCGATGCAAAATTCTTTAGTACGCAAGGCCGTCAAAGCATTAAAAAATTCATTCAATTGTTGATGGCCGAGGGCGATCAAGAACGCGATGGTCAAACGATATTTATCACGTCGAGTCGTTTCGGCTGTTTCGTGTCGGTGGAAAATAAATTTGAAATCTCTGATGGAGTTTGGGTGCGACGTTGAGATTGCCTCCTAGCAGTCTGTTGAAGAAGTATCACGAACGGCCTTAAGAACGGCCTCGTCGCCAAGCCGGCCTGCATGACTGCTTTTGGCATCAACATGACTGCCCAAGGGGGAACCGACTGCCAAAATCAAATCGTGAATACTGGATACCTAAATTGAAAGGGAACAAGTCGCGCGATGCTACTCACCTGCGGAGTTATGGTGACAGTTAACTATTTTCGCAATTAAGCGAGAAGAACTACCCCATGGCAAAGGAATTCTGGCCATTCCGCGAGCCAAGACGCCGGCATCATCTACATCTATCTTAGGAAAAAATTGGAGCGGGCGATGAGATTCGAACTCACGACTTCAACCTTGGCAAGGTTGCGCTCTACCCCTGAGCTACGCCCGCGTCCCGGCCGCGCGAATGGCGGCGAACGGTGGTGTATATGGCGCATCGCAAGGCGGAATGCAACAGCGAAATGTGCTCATGGTTTCCGCCTCCATCCGCCGTTTCGGGAAATTCCCTTGTCCCGACCCGCGCCGGGACGCTAGAACGCGAAGCCGTCCGAAACCAACGGCCCGCGACCCGTGTCCGGGAAGTGGACACCACACCGACAGGGGACCCATGCCGGCGACCAAAGACGACCTTCTCAGCCGCCTCGGCGACCTCGGGATCGCGCACCGGACCCACGAGCACGCGGCCGTCTATACGGTCGAGGAGGCCCGCGCCCTGCGCGGCGACATTCCGGGCGGGCATTGCCGCAACCTGTTCCTCAAGGACAAGAAGGGCAAGGTCTTCCTCGTCGTCCTGCTGGAGGACACCGAGGTCGACCTCAAGCGGATTCACACCGTTATCGGCGCCTCGGGGCGGGTGAGCTTCGGCAAGCCGGACCTGCTGATGAAGCTGCTCGGCGTCATCCCCGGCGCGGTCACCCCGTTCGGGCTGATCAACGACACAGCCGGCACCGTCTCCGTCGTCCTCGACGCGGCGATGATGGAACACGAGATTCTGAATTTCCATCCGATCACCAACGAGGCGACGACGTCGATAAGCTCAGCCGACCTTGCCCGCTTCGTCGAGGCGACCGGTCACGAGCCGCGGGTTCTCGACGTCTCCGTCGCCGCGACGGCGGCCGTAGAGTAGCGAAAGACAGGAGAAGCAGATGGCCTACTGGCTGTTCAAGTCCGAACCCGGCGCCTGGTCCTGGGACGACCAGGTCAAGGCCGGCGCCAAGGGCACCCAATGGGACGGCGTCCGCAACTATCAGGCGCGCAACAACATGCGGGCGATGAAAGTGGGCGACAAAGGCTTCTTCTACCATTCGGTCGACCAGAAGCGGGTCGTCGGCGTGGTCGAGGTGATCGCCGAGGCCCATCGCGACACCACCACCGACGACGAGCGCTGGGAATGCGTCGACATCGCCGCCGTCGAGCCGATGCCCAACCCGGTGACGCTCGACGACGCCAAAGCCAATCCGAAGCTCGCCGACATGGTGCTGGTCAACAACACCCGCCTGTCGGTGCAGCCGGTGACGGCGGCCGAGTGGAAGGAAATCCGCCGCATGGGCGGGCTCAAGTAAGGCCCCGAACCAATGGACATCTATCACGCCTTCATCGATTTGAAGCCCGGCGTGTCCGACATGGACTTCGCCGAAAGAATCGCCGGCTATCTCGACTGGCTTCGGGACCAGGACCGGATCGCCGGCTGGCGGCTGACCCGCCGCAAGCTCGGGCTCGGGCCGAAGGAGATGGGCGAGTTCCACCTGATGATCGAGGTCCACAACCTCGCCCAGCTCGACACCGCCTTCGGCCTCGTCGCCACCCGCGCCGGCGAGGTGGAGATCCGCCACCACGCGGTCAATTCGCTGGTCGGCGGCGTCACCTTCGCGCTCTATCGCGACTTCCCCGATCCGGTCCGCAAGACCGGCGAGGAGAAGTTCTGACGGGCTCCCATTGAACGGGCTCCATTTGATGGCTGTCATGCAACCCGCCGACCGCCGCGCCTTCATCCTCGCCGAAACCCGCCTGCTTCCGGTCGCCCACGTGCCCGAGATTTCGCTGCACGTGGCCGACGAGGCGCTCGACATCTGGCAGAAGACCGAGGACCAGCTCGCCGAGATCGGCCTGCCGGCGCCGTTTTGGGCGTTCGCCTGGGCCGGCGGGCAGGCGCTGGCGCGCTACGTGCTCGACACGCCCGACATTGTTCGCGGCCGCACGGTGCTCGATTTCGCTTCGGGCTCGGGCCTCGTCGCCATCGCCGCGATGATGGCCGGCGCGCGGAAGGCTGTCGCCAGCGAGATCGACGACTTCGCGCTAGAGGCGATCCGCGTCAACGCGGAAGCGAACGGGGTGGAGGTCGAGGTCGCGGTCGGCGACCTGACGGAGACCGAGGGCGGCGATTTCGACATCGTCTTCGCCGGCGACGTGTTCTACGAGCGACCGATGGCGGAGAAGTTGCTGCCCTGGCTCGACGGCTTCGTGGCGCGCGGCGTCCCGGTGCTCGTCGGCGACCCCGGCCGCGCCTACCTGCCGAAAGGACGGCTCGGCGAATGCGCCACCTACCAGGTTCCGGTCATCCGCGACCTCGAGGATTCGGAAATCCGGAAGACCACCGTCTGGCGGCTCGACCCGCCGGCGGCGGCGTGAGCGGCGCCATGGCCGCCGATCCCCGTCTTGCGGACCTGGAAGGCACCGGATTGATGCGCCTCGACGCGCTCGCAGACCCGGACGCGAGAAGCGTGGTGATCGGCTCGGGCGTTGAGCGGATCGATATCATCGTCACCCGCCACGGCGGCGAGATCCGCGCTTATCTCAACGAATGCCCGCACGCGGGCACGCCGCTGGAGACCTTCGCCGGCGATATTCTCGACCACGAAGACCCGCGAATCCTGGTCTGCTCCACCCACGGCGCCCGCTTTCGCGCCGCCGACGGTTTTTGCGTCCACGGCCCCTGCAAGGGGAAGGGTTTGAGGCCGGTCGCGGTCGCCGTCGAAGACGGACTGGTGAAGATCGCCGGTTAACCGACGCCAGTCGGAAACACGCGGAAAAGCCGTCTCGGGAGACGTGCCGCAGGTCTCATCCTTCGGCTCAGAACAAGCGGAGAAGCGTGGATTCCGAAGATTCACGACACAAGTGCAACACCTGCTAAGGTGCTGCCGCGATGGGAAAACATTACACACATATGAGTCTGGAGGAACGGATCGAGCTTTATGCGCTCAAGCGTA
>Ga0070729_10005405_pt1 | contig 13197 bp, 14 predicted proteins | sample tdDd472_FD_66725 | JGI IMG/M metagenome (GOLD analysis project Ga0070729, IMG submission 66725) | Marine sediment microbial communities from the Atlantic coast under amendment with organic carbon and nitrate - tdDd47.2 | ecosystem: Environmental > Aquatic > Marine > Coastal > Sediment | place...
CAGGCGCCCTCACAACACACTCTCCGTCATGCCCATGAAAATGGGCATCCACGCCTCTCCGCTTGTTCAGCCGACGCGGTGATCCCGCCGGCTCAGAACAAGCGGAGAAGCGTGGACCCCCGCCTGCGCGGGGGTGACGGAGGGTGTTGTAATATCAGCGAAAACAGCATCTGCTCGAATGGGACTTCCGGTAAGTCCACTCGCCCCGTCAGGGGCGGTGGACGCAGGCGACAAGCGTCGCCCGGCGCCCCTGCGCCGCGCCCGCGCAGGCCAGCGCGCCCTTGGCGCGCGAAACGGCCGCGAGCGAAAAGATTCCGCGCGAAACGGCCGCGAGCGCAAAGAACCGACGGGTTTACCCGTCGAGCAACCGCTTCAGCAGTTCGATCTCGTCGGCGAGGCCCGGATCTTCCCCAACCAGTCCCTCGATCTTGCGCACGGCGTGAAGCACGGTGGTGTGATCCCTGCCGCCGAAACGCCGGCCGATTTCCGGTAAGGACCGGGGCGTCATCATCTTCGCCAGATACATCGCGATCTGCCGCGGCCGCACGATGGTGCGGGTTCGGCGGGCGGACAACAGGTCCGCCTTGGTGACGTTGTAGTGCTTGGAGACGATTCGCTGGATGTCCTCGATGCGGATGCGCCTCGGCTCTCGTGCACGGACCAGGTCCTTGAGGTTGGTCTCGGCCATTTCCACCGAGATCGGCGCGCCGGTGAGCTGGTTGTGGGCGACCAGCCGGTTGACGGCGCCGTCGAGGTCGCGGCCGTTGGAGAAGATCGTCCGGGCGATGAATTCGACGACCGTGTCGGGCACCGAGAAGTTCGGATAGCTCGACCGAGCAGCCTCGATCCGCGCTGTCAGGATCGACCGCCTGAGGTCGAAGTCCGGGGCGCCGATTTCGACCACCAGGCCGCCGGACAGCCGCGAACGGACCCGCTCCTCGAGCCCTTCCAGTTCGGAGGGCGGCCGGTCGGCGGCGACCACGACCTGGCGGCCGCCGTCGATCAGCGCGTTGAGCGTGTGGCAGAATTCCTGCTGCATCTGCTTGCCGTAGAGGAACTGGAGATCGTCGATCAGCAGCACGTCGATGCCACGGATCATCGCCTTGAAGTCGATTGCCGACTGTGTCTTCAGCGCCATGACGAAATCGTACATGAACCGTTCGGCGGTGAGATACAGCGCCCGCTGTCCCGCGCCGGTGCCAGTACCGTTACTTGACTGGCCGCCGGCCTCCCAGGCGATCGCCTGCAACAGATGGGTCTTGCCCTGTCCCACCGACGAATGGATGTAGAGCGGATTGAAGGGCAGGCTGCCGCCGGCGGGGGCTCCCGCCACCTGCTGGGCGGCGGCGAGCGCCAGGCCGTTGCTGCGGCCGCCGGCGAAGGTCGCGAAGGTCAATCGCGGATCGAGCGGCGATTTGTCTCCTCCGCGTGCCGGCTGCGCGCCGGGCAGCTTGACCACCGGCACCGCCGGCTTGGCCGGCGCCGCGGCCGTCGGCGCGGAGCCGCGCCGACGCTGGTCGGTCCGCGCGGCTGCGCCGGTCTTGTGGCGGATCGCTCCGCGTACGGTCAGCTCGATCTTGCGGATGGTGTCGCATTCCTTGCGCCACAGGGTCAGCACCCGTTCGCCGTAATGCGACTGGATCCATTGCTTGAGAAACCGCGTCGGCACCGACAGGTGGACGGTATCCTTGCTGCCGCCCTCGAGATCGACCCGCGTGAACCAGCTCGTGTATACATCCTCGCCCAGTTCCGCCTTAAGCCGTGATTTCACCCTCTGCCATTGCTGGGGGCCTGCCGCCGCTTCCATTGCCTTGGGTTCCTTTCCGTCGCTGGCGTGTTCCGCGACACGTCGTGGTTCACGATCCGGTTCGCCGAAGTCGAATCCGTACATCTCACCTCCAGGCCGGCCATTTGGTTCGAAGTTCATGTCTCGTATGTGTTCGTTCACCGCATCTATCCTTGTATCCACGGCAGGCCGCGTGCCTTCCAGCCGTCGGTCCCGCCCCTGTGACCGTTTCCGTCCTTCGGCCCCTCGAAGCCACCGGTCACGTTGAAGCAGTTGGTGTAGCCGTACGCCGTCATCGCCCTCGCCGCGGCCAGGCTGCGAACGCCCGAACGACAGAGGAAGAGCATCGACGCCGCGGGATCGTCGCGCCCGGCCGCTTCCAGTTTGGCGACGAGTTCGGCGACGAAATTCCCGTTGACCTGCATTTGCGGAAAGTGCTGCCACTCGACCAGGATGGGCTGCTTGCCGATGGACGACAGGTCGCTCAGTCCGACATAGGACCACTCCGCCCGGGTCCGTACGTCGACCAGGCAGGCGCCGGTCTCGGCTTGCAGGATTTCCCATGCCTGGTCGGCGGACCGCTCCCCGGCATAGCTCGGATCAACGCCCGACGATGACGTCTCGACTGACATAGTTGCCCCCTGTGCGGACACGGATGCCCGCAGCAATTATGCAATATTTGATTGTAGCAAGTTACGCGACTTGAAGGCAGGACAAATAGTCGGGGTGTATAGCCAAAGACAAATTATGCGGTACGCGTTTGCCTTTTGAATATCGCATCTGTTTTTATTTGCGATATTCGCATCTCCGCCTGGGAGGCAAAGACAAGGTGAATGGTTATACGTCCTTTATTTGCGTGAGCGCCTCGATAGGGAGAAGATACACAGGCCTGTGGGGCGAGACAACCAGCACCGGTTAAGATTCTCCTAATGCCTCGATCTGCCCTCCGGGGGCCCGCGGGACGGCCTTTGCGAGGGACCCGATTAAAGCCTGCGGAGTCAACGATTTCTCAAAATCCAACGGCGGTTCGGGTGTTAAAAAAAGCGCCCAAAAAATATTTTTTGGCGCCCATCTTGACTCTGAAAATTTCCGCATTTTTTCGGGTCCATCGAGATGACCCGCGACTAACCTATTGAAATAAAACGAGGAAGAATGACAAAGGTAGACAGCCGCCTTTCGATTCCGCAGCCGGAAATTAGTTAGCCAGAAAATCATTTTCTCACCCAAAAATGGCCAACTCAAGGCGGCCCGAACGAGCACCCCTGTCAATTTTCCTTAGCCGGATGGCAGGCGCGCAACGACGATCGGCCGGCGCCCGTTTCGAAGGGCCCGGCCGGTCGATGAAAGTCGCCTGGTAAAAGTGCGGAATCGGCCCCGAGAGGCCCGATGCTCTAGCCGAGCTTCTTGATCCGCTGCGCCAGCCGCGAAACCTTCCGCGATGCCGTGTTCGACGGCATGACACGCTTGGATGCGGCGCGCATCAGTTCGGGCTGCGCCGCCTTCAGCGCCTGTTCGGCCGCCGACTTGTCGCCGGACGCGATCGCCTCCTCGACCTTGCGGACGAAGCTGCGCACGCGGGTGCGGCGGTTCTTGTTGACCGCGGTGCGGCGCGCGATCTTGCGGGTTGCCTTCTTGGCCGAGACCGTATTGGCCATCTGTCTTGTTCCTGACTTCGTATCGCAACGCCCCTCCGCGTGTCCGTCGTCTCAGACGGGTGCGCGGCCGGGCGGAATGTTCTGCTATGAAAGCGGCGGCGGATGGATCCGCCGCCGGGTTGGCCGGTTTATAGTTCGAACCGCAGCCGAACGTCAATATCAAGATGGGCGATGTTGCGACTCAGCGATTCTTGAACCGCGGCGCACGCTTCTCGACGAAGGCGGTCATGCCTTCTGTCTGGTCCTCGGAGGCGAACATGGAATGGAACAGCCGCCGTTCGAACCGGATGCCCTCGGCGAGCGTCGTCTCGTAGGAGCGGTTCACCGCTTCCTTGGTCATCATCGCGATCGGCAGCGAGAACTCGGCGATCTTCGCAGCCGTCTTGAGCACCTCGTCGAGGAGCTCGTTGAGCGGTACGATCCGGCTGACCAGCCCGGCCCGCTCGGCCTCCTCGGCATCCATCATCCGGCCGGTGAGGCACATCTCCATCGCCTTGGCCTTGCCGACGAAGCGGGTCAGTCGCTGGGTGCCGCCGACGCCGGGCATGACCCCGAGCGTGATTTCCGGCTGGCCGAAGCGCGCATTGTCGGCGGCGATGACGAAGTCGCACATCATCGCCATCTCGCAGCCGCCGCCCAGCGCGTAGCCTGCGACCGCCGCGATCAGCGGCTTGCGGCAGCGCGACACCCGTTCCCAGGGGGTGACGAAGTCCCCCAGATAGGCCTCCATGTAGGTCATCTCCTGCATCTCCTTGATATCGGCGCCGGCGGCGAACGCCTTTTCCGATCCGGTGATGACGATGCAGCCGATCTTTTCGTTGGCCTCGAAATCGTCGAGCGCCGCGCCCAGCTCCGCGATCAGCTCCGAGTTCAGCGCGTTCAGCGCCTTTGGCCGGTTGAGGGTGACGAGGCCGACCTTGCCGCGGGTTTCGACGATGATGTTCTGGTATGCCATGGGGATGTTGCCTGCTCGTTTGGCCGATGGGTTGGCGGGACCATAGTTCCTGCCGATCAGGACCGCAACACGCTCTATCTCTGGCAGCGGGGGCAAAAAAAGGTCGACCGGCCGGACTGGACCAGGCGCCGGATCTCGACGCCGCAGCCCTCGCGCGGACAGCCCGTGCCCTTTCGGTCGTAGACCGAGAAGCTGTGCTGGAAATAGCCGAGCGTCCCGTCCGCCTGGCGATGGTCGCGCAGGGTCGAGCCGCCCGCCGCGATGGCGTCCGCGAGCACGTCGCGCACCGCGCCGGTCAGCTTTTCGAGCTTCTCCGTCGGCCGGCCGTTCGCCCTGACCAGGCTGCCGCTCGTCCGTTCCGGCGACAGCCGCGCCCGCCACAGTGCCTCGCAGACATAGATGTTGCCCAGCCCTGCGACGATCCGCTGGTCGAGCAGCGCCGCCTTGATCGGCGCCTTCTTGCCTTTGAGCCGGCCGGCGAGATAGTCGGCGTTGAAGGCGTTGCCCAGCGGCTCGACGCCCATGGCGCCGAAATGCTTGCAGGTCTCGAGCCCCTCGGTGGCGACGAGATCCATGAAGCCGAAGCGGCGTGGGTCATTATAGATGACATGGGCGCCGCCGTCGGTCGCGAATACCACGTGGTCGTGCGCCTGGTCCTTGCCGCGCGGCATGTGAAACGCTCCCGGCTGCGTGGCGCTCGCATCGGTCTCGATCCGGAACGAGCCGGACATTCCCAGATGCATGATCAGGCTCTCGCCGGTATCGAGATCGGCGACGAGATATTTCGCCCGCCGCCCCAGCCGCTCGATCCGCGCGCCGGTAAGCCGCTTGGCGAAGCGTGGCGGAAACTGAAACCTGAGATCCGCCCGGCGCTGCTCGACCCGGACGAGCCTCGCACCCTCGAGCACGGGGGCGAGTCCGCGACGAACGGTCTCGACTTCTGGCAATTCCGGCATGATATGTCCTGTGTCGTCGCGCCGCCCGATAGAGCGCGTCAGGGACACGCTCCAACCCCGGGCCGGGGAATGTCCGGTGGCCGGTTGGAAGCGGATAAGATATAGAGACGGGATCGAAAAGGAAGACTGTCATGGCCAATCCCGAGAGCGAGACGTCCGGTCCCGAAGCTGCGGCGACCTTCGGCTTCCGGCGGGTGGGAATCGACGAGAAACAGTCGCTGGTGGACGACGTGTTCCATCAGGTCGCGCGCCGCTACGACGTGATGAACGACGTCATGTCGGGCGGCATGCACCGCATCTGGAAGGACGCCTTCGTCGGCTGGCTGTCGCCGCCCTCCCACAAGCGCGCCCGATACAAGGTCGTCGACGTCGCCGGCGGCACCGGCGACATCGCCGCCCGCATCGCCCGGCGTTCGGATTTCAAGGCCCGCGTCACCGTCTGCGACATCAATCCTTCCATGCTCGAAGCGGGCCGCGAGCGGGCCGTCGGCCGCGATTACGAGCACTGCGTCGACTTCGTCGAGGGCAATGCCGAGGAACTGCCCTTCGAGGACAACCGCTTCGACGCCTACACCATCGCCTTCGGTCTCAGGAATGTCCCCCGCCTCGACAAGGCGCTGTCGGAAGCCTTTCGGGTGCTGCGCCCCGGCGGCCGGTTCCTGTGCCTCGAATTCTCGACCGTCGACATTGCCGGCCTCGACCGGTTCTACGAGCTCTATTCGTTCAAAGTCATCCCGGCCATGGGCCGCGCGATCGCCGGCGACGGCGAGCCCTATCGCTATCTGGTCGAATCGATCCGCCAGTTCCCCGCGCCCGAACGGCTGAAGCGCCATATGGCCGATGCCGGCTTCGGGCATCTCGACGTCCGCCTGCTGTCAGGCGGCATCGCGGCCATGCATTCGGGCTGGAAGCTTTAGGAGACGTATGGAGAAATGGGCGCGCTGTTCCGGCTGCTCCATGCGGCCTATGTCCTGACGCGGGAAGGGGTGGTGTCGCTGCTGGCGCCGCCCGATCCTCCGCCCATGGGCCGGCTGGCGTTGCGCATCGCCCGCTGGGTGGAACGTCCCGATGCGGCCCGGCAGAGCGGCGCGGCCCGGCTCGCCAAGGTGCTCGACCGGCTCGGCCCCTCCTACATCAAGCTCGGCCAGTTCCTCGCTACCCGCCCCGACATCGTCGGCCCGGTGGTCGCCCAGGAGCTGACGCTGCTGCAGGACAGCATGCCGCCCTTCTCCATCCGCGAAGCCAAGACCACCATCCGCGAGACGCTCGACGCCGACGCCGACGTCCTGTTCGAGGAGCTGTCGCCGCCGCTCGCCGCCGCCTCGATCGCCCAGGTCCACCGCGCCGGGATCGCGATGCCGGCGACTGGGGGAGTCGCCCCGGATGCCGATTTCGAACTCCCGGCTTTGGCCGGCCGCAAGCAGGTGGCGGTGAAGATCCTGCGTCCCGGCGTCGAGCAGCGCTTTGCCCGTGATCTCGAAAGCTTCTACCTCGCCGCCCGCCTCGCCGAGCGGCTGGTCCCCAAGCTGCGCCGCCTCCGGCCGGTGGCGGTGGTCGACACCCTGGCGCGCACGGTGGAGCTGGAGATGGATCTTCGGCTCGAGGCCGCCGCGCTGTCGGAAATGGCCGAGAACGTTGCCGACGATGACGGTTTCCGAGTTCCGCTGGTGGACTGGCGCCGTTCCGGCCGGCGGGTGCTGACGCTCGACTGGGTCGACGGCATCAAGCTCTCCAACGCTCAAGCCTTGCGCGAGGCCGGGGTCGATCTGCCGGCCCTGGCGCAGAACATCATCCAGTCGTTCCTGCGCCACGCCCTGCGCGACGGCTTCTTCCATGCCGATATGCACCAGGGCAACCTTTTCGTCGACACCGAGGGCCGGCTGGTGGCGGTGGATTGCGGCATCATGGGCCGGCTCGGCGTCGAGGAGCGGCGGTTCCTCGCCGAGATCCTCTACGGTTTCATCCGGCGCGACTACCGGCGCGTCGCCGAGGTTCATTTCGAGGCCGGCTATGTGCCCGCCGGCCAGGATGTCGACATGTTCGCCCAGGCGCTCAGGGCGATCGGCGAGCCGCTGCAGGGAAACGCCGCCAAGGACATCTCCATGGCGCGGCTGCTCACCCAGCTGTTCGAGGTCACCGAACTGTTCGACATGCACACCCAGCCGCAGCTCATCCTGCTGCAGAAGACCATGGTGGTGGTCGAGGGCGTCGCCCGCTCCTTCGATCCCGACCTCAACATGTGGACCACCGCCGAGCCGGTGGTGCGCGGCTGGATCGTCGAGCATCTCGGACCGTCCGCGCGCCTCGGCCAGGCGGGCGAGGGGATCAAGGCCATCGGCCGGCTGGTCAACGAATTGCCGGCGCTGGCCGACCGGGCGGAAAGCTTCTCGAAGGAACTTGGCCGCATGAGCCGCGACGGCGTCCGCCTCGATGCGGCCACCGTAGAGGCGCTCGCCGCGGCCCGCGCCCGCCACGGCCGCTCGACCCGAACGGCGCTGTGGGTCATCGCCATCCTTCTGGGACTGATCTACCTGGCGATCTGAGACCGGTGCCGAACGAGCGCTACCCGCCGCTGCCCAGATGCGAGACGAATTCGGCCACGTAGTCGTTGGCGGGATTGTCGAGGATCTCCTGCGGCGGGCCGTGCTGGACGATGCGGCCGCCGTCCATGATCGCGATGTGGCGGCCGATCTTCATCGCCTCGCCCAGATCGTGGCTGACGAAAAGGATCGTCTTGTTGAGCCGCTCCTGCAATTCCAGCAACTCGTCCTGCAGCCGCGCGCGGATCAGCGGATCGAGCGCCGAGAACGGTTCGTCCATCAAGAGGATGTCGGCGTCGGTGACCAGCGCCCGGGCGAGGCCGACCCGCTGCTGCATGCCGCCGGACAGCTCGTGGGCGTGCTTGTCGGCCCAGTCCGCAAGGCCGACGATCTCGAGCTTCTCGGTCACGATCCGGTCGATTTCGCTCGAATCGGCGCCGCGAACCTCGAGCCCGAAGGCGGCGTTCTCGCGCACGGTGCGCCACGGCAGCAGCGCGAATTGCTGGAACACCATCGAGCAGCGCAGGCGCCGGATGCGCCGCAGGGTCGCCTCGTCGCAGGAAGCGACGTCGACCATGGCGCCGGCATCGGAGACCAGAACCTTGCCGCGTGTCACCTTGTTGAGGCCGTTGACGGTCCTCAGAAGCGTCGACTTGCCGGAGCCGGACAGGCCCATCAGCACGCAGATCGCGCCTTTTTCCACCGACAGCGTCGCGTCGGCGCAGCCGAGCACCTGGCCGGTCGCCTCGAGGATCTCCTCGCGGGTCTTGCCGGAATCGACCAGCGGCAGCGCCTTTTGCGGCGCGCTGCCGAACAGGATGTCGACCTTTTCGAAGCGGATGGCGTCGGTCATTGTTCTAGCCTTGGCCGCTCTTGGGCTCGGTACGCCGCATCACCCGGTCGAGCAGGATGGCGACGATGACGATGGCGAGCCCGGCCTCGAAGCCTTGCGCGATATTCACCGTGTTGAGCGCCCTGAGCACCGGCACGCCGAGCCCGTCGGCGCCGACCAGCGACGCGATCACCACCATCGACAGCGACAGCATGATGCATTGGGTGAGCCCGGCCATGATGGTTGGCATCGCGTAGGGCAGTTCGATCTTGCGCAGCAGCTGGTTGCGGGTGCAGCCGAAGGCCTCGCCCGCCTCGATCAGCGGTTTCGGCGTTGATTTGATGCCGAGGATCGTCAGCCGGATCGGCGCCGGGATGGCGAAGATGATGGTCGAGATCAGGCCCGGCACCACGCCCAGCCCGAAAAGGATCAGGGTCGGGATCAGATAGGCGAAGGTCGGCAGCGTCTGCATCAGGTCGAGCACCGGTCGCAGCGCCGATTCGAGCCAGGGCCGGTGTGCCGCCTTGATGCCGATGGGCACGCCGACGATCATGCAGATGCCGGTGGCGTAGAGCACCAGCGTCAGGGTCTGGACCGTCTGGTTCCAGAAGCCGAGATTGACGATCAACAGAAGTCCGACGGCGATGCCGACGACCAGGCCCCAGCTCCGTTGCAGGAACCACGCGATCCCGGCGAAGACGACGATCAGCGCCAGCGGATGCACCCAGAGCAGGATGTCCGTGGTGCCTTCGATCAGGAATTTGAGGCCTTCGGAGAAGGCGTCCAGCGCCGTCTGCGCCCAGTCGTTGAACGCCTCGACGCCGGTCTCCACCCAGCGCCCCAGCGGGATCTTGTGTTCCGTCAACCATTCCATGGCGATTGGCCCCGGCTCCTTTCAGCGAGCTTCACCCATACCGGGCGCGAATGCAAACCGACGCGCGTATCCGAAAAGAAAACCCTCCCGCAACGCCGTGATCGCGGGAGGGTCCTTGCGTTGGTTCGATCGGCGCGGCGGATTACTGTCCGAGCGCCGCCTTCACCGCGGCCATGGCGTCGCCGCCATCCATGGTGGTGACGCCCTTCAGCCAGCCGTCGAGGATCGCCGGATTGGCCTTCAGCCACGCGGCGGCGGCCTTCTCGGCATCCATCTTGTCGTCGAGGATGGAGCCCATGATCTCGTTCTCCATCTTCAGGGTGAACTTGAGGTTCTTGAGCAGCATGCCGACATTCGGGCATTCGCCGAGATAGCCCTTGCGGACATTGGTGTAAACGGTGGCGCCGCCGAAATTCGGGCCGAACACGTCGTCGCCGCCCGACAGGTATTCCATGTCGTAATGGGCGTTCATCGGATGCGGCGCCCAGCCCAGGAACACCACGTCCTGCTTGCGCTTCACCGACCGCTTGACCTGGCTCAGCATGCCGGCTTCCGAGGATTCGACCACCTTGAAGCCCTTCAGGCCGAACATGTCCTTCTCGATCATGTCGAGGATAAGCCGGTTGCCGTCGTTGCCCGGCTCGATGCCGTAGATCTTGCCGTCGAGCTTGTCGCGGAACTTGGCGATGTCGGCGAAGCTCTTGAGTCCGGCCTCATAGGTGTATTTGGGAACCGCCAGGGTGTATTTCGCGCCTTCCAGATTGACCCCGACCGTCTCAACCGAGCCGTCTTCCCGGTAGGGCTTGATGTCGTTTTCCATGGTCGGCATCCAGTTGCCGAGGAAGATGTCGATATCGCCGTTCTTCAGCGAGCGGTAGGTCACCGGCACCGACAATTGCTTGGAATTCGGCTCGTAGCCGAGCGCCTTGAGCACGACGGTGGCGGCGCCGGTGGTCGCCTGGATGTCGGTCCAGCTCACGTCGGCGAAGCGGACGGCCTTGCATGTCGCCGGATCGGCCGCCTGGGCGGGCAGCGCGAAGGCCGAGGCGAGGGCGGCGGAAAGGATGAGTTTGCGGATCATGATGTCCTCCCTGGTCGGTCCCCGGGCACGCTCCCGTCGCGTCGGGGGACTGCGGATAAAACCGGGCGCAAGCATATCCATAGATTGAACACTTAATCAACAAACTTGTACCAGAGATTGGCCCAATGCCGCCGAATGCGCGACAATCCAGCGATCTTGCGGTTTGACCGGCAGGCATATCCGCACCTATATATTGAATGATCATTCAATTACGGGATCTGGCCAACCACCATGCCGCGACCGGGTGTCGAAGAGCTTCGCCGCAGGCAACTGGTCGATGCGACCATCTCGACCATCGGCGAGAACGGTCTCGGCGGCACCTCGCTCGCCGAGGTGGCGCGCCGCGCCGGTCTTTCCGTGGGGCTGGTCTCGCATTATTTCGACGGAAAAAACGGCCTTCTGGAGGCGACGCTCAGGACCATTCTCGCTCGCCTGGGAGCGGAGGCGCGCCGCCGTTTCGAGCGCGCCGATACCCCGCGTCAGCGGATCCGGGCGATCGTCGACGCCAATCTCTCCTACGAGCAGCTCGACCCGGAGCTCGGCGCGGTCTGGCTCGCCTTCTGGGCCGAGGCGCTGCATTCGGACCGTCTCAGGCGCATCCAGAAGGTCAACCAGCGGCGGCTCTATTCGAACCTCCTTTACGCGGTGCGCGAACTCGTCGCGCCGGGCGAGGCCGAACGGGTGGCGGAGACCGTCGCCTGCCTGATCGACGGGGTCTGGCTGCGCTCGACGCTTTCCGGCCAGCCCGGCACCAACCGCCAGTCGCGGGCAATGGTGCACGAGGCGGTCGACGCGATCCTCGACGCCACGATTCGGGAGGGATCAAAGCCGTGACCGCGCCGCGTTCCCCTCCGGCGCTTTACCGGGCCGCGAAGCATGGATCCCCGCCTGCGCGGGGATGACGAAACACTTTTAAAGTCAATCGGTTAATCGAATCGTTGGGAAGTGCGGTTGCCCCCGTTGCCCTGGTATCGGACCGAAATCCGGCCACCACAAACTCCGTCACCCCCGCGCAGGCGGGGGACCATGCCCCACCGCCCGGTAAGGCAGTCCGATCGGCATCGGAACATGGCTCACGGAAAATTCGTCCCCAGATCCTCGGCGACGAAACCGAGACGGTCCTGCCCGAAGACCATGCCGCCGTCGGTGAAGAAGGTCGGCGCGCCGAACACTCCGCGGACGACCGCCTGTTCCGTGTTCTCGCGCAAGGCGTCCTTGACCGCGTCGGTGGAGATGGCCTCGAGGAATTCGCCGGGATCGATGCCGGCGGCGGCGACGATCCTGCCGGCTTCCTTCGTATCGCCCAGATTGACGCCGTCCACCCACATCGCCCGGAACACCGCCTCCAGATAGGACCCGAACCGCTCGTCGTCGCGATAGGCCACCGCGCCACGCATCAGATATAGCGTGTTGATCGGGAAATGCGGATTCAGCGCGAAGGGCACGCCGTAGCGGTCGGCCCAGCGCACGAGGTCGGTCAGCATCCAGACCCCCTTCGCCTGCACGCTGACCGGACTGCGGTTGCCGGTCGCCTTGAACACGCCGCCGAGCAGGATCGGGGTGTAAACGATCTCCGCGCCGGCGCGCTCGGCGATCTTCGGCAATTGCGTATAGGCCAGATAGGTGGCCGGGCTGCCGAAATCGAACAGGAATTCGACCGATTTGCTCATCCGGAACGGCTCCATTTGAATTGGGTCAGAAGCTTTCGATCCACGGCCTGAGGTCGGTCTCGTGGGTCCAGGCATTGCGCGGCTGGCGATGGATCTGCCAGTAGGTCTCGGCGATCGCGTCCGGGTCGAGCAGCCCGTCCCGGTCCTTGAGCGCGTAGCGTTCGGGGAAGTTGTCGCGGATGAAGGCCGTGTCGATCGCCCCGTCGATGACCACGTGGGCGACATGCACGCCGAGCGGTGCCGCCTCCCGGGCGAGGCTCTGGGTCATGCCGCGCAAGGCGAACTTGGCGCTGGCGAAGGCGGCGCCGTGCGCATAGCCCTTGACGCTCGCCGAGGCGCCGGTCACCAGGATCGTGCCGCGTCCGCGCGGCGCCATCCGCCGCAACGCTTCGCGTGTCGTCAGGAACCCTGCGAAGCAGGCCATTTCCCAGATCTTGACGAACTTGCGCACCTCGAGTTCGGCGAAGGCAAAGCGCACATTGGCGCCGATATTGAAGACCACGACCTCGACCGGTCCGACCCCCGCTTCGACCTCGTCGAACAGCGCGACGACCTCGTCTTCCTTGCGGGCGTCGCGGCCGAAGGCGATCGCGCTGCCGCCGTCGTCGACGATGTCCCGGACCAGATGGGAGAGGCTTTCGACCCGGCGGCGGACCGGACAGGCGACGTAGCCCTCGCGGGCGAAGCGCCTTGCCACCGCGCCGCCGGTGGCGTCGCCGGCGCCGACGACGATACAGGCCCTGTCCGCCATTCGACCGCCTCCGGCTATTGCTCGACCACGGCGCCCTCGATGGCTTCCATATTGAAGGCCGCCGCCATCAGCGCCTTGGTGTAATCGGTCTTCGGAT
>Ga0070729_10005409_pt1 | contig 13194 bp, 6 predicted proteins | sample tdDd472_FD_66725 | JGI IMG/M metagenome (GOLD analysis project Ga0070729, IMG submission 66725) | Marine sediment microbial communities from the Atlantic coast under amendment with organic carbon and nitrate - tdDd47.2 | ecosystem: Environmental > Aquatic > Marine > Coastal > Sediment | place...
TCCCGCTTCCCGCAAGCCCTCACCAAAACCGGTGCGGGTGGGTTTCATGTCCACGGATGCGGGATCAAAGGGGAAAATAATGGTGTTATGCATGGCTGCCTCCCTGAATCCGCTGGCGTTGTTCCTGCAATTGGGCAAGAGCCTCATCCGCTTCTTTTCGGTTGGGGGCCTTGCCGTGCCAGCCCGCCTGATCCTCCATAAAGGATACCCCCTTACCTTTGATGGTTTTGGCGATAATGGCAACGGGTTTGTCAGAGTCTTTTGCCTCTGCCAGAGCCCGCAGGATATCCTGCATGTCATGACCGTCACAGTGAATTACCTGCCAGCCAAAGGCGGCGATTTTATCCGCCAGAGGCTCGATGTTCATAACGTTTTGCACTTTGCCATCGATTTGCAGGCCGTTGTTGTCGATGATGGCCACCAGATTGGACAAGCCGTAATGGGCCGCCGACATAAAGGCTTCCCAAATACTGCCTTCCTGCATTTCGCCGTCTCCGCACATCACAAACACCCGGCGGTCGCAATTGTCCAGGTGTTTGAAGGACAAGGCCGCGCCCACGCCGACCCCAAGGCCCTGGCCCAAAGAGCCGCTGCTGATTTCCACACCGGGAAGCTCCTTGTTTTTTGCGGGATGCCCCTGCAAACGGCTGCCCAGTTTGCGGAAGCTCAGCAGTTCCGCAGGCTCGAAATACCCTGCCCGGGCAAGCACCGAGTAATATGCCGGGGTGATGTGCCCCTTGGACAGAAAGAACATATCCCGCCGGTCCCATTCGGGCTCTGCGGGATTATGGCGCATGTCGTTGAAATACAGGGCGGTCATAAGATCCGTGGCGGACAACGATCCGCCGGGATGACCGCTTTTGGCTTCAACCAGCATCTCGATGATATCCATGCGGATACGGTTGGCCATAAGCTGCAGTTCGGGGATTGACAAAGGCTGCATGCAGAACTCCTTGGTCGTGTGGTATTGCTGCGTCTATGGGCATGCTAAAAAATGCACCGGGCAATGTCAACCGGCGGGGTATTTTGCAAACAACAAAAACGCCGCATACCCGAAGATATGCGGCGGTGAAAAACATTACAATGCCGGATGATTAACGTGAGGCACGCCGGGGCCGGGGGCACCACTGATCCGGGGAAGGCACGCATTCCGGGGGAGATGGGGGATCCGGGGCCGCCAGATGGCAGGGAGTGGAGCCGTCCGCCGGGCAGGTACAGGGCCCGGGAGTGCCGTCGGGACAGGTGACCGAGGCGTCGGTTGCGCCTTCGTCAAACGTCGTGGCGGTATAATTGATGATCACGGTTTCAAGGGTGTTGTTGTCCCCAAGGCGCTGGACCGTCATGGTGCCGTCTTCCCGGGCCACCGCAGCGTTTGCCATGCGGGTGCCGGAGGCCGCGCCGCTGACCTTGAAAAACGCGCCGGAGAAATCCGCGCCCTCAAGATGGGCGTTGACCAGGGTTGCGCCTTCCAGATGCGCCCCCCGCAGGTTGGTGTTCACCAGATTGGCTCCCGCCAGATGCGCCCCGGACATTTTTGCCTGCCCGAGATTCAAACCCGAGAGGATTGCGTTGGAAAACTCCGTGCCATCCATGGTGGCGCTTTCCACGGTCGCGCCGGTGCCGTACAGATGCACATAGGACATGGTGGCCTGATTCAAGTGGGCGTTGCCCAGATTTGCGCCGGGCATGTAGGCGTAAGAAAGATCCGCCGGGCCAACGGTATCGGTGCGCTCGAAAATCGCTTCCGTGAGGGTGGCGTTTTTCAGGTTGGCGTAGGCCATGATCGCGCCGGAGAACCGTGCGCCGTGGGCATGGACGTTTTCCATGTTGGCGTCGTCCAGCCGGGCCCGGGTGAGAATAGAGCTATCCAGATTGCAGCCCATGAGGTTGGCGCTTTCAAGATTCGCCCCGGTAAGATTTGCGCTTGAAATGCTTTTGCCGTGCAGGTCCGTGCCCTGCAAATTGGCACTGACCAGATAACAGCTGTTGCAGTTGTCCGTGGTCAGCAGGGTGTTGGTGGTGTCGTAGGCGGTACGGCTTTCGATGTACAGGCTTTGGGCCGCATTGTTAAAGGTGTTCAGATCGTAGACCGTATCCTGAAAGGCAAAGCTCTCGCCGCCGTAATCCACATCCTTGTACAGATACACCACGGTGTTGGGCCCGGTGCTGAGGGTGGAGATGGTCTGGTTCCAGCACAGGGCGTCAAGGTTGTGGCAGGGGCCGTTCAGCACCATGGCAAGGCCGCGGTTGGTGCAGCAGTGGCCGTAGTTTTTGCATTTGGAACTCTTGCTACAGCAATAGCTGTCCATACTCGATGTAGTGCCCTTGGAGTGGCAGCCGCTGTAATTGCAGTCACCGTTTTTGCAGCATTTGGTGCGGCAGGTGTTGCAGTCGTCGTAGCTCATGCTGTCGCAGACCGGCGTGTTGCGGTAGGGGATGGTCTCTGCGTAAAAGGCGACTTCGCCTTCCTGCAACGCGCCATGGCCCGAAGCCAGGTCAATGCCCAGCCCCGCCCAGACTACATCGCAGGTGTTGTGGGGATCACTGTCGTCTTTGGTCCATACCCGCATGGAGTGGTTGCTGTTGGCGACTTCGGGATCGCTTTGCCCAACCCGGTAATCTGAAAGACAGACCTTGCTTTGATCCACCAGATAAATGCTGCCGTCGTAGGCGGCGCTGGCAAAGACCATGGCCTGGGTGTTGGGGCCGATGCCCAACGCTTTGGGGCTGTAGTCGCTGAGGTTGTCGCAGTTGCCGTCAAAGACATACACCGTGTCGCCGTTGCCGGGGCTGCAACTGCCAAACACCGCCACCTGACCGGTATCCAGATTCAACTCGCCATAGGTGGTGGTGGAAAGATATGCGCAGCTTGTGGTGCGCCGGGCGTCCTTTGCAGCGGCGGCATGGGCCGGGCTGTCGGGACGTTTGTGGGGTGCCATTTTCGCTGCGGCAGCGGGCCGGGGCCGGATGAAGATCACCGAGTCTTCCCCTTCGCGGTCTCCGCCGTGGTACAGTTTTTTCACATAGCGCTGGTCCTCTTTCACATCAACGGTGACGCAGTCGCCGCCTTCCTCTACCCGGGCAACTTCCTCGCCCGCATCGTTTTCAAGGATCATATGATGGGGGTCGTTGTCCCCGGGGTCGCCTTCCCAGCAAAAGGTGTGGCTGTGGGATTCAAGGAAGTTAAAGGGGATTTCGTCGTAGCCGGGATTGCCGGTGTCCTTCTCGTGTACATCGTCGCTGTCCGGGTGTTCCAGATGGGTCATCACCGTATCGTTGTTGTCCGGTATGACGCTGTCGCCGGTATCGCTCATGTGATGCTCATGATACGCGTTCTGGGGAGAGGGGGGAATCAGCATGGGCTGTTCCGTTGTTTCCTCCTCCATGTCGCCGTCAATCACATCGCCGTCAATGGCTTCGCAGAGTTCATCTTCGCCGCAGCCGGTGATGCCGAAGGCAATCAGGCAACACAGTACGGCAATCAACAGTTTGAACGTGTGATGCTTCATGGCAGCCTCCTTATTCCTCTGTTCCCGGCGGGGTGGAGGGAATCCATTCGCTTACCGAGGGCTCGGTACGGCCTGAGGGACCGGCGATGGGTTCGTAGTTCAAAGTGTAGACATTGCGCCAGAAATCCACCGCCATGCGATGAGCCGCCACACCGGTGGTGCGGCTGAGGAAGCCGCCTTCGGGATCGTAAATATCAAGGCGGTAATCATCCGGTGATCCGCCGTTGTCCACATAGGAGAGCACATACATGTACCCTGTGTATTCAACGCCCATATCAAGGTAGGTGGTGCCCTGTGTTTCGGTTTCCAGCTCCATGAAATAGGCGGTCTTTTTGGCAAAGTATTTCACCGGGTTGCCGCTGATATCAAAGGCCTGAATGCGTTTGTTAAGGGTTTCCAGCACCAGCAGGGTGCCGTCGGCGGTAAAGGCCAGGGCCGCCGGGCCGTTCATCAGACCTTCCCGCAGGCCTTCGCCGGAGATGATCTGGGCAAAGGGAGCCTCATCGTCATCAAAGGGCTCGTCGGGAATCTGGAGGATTTCGATTTTGCTGTTAAGCCAGTTGGCTCCCACAAGAATACCGCCCATGCGCAGGGCAATGTCGTCCAACGGCTGGGTAAAGCGGCCCCAGCTTTCGCCGTTGCCCAAAGAAAGATCCGTGGTGTCATCCAGGGTGATGCGCCGCACATGATAGGTGTCGTTGCGGGGATCAATAAAGAAGTTGTATCCCGTGCCGTCGGCAGGGCCCATAAGCTCGTACACAACCGTGGGACGTTTGGAAAGCCCGCAGCCAAGATACTTGTAGGCCTCCTCAGGATTTTGCTTTGCGCTCATGTTCTGCAACTGGTAGAGCTGCACGTCGGTGGCCCCGGTGTCGCATTCGCTCAGGTTGGGGCCTGCGGCCTGCCACACATAGCCGAACATGCCGGTGCGCTGGCTAAAGGTAATGTTTTCCAGATGACACAGATGGGATCCGATGTTGTCGCAACTGAGATCCTGAATCGTCTGTGCCGGAGCGTCGGCGGCCCGCCACACATGGGCTCCTGCCTCGTAGCTGAGTTTCTGCTTGTGACTGTAGAAGGTGTCCGCAGAAAGCGGGACTTTCTGCTCCTCAATGGTGATGGCGGCTTCAAGCTGGTCTTTGCCCGGTGTCACCACATTTTCGATAATGCCGGTGGTTCCTTTGCCCGCAAGCCATCCGGTGTCAGAGAAAAACGCCACCGTGATTTCAACCTTGCCACCAGCCGGGACACCGGTAAAGGTTTCAACGATGGGATCGGAAACCGTGGTGCCGGGCATGGGTTTTTCAATGGTGCGGTAGGTGTTCTGTCCGTAGCTTGCCACAATCTTGTAATGGGTAGCGGTTGCCGGGAACTGGTAATCATCGGGGTCGTGGCTGATGGTCACCTGGGTGTTCATGGTGGCGTGCACGCTGTTTTTGATAACCCAGGGGCTGGAAAGCACTTCAGCGGTGGTTTCGGTTAGCTGTGCAAGGGTGCCGCCGATAGCCAGTACCTGCATGGCCCATCCCACAAAGGGAATGCCCTTTTCCATTTCCGCCTCGGTTAGTTTTTCCGTTATTTTTTCCGCCAGAACTTTACAACCCTGTGCCAGAATAATATTGCCGATCATGCTGCCGGTGCGGGCCAGCACCTTTTTGGCATTACCGGTAAGACCGATTTCCGCAGCGTTTTCACCGGCCAGCAAAAAGCCGCCCACCGCTGCAACCGCAAACATCAACTCTTTGTCTTCCATCAGGGCCTTGTACCAGCTGGTGCTTTTCATACCGGCGCCTGCGGCAAGGAAAAAGATGGGAACGCCATACTCAAACACACCGGTGTAAATAATGGCATTGTTGGCCACATGGGGATAATCCAGATGACCGGTGCCCAGTCCGCCAGCCAGCAGCCGGACCGTGCGGGCATCGTTGGGCAGCTCAATGGTGTAATGTTCTGTGTCCGCACCCAGGGGAATCCCCATAAATGTTACAATGGGAGACACCCCGTCGATGTACAGGAATTTGTGATCCGTGTCATCGTGGTCAGTGGCCATGTCCGAGGGGATATCCACGGCATCGCCGTTTTCATCCACAAAACCCACAAAGAAGGTAAGGTGACGAACCCATTTGTTGCTTACACTCACCTTGATGCGGCGGCGACCGTTGTCAGCATTGCTCAGTCCCTCAACCGTGGCCTTGAACCCGGAGTGATATCCTTCATGGGCCACGCCGTAGCTGTAGCCGTCTTCCTTGGTTGCCGGGGCGTCGCCGCTTTGGTCAATGGAGTTTTGACCATCGTTGACCCGCCAGCAAATGTCCTTGAGCGCCGGGTCATCTTTGGTGGATTTCAATACATTCTGAATGGCGGTGGCGGCATCCTGCTTGGTGCGGTCTGACAAAATGTACTGGTGCATTTGGTCGCCGTTGCTGTCCAGCCGGGGATTGCCGTCCTCGTCCTTCATGGGATCAAGAATCGCCCAGCCGTCGGCGTAGTTGGGGTCATGTTCATAGGCAGGGCCTTGCAGGGATATGGAGGTGGCCAGGGCGTCGAGTCCCTGGGTGTTTTCGATATGGGTCATCACCAGTGCGGCTTCATCCGGGTCAAGGTTCATCAGCTCCGGGTGATGAAACACAATGGCCCGGGCGCAGTCCCGGGGGCTCATGTGTTCGGCGATATCGCTGTTAATGTTGCCGTCGATTTCCCCATCGACTTCGGTGTCTCCGTCGGCGTCATCCTTGAGCATGGCGGCATAGGCGGGCCAGCCCATGGCGGCGCGTTTCAGCCGGGCTTTTTTCATGGAGGCTTCCGGGATATGAATCGCCGCCAGACCAAAACCTTTACTACCCTGACGGTCTTCTGCGCTATGGGTGATCCACATGATGGCCACCGCATCCTCGGGAAGTTCCACCTTTTCGGTGTAATGGGTCAGGTCGTCGTCGGCCAGGGCGCTGAGATTGGGATTTTCTTCCCGGTGCCAGGCCCGGCTTTCGTCATCATGGGCGGTCATGGGATAGGATTTCCCGCCCACATGCAGCCACATGTTGGCGGCTTCGGGAACATCATCCAGATCCATGTGGATGTAGTTTGCCATGTAATAGCCTTCACGGGGTTCCGTGTCCGTGGCGTCGCCGTCGGCTTCCGTTGCATCGCCGTCCACAACCGCATCGGTATCGCCGTCGGGATTCATGTCAGGGCAGTCATCGCCACTACAGGCCATCATACCTGCCATAGCAAGCACTAAAATCCCCATCAGCCATATAGAATGTTGCTTCCGAAATGTCATGCTGTTCCCTCCATGTTTGCCGCAGGCGCACCCGCGCACTCAAAAACTATCGACCCTCAGTCTCTGTGAAGTCGCCGCAAATCAACATATGTTCCCTGAATTCCGGATTTAGTATATGTTTACTTTGTGAATTTCTCAAATTAATATCCGGGATTATGTCAAAAATATCAGATTGAGACAGCCGGGGTAATTTCTCAAAACCCGTTGCAATTTGCAGGACTGCGTGGCAACATCAAGTATTATTTATCAGTGAAAAGGACATGTTCCGGGAGGTTGGCTATGGCGCAAAGATTCCGCAGAAGTTCAGGCCCGGCATCAAAGGGCAACTGGGGACATCTGGTGATACTGCTGTTGACCATTGGGGTGGCAGCGGCGGCGGTGGCCATGTATATGCTGGTACAAGAGGAAAAAACGGCGGTGGAACAGGCTCCTTCACCGGCTGAAAAACCGACGGCACAGCAGCCGACGGGCATGCCCGGCCCCCGGACCGATCACCGGCAGCAGGCGCTTCCCCCGGCGCAAAAACTGCGCACCCCGGAGTTTTCAATACAATCCTGCAACAGCATGAAGGAACTGCTAAATAAAGCCCGGCCTCTTTCCTTTGATGGCATTGACAGCTTTTTGGTGGGCACCGGCGTTGAACGGGATCTGGTGTGGCGGGCTCTGCACAGCGCGGCGGTATGCCACGCCTTTCACGAGCAGAATTACACCCCCTGCGCCAAGCTGGACAAGGCCTTTCCCGAGCGCATGGGGGGACGTATGAACTGCGGCTTTATGGCCCGTTCCATTTCTGCGGTGGCCCTGTGTAAACGGGAGAACCTTAGTGTGGATCAGGCTGTTGCCCGGATTGCGGAGCGCAGCGGGGCTTTTAGCGAAGCTGAGCGCAGCATTGTAACAGCCATTACCGCCAGCGATCCCAAAGTCTGTGACGAGGTGCTGGGGTACCGTTTTGGGCGGCAGCTTCCCCAAAACTGCAAAGCCGTGGTGGCAAAGGATCTGTCACTGTGCAAAGGACAGGAGCCCCTGGACGAACTGCGCTGCACCCAGATTACCAAAGCCCTGCTGGACCTTGAAAACAACAGCGTGCCCTCAGCGGCCACGGGTAATCTTTTTGATGATATCGCCTGGCTGGTGGCGGGCAAACCCGCTGACTGCGACTCTTACGCCCGCAGCCAGCTTGATCGTTTGTGCGGGGCCTATGCCGTGGATAAAGCCGCAGCACTGCCCCCAACGGATACTGCCCAAACGCCTTAGTTCCCGGAACGCTCCAGCGTTACTTCCGGCACTGTATCAAGATAGGGGGCTTTGAAATACCGGTCATAGCGTGTGTCGTCCTTGAGGTGCATACCCATAAAGGCGGCGCAGGCGGTGTTGAAGCGGTCAAAGGCAATGGCGGTGTCAATGCGCTCTGCCTCGCAGCCAAAGATGTCCGAGCTTGTAAGAAAATCGATATTGCAGACATCGGAATAGGTAAAGTGGTTGGCCTTTTCCAGCTCCCAGTACATGGTTGTTTTGGGGTCTGCCATGTCGTAATACATGCGCACATGGGGAGCGGGAATGATTTTGTCGGAACTGCCGGTCATCAGCAGCATGGGGATATGCACATCCGCCAGTGCATCGGGAGTCATCAGCTTGACAAAGGCCGGGGACATGGGAATGGCGGCCTTGATGCGGCTGTCGCCCAAAGAGCAGGGATTGCAATCTTCACCGTATGAAGCATCGGCGTTCAGGAAAATCTCGCAGTACATGTATTCTTCGGTCCAGTTATCCGTGCCCAGATCCCGGCATTTCTGCAGGTATGCGGGAATATCCACCCTGCCGCCGGAAAGGGCGATGGAGGTGTAGCCGCCAAAGCTGTGACCAATGACGCCGATGCGGTCGGGATCGATGCGGCCCTGCAGAATATGGCCTTCGGTTTCGTTCCATTGTAAAATGGTGTCGATCATCAGGGAAAGATCCCGGGGCCGGTCCATGGCGCTTTTCACCAGATACTCGTCGGTGATGTCCATGAAGCTGTCTTCGTCGTGGGTTGCGCTGGCCAGCACATAGCCGTGGGTGGCCAGGTGTTCCATCAGGCTGTAGGACTGGGCGTCAAAGCTCAGATGTCCGTGGGAAAACACGATCAGCGGCAGGGGGCCTTCGTTGATGGCTTCGGCGCTTTCCACGCAGCGTCCCGGCGGCACCAGACCGCCCAGATACGCCAGATGCTCGCCATCTGTTTGCATGGTGGGATACCACACGGTCCCTGAGATATGGCGGTCCCGGGCGCTGTCGTCAAAGTCTGCGGTAAAGGCGGCGGGCAGGTAGAGACCCTGGTTTTCAGCGGGGAGAAAACCTTCGTCGGACACGCCTGGTGTGTTGTTGTCATCGCCGCCGCAGGCGATCAGGATCATGGCGAAAAGGACGGAAATGAGCAAAAAACACGGATGCTGTTTCATCGTTGAACCTCGTGTACAACCAAGGGTTACTGCCGCGTCCGGCGACCACCAGACACAGACAGTGTAGCGCAGTGGAAAAATATTTCAACAAAATTTGCATAATCAATCTGTTACATGTTCTTATGGCACGGAAGTGACACTCTGTGACATGGCGGCATGGCGGGTTTTAGAGGTTTGGCCGTGGGAGGACGTAACGCGCCGCGTCATCGCCGTTTTAAATGCAGGAAATAATCGCCAGAACATCGTAAATGGCAATTTTTTCTCGGGACGCACTTTTTAAAACACGGGCCGCGAAGGGTCAAATTTTGCTGTTTCACGAGCCCGCCTCGGGAAATGACGCAGCCAAAAATGGGCTAAAATCAATATAAAAACGATATATAGCAAAAAATCGGCACTTGTGCCCCGTGAAATCGAAATCGCGGCAGGAGGAATCGACCTCTTTTTCCCGACAAGTTCCCGGGCGCATTTTATCTTATTGCTGTAATAAAAGGCGTTTTTGGGGGCCGCAAACCCCCAAACTAGTATTTTGTTGCCATTTGCTTTAACTTGTAATATAATGGCTTTAAGCCATACAGGTGACAGACAGATGCTTTGAACGATGGGCGATATGCATATATCTGGCGGGCAGACGCGCAACGGGACAGATGCTGTGTATTTGTTATGAAATGTGATATTTTGAGGTATGCCATGAAACGTGTATGTTTTCCTGTAGCCGCTGTGTTGCTGGGGTGTTTGCTGCTGGGTTTTGCCGCCTGTTCCGACGAATCCGCAGGCCCGCCAGAGCATCCCGATGGTGATGTTGACAGCCTGGAAGAAATTGAAATCACATGGGATTTCGAAGTTGATAACGACGAGTTTGAAGGCGTCACTGACGGCGATGTGGATGTTGACCTGCCGGAAATCGACATCAGCGACGCCTACGAAGCCGTGTATCTTGAAGTCGAATGGCCTGACAGCGCTGAATTTCCTGACTGGGATGAACGGCTGGACGATGCGGTTCCTGACGTTTTTGAGCCGGTCTGCAGCGACGATCTGGCGCTGCTGAACCCCGGCTCCTGGCAGGCCGCCAGCCCCAGCGGGTTGCCGGATATCCCCCTGGCCATCACCATTGTCAACGGCACGGAAACCTGGGCATACCGTCCGGAGTGGATTTATCAGTACAGCGAGGCCGATGACCACTGGACCCCGGTGACCTATCCGCCGGAGGGCATGATAATCTGGGCGGTTGCCACCGACGGCGCAGTATTTGCGGGCAAGAATCCAAATATTATGCATTTCCCCCGGGATCTGGAAGTGCCCTGCGAGTTTGCGGTGCTGCACGACGGCTGCTGGAGCTGTGTGCAGGATGTGTTTCCCGATGTCCCGGCCTACTCCTCGCTGGGGGCATATCCTGTGGTTTCACAGGCAAAGGGAGCTTTGTGGAATTACTTCAGTGCAAACGCCATGGTGAGTTATACTCCCGGGGACGGCAGTTTGCTCATCAGCGATATCGAAATCGCCGGGGAGGCTAACGGGGTGCTGCCAGCGGCCTTTTACGACACCATGATCGCCGCCGCCCATATCCGCAGGCCAGCCGATGATATCCGGCAGACCGCGGTAATGCGCATGAATACTGAAAACCGCTGGCATGCCACCCATATACTTGATGATCTTCAGGCTGAAATGCAGGTGGGGTATTACATGACCCGGCCGGTGATTGGCGGCCGCGACGGCACGATTTTACGGCTGGAAGAAGACCGGGCGGATATCTGGTATCAGTATCCCTCCCAGGGTCGTTACAGCATTATCAAAAACGCTTCCGACACCACCCTGTACGCCGGTGGGGAGCAGGTGCCCCTGGTATACTTTGACGGCGTGACCTGGCGTGAGGTGGAAGTGCCCCCGCAAGTCACCGAAACCGGCTACAGCAAAGTGGTTCCCCTTGGGGGCAAGGACGGCGAGCAGTGGGTGATCTGGGATCATATGCATCTGGCCCGTTACCAGGGCAAAAATCTTGAATCCTATGTTCCCATGCGGGATTTGCGTGATCTTTCCGGGCAGGCACATTCCGATTTTACCGAGGCCTATGCAGAAATCCATGCCAACGGCAGCGGCAATTTTGCCATGCTGCTTGCCCAGGATATTGGCACTGTGAGTACATGGTCCCGTCTGTACCGCTACCAGGAACGCTGCATGGAAATGTTGCCGGCTCTTGAATATACCGTTTTCGATGAAGTTCGCAAATACGATCTGCATAACTGGACCTGGGATGCCTCCGACGGCACGGTCTATGCTAAGGTCAGGTACGGGAGTACTCCTCACAGGATATTGAAATTTCAGGAAGATGAGTGGGTGCGCATGAGTCTTGGCGCTTCTGCCCCCACCGTGGAGGCCATGTGGGCCGGTGACGGGGAGCTGTGGGGTGCAGATACTAACGGCACAGGGATTGACCTGATCAGAATAGAAGAAGACAACGTGTCTGGCCCGGTTGCTTCCATCGAACTTATCAATGTGTATCCCCGGCAGTTGCTCAGGCGGGATGACGGCAGATTTTTACTGGTTGTGGAACAAGACGATATCATAACAATATACCTTCAGAATGATACCGGCGGTTTTGATGTGCAGGCTTCTTCCGGGGATGTGGAAGGCTGTTATGCCGAGGGCATGTATGGGGAGGACGTTCACCCCGTGGACCCGGAACATATCTACCTGACAAATCTGGAAAGCTACTGCCGTTTTGACGGCAGCGGTTTTACGGTGCATCCCCTGCATCGTCCCGAAGATCTTGATCCGCGCCGGTATCCCCGGGATATTGTGCCGGTGGATGGCGGTACACTGGTGATGTATAACTCCTACGTGTGTCTGGAAAACGGCGATGACAGCAGATGTATCATGCCTCCGGTGGCGGCGCAGGACGGGGGGTATGGCGACCTTGCCCCGGCGTACCTCAATGGTCTGGTTCCCCTGGGTGATGATCGCATTATGGTGGTGGCCTGGCCTTCGCTGATGGAACTGGTGTGGCCCGATGGCACTGAAGACCTCGAATCCCCGTCACTGCCCATGTGCCCGGATAATACTCCTGTGCCTGCGATAGACGCATATCGTCGATGCACACCAGAAACACCGGAGCCAGAGCCAATGTGCAATGAGGGAGAATGTTTTATTCCCGGCGGCTCAAACGACGCCTGCGGCCTGAGTGAGGGTGGCTCCTATAGCCTTACCCTGTCGGATTTTTATATGGATCAGACCGAAGTTTCCAACGGTAAGTACCGCCAATGCGTGGCGCAGGGAGCCTGCACACCGCCGGGGGTGGATGGTCCCGTGACCCTGCCGGAGTATTTTTCCGATGAGGCTTTTGACAACTACCCTGTGGTGGGGGTGACCTGGCAACAGGCCCATGATTACTGTGCCTGGGCGGGAAAGGAGCTTCCCACCAGCACCCAGTGGATGTACGCTTCCGATAACGCCCAGAATACGGTAAATTCCGGTATCCCCGTATGTCCTGTCGGTGAACCCGGGTACTGGGATTGCGTGGCCCAACAGGACTCCATCTGTTATAATTATGGGGTTCCGGTGCCCGTGGATGCACTGCCCGAGGGGGCGAGCTCCTTTGGCATGCAGCATGCATGGGGCAATGTCCGGGAGTGGGTGCAGAACTGGGTGGGAGATCCGAATTGTGTTGGTGGCGAGGAATGCACCGATCCTTCCGGCCCGGAACAGGGCATGTTTAAAATTGTCCTGGGCAACGGCTGGGCGGATTGCAAAAGGTGGGCAACAATGGTGTATCCGCCGGAAAACGCCTCCATGTACATCGGCTTCCGCTGCGCACGACCGTCACAGTAATGCACCGGCTGTGAAGGGGGTAACAAAAAGTTTATGGATATCAGCCGGGTAGGGAAACACTCCTGCCCGGCCTTCTGGATTTAGGCATCCCTAACATTAAACTCAATAAAATCAACCACTTTTGCTTGACTTACTATCCTCGGGG
>Ga0070729_10005410_pt1 | contig 13194 bp, 10 predicted proteins | sample tdDd472_FD_66725 | JGI IMG/M metagenome (GOLD analysis project Ga0070729, IMG submission 66725) | Marine sediment microbial communities from the Atlantic coast under amendment with organic carbon and nitrate - tdDd47.2 | ecosystem: Environmental > Aquatic > Marine > Coastal > Sediment | place...
GCAGCCAGTCGATCCCCGCAAGTACGCGACGGCCCTCGGTTCCAGACTCCGATCCATCGGCCAGCACGGCCTCGACCGCGTCTGAATCCAGCAGCTCTCGATAAGGTTCGGCGCTCGGATCAGTGGCCAGGAATTCGACCGCAGCATTGCGACTGCCGGCCGGACCGTGGAGCAACTCCGCCACCTCGGCGGCAGCTTCATCGTCCGTGGCCCGGTGGTGCACCAAAAAACTCAGTGCAGACGAGCGCACAGCCAGGTCCGGATCTTCGATCAGACCCTCGACCGCTCCCCTGTCCTCGAGCCCACCGTTTTCGGCCAGCACTTTCAAAGCTCGTTGCCGCACCTCCGGCGACTCATGCCCCAACAGGGGACGCACGGCGTCGGCCAGACTTGGTGACTGGATACCGCCCAACATTTCCAGAGCGTACAGGACCTCCCGCCGGGCAGGGCTGGCCAGGGAGGAGATCACCACGGACAAGGCAGCACTGTCGTCGATCCGCACGCGCAGATCGGCGAGATCGAAATCCCGGCGGGACAGCGAACGTCGGAACGAATTCACATACTCGCCGCGCATCTGCCAGGCCAGGATCAGCCAGACCAGCAGCAGAAACAGCGTCAGCAGGGCGATGCCGCTCAGGTCCAGCTTCAAAACCGCGGTACAGAGCAGCAACAGGCCACCGGCCACGCCGCGGGCCCAGCGGTCGACGAACATGTCGATGAAGACCTTCGTACGCTTCTTGAGAGCGAGGGGAATGGGCAGGAAAAGCAACTCGCGGCTGGTCTTGTCCAGAGAGTATTTGAGACCGATATCACTGCCGCGCAAAAACATCGCCGCTGCGATGCCGGGCGCCACGACCATTGCCGTGGTCCCCAATGCCAAGACGCCGGGCAACACCAGGAGAACGCCCCCCACGCCGATAGCACGGAGCAGGCGGGCCGCCAGCAAGATCTGGATCCCCAGGGACACCAGGCTCATACGCCCATAGAACCGCCCCAGGAAGGCCGTCAATTCCCTCTCCGAGGAATATGTCTGCCAGCTGATGGTCTTGAACTGGAAGTCCACGAAGGAGGCGGTCATCACCGTCAGCGAGATGATTCCCACCGTCAACATCAGGTGTCTGGAACGCAGCACGGGTTTCACGATGCCCTTGACCACGCCACCGGTATTCTCCGAAGTCGCAGTCCCCCGAGGACCGTCGAATCCGGCAGGACGCAGTTTCCACACCTGGCGGCTCAGAAAACCGGCGGCTGCCAGAACGACGACACCGACCAACAGCAGATCTTCGGTGCTGATACCCAGATTCCGAACCAGAAGACTGGTGATCTCCCCCCCCACGAACGCACCGGCGATGCCTCCCAATCCCAGCACTGGAAACAGTCGCTTGGCCTGGGTGGCGTCGAACACTCCGTTGGCCAAGAGCCAGAACTGGCTCGTGGTCAGACCTCCAGCAACACTCACGAAGCCGTAGAACGCGTAGTAGACCCAATCGTAGCGGATCTGGACCAGCCAGCGCATCAGCACCAGACTGATCATCAGCACCACCGTGGTCAGGGCGATGAGGCGATCCAGGCGACGACGCATGCCCGCCCGCGCATAGGCGGCGGTCACCGGCGCAGCGACCAGAGCGGTCAGGATGTACACGAGAGGCAACTGACTCGGCTCCAGCTGGACCAGAAATAGCGAATCGCGGGCAGGTTTGAGCAAGTAGTAGAACACCAGCAGAAGGAAGTAATTGGCCACCATGAAGCCGGTCAGCCGGCGCTCCCCGGGGCGCAAATCGGGCAGAAACCCGGACAACCCGGCCATCAGCCTCCGGCTCCCGGACGTCCGGCCTCAACCGGCAGCGCTACCGTGAACACGGCTCCGCCCGATGGACCGGATTCCGCAGAGATGGAGCCTCCGTGCTTCTGGATGATCCAGCGGGAGATGTGCAGTCCCAGACCGGTTCCTTCGTCCTCCCCCTTGGTGGTGAATCCCGGTGCGAAGAGCTGTTCCGGGTCGCCGGGGGGTAATCCCATGCCGGTATCTGTCACGATCACCAGGACCCGGTCCCCGTCCAGCCGTGTCGAGATGGTGATCGTGCCCGAACCGTCCAGCGCCTGGCTCGCATTGACCAGCAAATTCAAAAAGACCTGACCGAGCTGGCCGGCCGAACCGGACACGGTAGGGATCTCATCGAGATCCTTCTGCACGGTGACCTCGTGCTTCAACTCGTGGGAGGCCAGCAGCAGCGCTCCCTCCAGCACCCGGTTGACGTCCACCTGTTCCGGCTCGTCCGTCTCACCCCGGCCCGCCAGACGCAGTTGCCTGATCAAGCCGTCGGTGCGACGCAGGGCCTCGTCCAGCACCGGGTCGGTTGTGGCCAAAGCGGCACGCATCTTCACCAGAGAGTCGTCCGATTCGGCTTCATTCAAGGCGGCCAAGGCCCGGCGGCGCGTATTCAATGCGCAGCCGATGGCTCCCAAGGGCGTGTTCAACTCGTGGGCGATCCCGGCCAGCAACCGTCCCAGACCCGCCATTTTCTCGGCGCCGGTCAGAACTCGAATGGCATCGGCAAGTTGGCGCTCGCGCTGCCGCAATCGCACCGATTGGATCACGAACAGAACGAGGATCAGAATCAGGCTGGCGTAGAGCACGATCTGCGACATGACTACGAACTCCTGGTTTTGCGACGGTTGGGCGTATTTGCGGTCCTCTGGTCACGGATGTACTGGACCTCGCGGCCCTCCAATGGGCGCAGGCCACCGGGAGGCAGATCGTCCAGGCTGATCTCGCCGATACGCTCGCGGCGCAGCAGGGTGATACGGTGGCGCAACGTGCTGAGCATACGCCTGACCTGCCGGATCTTTCCTTCGCGGATCACCATGGTCAGCACCGTGCGAGAACTGGTGCGCTGAACTATCTGTACCGAGTGGGGCCGAAAAAGGCCCAGGCCGGGCAGGTGAACCCCCGCCGTTACCACGCTCAGTTCCAGATCCGTCAGTTCCCCTTCAACCTGGATCTGGAACTCCTGTTCCAAATGAGTCATCCCGGTCACGAGTTCGTTCCAATCCTTGTCATTCGACACTAGGAGCAGACCCGTCGTCCGTTCGTCGAGACGCCCCGCTGCTTGGAGTCCCGGAATGTTCTTGGGCAGGAAATCATCCACGAGTCGACGATCGAGGCCATCGCTGACCGAGCAGACGACACGCATCGGCTTGTGCAGGGCAAAATAGTTCCGGACTAGCTCCAGCAGAGGTCGCCCGTCCAGCTCGATGGTGCTATGTCGGTCCACCTGGAAGGACGGATCGACGACAGGCTCACCATCAACCCTGATCCGTCCGACGAGCACCATTTCATCGGTGCGGCGGCGTGTGCCATAGCCCGCTTTTTGTAGTGCCCGGGCCAAACCCATGGGACGGGTGGGAAACCAGCGCTTGTCCGGTCCCGTCGACTTGAAGTTCCTGCCCTTGCTATCCTGGTTCATCATCCAATTCTTTGCTGCATCAACCCGAAACTCAGGACATGACCGTCCAGAGACACAGAATCACCACATAAACGAGCAACAGGAATGCACCCCTCAGGCGGCCGACGTTTCCGCCCCGCAAGACAATCATAACGAAAACCAGGAACGTTAGCCCGAACATGCTCACCATCTGCAGGGGACCGGTACCCGCTTCGTCCACCAGCGGTTTGATCAGACCCACCGGCCCGGCGACCGCCAGCGTGTTGAATATATTCGAGCCGATGATGTTGCCCAGGGCCATCTCATCCTGGTTCCGCCAGGCCGCCATCAGGGTCGTCGCGAGTTCAGGCAGGCTGGTGCCCACCGCGACAAGCGTCAAGCCGACCAGGGTTTCGGATATGCCCATCCGAATCGCCAAAGACAGCGCCGAACTGACGATCAACTGTCCGCCGCCGGCCAAACCGACGATTCCCAGCAGCACCAGCAAGGATCCCAGGGCGAGCATCCGTAATCGACGACCAACCGCTACCGGGCGTTCGTGTGGCAGTGCCACGACCACGCTGCCCCGGTCACCACTACGCAGGGTCCAGCCCAGGAATACCACGAAACCGACAACGAGAATGCCCGCATCCACCCGAGTCAGGACCCCGTCCCAGGCGCTCCAGCAGAAAAACACACTGATGACCATGAGCATGGGAACTTCCCGGCGCGACAATCCGTGTTCCACGACCACCGGACGCAGCACGGCCGCTGCACCCAGGATCAGCCCCAGATTCGCCACGTTCGAGCCGATGACATTGCCCAGCACAAGCCCGGTACTGCCCCGCAGAGCCCCGACGAGAGAAACGAATAGCTCCGGTGCGGAAGTGCCGAACGCAACGACCGTCAGTCCGACCACCACCGGTGGCACACCCAGGACTCCGGCCACACGAGTGCCGCCTTCGACCAGCAGCCAGGCGCCGATGACCAGCAATCCGATGCCCACCGCGAATATCAGGAGCTCAATCAGCAAGACTCGTCTCCGGCCACCGGATACCGACCAAACGGCACTCGGGGCATTTAGGGGTTCAACCAGGCCACGGCCCGAACCGGCGAGGCCTCGGTCCCGTCCAGCTTCAAAGGCAAGGCCTGAAAAAGGAATCCCGAGGCGGGCAACGCGGCGAGATTCGTCAAATTCTCGATGTTGACCATGCCTGCCTCGGCGCAAACATCGTGGGCGATGTGACCACTGTAGTCATCCAGACTGGGGGTATCCAATCCGACGCCCCGCAGTCCGGCGGACGCCAGACACTCGGCCAGCTCCCCGGAGAGATACGGCCAGCAGTCGTAATAGCGCGACGTCCCCCAGTGCTGGTCCCAGCCCGTGTGCAGCAACAGAAAAGCGACCGATTCCAGCTGGACACCGTCGAGGATTTCGCGGCCCAAGGGCCCGGGCTCGCTGGCAGCAGACAGTCCCGAGACGTCCAGCTTCATCGCGGGGCCGAGGAATCGCGTGATCGGCAGCTCGGCCAGACCCGGCTCTCCAGCCAGAAAGTGCAATGGAGCATCCAGATGCGTACCCACATGGCAACCAATCTCCAACGAGGAGGACATATGGCTGTCCGGTCCATGTTCGCTGCGGCGATGCAACTTCAGAGGTTGATCGTCACCACGCCACTGGGCCATGTCCGATTCGACGGTGTGACTGAGATCGATCCACATCAACAGGTAACTCTCCCTCGGTCTGGAAGCAATGTATGCAAACCGGTTGCGGGTCCGCCCGGAAGGCCGTGTTAGCCCCCGGAGAAAAACGTGTCGCCGGCAATCAGGCGACGCAGATCCGAGATCTCGAACTCGGAAGCGAAGAGTATTCGTTCAGCTCCATCCAGCAATTCGTGCAGCATGGTCTCGCTGCCCGATACCGCCGTCACGGCCAGAAACACCCGCTGCGTCAAATTTGCGGGTCCTACCTGGGCCACGGCAAAATCGTTGTTCCTGAGCCGCTGGACAAGGGATCGTTGCGGACCGCGCCGGTCCTTGAGAGAGCGTGCCGCGGGCAGAACCAGGTCCGCGATCAGGGTGCCGGTATAAGTTCTCACATCGTCCACAGCGCCCTCCCTGCGGGATCAGGCAAAAAGCTACAGGAATTGCTGTCGGTTGTCATGAGAGAAAGACGCCCCGCGACCAGAGGTCACGGGGCGTCGGCACACGGGGCGCAGGCAGGTGATCATTCACCCTGCGGCGCCATTCGCGGTTACTTGGCCAAGGTCATCTTGCTCGTGGCCTGGTATCCGGTGGTGGTCAAGCGAGCCAGGTAGATGCCGGCAGCCACGGTGCGGCCACCATCATCCATACCGTCCCACTGGACGCTCTGGGCTCCGGCTTCCAGCACACCACTGTACAACCGGCGTACCAGGTGTCCGCGGACATCCAGTACGTCGACCACCGCTTCGGCCCGGGCAGGCAGATTGAAGCTGATGGTGGTCTTGGGATTGAACGGATTCGGATAGTTGCCGTTCAGAGCGAACACACCGGGAACACCGGTGCCTGCGACACCGCCCTCGACGGTCATCGTCACCGGGATCACCGCGTCGGGCCCCGCGCCGTTGTGATTGATGACCAACCAGGCGGTATGGGCTCCACTGCTCTGTCCGGCGGCGCTGATTCCCAGTTCCAGGGCCTGCGTGTCGCCCTGGGGAACCGAACCGGTCAAGGGACTGCAGGTCAGCCATTCCACCGCCACGAGGATCGAGAACTCGGCGTCGGATTCGTCGCTCAGGTCGGAATCCGTATCGCTGACCCTGATCAGGGCGTGGGAGGTTCCGGGACCGGTGACAGCCATCTCGTAGCTGCCGGTGTTGGCCACCGACTCGACCACGGTTTCCCAGGTGGAGCCACCATCACGGCTCAGCTCGATCATTACCGTGTCCACCGGACCCAGCGTCGACCACGCGACGGTGGTGGTCGTACCGGCAGTCAGGACCTCGCCACCGTTGGGTGCACTGACGATGAGATCGGGACTGCCTTCGGTCAGGAGAATGGACGCTGGAATGGCGTGGGGAGTGCCGCCCTCGCCGTCGCCGGTAATCAGACAGTTGATGTACATATTGCCACTGTAGGACGGATCCACATCGATGAATACCGTCGCGGTGGCCGATTCGCCACCCTTGATGACACCGTACTCGGGTGTACCGGTGGTGCCGTGCCAGTGGACGTGGGCACCGTCACCAGTCTCGCCGGCGGTCTCCAGGTCACCCAGGGAACCGCCCACGAAGTCGGTGGAACCGGTGACGACGGCACCGAGGGGGAAGTTGGCCGACACGTCGGTGAGCCATTCCTCATCGGTGCTGCCGTTGGTCACCGTGAACTCCAGGGCCATGGACGAGCCCGGCACGTAGTGCTCGAAATTGGTCGTCAGGGTCGTACCGGAAATACTCTTGTCGCCGGTCAGCGTCGTGGGGTCGTGACCCCAGATCTGGACGTCGAAGTCCAGCACCGACTCGGCCTCGCCCTCGTTGCCGATGGTCACGTAGGCAGTGGTGCTCTCGTTGGCGTCCAGCGAGACGGCCACCGACTCGGTATCGACCGTGAATTCCGGCACCGGCACGTAAGGTGACCAGTCGACGGTCAGAGAATAGGAACGGTAGCTGCCGGTCAGCGAAGCGTTCCCGACGATCACGCCGGCCAAGTCGATGTCGGCCAGCGGCACCGACACGATGTATACTGCGTCATTGTTCTCATCCAGCGGGATGGTTTCGATGACACCGGTGCCATCGTTCTTTTTGATGTGCACCGAGGCCGACATGGGGCCGCCGGTATTGGCGCCATTGAAATTGACTCGCAGGCCGCCGGCGGTTCCGTTGAACCCGAGCAGCCGGATGAAATTGGCCGCAAGGCGATTCACCGATCCGTTATAGGAGAAGGGATAGCTCGACGTGTAAGCCGTGGAGGAACCGTAGGGATAATCGGCGGCCTCGTCGTAGCCCACGCCGGCAATGGCCCGGTAGCCGGTGCCGTAGTTCCAGGCCGTGAACTCGGCCCAGCCCTCGGGGAAAGGCAGACCATGATCGCTCATGACCTGGGTCCAGGACTCCATGACGTCCTGGCTGGTGTGGTTGCGCCGCCACTGCCAGTAGTCCTCGATGACCTCGACGCCCCGGGACTCGCTCAGCCACAACTCGAAGACACAGTCCTCGTAGGAGCCGGTTCCCGTGGGGCCGCCGTCGAGAGCGATCTCCGGGTACCGGATCGGACTCTGGCCGTTCAGGTAGTTGTAGTAGTCGTTGGTCTCGTCATAGACCAGTTCCTCGGCCCAGGTGGCGTCCATCTCGTTCCAGCCGCCTTCGGCCCAGCGGGTGTTGGCGAACTGGGTGGCGTGCTTGAACTCGTGGGCGGCGGTCACCTTGGCCGCTCCCAGCTGGTTGCCGTCGGGATCATCATTGGGCGGGAAACCCAGGAAGGTGTTGTGCATGACGATCCGGGTCATTCCGGTCGAGTAGTTCGTGGGCTGCGTGTAGCCGTAAGGACCCATGCTCTCGAAGGAGATCGGATAGGTACCGGCGCCGATGGGGGGCTGGGTGAACGAATGGTCCACCGTCTCGACCTCCCACGTGTAGTCGAAGTACTCGGCAATCCTCTCCACGTAGTCGGGAATGCCGTTGGGAGGATCCACATCCGCAGTCGGCACGGCATTGGTGCCGGTCGTGTAATAGGTCAGGGAGAAACGACCGCTCGGGCTCAGATAATTATCTCGCGTACCGTCATCGGGCAGGGTCAGGTAGCCGTCGATGAGTTCACGAGTCGCTTCGGTCAGGGAATCCCTGATCTCGTAGTACTCCCAGACCATGGGAGTGGCGCACTTCAGGGGAGAGAAACCCTCAACCTGGTAGTCGGCGGGCAAACGATCCGCTTCGAAGGCATACTGGAATTTCAGAACCAGGGCTTCTTCCTGGGTCAACAGACCGGCGGTCTCGTCGGCTGCGACCTTGGCCAGAAAAGCGCTGCTGTCCGCCAGCGGAGCAGACTGGACCAGGCCCGCAGTCAACGCCAACAACAGGATCAATACGAGTGATAGCCAACGGGTCATGACAAGCCCCCAAGGGTAGGGTTGAAGATGAAACAGTCCCCGAATGACCGTCGAGGACGCCAGACACGAAAACACCCGACGAGAGCACGCTTCCCAAGACGTGGCATTCTGCCTCGTCGTTTCCCGCCGCTCCCTGTGTGGGTATATTTTACGGGTCGATTATAACAAAACCATCACGATAGTTCACTAGTAAAAATCTGCAGTACTGGATCGCGTTTCGATTTGAGCGGGTTTTTTGAACACGTGATCTCATTTCAAACCTTTACCGCTTGGGAACGCACCCCCACTGCCGATAACGAGTTGGAGGACCGGCGAGCCGGCTTGATCAGCCGGCGGTTCTCGGATAGGATGGCACGGATGGATCAGAGCTACAGAATCGCTGCCGGCCGCATGGATCGGTTTCCTGGCGTTTGCGCCGGGCTTGGCCGTTCATTGGTCCCGGCCTTGCTGTGTGCCTGCCTGCTGGTCTGCAGCGGTTGTGGCGAAGCCATCGACAGCTCAAACGGTGCATCCGAACGCAGCTCCCAGCCGGAGATCCCTCATCCGTTGGTGGTGCGTGACCTATCCGCTATCGCAGGTTCCGGGTCCCTGCGGATGATCACATTCTACAACTCCAGCAGCTACTTCATTCACAAGGGCGGCCAGGCCGGCTTCGATTTCGAGTTGATATCCCGCTTCGCCTCAACCCACGGAATGAATGTCGAGGTTGTGATTCCCGAGCCTGGTGAAGAGTTGGTCTCGTTGCTGAACGCCGGGCAGGGCGATATCGTATGCGCCGGGCTGGTACCGGATGAAGGGCTGGATCGCTGGGTGGACTGGACGCGCCCCACCAACTTCGTACAGAAGGTTGTCGTGCTGCCGGCGGATGATCGGCGGGCCGATACTCTGATCGGCCTATCAGGCCTGACTATCGTTCTTCCCGATGCTGATCCTTTCCGGGAACAGCTCCTGGAGATTCGCCGGAACGCAGGCGGTCGATTCTTCGTGGGTACGGGCCGCCCCCAGCTCGAGGCCGAGGAGTTGATCGCCCAGGTTGGTCGTCATGAGCTGCCGGCGGTCGTCGTGGACGACATCACAGCCAAGACTGCCATGTCCTATCTGCCGAACCTGCGCCTGGGTCTCAGATTGGGTGAACGCCAGCCCGTCGTCTGGCTGGTACGTGAGAATTCGCCGGAACTGAAGGCGGCGCTCAACGAGTACTTGAAGCAGAACATCAACGTGACGCTGGCCGGACGAACCCGGCGCAGCCAGACCTACGGGATCATCTACGATCGGTATTTTGAAGATGCCAAAGCCATTCGCGGATTCCGCAATGCGGCCCACCGTCCAGACAAGAGCGGTCGCATTTCCCGCTATGACGAATTGATCATGAGCCAGGCGACCGATGCCGGATTGGACTGGCGGATGGTCGCGGCCCTGATCTACCAGGAATCCCGGTTTTACCCGTTCGCCCGCAGCAAGGCCGACGCCCGCGGACTGATGCAGGTACTTCCCCAGTTTGCAGGCCCCCAGGCGGATAGTCTGTACGTCCCGGAAGCCAACCTCCGGGCGGGGCTACGACTCATGGCCCAGACCTTCACCGCCTACGCCTACCTGGATTCCCTCGCCCGCTGGCGATTCACCCTCGCCGAGTACCACGCAGGCAACGGTCACGTCAACGACGCCCGCCGCATGGCCATGGACCAGGGCCGCGATCCGAACAACTGGGACGATTTGGCGGTGACGCTGCCGCGCTTGGCCCAGCGCCATTACTTTAGCGCCACCCGGCACGGCTACTATCGGGGAAACGAAACGGTGGACTACGTGGAAGACATCCTCAACCGGTACCGCATGTACATGCGGCTGGTGCCCCTGGATCCGGCGGCGGTTGCCGACTCGCTGGCGGCCCAGTTACCCGGCGGAAACATCGTGGATCTGAGTACGCTGCCGGATCTGATCGTCGACCCGCCACCGCCTCGCTGACCGGTACCCAGGCGCATCAGATAACCATGACGATATTCGGACACTCGTTCAGGGCCGTAAAGATGGCGTCGCGTTCGGCCTCGTCCTCTACCCGAAGCGCGAGACTCAGGCTGACATACTTGCCGCCCCGGCTGGTCCGAGAAATGGACAGGTCGTAGTCCCTGGCTTCGGTTCCTGCGGGGCTGCCCAGTACCGAGAGCAAGGCTTCCTCAGTTTCCCGACGCAGAACACGCTCATCGAGGCCGATGACCTTGAACTCCCAACGGCAGGGATACTCGATCCGGGGACGCTGGTCCGCGGGTGTGACCATTGAATCTCCACTCCCTGGGGCGGGGACATCCACTGGTTGGTATCCCACACCGCCTGTGCTAGTTTTCTTGCATCGTACATCCAGTAAAGGACGGCTTCATGGGAAATTCCAGCCTATTCTGCCCCGGTACACGACGGTTGCCAGCCGGTCTGGGCTCCGTGGTATGTGCGGCACTGTGCCTGGCTATCGCGGTGCAGACTCCCGCCAATGCCTCCACCGCTCGGTTGCTGGCGCTCGGCGGCGACGGCGCCTATTTCGAAGACGAATCCAACGTGAACCGCTGGTACGGCAGCCTGGGCGACTACCCGGATCGGGGTCGGTTCGACTCGGGAGTATTCGATCAGTACGATGGTTATCCCGGGGATCCGGTGCGCAACTTCAGCGGCCCGTCGGCCGCCATGCACCTGGGGCTGGGCGAGACGGGATCCCTGGGCACATTGGCCGCCGCCTTCCATTTCGGCCACGCTCAGAACAGTAGCGCAGGAACCCTGTACCCGGACTATCTGGACAGCGCCCTGCAGCTCGTCTATTGCCTGGAGATCGGTAAGACTCAGGTCGCGGTAGCTTGGCGAAACGCCCAGAATGACATCGCCCGCCTGCCCGGCAGTGTAGACAATCTCTACCATTCATCGAACCAGGTCGACAATGACTTCGGCGCGGGCGTTCGGCTAGACCTGACGTCGTCCGCCTACCTGGATCTGGCGGCCGAGATCCGGATCAACAGTGTCAGCCGATTCACCTCCGCGGACAGCGTTCGTCACGATCGAGGTACTATCGATTCGTCCGGCAGCTACGCCTTGCGAGCCCGATCCTTCATCCAGCTCGGTCCGATCCTCGCTCTGGTGCCCCTGCTGGAGCATTTGCACGAGGACCGCCCTTCGGGAGCCGGCCTTGCCGATCGGCAGGTCAGCGGACGCCTCTGGCGCCTGGGCTGCGCTCTGAACGTGTTACCCGATACAGACACTCTAATGGTACTGTCGGTCGACTACCGCGACTCCAGAGGCACGGATCATCGGGATTTCTTCGGTACGACCAGCGTGTACGAGAACCAACGACGCTCGTGGCAACTGCGCGCCGGATTCGAGACCCGCGTGCTTGCCTGGCTCACGGTGCGCGGCGCCTTCGCCTACGAGCACAGCACCGTGCTATTCGATCGCCTCGACGATCCGTTCGCGTCGAACAGCGACACGATCCGTCCGCTGCCGGTCAGCCTGGGCTTCGGCGTTCACCTATTCGACTTCGACCTGGACGGCACTTTGAGCAGCGAGCCGCCGCGGGCCTATGCCGGCACTCGCGTGCGTTGGCCCGGCGAGTCCGACTCGACCTGGATGAACCTGGGATTGACCTATCGCTTCTGAGATCGGCACATGGAAGATTCCTGTCGGACCATTGACAGGGCACTCTCGATTCCGGAGCATCATAGATGGCCTATTGCGACTCGCTCCCCATTACCGACTTCGCTCCGCCCGTCCACAGGGCACCTGATTCGTTCGCCGGTGTAAACGGAACTGACGCCCGGTCCGTCTCCGTAAGCAACCGAGGAGGGATACGATGTGCGCGGAGCATTTCAAGCTCGATGAGCAAGAACTGGCGGAAAAGAAGCAAGAGGATCTGAAACTGGCCCGAGCCGCCTGTAGCGGCGACCAGATGGCCTGGCGACAGATCTATGACGAGACCTGCCAGCCGCTGTACAATTTCCTCTGCTACCAGACCGGCGACCGTGACACTGCCCGCGACCTGATGCAGGACACCTACGTGATCGCGCTGGAACGGCTGGACAGCTATCAGGGCCACGGCACGCTGCTGAGCTGGCTGCGTGCCGTGGCCCTGAGGAAGTGCCTGGACTGGCGACGCCGGATCTCGTTGCGCATGCGCAAACTGACCGCGCTGGCTCGCGAAGCCACCCCTCTCGGTGATCAAAAAACGCAGGAGACGTTCCCCGGCTTGGGCGATTCATTTCAGGCGGCGTTGGACCGCCTGTCCTCCAAGCAACGGGCCGCGCTTCTCCTGCGCGAACTCGAGGATCTGCCCTTCAGCGAAATCGCCGCGGCCATCGACTGCGGCGAGGCGACGGCGCGGGTTCATCACCACCGGGCTTGCCGGAACCTGAGACAGTGGCTCGAAGAGGGCGACGATCTCGTGTTCGGGACCGGGGCGGAAGGATCGATGTCATGAAACGCTTCCTGAACAACCATCGTTACGAACTGGATCAGCGGGAGAAGGAATCCCTCTGGCGCGACATCCAACAGCAGGTTCACCGCGACTCCTCACCTCACCGAACCTGGCTGGGCCGTCGTTCATTGGTGCCTACCGTGGGCATGACCCTGGTGACGGCAATGGTCGTATTGGCAGTGCTGTGGCAGGGCGGCCGGCAGGGCCAGGACTCCGTATTCGGCCCGGATCAGCCGGGC
>Ga0070729_10005414_pt1 | contig 13190 bp, 11 predicted proteins | sample tdDd472_FD_66725 | JGI IMG/M metagenome (GOLD analysis project Ga0070729, IMG submission 66725) | Marine sediment microbial communities from the Atlantic coast under amendment with organic carbon and nitrate - tdDd47.2 | ecosystem: Environmental > Aquatic > Marine > Coastal > Sediment | place...
ACCCAAATTTCGGAAGACAAAAGCAGACTCCAATCGGGGATTAACGCCTGCCTTAACCCATTCAGGGCTCCGGGGAGGGTGAGACTGCGGAGAATAAGCAAACCCAGTAGAATGAAGAGGCCGGGAACCGCCCATCGGTTAAGCCGCTCCAATCCTTTCTTTACGCCGAGAATATTGGCGGAAATAGTGAAAAGAACGGCGGCGGCATGCCAGGGCAAAACGGCTGCTGAGCCGGTAAATACATCGAAGGTTTGTTCTGCATTGTCGCCGTTAAGATTTCCTGAAATGGCCAGCCATAGGTAGTGAAGAATCCATCCCACGACGACGAGATAGAATACCGCTAAACCCGTCTGGGCTAAGGTCTGGAACAGGCCAAGCACTTTGGCTGGAAACTGACGTGTTTTGGGGAAAGCCTTTTCAAAAGCTCCAACGGCGCCGCTTTGTGCCCACCGTCCAAGCGCTAGTTCGGCGATTAGCCCGAAGATTACGAAGCCAAAGGTGAAAGTAAGATAGGGAACAAGAAACGTGACCACTCCATAGGCGTTCAACCGCCAGGGGAAAAGCCAAATGTTGCCAAGGCCGACGGCACATCCGACGGCTGCGGCGATAAAGCCAAAAGAGGTGGACCAATGTTCTCGCTGCATCAAGGGCGCTCCCTAAATCTTACCTCGACATGACCAGCAACCAAGTCATATCGGGGGCTGGGAGATTTAATGAGACGCCGTCACCGTTTACCGGTCAAGGATTCAATAAAAGCATCGATCTCCTCGTCTAAGTTTGACGTTGCGTGCCAGTAGCCGTGTAGATGGGAGTCTTCAGCCTCAAGTTTTTTCTCATCGGCAAAATCTATAGACATTAAGGCATCGGCTTTTGTGCGAAGGGTATTCCAATGCTGTTTGATTTTCGCAAAGCGTACCGCCTCTTCTTTGCTTAGGTTCATCGTTTCCAGGTTGACAATCTGCTTGCCGATTGATGTCTCGTCATGCGTAACGTCTACTGCGGTGGTCTTTTGGCTCTCGCGGTCATGATCTGCGATGTGGAAAAAGACTGCTGCTGCGGTTTCCCAGATATTGGCTTCAATCTTGCCGAGTGCGTGGACTTTTGCAGCCAAATCGTCGGCCATTGCCGGAATTGGCAGGGACGTCGTGAGAAAAATAGCCGTTATAAGAGATGGTATAGCGATCTTGAGCACGGTCGGTTCTCCTGTTGCTAACAGCAATAGCCGGAAAATCCGGCGGAAAGTCTCATTTCTTAAATCTTTGCCGGCCGCCGTTAGTAGGGCGTTAGTCGCTATTAATTTTCAGCCCATGCTCTCGAAGAACTTCATGCAGCACCTCGGTTTTATGGATGTTATTCATCAGCGCTGACATTGCTTCTGCATCCGGTGAGCTGCCCTGACGGGTTATGACGCGATAGGAATCGATCTGGTCAAAACGCTTGGAGACAAGAAGCTGATTTTTTAAATCGGGAATTCTGTGGATATGGCGCTGCAGATAACCCAAGGTGACGATCCCGGCATCGGCTGTTCCATTTAGGACGAGGCCGATGATTTCATCGGCGGTATGAACCAGTATCATATTCTTTTGTTGGCGCAGAAAAACAGGATCGTCTTTCATACCGGCATAGCCATAATGGTAACCGAGAATTCCTGCAATTTTGAGGCCCGAAAGACCTTGGAAGAACTCCTGATTTCGTCCTGGTTTCGCTTTGGCGATGTAGACTTCTCCGCCTTTGAGAAACTCTTCACTGGCCTCAATGGGTAGTTTTCTGGCGGTCCACCCCCAGTCTGGGTTTTCGAAAAAGATCATATCGAACCGCCCCGCTTCAAAGTCTTGATATCGTCCTTTGGGCGTTGTTTGAACGAGTTCGAACCGGTATTGGGTTTGAAACTTATTCAATGCCGAAAGTAGGCTTGGCGTTACGCCGCCGGGCTGGCCTTGGCTCTCAATTTCGAAGAATGGTGGAAAATCATAAGCACCGACCTTGACGGTTGTTGGGTCGGCGGCAAATGAACGCTGCTCTATAAATAATAGGGCGATGAGGGCGGTCCACAAGATGGTGCGCGGAAACATTAAGCCTCCCGTTCGTCGCTTATTCGGAAATAGTTAGGGTGAGGATGTTGTCGCCCTCTTCTTGACGATAGACAACATCGTCCATCAGTTGTCGGGTTAGGTGAATTCCCAGTCCGCCGATTGGACGGTCTGTAACCGATGTCGAGATATCTGGGGTAGAGCGACCCAATGGATTGAAAGGTCGCCCATCGTCGCGAAAAACGCATTTTACCCTTCCGCCGCCTCGAGATAGTGAAATGCGGATTTCATGGCCTCCCTGTTGTTCCCAGGCATGGGCTGCGATGTTTGCCAGTATTTCATCGCAGACAAGCTGTAATTTTGAGACCAGAGATGTTGCCATTTTTTGTTCCGTTCCCCAATCTGCGAGAGCATCCAGAATACGGGGAATTTCACCCAGATCATCAATCATGATTAGATCGAGACGTGCCGACACCTTCACAACTCCTTGACGCCGTAGCACCAAGCAGGTGATGTCATCGGCCTGCTCCGTACCTTTAGCGAAGCGCTCAACAAGGGTTGCTATTTCGAAGGCTAGGGCCTCAGCCGATAAGTGGCGGGTTGTCGAAAGGGCTTCGCTCAAGCGCGACTCGCCAAAAGCATTGCCTTCGGCATCGAAGGCTTCAGTGATTCCGTCTGTATAGAGAAACAGCGTTTCTCCCGTATTCACTTCAGTATGGATTTCCGGAAATTCCATGTCTTCCATGACGCCTAGCGCTATCCCGCCTGGATGCTCTAACGGTTCTGCAATGCCGTCGGTTTTTAAGCGCCAGGGTGGCGGATGACCTCCGTTTGCGTAAATCAAGGAGCCGTCGCGACTGTCGTAAATGCCGAAGAACAGGGTGACGAAGAGTTCAATGGGGTTGCTGGCGACCAGTTGATCGTTCAATCGCGCCAGTATCGTTCCGGGACCATCGCCATGGGCGGCGACTGCTTGAAGAGCGGTGCGGGCCAGCACCATGAAGAGGGCGGCCGGTACTCCTTTTCCGGAAACGTCGCCAATAACAACACAATATCGATGCTCGTCGAGTGGGAAATGATCGTAAAAATCACCGCTCATTTCACGGGCTGGAATCATAACACCGTATATTTCATGATCGGCAGAACGGGCGACTGCCGTGGGGAGTATCGAGGTTTGAAAAGACTGGGCGATCTCCAGTTCTCTATCGATTCTTTGATGGGCGGTTTTGAGGTCGGCGGTGCGTTCACTGACCTTTGTTTCCAGCTGAATTTCACGGTTTTTGACCTCTTCAGCCATGTGTTGAAATAGTTTGCCAAGGGTTCCGAATTCGTCGTTACGTTGTTTCAGGTCGTTGAGAGACGTAGGCTGGAAGTCGCCGCTTTCTAGCTCCTTTGCGGCCTTGCCGAGACGGATGAGCGGTTCTGTAGCGCGCTGCGCCATGACCACGACCAAAAGACTTCCGATGAACAATGCTGCTACGACCACTGCCAAGGCGGACCAGGCCTGACGGGTCAAGACGGTGTCGAGATGCCGGGTCGATAGCCGAACCACCGCAGCCCCGGTTGCGGTTCTGCCGTTCTGCATGGGAGCTACGATGCTGAGGCCGACATCTGTCACTAAACTTCGACTTTGTCCTGAGGCAATGACGTCGTGAACTTTTTGGCGTTCGGCTTCGGTGGGTGGTGAGCTGGTTTCCGCGCCAAGCACGGTGGCATGGGCGAGAGGATGCAGTCCCTCTCCTAAAACCCAGATGGCGTCGATGCCGCCTTCGGTGACCAGGGTTTCGACCATTGCCTTAAGGCCGACACGGTCCGCAATACGTTGCAGAAAGCCGACCTCTACGCCCAACTGAATGATGCGGGGCTGGTCGAAACCAGAGACGCCGACATACTTGAAAGTCAGGTTGTCGATCTCCCGTTTCCGGGCGTCTTGTATGACCAACTCTCGCCCCTTTAGAAGCGGCCAGAACTCATGAGCCTGGGGCTGGGCTTCGGCATTGGGTAAAAATGTGAAATTGGTGTCGGGAACTGTGGTCAGATAGGCATGCCCCTTTTCGTCGGTGATCCAGAACTCGTCGATAACCGTTTTTTCGGTGATGCCGGTTAGAGTATCGGTCATTTCCCCAAGCGGGGTCTTCGCCCGGGTGGCTGCTGCGACATAGGCGGCGGCAATGTGTCCCTGGGCGACCATCATCTGGCCGACCAGATGTTCGGTTTCCTGCGATACTTTCGCCCCGAATGTTGCGCTGCGGGCCAGTAACCCGGCTATGCGCGATCCGGTTCGCTCGGCTTCGGCGAGAAGTGTGTTGCGCGTCTGCCAAGCCAGTATACCCGAGGTGGCGGCGGTGACCGTCACCAACAAAAGGGCGACCAGAAGTATCAGACGTGTACGAAAGGGCATGATGAAAACAGGCTTTATCCGTTTGACCCCGAAGCCATTAAAAGAAGCTACCTGTGATGCTTCCAATACTCCTCTAGCCCTGGCCTTCTGCCACCTGACACGTCTTTAAGCTCTTCATCGGAAAGTTTTTCATCGTTCTTGGGAGATTGTTTGGGAAGCTTTTCCCTATCTTGTCCAGAAGTATTTTTTTCTTTATCCAGTCTTGTCGACATTGCGCGTTTCCTATTTTTGGGTTTTGGATGATCTTCTCTTGCGTGTTGGCCGCAACTCTTAGTGAGAGGTCCGTGAGTATCCACCGTTAATGCTTTCGGGATTTGCGTCTGAGGCAGCCCCACTGTCACGGAAAGGCGGCAAGATGAGGTGAGCTTGCGTTGGGGTGTCTTCCACAACCTTAATTGAGACGCCTGCTGGCAGGGTGACACCCTCACTTTTCAAGATGGTTTCAGGGTTTGCGATGAAATTTCTGCGGAAAGCGAGGTCTTTTGCGGCTCTGTTCAGAAATTTTTCCATTTTCAGTGGCTGAAACGCCATGTCGATACCCTTAAATCGGATTAGTGCATATTATAGGTAACGGTGCAGCCTTGAGTTCCGCCATTCACATCCTCTAACGCCTCATCTGAAATAGCCTCATCGCTCTGTAAGGGCGGGAGAATGAGGTGGACTGTTGTGGATGTATTCTCAACAATCTTGACCGAAGCGCCGTCGGGGAGCGCAATCTCTTCGGCCTTCAAGACGGCTTCCGGATTTAGCAGCAGGTTTTTTCGGAAAACCAGATCCCGAACGGCTTTCTTGAGAACCTTTTCCAACTCAATTGGCTTGTTTTTCATAACCAAGTAATTTCCTTGCATGTTGTCTTAAAAACCACGCGCGGCGTAACCGCCAGCAAGGTTTTCCAAGTCTTCGTCGGAGACACTGTGGTCAATCTGGAAAGGTGGTAGTACTAGATGAACTGTCCCAGGAGAGTTCTCTAGTATTTTAACTGAGACTCCTTTCGGGAGAGCGACCCCTTCGTTGGTCAGCGTGGTTTCTGGGTTGTCGATGAGTTTTTCTCGGAAAGCGGAATCTTTAGCCGCCTTTTTGAGGATTTCTTCTATCTTAGCTGTCTGATTTTTCATGATTTTTATCTTTCTGATCACCAGTGGCATGCATTTACTGTAATGCCCTTGGCTCCTCCGGTTACGTCTTCGAGTTCTTCATCGGAAAGGGCGGGGGCGGGGAGTGCTATATGTACTTGTTTCGTTGTGTCTTCGACGACTTGAACTGAAACGTGCGGAGGAATATCTATGCCTTCCGCTTTTAAAATCGCCTTGGGGTTGTCTATCAGAGCTTGACGGAAAGCTATGTTGCTAGTCGCTTTTTTCAGGATGGAAGCGAGCGGATTAGCAGAGTTTGCCATCAGTAAAATCCATTTTCATTTGCGTGTTTTTCCCAAAATAGTCGCCGCCCGTTAGCGCTGCGTTAGTTGCTCTAACGCAGCGCTAACGGGGAGAGAGCATCCTGTGCAATGGATTATTGGGAGCGCATGCATGAACAGGCTTTTTCGTCAGGAGGCGCTGGATAAAATCAGTGACCCGGACCAACTCGACCAAACTCTACAACTGGTGCAGCCACGCCATGTGTTGGGGGTTGGCGTGGGAATTCTGGTGATTGTTGGCGGACTGGTCTGGAGCATCCTTTCCACTGCGCCTGAAAAAGTTAATGGGCATGGTGTTCTCTTGTCTCCGGCCGGGGTTGCGAATGTGACGACCCCCGGAACGGGGCGGATTGAGCGCCTCTTGGTGTCTCCGGGTCAGCACGTCAAACAGGGGCAGGCCGTGGCTGAGATCAGCCGACCGGAACTGCGTGACGAATTGGAGGCGGCCCGTACCGAAGCAGAAGAAGCGCACCATCAATTACAAGCGATGGCCGAAACTTTTGCCGTTCAGGAAGCCTTGCAGAGTGATTTGCAGAAAGAAATGCGTGCCGCCCTGGAAACTCGAGTGGCAAGCCTTCAGGAGCAGCGTCAGACGTTGATTAAGCGCCGTGAGGGCGGGGTCGCATTGCGCCATAAGGGATTTATCAGCGAATTTAAACTTTATGAGACGGAGACCCAACTGGCCGAAGTGGCGAATGAGCTTGCTAAAGTGCGCAATCGCATTACCGAGCTTGCGGTTGAGCATGCTCGCCAGAAAGGAGATCGTCAACAACAGTTGGCGCAAGCCGAATTGCTGGTTAACAATCTGGTGCGGAAAGCGGAGAAACTGGAGCATAAGTACAATCGCAAGCGGGTTGCGGTAGCTCCTTCCGACGGTAGAGTCGTGGAGATCAGTGTCGACCCGTCGGACCCCGTCGAACAGGGGCAGCCGATCATGCGGCTGCTGTCATCGGATGGTGCGGGCGACACAACTCTATCCGCCGTGGTGTTTGTCCCCGATACGGAAGGAAAACGGGTTCGGCCAGGTATGGCGGCGCAAGTAGCTCCCTCGACGGTGAAGGTAGAAAAAGACGGTTTTATTCTGGGACAGGTGGTGCGAGTGGCCGAGCTGCCTTCGAGCCGTGAAAGCATGTTGCGGCGACTCAAGAATGCCCTTCTGGTGGATAAGATTTTGGAAGACGGCCCGCCGTTTGAAGTGGAGATCAAGTTGGCGCGCGACCCGTCGACGCCCAGTGGATATGCCTGGTCGTCGGGAATGGGGCCTGGAATTTCCGTTGAAGTGGGAACCGTCGCCGAAACGGGAGTGGTGGTGGATCGTACGCCAATTCTCAGTCTGGTATTTCCTGCCTTCGACCATGTCATTGGCTGGTATCGGTCGCTATGATTGGCCGAAAAATCAAGGTTCCCACCGTTTTGCAGATGGAAGCCCTGGAGTGCGGAGCTGCAGCGCTTGGGATGGTGCTGGCCTACTATAAACGCTGGGTGCCTTTGGAAGATCTGCGCATTCTTTGCGGCGTATCGCGTGACGGCAGCAAGGCGATCAATATTGTCAAGGCGGCCCGGTCTCTCGGCTTGAAGGCCGAAGGTCGACGCTGTGAGCCCGGAGAGCTCGACGGCTTAACATTGCCCGCCGTTTTGTTCGTCAATATGAACCATTTTGTTGTGCTGGAAGGAGTCGAGAAAAAGGGATTCCGCATCAATGATCCGGCGAGTGGCCGACGTGTGGTGCCGAAAGATGAATTCGGCGGCATGTTTTCAGGCGTGGCGCTGGTTTTTTCCCCAACGGAAAATTTTCAGCCAGAAGGGCATGAACCGGCGGTTCTGCCGGAGTTGCTCAAGATGGTGCGTAGCAGCTGGCGGCCTGTTGCATTGGTGGTTGTGGCCGGAATAATCATGGCGTTGCTGGCGTTATTGTTGCCCGCTTTCCAGAGAATTTACCTCGATCGCATACTGATCGAGCGGTTGGATGATTGGGTCGCGCCCCTGCTTTGGGCGGTTGCGATCGTCGTGCCGTTGATCGGAGCGATGACGTATCTCCACGGTAAATTGGTCGCGGCCATTGGCGCCAAGCTATCCATTGTGCTCTCAAGCCGTATGGTCTGGCATGTTTTGCGGCTACCGATCCCCTTTTTCGCACAGCGCTATGCGGGCATGGTCAGTAGTCGGGTGAACCTCGCCGATCAGCTTGCTACGACGACCGTACAAAATCTGGCTGAGGTGTTGATCAACGGCACCCTGGTGCTGGTTCTGATTGCTTTGATGATGCAATACAGCCTCCCTCTAACCCTGATTTGTATCGGCCTGACGTTTACCAACGTGGTGTTGTTTCGGGTGTTGCAGAAATCATTGGCGGAGGGTTCCGACAAGGCGGCCATGCAACTGGTGAAAATGGAAGGTCGGGCCATGCAGGGGCTGCAAATGATGGAGACCCTGAAGGCGACGGGAACCGACGGTATGTTTTTCGCGCGTTGGGCTGGTTTGCAGGCGCTATACGTCAATGCGCAACAGGGTATCGCCCAACGACAGGCGTTGATCCAGGCCTTGCCGACCTTGACGGCGACGGCTGCTTCGGCGGTGGTGCTCGTCGTTGGGGGCTACTACACGATGGCCGACGATTTTACGATTGGCATGCTGGTGGCGTTTACGGTGATTTTGTCCATGTTCACCAAGCCGGTTGCCGCTTTGGTTGATCTAGCGACCATGCTGCAGGATGCCCGTGGCGGTTTGGCCCAAGTGGCCGATACCTTGCAGCATCCCCGGGCTGGGGAGTTTACGGTTTCGGAAACTCAAGAAAATTGCGAGAAGCGAACTGCCACCGCATCGCTGAAGCAACTGACGGGACAGTTGCGAATTGAAGGGGTGTCGTTCGGCTATGCACCGTTAGAGAAGCCGCTGATCGAAAATTTTTCTTTGGAAATGACGCCGGGAAGCCGCGTCGCTCTAGTCGGGAGTTCAGGCAGCGGAAAATCCACTGTAGGCAAGCTGGCTGCCGGGTTGTTGGAGGCTCAGTCCGGACAAGTGTTCTATGATGACATGCCGCTTTTGGAGATTCCCAGAGATGTCTTGCGGAATTCATTGGCGGTAATCGATCAAGAAATTGTTCTTTTCCAGGGGTCGGTGCGTGAAAATTTGACCATGTGGGATGATACGATGCCGCAGGAGCGGGTAGTTGCTGCTGCTAAAGATGCGATGATTCACGAAATCATTCTGGGGCGCCAGGGCGGTTATGACGCTTTCATCGATGAAAACGGCCGTAACCTCAGTGGAGGGCAGCGTCAACGTTTGGAAATCGCCCGTGCATTGGTCGGCAACCCTAGCTTTCTTGTGCTGGATGAGGCGACCAGCGCCCTGGATGCCGTAACGGAGAAGCAGATTATCGACAATCTTCATCGCCGTGGCTGCACCTGTTTGATGATTGCTCACCGACTGAGCACCATTCGCGACTGCGATGAGATTGTCGTCATGCATCAGGGGCAGGTTTTGCAACGGGGCTCCCACGACCAGTTGATGGAAGAGGGCGGTCCCTACCGAAGGCTGATTGAGACATGACGGTATTGTCGCCTGAGAAGCCATTATCCGAATACCTCAAAGGTCATGGAACTATCATTGATTTGGCAGGTAACAAACCGTTGCTCCTAACTTCGCCGGAAGAAGCCTTTGTTGTGTCGAAAGGTCAGGTCGAGCTTTTCCTGGTGGCGCTCAGTGAGGGGCTTCCCTTAGGTCCCCGATACCATTTGGCGACGATAGCTGAGGGCGGTTTGCTGCTAGGATGTGAGGCCGTTGAATATGGCTTTTTGGCCGTCGGGCAAACCGGCGGACGGATTATGCGGATTGATGGCAAGGAGTTGCGGGAGTTGGGCCGTTCCACCGAAATGGTCAAAGTCTTGGCTCCTGCTCTTGATGTTTGGGTTGCGGCCCTCTCTCAAGGGATGGCCGACTGGGTGTCGCCACGGCCGATGGTGGAAAGCGGTATCGGTTCCGGTGAGACAATCGAGCTTGGCGGCGGTCGGCGATGTTGTGGGCAAGGGGGGACGGCTTGGTTGTCGGTGGAGGACGACTCGGTTCTGTTCCTTGATGTTGAGGATATTCCGGCAGATACTAATAGGGCCTTTCCCCTGACCTCGGAAACCTGGTTGATGGCGTTGGGGACAACAACGTTGACAGCCCGAAACACTGAGGATGCGTTGTTTAACGGCCTTGCCTGGCCCGGCGTAGCGGGACTTCAGCAGCTCTTGCTGGAATCGGCTGAGATGAATCTACGGCTTGCCAATGTGGATGAGCACAACCGCCTTCAAGCTAGGGTCGCCGCCACAGAGGCTAAGCGTCGGAGCGGGTTCGCTGCGCTGGCTGGAGTGGTGGACCGGGGTGTTTATCGTCATGCCGCCGTGGCGGACAGCAATGCTCTCGTTGCCGCGCTTCGGCGGGTCGGAAAATGGGAAGGTTTCAGTGTTCGATTTCCTCCCTCTGCATCATCGCAGGATGAGTTTGATCTTGACGCTCTGGTTGAAGCCAGCGGTTTGCGCAGTCGGCGGGTTCTTCTGCGGGATGGATGGTGGCAAGCGGATTTCGGTGCGTTGCTCGGATTTGAAAAAGAGAGCGGCAGACCATTGGCCTTGCTTTTCTCCGGGCGGGGACGAGTGCGGGCTATCGAGCCGGTCAGCAGAGTGGACGTACCGTTGACCAATGTGGACCCGGAGGCTGTCGAGTTGCTTCCCGGTTTAGCTTATCGTCCTCTAAATCTTCGCGATCTGGCCGCCTTCGCCGCGCCAAGGGGGTGGCAAGATGGTTCGATGGCGGTGTTGGCCGGTGGGGCTGTTGGTTTATTGGGGATGGCTGTGCCGATTGCAACCGGGTATTTGGTCGATACGGTGATTCCCGGCCATGAGCAGGGCAAGCTGATAGAAGTTGGTATCGTGTTGTGCGCCCTGGCGGTCACTGGGTTCTTTATGAGTTATGTGGGAACCCTAAGTTTCGCCCGGGCCGAGGGACGGGTCGGGCGGAGCCTTCAAGCGGCAATGATGGATCGTTTGTTGCGTCTGCCGATCAGTTTTTTTCGACGTCATTCTGTCGGTGATTTGGCTAGCCGGGTAACGGCTATCACCCGTATTCAGATTTTGATTTCTACCGGCAGCGCTGCGGGGTTGCTCGGTGGGTTATTCGCCGCCTTCAGTTTCGGCCTCATGTTCGTTTACGATTCCGGCTTGGCGCTTTGGGCCACGCTGTTGACGATTTTGTATGCGTTATTCAGTCTGGGATTTGCTTGGATGCGGCTGCGCCATGAGCGCCCGCTGGCCAATCTGGAAGGCGATATAAACGGGGCCATCCTGCAAATGGTGCTAGGGATTGCCAAAATCAGATTATCGGCTTCTGAGGACCGGGCTTTTGCCCGCTGGGCGCGCGTTTTTGCCAAAGGGCGACGACATCAACTCTCGGCAGAGAACATCGGCGCCCTACAGGCGACGATCAACGGAATTTTCGCTTTTGTCGGTCTGTTCCTGTTTGTCCTGATGATCGGCAAACCAACGGAGGCAACGAACCTTGTCGCCGTGGGGGCTTTTGCCGCTCTTCTTATCGCATTCCAGAATTTCGCCGCGGCCATTACGTTGATGACCCAGGTAATGACGGAACTCGTTGCCGTGCAGCCGTTGATGGAGCGTATTCGGCCGTTGTTAGTTGAACAGCCCGAGGTCGATGAAGCGAAGGAATTTCCTGGCGCTTTGTCCGGTGCTGTGGAAGTGTCCCGCGTCACCTTTCGCTATGGACCGGATGATCCGGCCGTACTGGACGATGTGAGCCTCAAAGCGATGCCAGGAGATTTTATCGCACTGGTAGGACCTTCCGGGTCCGGAAAATCGACGTTGATGCGACTGCTGTTGGGATTTGAGAAACCAGAAACCGGGGGTGTTCTCTTTGATGGGCAAGATCTGGGAAGCCTTGATATTCCGGCGGTTCGGCGGCAGATGGGGGTGGTTATGCAGAGTGCGCAACCTATGCCGGGATCGTTGTTCGATAATATCGTAGGGGCTGCCGGCGGTTCGCTGGATGATGCTTGGGAGGCTGCCGAACGTGTTGGCTTGGCCGAGGATATTCGCCAGATGCCGATGGGGATGCATACTGTGGTGTTGGAAGGCGGCGGAGCGCTTTCCGGGGGACAGATACAGCGTCTGATGATCGCCCGGGCAATCGTCGACCGGCCTAAAATTCTGCTGCTGGATGAAGCGACTAGTGCTCTCGACAACCGAACTCAGGCGATTGTTACCGAAAGCCTGGATCGATTGAAGGTAACGAGAATCGTCGTCGCTCACCGGCTAAGCACCGTCATAAATGCCGACCGCATCCATGTTCTGGATGGCGGAAAGATCGTTGAAGCAGGCACCTACTCAAAGCTTATGAAAATGAATGGTGTTTTTACAAAACTGGCTGAAAGACAGATGGTTTAGAGTTGCTTAGCCTGTTGCTTGTTGTAAGGGGGTATTGGTTTGCGTGGGGAGTTGGTTATCTAAAACGGCTTGAATTTCTGGACGGCAGGAACCGCAGTTGGTTCCGGCTTTGAGGGCTTTTCCAACAGCTTCTACGGTCATGACGCGCCCTTCGGTGATGGCCCGTGTGATATCATTAATACCTACGTTAAAACAGGAGCAAACGATGGCCCCAGGTGCGGGTTGGTCTTTTCTTGTGCGGCCTGCTAACAGGCCTGTCCGGGCTTTGTCGTCCAGCGCCTCAAGGGCAAACTGTGCTTGAGCCCAGTCAAGGCCGGGTAGGTCGTCGTCCCTTGATATGAATAGAGCGCTTTGAGGCAAGCCATCCTTAAGCCCGGCAAAGCGGTGACGCCCGCCTGCCGGATCGGAGAATGTCAGCCATTCATGTGCATAGCCTTTGATGTGTTTTTCTGCCCACTGAGGCCAGTCGGTTACCTCCTCATCTCCGGCTAGGGTAATGAAAGTGCAGTTAATGCCGGTAATAGCCGTCCAGTAAGTGGTCGACGGTAATTCCGGTAGAGAGCGTGCAATCAACAGGGCATGCCATTTCGGCCTAAACGTTTTTATTTGAACCGGCGTGAATTTCGATTCCGGTTGCCCTGAGATTGGATCCGTTCCGGGATGGATGAGGCGACTGATGACGGCGTTGGCGCTGTTTGTATCGCTCCAGTGTATGGGAACGAACAGATTGCCCGGTTGTTGCCCTTCATCGAACCGGACCCGCAATAGCGCCTCTCCCCAGGCGCTGGATAATCTAGCGAGGTCGCCATCTTTCAGGCCATAAGTTTCGGTGTCGTCGGGATGAATTTCGACAGTTGGTTCTGTGCGGTGCAGGGCGAGACGAGGGCTCAGACCCGAGCGTGTCA
>Ga0070729_10005417_pt1 | contig 13184 bp, 1 predicted proteins | sample tdDd472_FD_66725 | JGI IMG/M metagenome (GOLD analysis project Ga0070729, IMG submission 66725) | Marine sediment microbial communities from the Atlantic coast under amendment with organic carbon and nitrate - tdDd47.2 | ecosystem: Environmental > Aquatic > Marine > Coastal > Sediment | place...
TGCCTCCGAATCCTGGCACTCTGAATCCAAATCCTGTGCAGTATCCTAATCCTCTTCCTGTTGCTGGTCCAAATCCTAATGGTCCTGTCCTGTCGCCACCTGGCATAATAAGCCTCCTTTCTTTTTAAGACTGTATGTGACACAGAATATTTAGTAAGCAAGGATGATGCCTGTTGTTGTAAATATCTTTGTATTAGTATGATAAATGAATATTGCTCTTTTGTGTTGGAGTTTTTATTAAATAAATGAGCATAATAGCGACTGTGTTTTTTAATGGTTTCGCGTTTTTGCGACGATATTTATTTCACAATTATATTTGACATTAAATATCTAAATATTATGATTAAAATTAATCTAGTATTTAAGGAGTTTAGTATGAACGTAAAAATATCGGTTCTTGTTGACGACAGGGTAACTAAATCATCTTTTATTGGCGAGCATGGTTTATCCATATATATAAATGTAGACGGATATGAAGTTTTGTTTGATACTGGCCAGGGCATGGCTTTAAAGCATAACGCTGATATTTTAGGGATAAAATTAGCGCAAATTAAAACTCTTGTGTTAAGCCATGGGCATTATGACCATACAGGCGGAATTAAGTTTTTTAATCCAAACGATCTTACCGTTTATGCCCATCCGGATATATTTAAACCAAGATTTAAAAAAATTAAAAAGGGTGAATATAAAAATATAGGGTTTGACAGAACACAAGATAAATTTGATAAAATTAATTGGGTTTTAGATCAAAATCCAGTATCTCTTTCAGATAATGTTTTTATCAGCGGAAAAGTAGATAGAATAACCGGTTTTGAAGAATCTACAGAACCATTTTATATAATAAATTCACAAAATAGGTATGAAAAAGATCCTATAGATGACGATCAGTCTTTGTTTATAAAAACAAAATTAGGCACTGTAATAATAACAGGATGCGCTCATAGCGGACTGGTTAATATAATCAATAAAGCTAAGTCGGTGATAAATGATGACCGTGTTTATTGTATTCTCGGAGGAACACATCTCATTAAAGCTTCAAAGGATAGATTAAGATTGACTGCAGATTATTTGAAAAAAATTAAATTAAAAAATTTTTATGCCGGACATTGTACCGATTTTAACGCTGCCTGTTATTTGAAAAATGAATTGAACGGAATTTTTTGCCCGCTTGAAACAGGTATGGAATTATCGTTGGATTTTTAGCTTATCCAGCATAAAAATTAAATTTTAAGCGCACTATTTGTTGTGCGGGACTTTTGTTTTGCTGTATGTGGCTTAGAACTCAAACTGTGATGTTGATTTTTTGTATTTTCGCTGAGTAGTCCAAACCGAACAAGCCGAAGTTGAGTTCAGTTTGATCAATACCGATTCACCCGGTTTAAGTTTTCGTTCGCATGGTGTATGATCGTAATTGCGCCACTGTCCTGTTGGTGTAAAATAAAAAACAGGCAAATCATAATTTTGCGATACCGGGTTCCAGAAATACAGTTGGTCAGATGTCCTTGCTGTTATTGCGCCTGTAAACCCGTTTTCTATCAATCCGCAGTTATCCAGTTCAGTTTGTTCGCTGTACGGCCATGCGGCTAAAGAATATCCGCCTTGTTCTAAACTGATATCTAACGTATCATTCATGCGCGCGGCGCCAACCATAGGCAGTATCACAGTCCCGTTACCCGGTTTGATAAACACAATGATACCTTTTCCCTGGTCTACCGTCTCGTTGGTTATATCGTAAGTTCCGTCAGACCAGCTTGTCTGGTCCTGCCAGTTGAGTACATATCCGTTTTTCATTTCATCATTTTGCCAGAAACTTATTCTTGTGGAATCCTGCATAGACAACGCGTTGGGCAAAAACCTGTTATCTATTATTTCATCCAGAGACTGGTTAGGGCATACCCCGATTTGAGCTACATAGTTTCGTCCTTCATACAGTAATTTCGTATGATAAAATAATACGTCTTGCGATGACCATGGGTCACCCGCGTCAACAGTACCCGCTTCAACCACTCGATAATAGCGTGTATCTATTTGATACGGAGCTAACCGCCCGTCATCAGCCGTACCGTCGATCCCGTCAACCCCCGGATGGTCTGGGTCGCCGTTATCGTTATAACTTCCTGAATTATCTTGCGGGTCAACAACAATGGTATCAGCTAAAGTCCATTTGAAAGTGGACCCGAAATTTTTAAAATCGTCGTCACTGTAAAAAAGTTCATACTCTTTCCCGCCGATAGCGGTGAAAGTTATTGTAGCGCTTAGGTTTTCTTGCGCTTGTATAGATACGTCAATCGCGAGCCTGTTAACAGTTACATTGATTGATTTCGTATCGGTAGCGTTGTCATCGTCAGTAACCGTCACGTCCAAAGAGTAGTTGCCGTAATTCATGTACCTGTGTGATGCAGAGATAGTACCTCCGGTTACAGGGAACTGTGCCGTATCGCCGTCGCCCCATATAATTGTAGCTGTATGCGTATCACCAGTTTCCGGATCGGTATATGTTGTTGCTGTAAGGTCTATAGTATCGCCTTCATTAATGTTGAAATCAGGGTCAACGGTTAAAACCGGCGCACCGTTTTGTATAGTTGCGTAAATAGTGTCCGATCCTGTGCCGCTGTCATTATCCGAAACGGTCAGTGTAACCTCGTAAACACCGCTGTCTGTGTAAACGTGTGTGGGCGAAAGAGTGCTGGTAACCGCAGCCGATCCGTCGCCGAAATTCCATGAATAAGTGTGGGTATCGTTAGTTCCGGCGTCAGTGAATGAACCTGAAAAAGAACATATCTCGCCGCCGCTAGCGGAGAAGTCGGTCCCCGCGTCAACAACCGGAGACAGGTTATTGACTGTGATTTGAACAGTGTCTTCGGTTAAATCGCCGTCATCATCAACAACAGTTAATCCTGCGGTATATGTTCCGTCCTGAGCGTAAATGTGTGTTGGAGATAATGTGTCTGTAACCGTTGCCGAGCCATCGCCGAAATTCCATGAATAAGTGTGCGTATCATTGATCCCCGCGTCAGAGAAACTGCCGGAGAACGAAATTTGTTCACCTTCATCGGCGGATATGTCTTGTCCTGCATCAACAACCGGAGCCACATTATTAACGGTAACCTGCACGGAATTTTCTGTTGTATCGTTGTTGTCGTCGGTTACAGTTAAAATGGCAGTGTAGAGTCCGTTATCAATATAAGTATGTGCGGGGGATAATGTATCTGTCACCGCCGCCGACCCGTCGCCGAAATTCCATGAATAAGTATGGGTATCGTTAGTGCCCGCGTCAGAGAATGTACCTGAGAACGATACTAGTTCACCTTCATCCGCGGATATATCTTGTCCGGAGTCAACTATAGGAGCCATATTATTAACAGTAATTTGAACCGTGTCTTGTGCGGAATCGCCGTCATCGTCAACAACAGTTAATGTAGCGGTATATGTACCGTCTTGAGCGTAAATGTGTGCAGGAGATAATGTATCTGTCACCGCCGCCGACCCGTCGCCGAAATCCCACGAATAAGTGTGTGTATCATTGATCCCCGCGTCAGAGAATGTTCCTGAGAAGTTAATTTGTTCACCTTCATCGGCTGATATGTCTTGTCCCGCATTAACAACCGGGGCAAGATTTTGTACGGTAACTGTAAGTGTGTCTGCAGTCGTATCGCCGTCGTCGTCAACAACAGTTAATGTTGCGGTATATGTACCGTCTTGAGCGTAAATATGTGTTGGAGATAATGTATCTGTAACCGTAGCCGACCCGTCGCCGAAATTCCACGAATAAGTGTGTGTATCATTGATCCCCGCGTCAGAGAAACTGCCTGAAAATGAGACATTGTCTCCCTCGCTGGAATTTTTGTCTGATCCGGCATTAACTGTAGGAGCAACATTTTGTACGGTTACCTGAACAGTATCTTGTGCTGAATCGCCATCGTCATCTGTAACTGTTAAAGTGGCTGTGTAAGTTCCATTTTCCGCATAAATATGTGAAGGCGATAGAGTATTAGTAACTGTAGCCGATCCGTCTGCGAAATCCCACGAATATGTGTGCGTGTCTAAAGATCCGGGATCAGTAAAATTTCCTGAGAACGAAATTTGTTCTCCTTCATCGGCTGATATATCTGTACCTGCATTGACTACCGGAGCGGCGTTAGCCACAGTGACGTTGACTTGATCAATATCCGATTCATCATATTCGTTAGTTACCTTGAGTGAAATCTGGTAAACCCCGTTTTCAGCAAACGCGCATGAGAAATTTTCTCCTGTATGGTCGTCAAATTCTCCGTCGTCGTCAAGATCCCATTGGTATGTTAAAGTTAATCCTGCAGGATCGTTTGAATTTGAGCCGGAAACATTAAAATCAGTTCCTTCAGTCGCGGAGTAAGGTCCACCCGCGTCAGCAGTTGGAGTTGAACCGTAATATATTGTATCGGAAAACTCGGTCGATTCGTTTCCTAATTCGTCCTGGAACCTGATATAAACTGTTTTAGGCCCAAACCCTGAACTTAAAGAATAATTTGTTTTTTCGGTCATATAAGGTTCGTATGTAGTGTCTTGCCATGTTTGGTCTTCGTTGCGTATCTGCATGGTAAATTCCGAGTAAGCGGCGTCTAACGCTTCGATACTTAAAGTAACCTGACCGGTTAAAGTAAACTCGTCGCCGTTGTTGATGGTAAACGATATAAGTTCCGGAGCTAAAGTGTCTTGTACCTCAAACGGATCGCTAAGTTGCGAAATTGTGTCTGTGCCGTATCCAACCAGCGACACGTTAAGCTGTCGTAACGCGCCTGTGAGAGTGCGCTGTACTTCAGTGACGTCCAATGTAGCCGCCCCGTTAACAAGTATCGTGTTATCAGGCAGAACCGAATCAACCCCCGAAGATGTTATCTGAATGGTTTCCACAGCGTCGGTTACAATGTTATAAAATTCGTCAACATAATTGATGATTACGTCAAACGGTACGCCTGCGTTTTGCGCTAACGGCGATCCAGTCAATCCGTTACCCGAATCTCCGGGTACACTTTGCTGTCCGGGCAGGATAACCTGCAGTTTGACCGGGGTGCCTGCTTTGATTTCAAAAACGGTACTTTGGCCTGTGATTGATCCGTTTGAAGTGTTTTCCGCGTGAAACTGTGAGTTCTGGCCTGCTATAGTGTCTTGTACCGAAAAAGTTACAAATCCTGTTGACCCGTCGAAAGTCTGTATGAAACTTGGTGAAGCCAAGGTATACGCGCTTAACGGATCGAGTTCAATTTCAATGTCTGCGTCTATGGCTAAATTTCCGTTAATGTCAACAGCATAAACTGTTACGTCAAAAGGAACGTTAATTGTCTGGTCTGCGGGAGCGCCTGTTTTTCCGTTAGCTGAGCTGGGATCAAAAGTTTCGCCGGGTAAAACAATTACCAGGCTGGATACTGCGCCTGCAATACCTTGCACAGCCGTTGAACCGGAACATGATCCTTCCACAGACGAAACTGTAACAGATGCGGTTCCAACTTTTAGATCGCTTGTTAAAATAAGTTCTAACCGTCCGTTAGCGTTGACTTCAACTTGTAACCCCGGATAATTTACAGGGTCAGCGTCAATGTTTGCGAACTCGCCCCAGGTGGTATCAATAGTGAAAAGGGTGCCTTGCTGAACCTGATTGCCGTACTGGTCGGTTACCACAGAACTTTGGATGGTTGAAGCAGTAGACCCATCCGCTACAATTTGAGTTGGCGAAGGAGTTAAAGTTATTGAACCGTCGGGTACATCGGCTGTATAAGTAAGTTCAAGAGGTGTTTGGGTTGATGCCGAACCTATTTGGCTTTGCGCGGTTACCTGAGCAGTACCGAGCGACGAACTCGCGTCAGCTGTAACCTCGAAGGTGATTTTACTTTGCGCGTCGGTTAAAACCTGAATCCCGTTACCGCTGTTGCCGTCGGCGTCTGCCGTGGTAATGGAACCTGATGAGGTAGAAACGGTTATATATAACCCTTGTCCCACAAGGTTATCGTTGGTATCGGTAATGGATAAACTTGTAATTGTTGATGTCTGGTCGCTTTTGGCAATTAATGTTGACGGCACACCGTTAAGCGATATGATACCCGCCGGGTCACCTGCTATAAAACCAACTGTAGCCGAACCGGATGCGGAACCCGCTAAACTGTTAACGGTAACCGTAGCCGTCTGTATATTTGTTGAACTTTGTAATGTAATTTGAATTTGCCCGGATGAATCTGTTTCAACCTGAATCCCGGGGGCTGAATCCGCGTCCGCGTTTAAAATTGTGCCGTGGTCTGCGGATACGGTTATCATCGAACCTTGCAGAACCTGCGTACCGTATTGGTCGACAATAACGGAACTGTTTATTACAGATGTACTTGTACCGTCAGCTGTTATTGGATCTGATACAGGAGTTAAAGTTATTGATCCTGCCGGGTAATCGGGCTCAAAATTAATGGTAGTTGAACCTGAAGCCGAACTTGAAGATGCTGTTATTGTTGCAGTACCCGGCCCGTTAGTGGCTTTTAAATTAACGGAAAATTTACCGTCAACCGTAGACGCCTGTACCTGGTCTAATTCCTGTCCGCCATTCATAAGTTTGCCGAGGTCAGTGGATACCGTAACCAGTGTTCCGTCAGATACAACGTTGCCGTTTACATCGGTAATCGGGTTGGAATTGGCTACTTTTATAAGAGACAACGAACCGCTTTTCGCTGTCAGTGTTGACGGTATAGACTGAAGCACAATCGAGCCAGCAGGGGAGCCCGGATAAAAAGTTACTGTTTTCGAACCTGTGGAAGTGCTTGTTAAACTCTGCACGGTAATCTGAGAATTCTGGGCTACTGTTGAACTTTTTAAGGTAAACGTTAATATTCCGTTATCGCCTGAGGCTATATCTGTTTGCGCTGAACCAGTATCATTAATGGTTCCTGCTGTTGCGGTAACACGAAACATGGCACCCGCGTCCACAACGTTGCCGTATCGATCAGTCATCTGGTCTGTGGTAAACGTTGATTCAGATACCCCGTCCGCTAACAATAGTTCCGGTACAGCGTTTAGCGTCAATGGACCGTATGGGCTGCCTGCGCCGATCAATTCTACCTGCACAGATCCGTTTGCCGAACCTTGCGCGCTTTGGGCAGATAACGTTACAAACCCTTTATGTGTAGTTGGATTAAATACAAAACTGATAACCCCGTTTTTACTGGATACCTGAATACCCGCAGTTCCCGCGTCTTCATCTAAGGCAACAACCGTACCCCTGTCGGCGGAGATGGTGAAAAGTTGAGAATCAGCTACAATATTCGTGCCGTCGGTAATAGGTAAACTGGTTATGAACGAAGAGTTTGTGCCGTTGGCTATGATCCTGTCCGGGTCGGCGTTCAGGGTAATTGTGCCCGCCGGTAAACCGGGTATGAAATTAACTTCATAACTTCCTTGCGCGTCACCGTTTAAACTCGAAGCGGTTACCTGCGACGCTCCCGCTTCGTTTGATGAACGTAAAGAAAATTGTATTTTACCCGTGCTGTCCACAGCCGCTTGCGAAGGTATGAGTGTCCCTCTGGTAGCGGTAATAGAAAACAATTCGCCTTCTGACGCAACGTTACCGAACGAATCATAAATAGTGGAACTTTCAAAATTGATTATACTTGTGCCGTCGGCTTGAACTTCATCGTTATCCGCAATTAAAATAATTGAACCGCTCGGAGCGGCAGGTTCAAACCCTATATTAACAGTATCGTTGACCGCGCATGCTTCGGATTGAGCGGTAACCGTAGCCGTGCCGACCGTGTTTTCTGATCTTAACTCAAAAGATATTTCACCCGACCCGTCGGATAAAACCTGAATACCGTTTGAGGAGTTGCCGTCTGTGTCTATAGCCACAATTGAACCGATATTAGTTGATACGGTAAACATGCTTCCTGTGATAATGTTACCGTAAATATCAACTATCGGGTCGCTTGTGATTGATGAAATACTCGCTCCGTCAGCTGTTATTGTATCTGGCGAAGCGTGCAGAGTTATATCCGCTAACTGTGAGTCAGCAGGAAGAATAACCACATCTTTAGAGATAGACCTGACTACTTCAGGTACAGCTGCGTCTTCTATCCATAAAGTAATATTATCGCTTGTTGTATCTTTATAATATATTGTTACGTAACCGTCGTTTGACCAGTCCAGTGACGCGCCTGTGTTCTGCGGTATTTCCGTGTAAATACCTGTATCGTAAGTATAAAATGAACCGCTGGTTAAATGCGGGTCAGCTGGAACCGCACTGAATTTAACCTGCAACCCTGGTATTTTTGTGTCCACATCCTGAATGTGCGTATCGTATAAATCGATAAGTTCGACTACAAACGCTAAATATTCGCCTGCCTGCGCAATGGGTTGAATTTGAGGTATCCTGAACAAAGGAGGTTCTTTTGAAGTTACAATCAAAGTTCGGTCATCTACCTCAGATTGAGGCACTGTACTGCTTGAAGCGTCGGCTATATCCATTCTGTCAATATTGTCGCCAGGGTCAGCCGGGGTGGTGTAAGTTACATAAAACCTGCCGTTAGAGTCGGTTTGACCTGTCCACTGTGAACTCGTACCGTTTCCTCCGTAACCGGGGTAAGCAGATAACACACCGCCTGAATTGTTCTGCTTGATTTCAAGAGTTACTGTATCGCCTTGGGCAAAATTGCCCATCTCATCTTTACACTCAACAATAACAGGCCTGCTGTAGTTCCATGGAACGTACCTGTCGCTGTCAGGACGGTTATCGTCCAGAATAACCCTTATCTGTTCGCTGACACCCGTATCAGTCAACACAACTCCCAATATTCCTGAAGCCGAACCTGTTACGGAATTAACTATCACATTGACAGTTCCTGCGGGAGCGCCTTTTGAACTGAAACCGAACGATATAATTCCTGATTGGGCAATTACTTGAATACCGCTGAGCGATAAATCGGCGTCAACAGCTGCAATTTCACCGTTAACCGCGTAAACCGTAAAATATTCGTTATCTGATACAACGTTACCGCTCGGGTCGGTAATAAGGTTACTTGTTATTGTTGTTTCAGTTACAACTCCGCCAATCGGCGATAAACTGTTCGGGTCGGCGACTATGCTCGAGGGCGAAGCATTCAGAGTTATTGAACCTGAGGGCGAACCGGGTATAAAAAGTAAACTTGTTGAGCCGGATGCCGATCCTTCTTTGCTTGAAGCAGATATGTTTGCGGTGCCCACAGTTCCGCCTTGACTTGAAACGATGAACTCAATTACGCCGGATACGGTTGATACCTGAGTTCCAGGTGTTGTGCCGTCTTCATCTGTTGTAATCACTGAACCGTTATCCGCCGCGACGGTGACTAACGTGCCGTCGCTGACTATGTTGCCGTTGATGTCGGTTATTACGTTGCTGGTTATGGTTACAGTGGACGAACCGTCTAACACGATCGCGTCCGCGTCTTTGTTTAAAATAATTGTGCCTGCCGGAGCAAGAGGATTGACCTGCACATAAAGTTCTCCGTGCGCGGGAGGAGCGCCTGTGTAACTTAAGGCGGATACATGCGCTACGCCCGATTCCGTGCCTGACCGCAGGGTAAAACTTATTTTACCGTCAGCGTCGGTAGCTACCTGTTTGCCAACCACATCGTCTGCCTCGTCTTCCAGTATTGAACCTGATGTGGTTGATACTGTTACAAGTACACCCGCAGGAACAGGGTTGTCATAAATATCTTTTATAGAACTACTTTCTATTACAGTCTCGCTTGCGCCGTCAGCGGATAGGGGAGCGCTTAACGCTGTCATACCGATATTTCCATACGGCGAACCCGCAATAAAAGGAACTTCAACTGTTCCTTCAGCCCGGGTACCTGCGGGGCCTGCTCCATAAACAAGAATATTTCCTGTACCTGTTTCTACCGAACCGGCGGTTATATCTGAACTTAACTCAAATTCTATTATACCGTTTAAGGTTTCTACCTGAATCCCGTTACCGCTGTTGCCGTCGGCATCGGCAGTGACTATTTCGCCACGGTCGGTTGCGACTGTAATAAGCGTGCCGTCGGTTACGGTATTTGAGTATTCGTCTTGTATTACGCCGCTTACTACCTGTGAGGTTGTACCGCTGTTGGCGATTAAACTAGATGGGTCGGCGGATAACGTTATCGTTCCGCTCGGCAGGCCAGGATAAAAATCAACCGTTAAATTTCCTGCCGCGTTACCGTTTATACTCGAAGCGGATATTGACGTTGTTGCTGATACTGTAGATGACCGCAGTTCAAACTGGATTGTGCCGTTAGCCGCGGATTCTACCTGAATACCTTCTAACCCCGCGTCTAAATCTACTGTTGTTACTTGTCCTTGAGTTGTAGTTATTGTGAACCGTTCCCCGGCGGATATGGTGTTTCCGTAAAAATCTTTTATAACTGAACTTGTGATTGTTGATAATGATTGCCCGTCAGCAAGTAACGACGCTGGCGACCCGCTTAACGTAAACGGCTGGTCCGGTGAACCGGGTATGAAATCTATACCGATATATCCAGCCGCATCGCCTTCAACTGAGGCTGTGCTGATGGTATGCGTACCCACAGCTCCGCCTGCGGAATTGAGCGTAAACGAAAAGTCGCCGTTGGTGGTTGTTACCTGAATACCGGGTGTTGTGCCGTCCATATCTGAACTTAATATTGAACCTGACAAGATAGAAACCGTGATAAACGTGCCGTCGGATGCCGGATGCGCGTAAGCGTCTTTTACAGAACCTGAAACGGTTACTGTGGCGGTGCTTCCGTTAATTAATGACGATTCCGAACACGTAAGAATTATCTCGCCTGTTGGCGTAGATGGAGTAAAATCTATAGATACATTTCCTGTGGCTGAACCTGTTACGGAATCCGCAGAAACGGTGGCTGTTTCCAGAACTGAACTTGATTGAACCTCAAAACTGATCGTGCCTTGTCCTTGTGTTTGCACGGTTATTGGAGTTGTTGACCACGCGCTTTGATCGTTTATCCTTAGTTTGCCTGCGGTTGTGGTTATATCAAACGATACGCCTGAACCTACCGGGTTGTCGTACTGGTCTTTGATTAAGCCGCTTGATACGGCGGAAACGTCTTCTCCGCTGGCTACGAGTGATGCTGGAACAGCGGTTAAGGTTATTGTCCCGAAAGGTACGTCAGGTACAAAATTTAACTGTAAACTTGCCGATGCGTCGCCTAACACACTCTCTGCGGATAAGTTAGCTGTGCCTACAGAAGCGCTCTGAGATGTAACCTGAAACGTGATGATCCCGTCTTGCGTAGCACGTTGGATACCGTTGCCGGGGTTGATATCAGCATCGATCGAAGTTATTGAGCCCCGGTCGGTTGAAACCGTTACCATAGTGCCGTCAACAACCGTGTTGCCGTTGATATCTGTTATTGCGGAACTTGTTATTAAACTTGTCTGGGAAGCGTTGGCTATTAATGAACTGTTGTTGGCGGATAAATTGAAATCCATGCCTGGCACATTTGGTTCTAAAGCCAAACTGACCGTATCTGACGCTGTCGGCACAGCGGGCGAACCTGAGGTTGTTAAACTTTCTACTGTTAAAATTGTGTTTTGAGCTACGGTTTGCGCTCTTAAACTTAAATTAAGCGTACCTCCCGCACCGGGTGTGATTTCGTGATCCGGTGTGCCTGAATTGGCGTCGGCGTTTAAGATTGTGAACCCGGGTACTGTAACTTTAAACTGGTTAAACGGCGTGTTTGAACCTGTTATTGTGTTGCCGTACTGGTCGGTTATTACCGCGCTGGTTACGGTTATGATTGACGCGCCGTCGGCTGTGACCGAAGATGTATTCGCGGTGATCGATAACCCGTTAGGGTAGTTTGGTATAAACTGGATCGACGGGTCGGGCGAACTGTACGCGTCGCCGACCTGAGCGTGCACTGTGCCTGAACCCGGGGTTGTGCTGGTTACATGAAAAGTGGCGCGGCCGCCTGTGGTTTTTACCTGAATACCCAAAGTGAACTGGTCCTGGTCGGCATCGGTTATGTTGCCGTATGTTGTTGATACGGTTACCAGCGTACCGTCAAAAACCGGGTCGCCGCTTTGCGTAAGTATTTGATCCGATATTATTTCTATTGAGGTGCCCGCCAAACCTGTACCAGCGGTTAAACCCAACATTGGAGTGCAGTTTAGATTAAATTCGCCTGTCGCTGAAGTGAATAACGCAGGTTCGCCAGCACCGAACTCGTAATGGCTGGATAAAAAACTTGTGTTGCCGGCTTTATCTACAGCTCGTACCTGAGTCAAATAAAACCCGTCAGCTGTGATCGGGTCGATAGGGTTAGCGGATAAGGTATCTATCCCGTTGCTCGCATGATAATACGGTATTTCGTAAAGAACATTATAACTTGTGGAGTCGGTCAAATTTCCTGTGCCGGTTAAGGTTACGTTGTCGCCGACTACATTTGTTACTGTTAAGGTATCTGTTTTAGTCGAAGCGTCGCCTGTCCATGCTTCGAAAGTGTTGCCGGCAACCGCAAGGTCATCGCCGGTATGGCTTACAAACGGTTTTGTCAACGTGATTGCCTGGCCTGACGTAGTGCCCGGTCCCATTTCTTTTAACGGGCGAAGCTGACTGTAACTCTCATCGTCAACAGCCTGGTCGCCGGATCCGAAATTGATGCCGCTCCCGTCGCCTCCGGTTAAGACCAGATCGTATAAAGTTGTCTGGAAATTGGCTAAAGTGCTTGTCACAGATCCCGGAGCTGGCTGGATAGCGGTAATAGTCGGCGCGTCGCCGTCGATCACCAATGTTTTCGTAGAATCCACAGTCGTGTTACCGAATAAATCAACTACTGTTACTTTTAAAGTATATGTTCCCTGTGCAAGATTAGTTACAGTTGTTAAATCTAACTCGCCTTTCGCATAAGTAGCACTGGAATTTTCCTTATAAAAAGAGCCTGTTTGCCCTGTATTGACAACAACATTTGATTCATTAAGCAATTCTATTTTACAATCATTAAAAGAATAGGTGAAAAACTTTACTTGATAGGTAGCAAAAGGGGCATCATCACATTCTACAATAACAGTTGGATTATTATCTAAAGAGACATATATGGTTTCATCTCTTTGAGAGGAAGGTGTTACAAGAACATTTTCAATGGTAGGATAAGTAGTATCTACAGTAAAAGTGTAATGATGTGGCAAATATGTACTGGTTTCGCCTGAACTAC
>Ga0070729_10005418_pt1 | contig 13183 bp, 9 predicted proteins | sample tdDd472_FD_66725 | JGI IMG/M metagenome (GOLD analysis project Ga0070729, IMG submission 66725) | Marine sediment microbial communities from the Atlantic coast under amendment with organic carbon and nitrate - tdDd47.2 | ecosystem: Environmental > Aquatic > Marine > Coastal > Sediment | place...
TATGTTAAGTCCATGAATTGCTTCTAACATTTTTCCTCGGAATAAGCTGATATTTTACAGTCTAAAATAATTATATCAAAAATAACGCCAATTTGCATATAAGCAAAATATGAATGTTAACGTTAATCTATAAGGATAAAAATCCTTTTTATAACAAAATTTTTATTAAATGATTCAAAACGAAAATTCTAACGGCACTCTAATCTTTCACAATTAGGAAATATTTCTTAAAATTGAAATTAAACTCTTTTCCACTTTACCACAGATTTGTTTTTATTCATTTTCAAGTTTTCGGGAATGAAGTTTAATATTTCGTGACGAAGCACTTCAACAATATTTTTTTTGAGAAAAATTTTCCTGTGAACTATGCTTATTTCACGGGTGGGAAGTGGTTTTTCAAAGGGGCGTATAAACTTTTCCTTACTGGTTCCGGCCAATTCCTGCGAAAGGAGAAATGGAATTATTGTCATGCCGAAATTATTCTCCACCAGTTTCATGAGTGTATCGAGTGTTCCGCCTTCAAAATTTATAGAGTTTTCCCTTCTTTCAAAACTGTCTTTATAACCTTTGCAGATATTGATAACATGTTCACGAAAACAATGTCCTTCCTTTAAAAGAAACATGTCTTTTAACTCAAGCTCCGCCGGATTTATTGTTTTATTCTTGAATAACCTGTGTTTTTTAGACACGTAAGCCGCGAAAGGTTCATAATAAAGAGGTATTTCTTTAAGGTCATTCTCTTCAGAAGGTGTAGCAATAATTGCAGCATCAAGTTCGTCACGTCTTAATTTGTCAATCAGTGAGCCTGTCTGGTTTTCATCAAGCACGATATCAAGTTCAGGGTATTTAGTAACAAAAGTTTCAAGAAACAACGGGAGCAGGTAAGGTGCAATTGTTGGTATTATTCCAAGTCGGAATGTGCCTTGTATTTCAGTGGTTTCATAATTGATAAGCTCTTCAATTTTTGCAGTTTCCTCTAAAACAATTCTAGCCTGTTCAATTACCTTTTGCCCGATTGCAGTTGACTTAATCGGGTATCTGCTCCTGTCGAATAGAATAACACCAAGCTCCTCCTCCAGCTTTTGAACCTGCATGCTTAAAGTGGGCTGGGTAACAAATTTATGTTTGGCTGCTTCCTGAAAACTCTTGAAATCATCAACAGCAACAATATAAGCTAATTGTGGTAATGTCATCTCATAAACAATTTTTATATCAAAGTATGTAATATAGGTTTTATCAATAATAATTAAAAGGAATCAATATATACGTTAAATCGTGAATTTTTCCTCATGCGGTATATTTATACCTTGCTTTCACTTTTTACCTGAACTATTTTAAATTAAAAATTTACCAGATATCGGGAATTATATGAAAAAATACCTACCGGGTTTAAGTGCAATTCTATTTTTACTAATTATCTCTTTTATATTTTTGTTCCCCGAACAAAAGAATGAAGTGAAAGAAGCCGGACCTGATATGCGTCCGAATGAATGGGCATATAATCAACGCACATTTCCATATTTTGAAGCTGCTCCCCTTGCCCAGTACGAAGCTGCCAAACAAGCAATACTAATGAGAAAATTTAAAGCTGAAAGGCTCAACAAAGCAGCCGAAGAGCCGGTTTGGGAATTCGCCGGCCCTGAAAATATTGCCGGCAGAGTTGTTGATATTGAATATAACCCCCTGAATGCTAATACAGTATATGCTTCTGCTGCCACCGGAGGCGTTTTTAAATCTTATGACGGAGGCGACACTTGGTTTCCGATATTTGACGACCAACCAATTTTACCGATGGGTGATATTGCTGTTGACCCCGTTGATACAAATATTGTTTATGCCGGCACGGGTGAGCCCAATGGTTCTCATAACAATTTTCCCGGTGCGGGAGTATTTAAATCTGTTGATGCCGGAAAAACATGGAGCAACATCGGGCTGGAACTTACTGCTCATACCGGAAGAATTGTGATCGATCCGGTAAACCATAACCGTGTTTTTGTTGCTGCTGTTGGTTCAAATTTCGGAACAGGCCCAAATCGCGGAGTGTATCGAACGACTGATGCCGGAAGTTCCTGGGAAAATGTTCTGTTTGTAAGTGATTCTACCGGTGCGGTTGATATAATATTAGATCATACGAATCCGGATTTCCTCATGGCTTCAATGTGGGAAAGAGTACGCCGCCCAGGTTTCGGTCAATCAGTAAGCTCCAGGGGTCCGACGAGCGGAATTTTCAGAAGTACCGACGGTGGTGATAACTGGGAAAAACTAGGTGATACAAACGGTCTGCCGGCAGATGATGAATTTATCGGCAGGATCGGCCTCTCATACGATTACACCAACCCCAATGTTATTGTAGCAGTTTACACGGATGGGGGTGCGTATTCCGGATTATATAAATCCACTGATAAAGGTGATACCTGGAACAGCATTGATCCATCTTTTCAAATTGCAGGAGGCACCAGTTCTTTTAGCTGGTATTTCGGACAAGTAAGGATAAATCCGCATCACCCGGATCATATCTATGTTCTTGATCAACTCTTTAACATGACAACCAACGGTGGAACAACCTGGAGCAATCTTTCTCCCGGTAATCTGCACGTGGATCATCATGCATTTGCTTTTCATCCTACCGACCCCAATATAGTGCTCGTCGGAAATGACGGCGGGATAAATAAATCCACAAACCGGGGAAAAACATGGCAGGACCATGTTAATTTGCCAATCACGCAGTTTTATGAAATCAATCTGGATGCGAATAATCCGGATGCTCTTTTCGGCGGAACGCAAGACAACAACACCATAGCCACATTCGACGGAGGTTTGGATAACTGGGTGCCCTTGCTGGGGGGTGACGGGTTCTACGTGAATGTTGATTATGTTGATAATTCTTATGTTTACGCGGAATATCAATATGGAAATCTTTATCGTTCTACTTCAGGAGGAAGTAATATGTCCTGGGCAATGAACGGTATTTCAGAAAGCGAGCCGAAAAACTGGTCTACCCCTGTTGTAATTGACCCATTCGATAGCAAAATTTTATACTATGGTTCCAACAGGCTTTACAAAACAACCAATCGTGCGCAGAGTTGGAATGCGATCAGTGATAACCTCACTTTATCCTCACCTAATTATCCCGGACTTGGCACTCTTACTACAATTAGTGTTTCTCCTGTTGATAATAATATTATTTATACCGGCAGTGATGATGGTAAAGTTTTCGTAACGCTTGACGGAGGCACTAACTGGACAGACATTACAGAAGGGTTACCTTTCCGCTGGGTTACAAGGGTAGCGGCTGATAATTTTGACGATAATGTTGTTTATGTCACATTTTCAGGTATGAAATGGCGTGATCCGGTTTCTCACATTTTTAAAAGTACCGATCAGGGAGCCAACTGGGTCGATATAAGTGGTAACCTCCCTGATTCACCAATTAATGCAATAGCAGTTGATTTTAATACAAGTAACGTTCTTTATGTCGGAAACGATGTTGGGGTGTTTGCTTCATTTGATTCCGGTACAAACTGGGAACCCCTCGGTACAGGATTGCCCGTTGTTCCCGTGTATGATCTCAAAATTCATCCTACTGAGAACTATTTGTTAGCCGGAACTCACGGGAGATCGATGTACAAACTTGATCTTAATTCGGTAGTTAGTGTCCGGGATCGGAAAGAATTGATTGTCTCTAAACATTCGCTTGCACAAAACTATCCCAATCCTTTCAACCCGAGTACAACCATTTCTTATTATATACCAGAGTCTGAGAACGTGAAACTGGATGTATTCAGCATCTCCGGTGAGTTGGTTAAATCTCTTGTTAATGAATCAAAAGAGGAAGGGTATTATGATGTTATGTGGAACGGCACTAATAACGCAGGCGTAAAGGTCGCATCCGGCACTTATCTATACACGCTTAGAGCGGGTAATGCTGTTAAGACAAAAAAAATGATTTTGTTAAAATAAAAAATTAGTCACCGGTCTAAAGTCGGTAGTCTAAAGTCGAGGGCGGGTTTTTACTCGCCCTTGTTATTTTAAACCATTCATTAAACTTAAAAGGGGTGAGGTGTCTGAGGTTGCTCGAAGACCCGAACATCCCTAATGCACTGAAGTACCTGACACCCAAGAAAAGCATAACGACACAACCAACCATGTCATTCCTGCCTTGAGCAGGAATCTCCGACACAACTCAAGGATTTATCATCCCTCTTTGAAGAGGGTGGCCCGATTTATCGGGACGGGAGATGACCAAAAGTCGGGTAACCCGGCATACAATTCTGTTCCGCACCTACAGCGCGGTATTGTTGTCTTGTTACACGCTGTTACCGATATTTCGCCCCGATGGGGCGTTCACATTTTAAGCCTTGCGAAAGAGGCGGTTATTTGCGCTCTTTGCAAAAAGAGGAAGGATGACGTAACCACACGCATCTCAGAGTTTTGGTCATCCCCCATTCCGGCAAGCCGGAATTTCCCCCTATCGACGGGGGAAAATTGTGGTGGGTGAGAACTTAGGCAAGCTTAGTACATCGCCTGTCGAACCCCCATGCACTGAAGTTGCTTGCCACCCAAGAAAAGCATAACGACACAACTTATCATGTCATTCCTGCGCAAGCAGGAATCCCCGACACAACCCGGCAAAACTAAAAACGAGATGCCCGTTCAAGCCGGGCATGACAGGGCTTACATGATATCATTCCGTGAAGAACCCACCCCCAACCCCTCCCTTTGGTAAATGGAGGGGAGAAAGAAATTACAAAACTAGCATGTCATTCCTGCCTTGAGCAGGAATCTCCGACACACCCCGGCAAAACAAAAACGAGATGCCCGCTTACGTCGCAGCGAACAAATCCGCGGGCATGACGATGAAAAAAGGTAACAGTTTAAAATAGTTAGGGCGGGAAAACCCCGCCCCAATAAACACCTCGTACTCAGTACTTTATTTAATCAATATCATTTTTTTCGCGAGGATCCTGTGATCAAATTCAAGTGTATAAATATAAACTCCACTTGAAAACCGACTTGCATTAAATTCCGTTTTATAGCTTCCTTTAGTCTGAATGGTATTTACAAGCTCAGTCACTTTTTCACCAAGAACATTGTAAACAAATAATTTCACATTCCCCGTGGCCGGCAAATTGTAGTATATATTTGTTGACGGATTAAATGGATTTGGATAATTCTGACTTAATGAAAATTCTTCCGGGTGAGTTAACTCCGACATTCCAGTAATCAATCCGGTAGAAGAAGTGAACCTGAATACATCATCATTACCAATAGGCCGGGCTGTTAATACCATATTAGTATCCCCCGGTGCAGGCAGTATTAACTCTCCTGATGGAAGATCATTTAGTAATTGTCCGTGAAATCTTGGAAAATTCGGGTCGTATCTTTTGGGAGTAAGAAATACTATCTTTTCACCTGGGTCCCAGCGATTATTTTTTGGATTTTCCTCTATGATATAAGTATATACTTTCTCATTATCAGTTATATTATATGCTGTAAATGGTATATCAACCTGCAACTGACCATTGGAAGCGTATGCAGTATCCGATGGATTTGCCCATGCTCCACCCGAAAGTGTGTCGGTATCACCCCATACTACCTCAATATCAATAGGCGCAAGTGATTGGGTACCGGAGGGTGCAGCAGCTGAAAAAATAAGATTTGAACCGGAATTATTGATGAAATATGACCTCTCTCCATCAATTTCAAAATTATATTCAGGACGAATTTCAACTGCAATTCCATCAAATACAGGTGTTAAATAAAATATATCTTCTCCGTGGGTAAGTGGAAAGTTTTCAATTATCAATTGTGAAGTTGAAACATTTTTAATGTTGGCTTCAATATCGGTTGAAGATGTACCCACATTAAATGATATCTCATATTCATCACCTGTTATCTTTGTACTATCAATTACATGTACATAAAACGAAGCCGAAGATGTTCCCGCAAAATGCTGATAAGTTTCCGGGATGATAGTGCCTTGCGAGATAAGAGGCTCAATAATTGCCATCGCTATCTCATAATCAAGTTCATCGCTTTCCCAATCTGAATAAATAACCCTTATACTATTCTCATCAATCGGCATGAACACAGGTTCCCACTGGTAACCCAACGTATTTTCATTGACGCGGGTTTCAAGGCTAATAGGTTCGAGTGACGAATCGAATAACCTGCAATAAACGCCCTCCCTGCTCCCATCTTGTCTCCAGCTTGACCACACATACATAAGATTTTCATCGGGTGTTATTTTTACCCTGGGAAGCCATTGATATTTTTCGTTTGTACGGTTAATCTTTTTTTCTGGAATAAGTCGGGTTCCTGATGCATCGAAAACGGAAGAAAATATGCTCCCATCATACCCATCCTGAGTCCATGAACACCATACCACAACGAAATTATTATTGCTAAACACATCAATATCAGCATACCACTGGAAATCATTTACAAATTGATTGAGCCTGAATTCATCCGTAATAATTGTACCGTTCTTATCATAAATCTTCGCATAGAGATCATATCCGGCAGCGATTCCCTGTACTTGCCCCCAACTTTCCCAACTGATTATAAAATTTTCGTTTGGGAAAATTTTAATTGTTGGTCTTGCCTGAGACAAAAAAGTGGTTGAATTTACAAGAATTTCATCTCCTGATTTAACACCGCCGGCATCAAACTTCTGGTAGTAAACACCCCTGTTGCTCCCATCCTGATTCCACGATTCCCATGTTACAATAAATGAATCGTCCTCAAATAGGGCAACAGCAGGTTCGGTTTGGGCATGTTGAGTTGTTGTATTTACAAGAAACTCTGCACCAGTTCCCCCGGTGTAAAATATTCGAGCCTTGATATCACAAATTGATTCATCATCGGTAGTGTAGGATGCCCATACAACGATAATGGTACCATTCTCATTCATGGAAACCGAGGGTTTTTCCTGCTCACCGCCGGTTAATTCATTTACAAGAATTTCGTTACCAAGAGGAGAATTATCTGATGAATATTTGCGTAAATAAATATCGCTCTGACTTCCCACGGAAACCTGGTCTTCTGAATCCCAGACTACCGCAAATTCCCCGGAGGCAGAATATGCAAGTTGTGGATCACGTTGTGTTGAATCGCTTATTTGATTAATCTTGAAATACTCCTGTGAAAGAGTAACCCCGGATAGTATCAAAACGAATAATAAAACTTTTACTACTTTCATCTTACACTCCTATTTCATCTGAAAATCACGTAGAGGAAAACTATTAGCACCGGAAACTTCATAATGCCACCATTCGGCTCCATAAAGGATTAACCCGGCAACATTAACCATAACCCCTTTTAATAGATCCCGATTATTAATCACGTGTTGAGGTAACGAAGTGTAAGTATGACTTGCCTTGTTACTAAAATCGTCAAAAAGAGTGGGCATCTGCAGCTCTTCCCCTGTAGCAAGATCGATAAGAGTTAAATCAACTGCCCCACCACGATTATGCTTTGATCCGGTGGCCGGATCAGCAACGTATGCAGGGTTAGGATAAACTTCAAATAACAAGTATTGTACAGCTCGAGGGCGGTAACCATCCCAAATTTTTATGCCAATTCCTTCGGGATAGGTTTTACCGTTAAAGTTTCTGATATTCATCAGGGAATCTTGAGCAATCTTGAGTGCTTTTGCAAGTTTGTAGGTCATTAAACATTCGTTTGCCGTGTAAAATTTGGGTAATGGTACATCCCCTTCCGGCAGACTTAAAAACGTATGGTCCGGTGTACTGTAACGCAAGTCAATAACAACTTTTGGTATTATATCCTTTGGGTTAACAAATTCGTCATCACCCTCTTGAGCAAAAAGGGGAAGTGTAAAACACAGTAAAACAAAAAAATATTTCATCGGCTCACCTTTCATTTCTGATACGGTATTTTAAATAGATTTTATTCATAACGGAGTGGGTAATTCCGTCAAAAAAAATACTTATCTATAATTTTGGTCGGTTTTATCTTGAGCATAAATGTTAAACTCAAAATAATATCATTTTAAAAGTAATGTAAACAGAAATTTTTATTCCTTCAAGAAATAATACCTTAAAGTAGAGAATTAAAATATTTATAGCATTGGTATTATTAAGGATTTGATCTTATCCTTGTTTTTTGTAATCCCTTTTGTAGATAGAGGAAATATTGTATTTTTTATAAGTTATACATTCAAAAAGGGGGCAAAAGCTTTTTATCTCAAGGTTTGTTAGGGATTCCGAATCCCGCGCAGAACACAATGAAGGCATGAAGAGTTTTTCTCCCCTCCATTTACCAAAGGGAGGGGTTGGGGGTGGGTTTCGCAGAAAAGATGAAAAGTGATGTTATACGTCTCCTCGTGTGGCATGTAGATCAAGGCATGGATTTTTTAATAATTCATTCTGGTAATTTCATTCGCTTTGTTTTAATTTCACTAAATGAAAATTACAATTGATAAAAACATAACCTATGGCGAGGAAGCCTTTTCGCAAGTTGGCGACGTGCAAACCGTGGATGGCAGACATCTCACAAACGGAATGTTATTCGGGACGGATGCACTTATAGTCCGCTCCGTTACTGATGTTAATGAAATGCTGCTCAAAAATACACCGGTTAAGTTTGTCGCAACAGCAACAATTGGAACTGATCATCTTGACAAAGAGTTTCTCCAGTCCGCCGGGATAAAATATATTTCATCTCCCGGGTGTAACTCCACGGCAGTTACGGAATATATTTTAGCCTTGTTAAGCAATATTGCCAATAAACATGAGAATACTCTTGTTGGGAAAAAACTTGGAATAATTGGTGTTGGGAATATTGGGCGCAAGGTTGCCGAGTGTGCCCGGATATTAGGTATAGAAACAATTTTAAACGATCCCCCAAGGGAACGGATTGAGAATAATAATATTTTTTCTTCACTTGAGGAGACACTCGAAGCTGATATTCTCACTTTTCACACTCCCATGAATAGAGGGGGCAAAGACAACACTTTTCATCTCCTGGATGAATCAAAAATATTCCGCCTGGCTCCCGGGAAAATAATAATCAATGCATCTAGAGGTGCGGTTATCGATAATCTGGCACTATTGAATGCAAAAAAAGAAGGACAAAATATAGATTTCTTTTTGGATGTATGGGAAAATGAACCCGGGATAAATCAGGAACTATTAAAATATACTCAAATAGGCACCCCGCATATTGCAGGTTATTCACTGGAAGGGAAAATTAACGGTACAAAAATCTGCTACGATGCTTTTTGCGAGTTCACGGGGAAAAGACCTGAATGGAAGCCGGTTCTTCCGCCGGTAGAAAATAATATAATTGATGTTACGGGTTTAACACTTTATCCGGCATTAAAAAAAATATTTGATGTAGTATATAATATCGATGAAGATGACAAAAATTTGAGAGCATATGGTAGTAATATAGCATCACATTTTGACACACTCCGTAAAAATTACAGGGTACGCAGGGAGTTAAAAAATTACGATATATTCTCCAATGATGATAAATTGGTAAATCTGATTAACTATTTAAAGACTATTTAACAATTCATCATTTATTCTTATTTTAGATTAAAATTTCTCAGGTGAAAGATGCTTTGTCTTAAAAACAATACTAATCCTAGTTGGATAGAAGCCGTTAAAAATAATTTATTGGTAACGATTAGTGATCATGCCCATTGCGAAAAAAAAGCAGCAAACACCGGGATGGTATTACTCAACAAGTACCCGGATAAAACCGATCTTGGTTATGCAATGTGTGAATTAATTGAAGAAGAGATAGGGCATTACAGGTCTGTTCTGCAGATTCTTGAACAGATGGGGCATCAGCTCAGTCGTGATACCGGAGACCCTTACGCGAAAGAGCTGTTTACAATTGTTAGAAAAAACGAACCGGAACGCTTTTTAGATCATCTTCTCGTTGCCGGGATTATAGAAGCCCGCTCTTGCGAAAGATTACAAATTCTCGCCGAGAATATTGATGATACAAACCTTCGAAAATTTTACAAGGACCTCGCCGATACAGAAGCCGGGCATTATGTGACATTTACTAATATAGCCCGCAATTATTTTGATAAAGAAACAGTTAAAGCCCGTCTTGACGAGATGACCGATTTTGAAGCAAATATCATTTCAAACCTTACTAACGAGCCCACGATGCACGGCTAATTGTGCTTATATGCAATAAATGCAAGCATTCCCCAGCCTACAAGGAATGACAATCCTCCTATTGGTGTGATCATTGCTAAAAATTTTATACCGGTGATTGAATAAATATAAAGCGAAAATGAAAAAAGCACAATTCCAACGGCGATAAAAACAAATCCGGGGATAAAATTTTTGTTACCGCTTAGCGCGATAGCAAGCAAAGCTACCGAGTGGACAAGGTGGTATAATACTCCGGTTCGAAACGTATCCATTTTATCGGCCGGAATTATATCCTTTAGCGCATGTGCCCCGAAAGCTCCTGTTGCAACGGCAAGAAATCCGAAAACAGCAGCAATGATTAGATAAATTTTACTCATTATTAAATCCAGTTTTTTGGTTGATAATAATTATTCATTAGTGCGTAAGGACTCTCTTCTTTGAATTCCGGAGAGTAATTAAAGTTAACCACCGGGGGAAGTGACATCAATATTGATTCAATTCTCCCCCCTGTTTTCAGACCAAATAGTGTTCCCCTGTCGTAAACAAGATTAAATTCAACGTACCTTCCACGTCTATGCAACTGAAATTTTTTATCCGTGTCTGTAAATGTTTCATCCTTACGCTTCAGCACGATTGGCAAATAAGCTTCAAGAAAAGAGTTCCCCGTGCTTTTCACCAGCTCGAAGTGTTTAATTTCACTACCTTCCAGATAATCGTAAAAAATGCCTCCAATACCGCGCATCTCTTCACGGTGTTTTACCGTGAAATACTCGTCACAATTTTTCTTGTAATCATTATAACTTCCGGGAATTACAGGCTCGCAGGCATTTTTCATCTTAGAATGGAAAAATATAAAATCTTCTTCGATAGGGTAATAAGGTGTGAGGTCAATTCCTCCGCCAAACCAGCTTTTCCCCTCTTCAGTTTCAAAATATCGAACATTCATGTGTATAGTGGGAATTTTTGGTGAAAAAGGGTGAATAACAATTGAAATACCGCATGCTCCGAAAAAACCGGGCTTTACATTGAGTTGTTTCGCAGCCGCATCGGGGAGATCGCCAAAAACGGAAGAAATGTTTACTCCTCCTTTTTCAAAAATATTACCGTTTTCTATCACCCTGGTTCGCCCTCCTCCTCCTCCTGGTCGCTCCCATTTATCTTCATTAAAACGAGTACCGTCAATATCTGCGAGTTCAAGTGTGATTTTATCCTGTAAAGTTGAAATGAAATTATTCATCTCATTATATTGTTCAGAAAGATTGTTGTTCATAAAACGGATAGCCGGTTTTGTTATATTAGTTAACAAAATTTACTTAATTTGTACGATAAAAAATAATGTGTAATTGAAATTAAACAGAATATGAAAAAGTTTGAAATTCCTGTATATTATAAAAGCGACCTGATAAGCAGCATTAAAGATTTAAGGAAAATTCATGATCCCAGAAAACAGGATTATTCACCAACAGAGCTAAACTTTGGCGGGTTACAAGTAGTACTGGCACGCCATTTCGGGTTTTGTTACGGTGTTGAAAATGCCATTGAAATTGCATACAAGGCTGTAGATGAAAACCCCGGCAGACGTGTGTTTTTATTAAGCGAGATGATACACAACCCGGGTGTAAATGACGATTTACGGAGCTATGGTGTCGGTTTTCTCATGGATACTGAAGGTAATCCCTATCCCGGGTGGGATACCCTATCGGGAGATGATGTGGTAATCATACCCGCTTTTGGTACCACCCTTGAAATAGAATTGAAACTTGAAAAAATTGGGGCAACCAAGTATTTATACAATACAACATGTCCTTTTGTTGAAAAGGTATGGAAAAAATCGGCAACCCTTGGTAAAGACAATTTTACTGTTATTATTCACGGAAAATATAATCATGAAGAAACGCGAGCAACCTTTTCACATACTGTAAATGGTGCTCCCGCGGTGATAGTACGCGACCTTGAAGAAACAAAACTACTTGCAGATTTTATCGAGCAGGAACTCCCCAATGAAGAGTTTTACAAATTATTCGAGGGTAAGTACTCAGATAATTTCGACCCGTCTGTTCACCTAAAAAAAGTTGGTGTTGTTAACCAAACCACCATGCTCGCGAGCGAAACGCAGGAAATTTCGGAATATCTGCGTGATGTGATGCTTAAAAAATATGGCAATGAAAATATCGCCCAACATTACGCTGATACCCGTGACACATTATGTTATGCTACTAACGATAATCAAAGGGCTACTTATGCTCTTGCCTCGGAAGATGCAAACTTAGCCATAGTAGTTGGGGGAGCAAACAGCTCAAATACTACGCACATAGTGGAAATACTTGAAGACAGATTTCCAACCTTTTTTATTTCGGATGAAAATAAAATCCACGACAATGGCGATATATTATCTTATAATATTCACAAGAAAACTGAAGAATTAATTCGCAATTTTTTAAATGGTGACGAGAAAATAAAAATTGTTGTTACGAGTGGCGCTTCCTGCCCCGATTCTGTCGTGGAAAGAGTAATAGACAAGCTGCTGAATTTGACAAATACTACTGTTACGAAAGAAGAAGCATATAACAAGCTGTTGGAAAAGTTTAAAAACGGGTGATCTGCGCTAGATTAAAGGGAAACTTATTGTTTCTTGTTCATTTTTATATAAGTATCTTCAACATTTTTATATTAAATTTGTTATTTTGTAAACAGAGAATGGGTCTGAAATTATAAAGTACGGATAAAAATTGCTCCTCCCTGTTGTAATCCTTAGTATTTGCCTTCTGGGCCTTTGGAAAGGCGCTGATATTGTTGTGGTGACCGCATCCAGAATTGCCAAAAAACTTGGCATGTCTGATCTGGTTATCGGACTTACAGTTGTGGCATTTGCAACATCCGCACCCGAGTTTGCAGTCACTGTTTCTGCTGCTATTATTGATAAATCCGATATTTCCGTGGGAAATGTCGTTGGTTCTAATATTTTCAACATGTTTTTTATTCTCGGACTTGTTGCAGTTGTTGGTTCAGTTAAAGCAACTAAAAATATGGTTTACCGTGATGGC
>Ga0070729_10005421_pt1 | contig 13180 bp, 10 predicted proteins | sample tdDd472_FD_66725 | JGI IMG/M metagenome (GOLD analysis project Ga0070729, IMG submission 66725) | Marine sediment microbial communities from the Atlantic coast under amendment with organic carbon and nitrate - tdDd47.2 | ecosystem: Environmental > Aquatic > Marine > Coastal > Sediment | place...
CCCATTTCCAGCCCGGCCAGGAAGTTGGCCGGACCGACGCCGCGGGTGTCGTGCAGATGCAGGCCGACGGCGACCTCGGGCCAGATCTCGCGCACCGCGCCCACCCGGCGGCGGACATCCTCGGGATTGCCGAACCCGACCGTGTCGGCGAGGAACAGGGTTTCGGGCGCGACGCCCCGGCTGTCGCACAGCTCCTTGGCGAAGCGGACAAGGGAGTCGATCCGCGCGATCGGCATGTCGCCTTCCATGTAGCAGCCGAAGGCGGTCGCGATCCCGATATCCTTCAGCGGCACGTCATGCTCGAGATAGAGGTCCAGCATCTCGCGCTGCTGTTCCTGCAAATCGTCGGCGGAGCAGCCGTTGTTCTGGCGGCAAAAGGCGTCGGACGCGGACAGGAACAGGCCGCCCTCGATATCGGCCTCGGGAATGTCGAGGGCGCGCAGGAACCCCTTCTTGTTCAGCCACAGGACGGTATAGGCGACGTCGGGCCGGCGCTTGATGCGCGCGAACAGCTCGGGCGTGTCGGCCATTTGCGGGACCCGCTTCGGGTTCACCAGCGACGCGACCTGGATATGCTTGAGGCCGGTCTCGGCCAGCGCCTCGACCAGCGCCGCGCGTTTCTCGATGGGATAGATCTCGGGCTCGATCTGGAAGCCCTCGCGCAGGCCTTCCTCGCGGATATGGACGAATTTGGGCAAATCGGTCATCGGTCGTTCCTCCGATCGGAGGGGCATTCGAGGCCCGTTCCTTGTTATTCTTGGGTCGTCGACCCGTATTTACCCGCCGAACCCTAGCACGCGACGTCGAAACGGATAAGGCCCGGCGCGATGGCCGGGCCTCGGTCACGATCCGCGTATGGCCGCCGGCCTAGCGCCGCGCGCCCTTGCGGGCCGGCGCCTTCTTGCGGGCCGGCGCCTTCTTGACGGGCGCCTTCTTGACGGGCGCCTTCTTGACGGGCGCCTTCTTGACGGGGGCCTTCTTGGCCGGCGCCTTCTTGGTGGCCTTCTTGGCCGACTTCTTGGCGGCCTTCTTCGCGGCGCCCTTCTTGGGGCGGCACAGCATCATGCCGGTGCGCTTCAGGCGCGCGATCACCTGGCCGTTCTGGTTGTAGCCCTCATGCATGAACTCGACGACGCCCCGGTCGGGCTTCGACTTGCTGAGCCGCTTGCCGAGGATCGTGGTCTTGCCCCAGATCGTGTCGCCGGCGAAGACGGGATTCGGAAACTCGACATCGGTCATCCCCAGATTGCCGAGCGTGGTGCCCAGCGTCAGCTCGGTGACCTGGACGCCCATGACGATCGCCAGCGTCAGCATGGAGTTCATCAGGGGCTTGCCGTAGATCCCCTCTTCCTTCGCCCAGTTCGAATCGATATGCAGCGGTTGGGTGTTCAGCGTCATGCAGCTGAACATGATGTTGTCATACTCGGTGACCGTGCGGCGCACCTCGTGCTCGTAGACCTTGCCGACCTCGAAATCCTCGAAATACAAGCCTGCCATCTGTTTCCTCCTTGTCCGAATTCACGTTGTTGGGTCGAAAATCACTTGCGGGAATCGACACCGTCTGGCGCCGATTCATCGTTCACTTTGCGGCGACCGACCAGCGTTCTAACACGCGGGCGCGGCTTTCCTCCACAAAAGGCGCGCGCGGCGGCGGCGGCGTGCCGTCGACCCAGGCCGGGTAGAGGAATTCGACATAGGGGTTCGCGCCCCCATGGGCGACGACCATGCCGCGCGCGCGGATGTGGGGGTCGTCCAGCAGCTCCTGGCGGGTCAGCACCGGCTGGAAGCAGGTATCGACCTCGGCCAGCAGCGCCTCCCAATGGGCGCGGGGCCTGGATTTGAAGACGGCGGCGACCTCGGCGATCAGGTCGGTCTGCGGCACCGGGTCGTTCTGGCGGTCGGCCCATTCCGGGTGGCCCAGCGCGGCGCCGAGATTGGCCCAGAACTTGGCCTCGGTCGCGGCGACCGTGACGAAGCCGCCATCCTCGGTCTCGTAGATTTGATAATAGGCGGTGCCGCCGTCCAGCATCCCGGCGGCGCGGTCGGGCTCGCGCCCGATGGCCTGGGCCTGGCAGGCGCCCATGATCTGCCAGCCCAGCACCGGCTCGGCCATGCTGACGTCCAGATAGGCGCCCTCGCCGGTCCGCTGCGCCCGATGCAGGGCGGCGGTGATGGTCAGCGCCGCGTTCATCGAGCCCGCATTGTCGGCGACCGGCGGCGAGGTGATCACCGGCCGCTCGGCGACGCCCGAGCCGATCAGCCCGCCGCACATGGCCATATAGTTGAGGTCGTGCCCGGCCTTCAGCCGCGCCGGTCCGGTCTGCCCGTAGCCCGAGAAGGCGCAATGGACGAGGCGCGGATTGATTGCGCGCAGCCGGTCGCGGCCCAGCCCCAGCCGTTCGAACACGCCGGGCCGGAAGGATTCGAGCAGCACGTCGGCGACCGCGACCAGCGCCTCGAACTCGGCCACCTGCGCCTTTTCCTTCAGGTCGAAGATCACCACCGTCTTGTTGCCGTTGGCGGATCTATAGAAGGGGCTGACCCCGTCCGCCGGCTCCGGGGCGCCGAAGGCGCTCATATGGACATGGCGCAGGGGATCGCCGGCCGGGGGCTCGACCTTGATCACCTCGGCGCCGAAGTCGGACAGGATCAGGGTGACATAGGCGCCGGGGATATATTGGCAGAGGTCCAGGACCCGGACGCCGGCGAGGAAGTCCTTCAGCATCGGCGGCTCCTATCTCGGCGCGTCGGGATCGCCGCCGTCGCGCGCCACGCCGTCGGCGACCAGTTTGTCGATCGCGTCGCCGGCCAGCCCCGCCTCGGCCAACACCTCGCGGGTATGTTCGGCGAAGGCCGGCGCGCCGCGTTGCAGGTCGCAGGGCGTGCGGTCGAACTTCAGGGGAAAGCCGAACCCCTTATAGTCGTCGCGGTCGATCACCATCTCGCGCGCCCGGGTCTGGGGATGCTCCAGGATGTCCGGCACCTCCAGCACCGCGCCGGCGGCGACGCCGACGGACAGGAGCTTCTCGGTCAGCGGCTCTGAGTCCTGGGCGCGGGTCAGCGCGGTCAGGGCCTCGGTCAGCGCCTCGACATTGGCCAGCCGGTCGGCGTTGGTGCGAAAGCGCGGATCGTCCGCCAGCTCGGGCCGGCCGAGGGTCTCGCACAGGCGCCGGAACTGGTGCTCCTGAACGACGCAGAAGACGATATGCCCGTCGCGGGTCGGATAGATCTCGTAGGGCGCGGCGCTGGGATGGCGGTTGCCGGTGCGTTTGGGCCGATAGGCCGCGCCGCCGATCATCCAATACAGATGGAAGGGGTGCAGATAGGGCAGGGTCGCGTCCATCAGCCCGATATCGATGGCCTGGCCGCGCCCGGAGCGGTCGCGCTCCCGCAGGGCGGCGAGGATGCCGATGGCGGCGTGCAGGCCGGCGGACATATCGGCCACCGGCGCCGCGCCGCGCACCGGCGGCCCGTCGGGCTCGCCGGTCAGGCCGAACACGCCGCCCATCGCCTGGCCCACCGGATCGTAGCCGGGGAAGGACGAATAGGGACCGGTGGCGCCGAAGCCGCTGATCGCGCAGTAGACGAGCCGCGGGAACCGCGCCTTCAGGCAATCGTCATAGCCGATGCCGAGCTTCTCCAGCGAGCCGGGCTTGAGGGCGGTGAGGAACACGTCGACGCCCTCCAGGACCGCCAGCAGCACCTCGCGCCCGCGCGGGTCCGACAGGTCGATGGCGATCCCCCGCTTGTTGCGGTTGACCCCCATGAAATGGCTGCTGACCGTCGGCTTGAAGGGCGGGCCCATGCGCCGGGTGGGATCGCCGGTCGTCGCTTCCAGCTTGACGATGTCGGCCCCCAGATCGCCCAGGGTCTGGCTGCAATAGGGGCCGGCGAGATTGGTGGACAGGTCCAGCATCCGGACCCCGGCCAGGGGGCCGCCGGCGGTCGTCGCGTCGTTCGTCATGGCGATACGTCCCGGTCGCCGCCTAGCCGGCGGCGTCCTCGTCGTCGCGCACGGCGCCGTCCGCGACCAAGGCGTCGATCTCGGCCTCGGCGAGACCGGCTTCGCGCAACACCTCGCGGCTATGCTGGCCGCGCCGTGGCGCCGGCCCCCGCGCGGTGGACGAGGCGCTCATCTTGAAGGGGGTCGCCACCCCCTTGTAGTCCGGCCCGTCGAGGATCAGCTCGCGCGCCTGGACCTGGCGATGGGCGATCACCGCCGGCACCTCCAGGATCGGGCCCGCCGGAACGTTCGCCTCCAGCAGTTTCTCCGCCAGCGGTTCGGACTCGTAGTCGCGGGTCAGGGCCGCCAACTCCTCGCCCAGCGCGTCGACATTGGCCAGGCGGTCGGCGTTGGTGCGGAAGCGGGGATCGCTGGCGAGGCCGGGCTTGCCCAGCGCCTCGCACAAGCGGCGATACTGATGCTCCTGGGCGACGCAGATGACGACATAGCCGTTGCGGGTCGGGAAGATGTCGAAGGGCGCGCCGGCCGGGTGGCGGTTGCCGTGGCGCTTCGGACGATAAGCCTCGCCGCCGGTCAGCCAATAGGAGAAGAAGGGATGCATCAGCGGCAGGGTCGTGTCGACCAGGCCGATATCGATGTACTGGCCGCGCCCGGAAGCGTCGCGCGCCCGCAGGGCCGCCATGATCGCAAAGCTGGCATGCAGGCCCGTCGACAGGTCCGAGATCAGCGGCGCCGGGCGCATGGGCGGGCCGTCCGGATCGCCGGTCATGGCGTAGACGCCGCCCATCGCCTGGGCCACCGGGTCGTAGCCGGGGAACTTCGCGAACGGGCCGGTGGCGCCGAAGCCGCTGATCGAGCAATGAACCAGGCGCGGGAACCGGTCGCCCAGGAAGTCGGCGTAGCCGATGCCCCACTTTTCCAGCGAGCCGGTCTTCAGCCCCTCGATCAGCACGTCGGCGGTGTCCAGGAGGGCGAGAAACACCTCGCGCCCGCGCGGCTGGGACAGGTCGATGCAAACCGCCCGCTTGGAGCCGTTCACCCCCATGAAATGGGCGCTGACGCCGGGCGCGAAGCGAGGCCCGAAATTGCGGGTCGGATCGCCGGCCGGCGATTCCAGCTTGATCACGTCGGCGCCCAGATCGCCGAAAAGCTGGGCGCAATAGGGACCGGCCAGATTGGTGCTGAGCTCGATCACGCGTAGGCCGGACAGGGCGCCCGGATCGGTTCCGTTCATCGGTGGGTGCTCCTCCCTAAACTCGTCTTCTTGGTCTTGGTTTCTTGTTTGTCTTGATCGCTTGCCGACGCCGGCGGGCCGGCGGGCCTACAGGGTGCGGCCGATGATTTCCTTCATGATTTCGGACGTGCCGCCGGCGATGCGGCTCATCCGCGCGTCCGCGTAGGCGCGGGCGATGGGATATTCCCACATATAGCCGGCGCCGCCATGGAGCTGGAGGCATTCGTCCAGGACCCGGCACAGAAGCTCGCTCGCCCACATCTTGGCCATCGCCGCGTCGACGGCATCCAGCTTGCCCGCCATATGCAGCTCGATGCAGCGGTCGACGAAGACCCGGGTCACGGTCGCCTGGGTCTTGACCTCGGCCAGCTTGAACCGGCTGTTCTGGAACTCGGCGATGGGCTTGCCGAAGGCCTTGCGGTTCTTGGTGAAGTCGACGGTCCAGTCCAGCGCCGCCTCGATGGCGGTGGCGTTGCGGGTGGCGACGACGAGGCGCTCCTGGGCGAGTTGCTGCATCAGATAGACGAAGCCCTTGCCTTCCTCGCCCAGGCGGTTGCCGACCGGCACCCGCAGGTCGGAGAAAAACAACTCGGACGTGTCTTGGGCATGCATGCCGATCTTGTCCAGGTTGCGGCCCTTGACGAAGCCCTCCCGGTCGCCCTCGACCAGGATCATGCTCACCCCCTTGGCGCCCGCCTTGGGGTCGGTCTTGCAGGCGAGGAACAGGAGATCGACGTTCTGGCCGTTGGTGATGTAAAGCTTCTGGCCGTTGATCACATACTCGTCGCCGTCCCGGTCGGCGCGGGTGGTGATGTTCTGAAGATCGCTGCCGGTCGCCGGTTCGGTCATGCCGACGGCGCCGATCACCTCGCCCCGCGCCATGCGCGGCAGCCATTCCTTCTTCTGCGCCTCGGTCCCGTAATGGACCAGGTACGGGGTCACGATATCGGAATGCAGCCCGAAGCCGGGGCCGGTCGCGCCGACGCGGGCGAACTCCTCGGTGACGATGGTCCCATGCAGGAAGTCGCCGCCCATCCCGCCATACTCGGTCGACAGGTTGCAGCAGAGCAGCCCGGCCTCGCCGGCCTTGAGCCAGACCTCGCGCGGGACGATGCCGTCCTTTTCCCATTGGCCGTGATGGGGAACGATCTCGGCCTCGACGAAGCGGCGGACGGATTCGCGGAAGATCTCGTGTTCTTCGGCGAACAGGGTGCGGGGGATCATGGCGTCGGCTCTTCCTCTCTGTCGGTCTTCGGGCCCAGCGCGATCCCGGCGATCCGGCCGAATGTCTGGGCCAGCGCCGGGGCGATATCGTCGCCATAGCCGAGCCCGTCGGCGAGGGCGAAGCATTGATGGATCGTATGGCCGATCAGCGCCGGGGCGCCGACCGCCTCGGCCAGGGCAAGATAGCAGCGCATATCCTTCTGGGCGAGGCGCAGCTTGAAGTTCTGGCCGCTTTCGCCGGTGCCCATGATCCAGGGCATGATCCGGTCGAAGGCGCTGCTCTGGGCGCCGCCGCGGGGCACGATCTCGGCCAGCATGGCGAGATCGATATCGGCCTTGGCCGCGGTGGCGGCGGCCTCGCAGACCAGCGCCCCGATGCCGAGCGCCAGCAGGTTGTTGATCACCTTCAGCCGATGGGCGGTACCGACGGGGCCGATATGGAAGACGGTCTCGGAGAAGGTCTCCAGCACCGGCCGGATCTCGGCCAGGATCGCGGCGTCGGCGCCGACCATCGTATTCAGGGTGCCGGTCTCGGCATGGTCCGGGTTGCGGGCCAGCGGCGCGTCCACGTACCGCACCCCGGCCCGCGCCAGATCGGCGATCAGGGGATCGACGGCGGTGGGATCGACGGTGGTCGAATCGACCAGGATCAGCCCGTCCCGCGCCCCTTCCAGCAACCCGCCCCGACCGTGGACGCCGGCCTCGACCTCCTTCAGGGACGGCACGCAGAAGAAGACGATGTCCGAGGTCCGGGCAAGGTCCGCGATGGAAGCGGCCTCGGTCGCGCCGCGGGCGATCAAATCCTCGATCGGCGCCCGGTTGCGGTGGCCGATCACCGCCAGGGGAAAGCCCTTCTCGACGATGTTCCGGGCCATGCCGTGGCCCATGCGCCCGGCGCCGACGAAGCCGATCCGCTTGGACGCCGTCATCGGCCGTCACTTCGCTTGCCGGGATCGATCACCAGCCGCGCTCAGGCGACGCCCTGCGCCTCGGCGCGAGCGACGATCTTGCGGGCCTGGGTCAGATGCGGCAGGTCGAGCATGATCCCGTCCAGCCCGACCGTACCCTCGGTGGGATTGTCGGCGAAGGCCTGGATCACCCGGCGCGACCAGTCCAGCTCCTTGGCGCCGACCGAAAAGGCCTCGTTGATGATCGCGCACTGGTCGGGATGGATCGCCGGCATGCCGGTGAAGCCGGCCTTGCGGGCCGCCTCGGCCTTGCGGCGCAGGCCGTCCGGGTCCTTGTAGTCGCCATGCATGGTGTTGATGGCGTCGACCCCGGCGGAAACGGCGGCGGCCAGGCACATGGACCGCGCCATCCGGTAGAGATCGTCCCAGGAGCCGTCTTCCAGGAACTGGTCCTGGGCCCCGATATCGGCGCCCAGATCGTATTCGCCCCACATGATATGGCTCAGCCGGTCGCTGATGCCCGTCAGCCCGGCGAGGTTGAGCACGCCCTGGGCCGTCTCGGTGCCGATGACCATGATCTTGACCGTGCCGGGCGCGACCCCGTCGCGCACCTCCAGCGCCGTCAGCCAATTATCCAGCAGGGTGACGTTCTCGGGCAGCCGGTATTTGGGCAGCAGCACCGCGTCGGGCGCGCCGCCGACAATGGCCGCCAGATCGTCCAGCGTCCAGCCGCTGTGCAGCGGGTTGATGCGGGCGAGGATCTTCTTCTCGCGGCCGGCCGGCGGGTTGGCGTCCAGATAGGCCCGCGACAATTCCCGCGCCAGGGGCTTGCGGTCGACGACGACCGAATCCTCCAGATCCAGCACCAGCGCGTCGGCGGCGAAGCCGGCGCCCTTGCCGATCTTCTTCTCGTTGTCGCCGGGCAGAAAGAGCATGGAGCGCATGGTTGGCCTCCCTTTTCGGGCTTCGGCCGAGGCGGCCGGCCAGATAGGACGAAACGGCCCGCCCGCGTTGGCGGACGGGCCGTCGGATCAATAGGATTTGGGCAGGCCCAGCACCTGTTCGGCGAGGTAGGACAGGATCAGCGGCGGCGGGATCGGCCCGATCCGCAGCACCAGGCATTCGCGCATGTAGCGCTCCACATGGAACTCCTTCGCATAGCCCATGCCCCCATGGGTCATCACCGCCCGCGTGCAGGCCTCGAACCCCGCCTCGGCGCCCAGATATTTCGACGCGTTCGCCTCCGCCCCGCAGGGCGCCCCCGCGTCGTACAAGGTCGCCGCCTTGTATGCCATCAGGTTGGCCGCCTCCAGCTTCGCCCAGCTTTCCGCCAGCGGATGCTGGATCGCCTGGTTCTTGCCGATCGGGCGGTCGAACACGATCCGCTCCTTGGCGTAATTGGTCGCCCGGCGCAACGCCGCGCGCCCCATCCCGATCGCCTCCACCGCGACCATGATCCGCTCGGCGTTCAGGCTGTCCAGAAGGTAGTAGAACCCCCGGCCCTCCTCGCCGATCCGGTCTTCCTCGGGCACCGGCATCCCGTCATAGAAGACCTGGTTCGAATCGACCGCGTGGCGGCCCATCTTGGGGATCTCGCGCACCTCGGCGTAATCGCGGTTCAGGTCGGTATAGAACAGGGTCAGCCCGTCGATGGGGCGCTTGGTCTTCTCGACCGGCGTCGTGCGGGTGATCAGCATCACCTTGTTCGCTTCCTGGGCGGTCGAGGTCCAGATCTTCTGGCCGCTGATCACATACTTCTTGCCGTCCCATTCGGCCTTGGTGGTCAGATGGGTGGTGTCGATCCCGGCGCCCGGCTCGGTGACGCCGAAGCAGGCCCGGTCCTTCAGGGTCAGGAGCCGATCCACCCAGCGGGCGCGCTGTTCGTCGGTGCCATGCTTGACCATCGCCATCGGCCCGAACATGTTCATATGGATCGACGAGCAGGCGGCGAGGCAGCCGCCGGATTCGGCGATCGCCTGCATGACCAGCGCGCCCTCGACCCAGCCGAGACCCGAGCCGCCGAATTCCTCGGGCATGACCACGCCCAGATAGCCCGCGTCGCGGACCGCCTCGGCGAAGTCGAAGGGGAACTCGTGCTTTTCGTCCCGCGCCAGCCAGTAATCGTCGTCGAAATTCTCGCAGACCTTGGCGATCCCGTCGCGGACGGCAAGCTGCTCTTCGGTGAATTCGAAGTCCAAGGCGTCCCTCCCGACCGCGTTCTTTCGGCGGTCCTTTTTTTTCGGCGCCCGTTATCGGCGCCCTTTCCATCCAACAGGATAGGCACGGTCCGCGCGGTCAAGCAAGCCCGCGCCCGCGCCGAATCCCCGCGGTCGGAAGAATCGTCTATGCTGTGCCCCAACCGGCGTCCGGTATCGCCGGATCGAACCAACAAGAAGCGAGGAGACCCCCATGCGAGGCGGCAGCGATTTCGGCTTCACCGACGACCAACTTCTGCTGCGCGATTCCGTACGGAACTTCGTGCGCAAGGAGATCTCGGAAGACTATGTGCGCAAATGCGACCAGGAGAAGATCCCGCCCCTCGACCTGTTCGACAAGGTCGCCGCGATGGGCTGGCTGGGCGCCGCGATCCCCGAGGAATATGGCGGGTCGGGCCTCGGCTTCGTCGAGCTCGGCATCATCATGGAAGAGCTCGCCTACGGGCATCTGGAGCTCGCCATCCTGGTCTATCGGGCGGCGGTCCATGGCGCGGCGTCGCTGCTGACCTACGGCTCCCAGGAACAGCGGGACAAGTATCTGCCCCTGTTCGCGGCCGGGAAGTTCAAATCCTCGATGAGCCTGACCGAGCCCAACGCCGGCACCGACGCGGGCGCGATCCAGACCCGCGCCGTCGCCGACGGCGACCATTTCATTATCAACGGCCAGAAGATCTTCAACTCCCAGGTCGATCTGGCCGACCGCACGGTGCTGGTCACCCGCACCGATCCGGACGCGGACAAGCACAAGGGCATGAGCCTGTTCTTCGTCGACCCCAAATCGCCCGGTGTCACCATCGAGCGGCTGGACACGCTGGCCTTCCGCTCGGTCGGTACCAACCGGGTGACCTACGAGGATGTGCGCGTGCCCAAGGAGGACCTTCTGGGCGAGCTGAACCAGGGTTGGAAGCATTTGATGACCAACCTGACCAAGGAGCGCTTCTCGGTCGCGGTCCATGTGACCGGCGCGGCCCAGGCGGCGCTCGACTGCGCGGTCCAGTACGCCAAGGACCGCATCCAGTTCGGCAAGCCCATCGGCTCCTTCCAGGTCATCCAGCACAAGCTCGCCGACATGCAGATCAAGGTCCATCTGTCGCGGGTCATGACCTACGATCTGGCCCGCCGCCTGGACGCCGGCGTCGACTGCCGGACCGAGGCCTCGGCCGCCAAGGTCTATTGCTGCGAGGCCTACCACCAGGTCGCCGACGAGGGCATGCAGGTCCTGGGCGGCTATTCGATGATGCCCGACTTCCCCATGGAGCGGCATTACCGCGATTCGCGGATCATGCGCATCGGCGGCGGCTCCAGCGAGGTGATGCGCACCTCCATCGCCAAGGACTTAGGGCTGTAGGGCCGGGCGGCGCCCGGCGCGGCGCGCGCCGTCAGGCGGCGGCGCGGCCGTGGCGCAGGACGCGGCCGGGCAGCGCGCCCGTCGGGTCCACCGCGTCGGCGCCGTCGCGCCGGATCACGGTGCCGTTGACCATCACCAGGTCGATCCCGAAGGCGTCGGACACCAGCCGCTCGGCGCCCGCCGGCATGTCGCGGACCCGGCGCAGGCCGCCGGCGCCGACGGTGGCCGGATCGAGCATCACCAGGTCGGCCGGCCGGCCGGTGGCCAGAAGCCCCCGGTCGGCGACGCCGAACAGCGCCGCCGGCCGACCGGTCAGCATATGGATGGCGCGCTCCAGTTCCAGCGTGCCCTTTTCGCGCACCCAATGGCCCAGCAGGTGGGTCGAATAGCAGGCGTCGCACAGCTGCCCGGTATGGGCGCCGGCGTCGGACAGGGCGAGCACGGTTTCGTCGGCGCGCAGCAGCTCGGCCACCTCGTCCTCGTCGGCGTTCATGACGCCGACGCGGAAGCGGGTCTTCAGATCGTCGGCAAGCGCCAGGTCGAGGGCCAGGTCTGTGGGATCGACCCCGCGCGCGGCGGCGGCCTCGTCCAAGCGAGTCTCGTTCAGCGACGGGTCCGACGGGCTGTCGGCGATCCAGGCGCGGTTCCACCATTCGCGCAGCACCTTCTTCGAGGTCGGCGCGTAGGATTCCTTGAAATGGCGGCGGAATTCGGGATCGCGATAGGCGGCGATCCGGCCCGCCTTGTCGGTCTCGAACAGCGGCTTGAACAGCGACAGGCCGATGAAGGGCGCCGGGCTGTCGAAATGGAATTCGACCATGATCGGCCGGCAGGCGACCTGCGGCACGACCTGCAGCCCCTGGGCGCGCATCTCCCGCGTCCGATCCAGATGGGCCTGGTGCGAGCCCGGCCCGCTCATCCCCGACAGGAGCGCGGTCCAGGTCACCGGGCGGCCGGTCTCGGCGGCGATCTCGGCGAACTCGTCATGGAACAGGCTCGGCCCCATGGTCGCCTGGAACAGGCCGGTGCCTTCCTCGCCCAGGACGCGGGCGAGGGCCTTGGTCTCCTCGAATTCGGCGAAACGGCTGGGGACCGGCTTGCCGTCGCCGTCGATATGGTTGCGCGAGCCCGACGTCGCGAAGCCGAGCGCCCCGGCCTTCAGACCCGCACGCACGATCTCGCGCATCTGGACGATTTCCTCCGGCCGCGCGGCGCGGTCGTTGGCGCCCTCGCCCATCACGAAGAGCCGGACCGGCGTATGGCCGATCAGCGACGCCACGTTGATCGCCGTCCCGGCGCCCTCGACCGCGTCCAGATACTCGCCGAAGCTCTCGAACGGCCAGTCGCGCCCGAGGCCCTCCTGCATGGCGTCGAAGCTCATATCCTCGACGGTCTGCAAGGTGCGCATCATATAGTCGCGGTCGCCCGGCCGGGTCGGCGCGACCCCGAAGCCGCAATTGCCCATGACGACCGTCGTCACCCCGTGCCAAGGCGAAATCGACAGCATCCGGTCCCAGACGACCTGGGCGTCGTAATGGGTATGGGGATCGACGAAGCCCGGCGCCACGACCCGGCCATCCGCATCGACGGTCTCGGCGGCGGCGCCCGGCGCGTCGCCCAAGGCGACGATCCGGCCGTCCTTCACGCCCAGATCGCCCCGATAGCGCTCGGCGCCGGTCCCGTCGACGATGGTGCCGCCGACGATCTTGATGTCGTAATCCATGGGTCGCGTCCTCCGGTTCTTGTTCTTGCCGCCTAATCTAGGGCGCTTGGGCCGGCGAAGCAATTTGCGCGGCGCCGGCAGATGACTATGATGCCGGCCCGAAAACAATCAAAAAGACAAACACATGGAGACGGGCATGGAGGAAGCCAAGGGACCGGCGGCGCAATTGCCGCTGGACGGGATCCGGGTCATCGAGTTCAGCAACCTGCTGCCGGGGGCTTGGTGTACCCAGATGCTGGGTGATCTGGGCGCCGACGTGATCAAGGTCGAACGTCCCGAGATCGGCGATCCCAGCCGCCACAACCCGCCGCTCTATAAGAAGGACAGCATCTATTTCAACAGCGTCAACCGCAATAAGCGAAGCGTCAGCCTGGATATGGCGCGGACCGAGGGGCGCGAGGTCGCCAAGCGGCTGATCGGCGGCGCCGACGCGATGATCGAGAATTTCCGCGCCGGCGGCGCGGCGAAGCTGGAGATCGATTACGCCGCCGTCAGCGCCCTCAATCCGAGCATCGTCTATTGCTCGTTGTCGGGCTACGGGCGCACCGGGCCGATGGCCGAGG
>Ga0070729_10005422_pt1 | contig 13180 bp, 8 predicted proteins | sample tdDd472_FD_66725 | JGI IMG/M metagenome (GOLD analysis project Ga0070729, IMG submission 66725) | Marine sediment microbial communities from the Atlantic coast under amendment with organic carbon and nitrate - tdDd47.2 | ecosystem: Environmental > Aquatic > Marine > Coastal > Sediment | place...
CTGATGGTGCTGATCTCGGCGATGAACGGCCTGTCGGTGGCCGGCATGGCGATCGGCGCCACCATCGCCCTGCCGGAGCTGCTGCGCCGCGGCTACGACAAGATCATGGTCACCGGCGTGATCCAGGCCGGATCCAGCCTGGGGATCCTGGTGCCGCCGTCGGTGGTGCTGGTGCTGTACGCCATGATCGCCCGCCAGCCGGTCGGCCAGCTGTGGTTGGCCGGCGTGGTGCCGGGACTGATGATGGCCGGCCTGTTCATCGTGTACATCGGGATCCGCTGCTGGTTCCAGCCGCGGCTCGGGCCGGCGCTGCCGATGGAGGAGCGGAACATCCCGCTGTCCGAGAAGCTGGCCCTGCTGCGCGCCGGCATCCTGCCGCTCGGCATCTTCGCGGCCATGATGGTGCCGTTCGTGAACGGCTGGACCTCGCTGGTCGAAAGCTCGGCGATCGGCGCCATGACCGCGTTCGTCGCCGCCGTGCTGAAGCGCCGGATGACCCGCGAGGTGTTCGAGACCTCGGTGCGCCAGACCCTGGCGGTCTCCTGCATGTTCATGTGGATCATCCTGGCCGCGCTCGGCTTCGGCGCGGTGTTCGACGGGCTCGGCGCGGTGCGCGCGATCGAGAACCTGTTCACCGAGCAGCTCGGCCTGTCGCCCTGGACGATCCTGATCCTGATGCAGCTCAGCTTCATCGTGATGGGGACGTTCCTGGACGACACCGCGATGCTGGTGATCGTGGCCCCGCTGTACGTGCCGCTGGTGCAGGCGCTCGGCTTCGACCTGATCTGGTACGGCGTGCTGTACACGATCACCACCCAGATCGCCTACATGACGCCGCCGTTCGGCTACAACCTGTTCCTGATGCGGGCGATGGCGCCGCCGAACATCAGCATCCACGACATCTACCGGTCGATCGTCCCGTTCACCTTCGTGATGGTGCTGGCGCTGGCGCTGGTCATGGCGTTCCCGCAGATCGCCCTGTGGCTGCCCCACGCCGTCTACGCGAAATAACCACGGAGAGCCCCGACCAAGGGGCCGGAAACCCACAAGAACAGGGGACTTCAGCATGACGACACGACGCAAGATCCTGACCACCGGCCTGGTCGGCGGCGCCGCCGCCCTGGCCGCCCCGGCAGTGCACGCCCAGAAGACCATCAAGTGGCGCCTGCAGACCTATGCCGGCCCGGCGCTGGCCGAGCACGTGATCAAGCCGGCCATCGACAGCTTCAACAAGATCGCCGGCGATCGCATGCAGATCGAGCTGTACTTCGCCGACCAGCTGGTGCCGACCGCCGAGCTGTTCCGCGCCATGCAGCGCGGCACCATCGACGCGGTGCAGTCGGACGACGACTCGATGGCGTCGCCGACCGAGGTCACGGTGTTCGGCGGCTACTTCCCGTTCGCCTGCCGCTACAGCCTGGACGTGCCGGTGCTGTTCAACCAGTACGGCCTCGGCAAGATCTGGGAGGAGGAGTACGCCAAGGTCGGCGTCCAGCACATTTCGGCCGGCTCCTGGGATCCCTGCCACTTCAACACCAAGCAGCCGATCAACAGCCTGGCCGACCTGAAGGGCAAGCGGGTGTTCACCTTCCCGACCGCCGGCCGGTTCATGGCGCAGTTCGGCGTGGTGCCGGTCACCCTGCCGTGGGAGGACGTCGAGGTCGCGGTGCAGACCGGCGAGCTCGACGGCATCGCCTGGTCGGGCATCACCGAGGACTACACGGTCGGCTGGGCCGACGTGACCGACTATTTCCTGACCAACAACATCTCCGGCGCCTGGGTCGGCTCGTTCTACGCCAACCAGGACCGCTGGAACGAGCTGCCGGACGACCTGAAGGAGCTGTTCCGGATGGCCGCCGACAGCAGCCACTATTATCGCCAGTGGTGGTACTGGGGCGGCGAGGCGTCGCTGCGCGTCAACGGCACCAAGATGAAGCTGACCACCATCCCCGACGCCGAGTGGGCGACGGTGGAGGCCGCGGCGGTGAAGTTCTGGGACGAGATCGCCGCCGAGTCCCCGACCAAGAAGAAGGTCGTGGACATCATCAAGAAATACAACGCCGACATGCAGAAGGCCGGTCGCCCGTACCGGTACAGCTGACGGCAGGGAATGGGTCCCGGATGCGTCCCGCCGTTGGCGGGCCGCTCCGGGATGAGGGGCGAGGGAGGAGCTTCTTGACCCCCTCATCCCGGCCGTAGCGGCAGCGCCGCGGAGAGCCGGGACCCATCCGCCGCGCCATCGCATACGCCTTCCACACGCCGGGACTGGCGCTTCCCGGCGGACGTGATACAGCAGCGCCCGATCAACCCTCATCGCGACGGATCCCATGGCTGGCAGATTGACTCTCGAGGAACTCAAGCAGGCCGTGGCGGACGGCACGATCGACACGGTGATCGTCGCCCAGGTCGACATGCAGGGCCGGCTGATGGGCAAGCGCATGCAGGGCGAGTACTTCGTCGACAGCGCCTGGAAGGAAGTGCACTCCTGCAACTACCTGCTGGCGACCGACCTGGAGATGACCACGGTCGAGGGCTACAAGTCGACCAGCTGGGAGTCCGGTTACGGCGACTACACCATGCGCCCCGACCTCTCGACCCTGCGCCGGGTGCCTTGGCTCGAGGGCACCGCCCTGGTGCTGTGCGACGTGCTCGACCATCACGGCCATGCCGAGGTGCCGCACGGCCCGCGCGCCATCCTCAAGAAGCAGATCGCCCGGCTCGAGGCCATGGGCATGAAGGCGATGATGGCGACGGAGCTGGAGTTCTTCCTGTTCCGCGACAGCTACGACGCCGTGCACGCCGCCGGCTATCGCGACCTGGCGACCCTCAGCAACTACAACGCCGACTATCACATCTTCCAGACCACCAAGGAGGAGGATGTGATCCGGGCGATCCGCAACGGGCTGCAGGGCGCCGACGTCCCGGTCGAGAACTCCAAGGGCGAGGCCGATGCCGGCCAGTGCGAGATCAACGTGCGCTATGCCGACGCCCTGACCATGGCCGACCGGCACGCCATCACCAAGAACGCCTGCAAGGAGATCGCCTGGGCCAGGGGCCGGTCGATCAGCTTCATGGCGAAGTGGAACACCGACGCCGCCGGCAACTCCTCGCACATCCACCAGTCGCTGTGGAGCCTGGACGGCAAGCCGCTGTTCCACGACCCCGATGCCGAGAACGGCATGTCCGACACCATGAAGCACTACATGGCCGGCCTGCTGCACAACGCCCGCGACGTCACCCTGTTCCTGGCGCCCTACATCAACTCCTACAAGCGCTTCGTGAAGGGCACCTTCGCGCCGACCAAGGCGGTGTGGTCGCTGGACAACCGGACCGCCGGCTTCCGGGTCTGCGGCGCCGGCACCAAGGCGGTCCGCGTCGAGTGCCGGGTCGGCGGCGCCGACCTGAACCCGTACCTGGCGATGGCCGCCCTGCTGGCCGCCGGCATCGACGGCATCGAGAACAAGCGTGCGCTCGAGCCGGCCTTCGTCGGCGACGCCTACGGCGGCACCGGCGTGCCCGAGGTGCCGACCACCCTGCGCGAGGCGATCGCCACGCTGGACGGCTCGGAGATGATGCGCCGGGCGTTCGGCGACGACGTCGTCGACCACTACCTGCACGCCGCCGCCTGGGAGCAGTCGGAGTACGACCGCAAGGTCACCGACTGGGAAGTGGCGCGCGGTTTCGAACGGGCCTGACCCGGAAGGAGACGATGGCCATGACCAACATGATCCGCTGCGTGTCGCCGATCGACGGCCTGGTGTTCGCCGAGCGGCCGGCAATGACCCTGGAGGCCGCCCGCGAGGCGGTCGGCGAAGCCCGCCTGATGCAGGAGGAATGGGCGGCCCGGCCGCTGGCCGAGCGCATCGACCTGGTCCGCGCCGGCGTCGCCCGGCTCGGCGAGATGAACGACGAGGTGGTGCCGGAGCTGGCCCGCATGATGGGCCGGCCGGTGCGCTACGGCGGCGAGTTCCGCGGCGTGAACGAGCGCGCCTCGTACATGGCCGACATCGCGGAGACGGCGCTGGCACCGATCGTGGTCGAGGACTCCGATCGCTTCGAGCGTCGCATCCTGCGCGAGCCGCACGGCGTGGTGTTCGTGGTGGCGCCCTGGAACTATCCGTACATGACCGCGATCAATACCGTGGCGCCGGCGCTGATCGCCGGCAACGCGGTGGCGCTCAAGCACGCCTCGCAGACCCTGCTGGTCGGCGAGCGCATGGTCCGCGCGTTCCACGAGGCCGGGCTGCCCGGCGGGCTGTTCGTCAACCTGTTCCTCGACCACGGCACCACCGAGGCGCTGATCGCCGAGCGGGCCTTCGACTTCGTCAACTTCACCGGCTCGGTCGGCGGCGGCCGGGCCATCGAGAAGGCGGCGGCCGGCACCTTCACCGGGCTCGGGCTGGAGCTCGGCGGCAAGGACCCCGGCTACGTGATGGACGACGCCGACCTGGACGCCGCCGTCGACACCCTGATCGACGGCGCCATGTTCAACTCCGGCCAGTGCTGCTGCGGCATCGAGCGGATCTACGTGATCGACAGCCTGTACGACGCGTTCGTCGAGAAGGCGGTGGCGATCGTCAGCGGCTACAAGCTCGGCAACCCGCTCGACCCCGAGACCACGCTCGGCCCGATGGCCAACCGCCGGTTCGCCGACGAGGCCCGCGCCCAGGTCGCCGAGGCGGTCGCCGCCGGCGCCAAGGCGCTGATCGACCCCAAGCTGTTCCCGCAGGACGACGGCGGCACCTACCTGATGCCGCAGATCCTGGTCGACGTGACCCACCACATGCGGGTCATGCGCGACGAGACGTTCGCCCCGGTCGTCGGCATCATGAAGGTGTACGGCGACGAGGAGGCGATCCGGCTGATGAACGACAGCGAGTTCGGCCTGACCGCCTCGCTGTGGACCCGCGACGCCGGGCGGGCCGCGACCATCGGCGCCCGCCTGCAGACCGGCACCGTGTTCATGAACCGCGCCGACTACCTGGATCCCGGTCTGTGCTGGACCGGCTGCAAGGACACCGGCCGCGGCGGCGCGCTGTCGATCATCGGTTTCCAGAATCTCACCCGTCCCAAGTCCTACCATCTGAAGAAGGCGTGACCGGCATGTCGTCCCCGACCGCGAACTGGAGCTACCCGACCGCGATCCGCTTCGGCGCCGGCCGGATCAAGGAACTGCCGGCGGCCTGCGCCGCCGCCGGCATCGAGCGGCCGCTGCTGGTGACCGACCGCGGCCTCGCCGCCCTGCCGATCACGGCGGCGACCCTCGACATCCTGGAGCAGGCGGGCCTCGGCCGGGCGATCTTCGCCGAGGTCGACCCGAACCCGACCGACATCAACCTCGCGGCCGGCGTCGACGCCTTCAGGGCCGGCGGCCATGACGGGGTGATCGCGTTCGGCGGCGGGTCCGGCCTCGACCTCGGCAAGCTGGTGGCGTTCCAGGCCGGCCAGACCCGGCCGGTGTGGGACTTCGAGGACATCGGCGACTGGTGGACCCGGGCCGACGCCGCGAAGATCGCCCCGAACATCGCGGTGCCGACCACGGCAGGCACCGGCTCCGAGGTCGGCCGCGCCGGCGTGGTGACCAACTCGCAGAGCCACGTGAAGAAGGTGATCTTCCACCCGAAGATCCTGCCCTCGGTGGTGATCTGCGATCCCGAGCTGACGGTCGGCATGCCGAAGCCGATCACCGCCGGCACCGGGCTCGACGCCTTCGCGCACTGCCTGGAGGCCTACTGCAGCCCGTTCTACCACCCGATGAGCCAGGGCATCGCGCTCGAGGGCATGCGGCTGGTGAAGGAGTACCTGCCGCGCGCCTATGCCGACGGCGCCGACATCGAGGCCCGCGCCCACATGATGAGTGCCGCCGCCATGGGCGCGGTCGCCTTCCAGAAGGGCCTGGGCGGCATCCACGCGCTCTCGCACCCGGTCGGCGCGGTCTACAACACCCATCACGGCACCACCAACGCGGTGGTCATGCCGGCGGTGCTGCGCTTCAACCAGACCGCGGTCGAGGACCGGCTGACGGCGGCGGCGGCCTATCTCGGGGGCGGCGACAGCTTCGACGCGTTCTACGACCTGGCGCTGAAGCTGCGCGCCGACATGGGCATCCCCGAGAAGCTGCGCGACCTCGGCGTCGGCACCGACCGGATCGACGAGCTGGCCGCCATGGCGATCGTCGACCCGACCGCCGGCGGCAACCCGGTCGAGCTCACCCTGGACGCCGCCAAGGCGCTGTTCCACGAGGTGATCTGACGGGCTGCGCGACGCGTGTCGCAGCGTCGGTCCCGGATCGCCGCTAGTGCGTCGTCCGGGATGAGGGCGGGGAGGAATCGCAGGTCACTCTCCCTCATCCCGGCCGCAGGGGCGTAGCCCCGGAGAGCCGGGACCCACGTGCCAGCACGCCGTCTCTTGCCCGGCGCCTCGCGCCGGATATCTTCTGATAGCGAAGCGCCCCCGGCACGGCGGAGGGCCATGACGGGCGGGATGCGTCCATGAAGGCTCTCGGGCTGAACTGGCAGATCGGCAGCAACTACGGCTGGGGAACCTACGGGATGGAGCTGGCGCTCCACCTGTTCCGGCGCGGCGGACCGAGGGCGCTGCTGTTGCAGGGGGCGGCGGATTTCCGCACCGACGAGCTGCAGTTTGCGCGGCTCGACTACCTGGTCCGGACCTCGGCCAAGACGGTTGCCGGCGACCGGCAATGGTTCGACCTCTACCGGCCGGGCAACGGCCTGGTGGTGGCGCACGCGCTCGGCAACAACGCCGAGCCGGCGTTCGCGCCGAACCCGGTCAGGGTCGCCGCCGACCGGGAAGTCGCGCTCACCTTCATCGAGAACACCGCCTGCAGCATTTCCGCCCGCCGGCGCTTCGCCTCCTACCCGATGGTGGTCGCCGGCTCGGACTGGTGCCGCGACATGCTGGCCGGGCTCGGCGCCGCCAATCCGGTCTCCTGCATCCAGGGCATCGACCGGTCGGTCTTCCACCCGGCCCCCCGGCGCGGCGACTTCCGCGGCCGCTTCGTGATCTTCAGCGGCGGCAAGCTGGAGTTCCGCAAGGGCCAGGACATCGTCCTGGCGGCGTTCCGCGCGTTCCGCTCGCGGCATCCCGAGGCCCTGCTGGTCACGGTCTGGGGCAATGTGTGGAAGCAGTCGCGCGGCATCGCGCAGTTCCGGCACTCGCGGCACGTCTCCGGCCCGCCGCCGATCTCGCCGGAGAAGGGCATCGACTGGCTGTCCTGGATGCGCGAGCTCGGCTTCGCCCTCAACGACATCACGATGTTCGGGTTCTTCACCCACGACCGGCTGCCGCTGCTGATGCGCGAGGCCGACGTGGCGCTGTTCCCGAACCGGGCCGAGGGCGGCACCAACCTGGTGGCGATGGAGGCGATGGCCTGCGGCATCCCCACCATCCTGTCGGCCAACACCGGGCACCTCGACATCGTCGCCGACGGGGCCTGCATCCCGCTGCGCAGCCAGCGCCCGGTGGTCGCCGACGAGGTCGGCCTCGGCACCGAGGGCTGGGGCGAATCCGACGTCGACGAGATCGTCGAGGCGCTGGAGCGGGTGTGGCAGGACCGCGAGGCGGCGCGGGCGATGGGGGCGGCCGGTGCCGCGCACATGGCGCAGTTCACCTGGTCGGCGCAGCTCGACAAGCTGATGGCGCTGATGGAAGGGGTGGGCTGACCGAAAAGGTTGGGCCGGGCGGTCGCGTCCGCCCTATCATGCCGCCTCCCGCCCTCACGCCTCCTGTCGGACTCCCCGGATGCTCGAGAACACCATCGCCCTGCTGACGGTGGCGCTGCCGCTGATGGGCAGCCCCGGCCCGGCGATCGTCAGCCTGGCCGCCACCGGCTCGACCTTCGGCTTCCGGTCCGGCCGGCACTATCTGGCCGGCATCCTGCTCGGCAACTCGACCGTGTTGCTGATGGTCGCGACCGGCATCACCGGCATGGTGCTGGCGCTGCCGGCCGCCGTGCCCGTCCTGACCGGCATCGGCCTCGCCTACCTGCTGTACCTGGCCTGGAAGATCGCCACCGCCCCGGTGGTCCGCACGGTGGCCGAGCCGGGCAGAGAGCCGACCACGGCCGGCGGCTACCTGCTGTCGCTGGTCAACCCCAAGGCCTACGCCGCCATCGGCGCGGTGTACGCCAGCGGCAGCATCGTGCCCGACGACCCGGCGCTGGATACCGCCCTGAAGATCGCCGTGCTGATCGGCGTGAACGTCACCGTGAACACCACCTGGCTCGGCATCGGCTCGGCGTTCTCGTCGGCGCTGCGCAATCCGCGCACCGGCCGCGCCATGAACTGGAGCTTCGCCGGCCTGCTGCTGGCCTCGGTCGCGTACACGGTGCTGCGCTGAGATTGGTGCAGGGGGCCGCCTGATCGATTGCCGGTTGCGGCCCCTGCCGCCCGGTGCTTCGCTGCCCCGGCGGAGAATGCCAGGGGAGCGGGGTGCATGACGCCGGCCGAGTTCATCGCGAAATGGAAGGCGGTCGACCTGACCGAGCGGTCGGCGGCGCAGCAGCACTTCCTGGACCTGTGCGAGTTGCTGGGCGAGCCGAAGCCGGCCGAGGCCGACCCGAAGGGCGAGTGGTACGCCTTCGAGAAGGGCGCCACGAAGACCGGCGGAGGTGGCGGCTGGTCCGATGTCTGGAAGCGCGGTCATTTCGGCTGGGAGTACAAGCGCAAGGGCAGCGACCTCGGCAAGGCGCTCCGGCAGCTTCAGCAGTATGCGCTGGCGCTGGAGAACCCGCCGCTGCTCGTGGTCTGCGACACCGATCAGATCCGCGTCCACACCAACTGGACCAACACGGTCAGCCGGGTCCACCGGATCGCGCTCGACGACCTGCACGACGCCGCCGTCCGCCAGACCCTCAAGCAGGTGTTCTCCGACCCGGAGCGCCTGAAGCCCGGCATCACCCGGCAGACAATGACCGAGGCGGCGGCCCGCAAGTTCGCCGAGTTGGCCAAGGATTTGCGTGCCCAGGGCCACGATCCGGAGACGGTCGCGCACTTCGTGAACCGGCTGGTCTTCGCGATGTTCGCCGAGGACGTCGACCTGCTGCCGAACAAGCTGTTCACCCGGTTGCTGGAAGCGTCGCGCGCCGATCCGGACTCGTTCGTCGATCTGGCCCACGAGGTGTTCGACAGGATGCGCACCGGCGGCCGGATCGGGTTGGAGCTGGTCGAGTGGTTCAACGGCGGGCTGTTCGACAGCGACGACGCCCTGCCGCTGGGCCGCACCCAGATCGAGTTGGTGCTGGAAGCGGCCAACATGGACTGGTCGGACATCGACCCGTCGATCTTCGGCACCCTGTTCGAGCGCGGCCTGGACCCCGACAAGCGCTCGCAGCTCGGCGCGCACTACACCGACCCCGACAAGATCATGCTGATCCTCGGTCCGGTCGTTGTGCGCCCGCTGACGGCGGAGTGGGCCGAGACGCGGGCGAAGATCGAGGCGGAGATCGCCAAAGCGGACAAGGCGAAGGGTGGCGCCCGCACAGCTGCGCGCAATCGGGCGGCGGCGTTGTATCGAGGCTTCATCGATCGATTGCGGGCGTTCCGGGTGCTCGACCCGGCCTGCGGGTCGGGGAACTTCCTCTACCTGGCGCTGCTGGCGCTGAAGGACCTGGAGCATCGCGCCGGCATCGAGGTCGAGGCGCTGGGCCTGCAGCGTGAGCTGCCGGCGGTCGGCCCGGAATCGGTGAAGGGCATCGAGATCAATCCCTATGCCGCCGAGCTGGCGCGCGTCAGCATCTGGATCGGCGAGATCCAGTGGATGCGCCGCAACGGCTTCGGCGTGTCGCGCAACCCGATCCTGAAGCCGCTCGACACCATCGAGTGCCGCGACGCCATCCTGAACCCCGACGGCAGCGAGCCGGAGTGGCCGGCGGCCGACGTGATCGTCGGGAATCCGCCGTTCCTGGGTGGTAAGCGGATGCGTGACGGCCTCGGGGATGAGTATGTCGACCAGCTGTTTGGGCTCTATCGAGGTCGGGTGCCGGCCGAGGCGGATCTGGTTTGCTATTGGTTTGCGAAGGGTGCCGCGCTGGTGAAGCGAGGCTCGGCGTGCCGAGTCGGACTGGTCGCGACGAACTCCATCCGGGGTGGTGCCAACCGCGAATTACTGGAGCAGGCCATTGCCGTAGGCGGTGTCTTTGATGCGCATGCCGATGAACCCTGGATACTCGATGGCGCGGCAGTGCGTGTCTCATTGGTATGCTTCGGCAAGTCAGATCCGAGTTTACCCATCAACCTAGACGGTCGTCCGGTCGCCGTGGTGAATGCCGATCTGACGGCCACTGCCTTCGACCTTACGACTGCGGCTCGTCTCACCGACAACGCCGATGTCGCATTCATGGGCGATACTAAGGGTGGTGCGTTTGATGTTCCTGGCGACTTGGCTCGCGAATGGCTGCGCCTTCCAAATCCGAATGGTCGTAGTAATGCTGAGGTCTTGCGGCCATGGATGAATGGTATGGACGTAATGAGACGGTCTTCCGATAAGTGGATTATTGATTTCGGTTGGACAATGTCGGAAGTTGAAGCTTCATTTTACGAAGCGCCGTTTCAGTATGCCGAAATTCATATTAAACCAGCTCGTGTCGCGATCCAGTCTCGGGGGTATGCCAAGAATTGGTGGCAGCATGAGAGACCTCGGCCAGACATGTGGAGGGTTTTGAAAAATCTTGATCGGTATATCGTGACGCCTGAGGTTTCTAAGCATCGCGTCTTTTCATGGTTAGTTCCGTCAATCGTGCCGGACCACAAACTGCAAGTCATAGCAAGACAAGATGATACTGTATTTGGTATGCTTTCATCTCGTCTTCATATGATTTGGTCTACAGCAGTCGGTTCCTGGCACGGCGTCGGAAATGACCCCAGATACACAATCTCTACAACTTTCTTGACCTTTCCCTTCCCCGAGGGCCTGACGCCGAACATCCCCGCCGCCGACTATTCCGACGACCCGCGCGCGGTCGCCATCGCCGAGGCGGCGCGCAGGCTGAACGAGTACCGTGAGAACTGGCTGAACCCGCCGGACTGGGTGGTGCGGGTGCCGGAGGTGGTCGAGGGCTACCCGGACCGGCTGCTGCCGAAGGACCCGGAGTGCGCCAAGGCGCTGAAGAAGCGCACGCTGACCAACCTCTACAACGAGCGGCCGGCCTGGCTCGCCAACGCCCATGCCGAGCTGGATGCGGCGGTCGCCGCCGCCTATGGCTGGCCGGCCGACATCTCCGAGGACGAGGCGCTGGAGCGGCTGCTGGCGCTGAACCTGGAGCGGGCGGCGAAAGGATAGGCACGTCACGGCGTGGGTCCCGGATGCGTTCCGCCTGGGGCGGTCCGCTCCGGGATGACGGAAGGGAAGGGGAGCGGGCCGCCAAACCGTGACGCAGCGGCGTGGGCCTGGGCCGGCCCTTCGTGGCCCGCCGCTTCGCTGCGGGCGCCTCAGGGCGACAGGGGGAGGGGCGGCTTCCAGCCATCATCCTGAAGTGCCCCCGGCGCGAGGCCGGGGGCCGCGAAAGGGCTACACCGCCACGCTCATGGCGCCGTCGACGCTGAGCACGTGGCCGCTGACGAAGGCGCCGGCCGGGCTCATCAGGTAGACCGCCGCACCGCCGAGCTCCTCCGGCTGGGCCCAGCGGCCCATCGGGGTGCGGCCGACCACCCAGCTGTTGAACTGCTCGTTCTCGATCAGCGCGGTGTTCATCTCGGTGGCGACGTAGCCGGGGGCGACCGCGTTGACCCGGATGCCGCGGCCGCCGAGCTCGACCGCCATGGCGCGGGTCAGCGCGCGCAGGCCCTCCTTGGCGGCGATGTAGGCCGGCACCGTCGGCCGGGCGATCGGCCCCAGCATCGATACGGTGTTGACGATCGAGCCGCCGCCGGTCTGCACCATGCGCTTCGCCGCCTCGCGCCCGAGCACGAAGCACGACGTCAGGTTGGTCTCGACCACCCGGCGGAAATCCTCGGTCGGGAACTCCAGCACCGGCACCCGGTGCTGCACGCCGGCATTGGCGATCAGCCCCCAGATCGCGCCGTGCCGGGCGACGATGCGGTCGAGCGCGGCGGTCGCCGCCGCCTCGTCGGTGACGTCGAACGCCTCGCCCTCGGCGTCGTGGCCGGCGGCGGCCAGCTCGTCGACCTTGGCGGCCAGGGTGTCCGGGTTGCGGCCGTTCAGCACGACGCGCGCGCCGTGCTCGGCGCAGGCCTTGGCCATCGCGAAGCCGATCCCGCGCGAGGCGCCGGTGATCAGGATGGTTCGTCCGCTCAGGTCGAACAGCGTGGTCGCGATGGCCATGGTCGTCTCGCTCGCCGGGGTTGCGTTCGCGGCAGGGTAGGAGGCGCACCGGCGGCCTACAAGCCGCTTTGACGGTCGGCCCGGGCCAGCATAGCGTTTCCGGCAACGAACCGAAGAAACGGGAGAGACGCCATGGCCTTCATCCTCGACGACGCGGCCCGCGCCGCCTTCCACCGCGACGGCTACGTCATCGCCCGCGGCCTGTTCGACGCCGAGGAGATTGCGCTGCTGCGGGCCGCCATGGAGACCGACCCGGAGGTCCGGCGCAACCTGTACGACCGCTTCGACTCCGGCGGCAAGGCCACGAAGATGGTGAGCTGGAACCACCCCGGCGACAGCGTCTACGGCCTGGCGGCGCGGTCGCGGCGGATCGTCGACGCCATGGCCGACCTGCTGGGCGACGAGGTCTACCACTACCACTCCAAGCTGACCGCCAAGGAGCCGCGGGTCGGCGGGGCCTGGGAATGGCACCAGGACTACGGCTACTGGTACAACAACGGCTGCCTGTTCCCGGACATGGCCAGCGTGCAGATCGCGCTCGACCGCACCGACCGCGGCAACGGCTGCCTGCAGGTGCTGCGCGGCTCCAACCGCATGGGCCGGATCGACCACAAGATGCTGGAGGGCAGCCAGGTCGGCGCCGACCCGGTGCGGGTCGCGCAGGCGGAGCAGCGTCTCGAGCGGGTATACTGCGAGATGGAGCCGGGCGACGGGGTGTTCTTCCACTGTAACACCCTGCACCGCTCCGACCGCAACGAGAGCGACAACCGGCGCTGGACCCTGATCTGCTGCTACAACGCGCGCGGCAACGATCCCTATCTCGCCCACCACCACCCGTTCTACTCGCCGATCGACGTGGTCGGGGACGACGCGATCAGGG
>Ga0070729_10005425_pt1 | contig 13172 bp, 7 predicted proteins | sample tdDd472_FD_66725 | JGI IMG/M metagenome (GOLD analysis project Ga0070729, IMG submission 66725) | Marine sediment microbial communities from the Atlantic coast under amendment with organic carbon and nitrate - tdDd47.2 | ecosystem: Environmental > Aquatic > Marine > Coastal > Sediment | place...
TGTAGTCAAAAATCAGCTGGTAGTGATCGATCTCTTCCTGGAGCTCTTCAATAATTCTGTCGTTATCGCGTTCCATGGGGCCTTTTTAATCCTATGGGGGCGTGAAATTAGCCCACCTGTATCTGTTTTACGACACTTTTGGGTGTATCAAAGACGCTATATGTCGCATTTTTGATACAGTGTAAAGCTCTTTTTTGGGCCTTGATCCGGGGCGTAAGGATAATCCCATGTGATCTTGACGAGTTGAGGTCTTTTTAGACGGCCCGTGACGAGGGTGCCCCAGGCAGTGCGTGGGGGCGTTTTTTCCCGGAGAATCATCGGGTTGTACCATAGCGGCGGGCCGGATTCCACACCAAATGCTGAACTTAGGGGGTGTGTCGGCGATATGGATCTAATCTGTCCAATTTCTCAGCGAGTTATCGGTGTTTCCCTGTGGGCAAGGGTTCCGGAACACGTTAGGTTGGTTGGGTGTGATACGTTGTCGGGTTAAGTTCTTGAAAAAACAAGTTAAGGTAGGAATGGTGTGTTATGTGGCATAACAATTGCTTTGACCAGAGGGCTGTGATGCGGAAGTTTTCGCAGGGAGTCAGCGCCCGATGTCCTCCGGGATAGGGTGATACTTTTCGCGGGCGTTCCCATCACGGATGACCCGGGTTGCAATGGCGCAACCCGAGCCGATACCAGCCCATGACCCTGCCGGGGGAATGGGCGAACGAGAGACATAGAATCATTCGCAAACGGTGATGCGCCAGATGCTTCAAACATACCGGACTCCCACATGCCGGCTGAAGAGATCGAGTGCAGGTGCCACGCCAAGGTGGCAGCCGACTTGTGGATCAGGAGATGGCCCTTCGGGTGACCGTGAAGGCCATGAAAAGGAGTGAGTGAAGATCATGAGAAATGCAGTCATTGTCAGTGGATCGCGTACCGCCATCGGGACCTTCGGTGCTGGCCTCAAGAGTGTCAGCGTAGCCGATCTGGGTGCCGTGGTGATGAAAGATCTCTTCAAGAAAGCCGGTCTCCGTCCCTCTGTAAGCGACGAGATGAAGGCGATCTGTCCTGACACCCTGAAGGATCAGGGCCTCACCGAACTGGAAGCCAAGGGGTATGATTGGGACGAGAGTGCCACCCCTGTTGTTGTTGACGAAGTGATCATGGGGAACGTGCTTCAGGCCGCCCAGGGTCAGAACCCCGCTCGCCAAGCTATGATTCGGGCCGGTCTTCCCAAAGAGACCCCGGCTTTTTCATTGAACAAGGTGTGTGGGTCCGGTCTGAAGGCCATTGCCCTTGCGGCACAGTCCATTATGTGCGGCGATGCAGATGTGGTCCTTGCCGGCGGGATGGAGTCCATGAGCAACGCTCCCATGGCGCTGCCCAAGGCTCGCTGGGGGCACCGCATGGAACTCACCGGTGTCGGGGAAGTGACCGACCTCGTGGTGTACGATGGTCTGTATGAAATTTTTTACGGGTACCACATGGGGATTACTGCTGAAAATATTGTTGAGAAATATGGCATCACCCGCGAAGAACAAGACGAATTGGCCCTTCTTTCCCATACGCGAGCGATGGAAGGGATCCGAAGCGGTGCTTTTAAAGATGAGATCGCCGATGTGATCATCAAGTCCCGCAGGGGCGACACGGTGTTTAATGTGGATGAACGACCCATGGAAACCTCCCTGGAGAAACTCGCCAAGATGCGCCCTGCCTTCAAAAAAGACGGCAGTGTCACCGCGGGCAACGCCTCCGGTATCAACGACGGCGCGGCCGCTGTTCTCGTGATGAGCGAGGAGAGGGCCAAGGAGCTGGGGCTTACCCCCATCGTCAAGATCAAGGGCTTCTCTTCCGGCGGTCTGGATCCGAAGTACATGGGTCTTGGTCCCATCCCCGCCGTCAGGAAGGTGATGGGTCGTCTCGGCATGAATGTTTCCGATATAGAAATGATTGAACTTAACGAAGCCTTTGCTTCCCAGGCCATCGGTTGCCTCAGAGAGCTGAATATTCCCATGGAGAAGCCCAACCAGTTGGGCAGCGGAATCTCTCTCGGCCATCCCATCGGTGCCACCGGCGCCAGGCAGATGGTCACCGGCATGTACCAGATGCAGCGAGAAGGCCTGTCTACCGGCCTGGTCTCCATGTGCATCGGAGGTGGCATGGGCATGGCCATGGTCATCGAAGCCTAAGTCATACAATTGTGTTGAGTACCGGGCGTGTTACGCAGGCACCCCTGGTCTACTGGCAGGAGAAGCCTGGCCCCCGCCCCGTTTTTAAAACTGGTAACGCAACCAAGTGGGCGGGGGCTACAACTCAACGAGACGTGATTTGACCCGGACAGTTCGCACCTGTCACGGAGGTCAATTTCCGACACACAACTTTACATGACAAGGGTGAGACAATGAAAATTATGGTAATCGGCGCCGGAACCATGGGCGCAGAAATAGCTCAGGCCTTCGCACAGAATAAGTTCGACGTGGTTTTAAGGGACATCAACGAAGAGGCTGTGGCCAAGGGCTTGGCCGGCATGGAGAAGCGCCTGGATCGCCTGGTTTCCAAGGGCAAGATTGAGGCGGGTTTTAAAGACGAGGTGCTCTCCCGCGTGAAGGGCTCTGTGGACATCGCAGACGCGGCCTCCTGTGGGCTGATTGTGGAAGCCGCTGTGGAGAACATGGCCATAAAGAAGGTGATCTTCAAGGAGCTGGACGAGGTCTGTCCTGCCGAGACCATTTTTGCCACCAACACCTCGTCGCTGTCCATCACGGAAGTCGCCTCCGCCACGGCACGGCCGGACAGGGTCATCGGCATGCACTTCTTCAACCCCGCCACCATCATGAAGCTGGTGGAGATCATTCGGGGGATGACCACCTCTGATGAGACCTATGCCACCATCAAAGAGGTCACCGAGAAGATCGGTAAGACCCCTGTGGAAGTGGCCGAGGCTCCCGGGTTCGTGGTGAACCGAATCTTGATCCCCATGATCAACGAAGCCATCGGGATCTTTGCAGAGGGTGTGGCTTCCGTCGAAGACATCGACAGCGCCATGAAACTTGGTGCCAATCACCCCATGGGGCCCTTGGCTCTGGGTGACCTTATCGGCCTGGACGTTTGTCTCGCCATCATGGACGTGATGACCGAAGAGACGGGCGATCCCAAGTATCGTGCCCACACCCTCCTCAAGAAGTATGTGAGGGCGGGCTGGCTCGGACGTAAGAGCGGACGAGGCTTTTACGACTACAGCAAGTAAGAAAACGCCTCGCAACAGCTTGTCTGCCGAATTTCATGGGGCAGGGTGCTGCGGGGCCATACAAGCAAGGCGCATGGGTTTGCATACCCGATGCAGGGAACGCATCGTTTCTGTCGCGAAAAAAAACATGGATAGTGGCATGCCGATTGCTACTCTGTTGGGCTCCCGGTTCTAATCGGGGGAGGGTGGCAGCGGCATGGCTCCATGGGATATTCTTTGAAAAATTAAGGGTGTGTGGCTAAGAAAAGACTTGCTTTGAATGAGCAATGCATGTTAAGGGTCCTTCTCACAATCAGTAAACGCTCACAAAGATGTGGGGCGTAATCAAAGCGATGAAGCTTGCTGAAGGGACCTTACAAGAGATGTTCCTGTTGCAGGCTTTTTTAGTTTTGAGACCCTGGTGAGGGAAGAGGGCCACGTCGCTTTGGGAAGGGCGTCGCAGGTGCTGCCATCACCTTTGTTCGAATACATTTATACGACTCAGACCAGAACCTTTAAAAATTGACGATTTGGTTGGCGATGCATCGACGATGCACCGCAGGGGGAAGCTTGTCCCAAAAATCCGGGAAAAGCGTTCGATTCCCCGTAAAATGGTACGATCGTACAAAAAAGGCACAACCAATACCTCACCCGATTTGGTTGGAACGGGTTCTTTTTTTCGCCCCTCGCAAGGCGGAAAAAAGAACCCTGTGGAGATGCGGTGAGGCGTTGAGAAAATAGGTAGGATCCGGGCGGTAGCTGTTTCGCCAGCCTGGAAAAGAAGGGACGATCCGATTTGAGGTGCAGGCACGATTCAGCCGGCCCTGGGATGACTACCCGGGGCTTGACCCTCCTGGATTGCGACATGACACCGAGATGTTTTTTTTGACGTAAGTGCCCCCGCCAGAGGGCATGTCGAGAAAACGTTCGGACAACACACCTGCACTTCCTGTGGCGATGGCCCGGGGTGCTGCCAGACACACCGGGCCGTCGTGCAGGGCATGATGTTACGGGAGAGAGGAAATACAGATGAAGACAACAGAACCCATCCGGATGGAAGCCGGCTTCATGAAGGAAGTGGCCGGGCGAAGTGGACAGATGTTCAACTCATGCTTTCACTGTCGGGCCTGCTCAGGGGGATGCCCCATGGGTGAGGAGATGGATTACCTGCCCAACGATATTATCCGCATGGTGCAACTGGGCCTGAAGCAGGAGGTGCTTGAAAGTGCTTCAATTTGGCTTTGTGTCGGTTGCCTGGCATGCGTTTCAGAGTGCCCCAACGGCATCAGCATTCCAGAAATGATGGATACCCTGCGCCAGGTTGCTCTGGAAGAGAAGGCCAAGATCAAAGAGCCTGAAGTGGTTGCCTTTCACCAGGAATTTTTGGGGCAGGTGAAGCGCTACGGGCGTCTGTACGAGCTGGGCTTTATGACCCGGTATCGCATGAAGTCCCTGCCCGCCCTTCGCGATATTCCCAATTACATGAAATTTTTCTTTTCAGGCCGTTTGAACTTTTTACCCGAGCGGATTCACAAGCGTGTGGATATGAAGAGGCTGAACGAGGTGTGTGATGTCTAAAAGCACGAATAAAGTGATCCCTTTGGGGAAACGACGTATCTGTATCTACCCGGGTTGTTCATTGACAGCCAGCTCGCGTGATTTTGCCGACGCCCTTTTTCAGATGGCCAAGATGGCTGGCATGTGGGTTGAAGAGCTCAAGGACTGGAACTGCTGCGGCGCGTCACCTGCCCACAGCGTTAACCCCGAGTACGCCACCCTCCTTTCGGGCCGTAACCTGATTCTTGCCCAGAAGCAGGGAATTGAAGATCTCTATGTTGTCTGCCCAAGCTGCTATATTCGGCTTAAAGAGGCGGTTCACAAGCTCGACAACGACGAAAGGCTCCGCAACAAGCTCTTCGAAGCTTACGGCACCGAGTACACCGGTGAAGTGAAGGTCCGTTTTTTCCTGGAAGCTTTGCAGCCCGGGGACGAGGCGATCTTTAAAGAGAGAATGAACCGGTCTCTGGAAGGTCTCAACGCCGTTATTTACTACGGCTGTCTCATGTCCCGACCTGAGCGGGTCACCGGTTTTGAGCTGAAGACCTACGAGTCCAGCATCATCAACTTTGTGGAGAACACTGGTGCCAAGGTGATCGACTGGGGTGCGTCATCCCGTTGCTGTGGGGCCCACCTGGCCGTATCGCGACCCGATCTCTCCGATCGCCTTGTGGATCGGATCCTCGAGCAGGCCAACCGTGCCAAGGCCAACTGCATCGTGACTTTTTGTCCCTTGTGCCAGGTAAACCTGGAGATGCGTGGTACTGCCAAGAACCGGCTTCCTGTTTTCTTTATTCCCGAGCTGGCCGGTTTCGCCTCCGGGGAAGCAAAAGCTGAAAAATGGGCGCGTCGCCATCTGGTCAACCCCATGCCCCTTTTGAAGACGAATCGAATTCTTTAAGGCTGATTGCCGGCCCGCCCGGACACCCTGATTGAATACTCCCCGAGAGGGTTTATCCTCCCTCTTTCGGGGGGCTTCAGGGCAAGCGGGCTGAAGGCTTGCTTACGTCAGGACGAGCGCAGGGCGCTCTCTTCTTGCCCAGGTTTCTGATGTGAGATTCTCACCCACACGACACAGCTTCAGCCTGTTTGTTATAAAAGCCCCCGGTTTTTTACCGGGGGCTTTTTGCGTTTTGAGCCTGGGTTTCACGTGTGTTCCTCATGCACTGAGGCCTTGCGTTACGTCTGTCTGGGAGCAGCACTGGTTGACCTGTGGTGGATATAACTAAAGTTTTTCTTTGCGATGCCGATATTAAGTAAAACCAAAAATTGTTATGTGAATGCCTGGTTGAGTCAATCTCGTACTTCAGGGGGATTGGGCGTTGGCACTGCAGGTTGTGTCTGTTTTTCAGGTTACTGTGGGTGGTTTGGATTTTTGCTGCATGCCTGTGCCAGGTGAATAAGCCGGAAAAGATGAGCTTTTCTGTGGGGATAGATAGTTTGACTGGAGACTTCTCCGGCCTCCTCTCTTCGGCTGATAAGTAACTTCAGGTTGTGTTGAAATGGAGGGTGAAACGTGTTTGCTTCGTTAAGTCTCAGAAAAAAGTTGGTCTCGGGTTTTACTCTGGTTGTTGTTGTGCTTCTGGTGGTGGGATTGACGGGGTATGTCAGTTTGAATCGGGTGATCCGTCAATCCAATAAGGGGATCATGACCCTGGAGCTTAATTCTGCAATGAGTGCGTTGATCGGTAAGCAGGCTCTCTATGAACGGGAAGGAAAACCGAGTCAGTATGAAGCCCTTGGTAAAGGGGTCGAATCCGTGGGCGGAAAGGTGGAGGGCTTTCAACAGCTCGTGGGGAAGACCGATGCCGTTAAGGAGCTGATGGCTGGGAAGGCTCTTTACGGGCAGCACCTGGCATCGCTCAACGAGGCCAAGCTCAAAAAGGCCGACATTCTGGTGACCCTTCAAAAAAGTGCATGGGAGGTCAAAAGTGTGGTGGCCCAGGAGGCTGGTATGGCAGAAGAGGCCATTCGTGAGGAGATGTTGAAAAACAGCACCCACGAGCTTAAGAAGAATGCCTTTGCGTCGGTGCGCAACCTGGTTGATGTGGCCCACGATGCCGTGAAAGGTATGCATGCGTCGGCACGTCCACGAAATGAGGCCCTTCACCTGATTCGGAACATGCATTTTGAAGGGGACAACTACTTCTTTGTGGTGGACTCTGATTTTACCCTCATGGCCCACGGTGCCAATCAGAAGCTCGAAGGGATGGATTTTTCCAGGATCAAGGACAAGAAGACCGGGAAGGCCTTTATGGTCGATGTGGTGAATGGGGCCGTGAAAGACGGGGCGTCCGTGACGGAGTATTTCTGGACCAAGCCGGGAATGGGGGATGCGGTCTTTCCCAAAGTAACGGTGGCCCGTTACTTTCAGGCCTGGGATCTGGTGATCTGTGCGGGTGTCTATGTGGATGACATCGAACAGGCCGGGGAGGCGTTGAACGAGCAGATTGAGGATGGCTTTTACAGGCTGCAGGAGATCCGGGAGGTGGGCACCCTTCTCATGGATGCCCGGTTGAGCGCCCTGTACTACATGGCATTTCGCATAACACCTGAGAAGGTGAACGAGACCTTGGTTGAGCTGATGGAGAGCGATTCGGCAACGGATGCCGTGAAGGCCTCGGCCAATGAGTACATGGCCAACTGGGATGGTTATGTGGCGCAGGATGTCCTCGAAATGAAGAGCGGCCAGGACGCCCGTGGGGTCATCGGCCAGGCCTCGACCGCCATGGATGCCATGGCCGAGGAGGCTCAAAGGGCCTTTGGAAGTGCCGCATCCTCGGGGAAGACGGTGATTGTGTTGTTTATCCTCATTGGTGTGGGGATGGCGGTTGGCGCAGCCGTTCTCTTGATTGTTTCTATTACCACCCCCTTGAAACAGACCAGCGCCATGTTGCGGGATATTGCGGAAGGGGACGGTGACCTCACCCAGCGCCTTACCGTGACCACACGGGACGAGCTGGGGGATGTGGCCCGCTGGTTTAACACCTTTGCTGAGAAATTGCAGGTGATGATCAGCGAGATTGCCGGGAACTCCGAGACCCTTGCTGCGTCGTCGGGAAGGCTCACCACGCTGGCCGGGCAGATGGCCGGAGGTGCCGAAGCGACATCCGAGAAGGCCCATGGCGTGGCCGCTGCCGCTGAGCAGATGAGCTGCAACATGAACGACGTCTCCCAGGAAAGCGAGCAGTCCGCCGGCACCATCAACACCATGGCCTCGGCCACCGAGGAGATGACGGCAACCATCGGCGAGATCGCTCAAAATTCCGAGTCCGCCCGTACCATTACCGGTGATGCCGTGGGTCAGGCAAAACGGACCAAAGAGAAGGTGGGGGCCCTGGGGGAGTCGGCGACAGAGATCGGGAAGGTGACGGAAACCATCGCAGACATCTCAAACCAGATCAACTTGCTGGCCTTAAATGCCACCATCGAGGCTGCCCGCGCAGGTGAGGCGGGCAAAGGGTTTGCCGTGGTGGCCGATGAAATCAAAGAGCTCGCAAGGCAGACGTCCGCCTCCAGCCAGGAGATCAAGGAGCGCATCGCAGGGGTGCAGGACTCCACCGATGAGACCGTGACGGAGATCGAGGCCATCACCGACATCATCGACAACGTCAACCAGATCGTCATCACCATTGCCGCTGCCATCGAAGAGCAGTCCGTCACCACCTCGGAGATCTCGGGCAACGTCAACCAGACCTCCTCCGGCATCCAGGCCATGAACGACAAGGTCCTGGAGAGCTCCACCGTGGCCCGGGACATGGCCGTTGAAATTGCCGATGTCAATGAAACCGCGGCCCATATGACCGAGGTGAGTGCCAAGGTGAGCAGCAACGCCGAGGAGCTGCAGGGGCTTTCCGGTCAGCTTAAGTCACTGGTGGGGAGGTTTAAGGTGTGAGAGGGGCGATGGGCAAATCGGCTATAGGCTATCGGTGATAAGGCAAGGGCGAAAAGGCTCTTTGTTAGCGACCGTTCAGCTGTCGTAGCTCAAAAGTGCCTCCGGCGGCCCAGCCGGGGGCAACAGCATGCTGAATAGTTACAAGCTGTTTTGCCTAACCCGGATATTTCATGAGAAAACGATGTCGATAGAACAATAGCTCATAATATCAGTTTGTTATTGTGGAAAAGTAAGTTGCTCAAAAAATACAAAATGTAATTTACAGTTTCCAATTCGATTTTCTCACCCTTCTGGCGAGCCGAGTGCACCCATCTATTGCGTTATCAGAGCCTTGAGATAAACCACTACATCTGCAGCTCTGATGCCTTGAATATGGGGGCACCCGCCTCGTGAAATTTCCGGGCTAAGTGGCTTCGCCACCCTTGTCCCCGGAGGCAGCCCTTTTTCTTCTTGTTCCCACACCGATGTATCAAAATGGTTGACCCCTGTCGGATCTGAAAATAAAGTGACCGCCATGATGTCGGAGGCTTTGGCCTTGTTGGTTGAGTTACTTTTTAGAACTGGGGTGGTTTTACTACGATGCGTTCAATTTTGACACTGTCCGTCATGCCCGGCGGGGTGCCGCACCTGGAGTGGGGCGAAACCCAGCGGGCGGTGGCGGCGTCCCTTGACACGTTTCAGCGGGATCTTTTTGACCGGTTTCAGCGGGAACCGGAGAGCTGGCTCTTTACCCTGGGCTGCCTGGCCCTTCCCAAGGGGGTGGACCCTTCCATTGCCTGGATGGCGGCGGTGGCAAAGAGATTCGTGAATGAACTGGTCCGTCTTCCCGACTTGGAAGAGTGGACGGAAGCGGTCACGGTTCTCCTGAATGAAGAAGCCCTCGACGAGTTTGCCGCAGCGGTCCCCATGATGGTGGGGGGCGAGCTGGTTGACATCGCCATGCTGGAATCGGTGTGGGCATCCCTGGGGAACGGGTACTCAGCTCTCCTGGCCGCCCATGACGGCAAAGTGGCCTCTCTTTTTGAGGCCTTGAATCCCGCCATTCACCTTGCGGGTCGGGTCTTTTTTCACCTGGTGGAGAACAAAACCGGGGCTCTCCCCTTTGCCTTTATGGCCACCTACTCCCAGGCAGGAGGCGCCGGGGAGCCCCCTCGTCACCTGCCCATGAAGCGCGCCATCGACCTCTTTGATGACGAGGCGCTGGTGTCGCTTCTCTCAACGGTCTACCGCGCGGCATCGGAAAGCGAGCTGGTGGATGGCCTGGTGGAAAGCGGCGAGCTCTTTCACCCCCTGGCATGGGATTCCGGGGAGGCGTTCCAATTCTTAAAGGAAGTCCCCCTCTACGAATCATGCGGTGTTATCTGCCGTATTCCAGACTGGTGGAAGCCCAAAGGATCCGGCGTCCGGGTCAGTCTCTCCATGGGCGACAAGCCCCCCTCTTTGTTGGGGGAGGCAGCCCTCGTCAGCTTTCGGCCCAGCCTGGTCATGGGGGAGATGGAACTCACCGAAGAGGAGGCCCGGCAGATTCTTGCGGAGAGCGAAGGGCTCGCCTTCTTGAAAAACAGGTGGGTGGCCGTTGATCATAAGAAATTGGCCCAGGCCTTAGCGGCGTGTGAGCGGGCACAGGAGCTGGCCTACGAGGGGCTCTCCCTTGGCGACGCCATGCGCCTACAGCTTCGACCCGAGCTTTACCTGGACGCCTCCATGGCAGAGGTGGATTACGAGGTCTCCCGAGGGGAGTGGATGGCCTCGACCTTTGCAAAACTGGAAAATCCGTCCCTGGCGCCCAGCGTCAAGCCGGGGCACGGGTTTGCGGCCTCGCTTCGCGGCTACCAGCAGCAGGGGCTCAATTGGCTCTCCTTTATGGAGACCCTTGGCTTCGGTGCCTGCCTGGCCGATGACATGGGTCTTGGCAAGACGGTGCAGATCCTCTCCTACCTCCATGCCCGTACCCGAACGAAGGGGCAAGGCCCCTCTCTCTTGGTGCTTCCCGCCTCCCTGGTGACCAACTGGCTTCAGGAACTTGAGCGATTTACCCCGACTCTGTGCGTCATGGTGGCGCATCCCGATTATGTGCTGCCGATAGATGGCGAGACCCGTGCAGCCGCCAAAAAACGATTGGGAGAAACGGGGCCGGACGGGATGTCAGGGTGTGACCTGGTGATTACTACCTACACCCTGGTTCAGAAATACCCCTGGGTCGCTTCTCGCAAATGGGATTGCCTGATTCTCGACGAAGCCCAGGCCATTAAAAACCCCGCCACCCGCCAGACCCGAGCCGTAAAATCCCTCTCCGCCTCCCACCGCATTGCCATGACCGGTACCCCGGTGGAGAACCGCCTGGCCGACCTCTGGTCCCTCTTTGATTTTTTAAACCCCGGGCTGCTGGGAAGTCGAAGTGAATTTTCCGACTTTTGCAAACGCCTGCGGGAGGATCCCAATAGATACGCCCGCCTGCGACACCTCATTTCGCCCTTTGTGTTGCGTCGCCTGAAGACCGATAAGACAATCATCTCCGATCTTCCAGATAAAGTGGTGATGAAGAGCTATGCCGGCATGTCCAAAAAGCAAGTCGTGCTTTACCGCAAGGGGGTGACCGACCTGACAAAGCGGTTGGATGCGGCCGAAGGGATACAGAAACGGGGCCTTGTGCTCTCCTCCCTGATGAAGTTCAAGCAGCTCTGCAACCATCCGGACCAGTACGTGGGCACCGGGGATTTTAAAGAGAGCGAGAGCGGCAAGTTTCAGCGCCTCCGCGAGATTTGCGAAACCGTGCTGGAGAAGCGTGAGCGGATTTTGGTCTTCACCCAGTTCAAAGAGATGACCGAACCCCTGCGCGGGTTTCTTGAGGCCATCTTCGGCCATCCGGGGCTGGTGCTTCACGGGGGCGTGCCCGTGGGGAAGCGGGCCGAGCTCATCGACACCTTCCAAGCCGACGCGTATTGCCCCTTTATGGTCCTTTCGCTGAAAGCGGGGGGCGTGGGGCTCAACCTCACCCGGGCCAACCACGTGGTCCACTTCGACCGGTGGTGGAACCCCGCCGTGGAAAATCAGGCCACGGACCGGGCGTTCCGCATCGGGCAGAAAAAAAAGGTGATCGTTCACACCTTTGTCACCCGAGGGACCCTGGAAGAGAGAATCGACACCATGCTCGACGAGAAACGCGATCTTGCCGATGAGGTGGTGTCGCAGTCCGGCGAGACGCTGATCACGGAGATGGCCGATGAGGAACTGGTACAGCTCTTTACATTGACACTATAACGATGCGGGGCGCTTTATTGCCATGAGTTATTACGGGTATCCAAAATATGTATCGGTGGCGGAAAAAAAAGCCAAAGCCGAGAAAAAACTGAAGCAGTTGAAAAAGAAGAACCCCGGCATCACGCCTGTGACGATTACGGGGCGAACCCTGGCCCGAAGCTGGTGGGGGAAGGCGTGGAACGAAAACCTGGAACGGTACGCCGATTTTGCCTACCGCCTGGAGCGTGGCCGAAGCTACGTACGGCACGGGGCGGTGCTCGATTTAAAGGTCACCTCAAGCAAGGTGACCGCCCTGGTCCAGGGAAGCGGCAGAACACCCTATGAGGTGACCGTGAAGGTCGTGCCCATGATGATCTCGAAATGGCAGGCCCTGAAGGCGGGCGCGGTGGGGACCATGGATTCGGTGCAGGCGTTTATGGCCGGCCGCCTGCCAGAGGCCATGGCCGATCTCCTGACGGAAAAGGGAAAGGGCCTTTTTCCCTCGCCCAACGAGATCTCCTTTGCCTGCAGTTGCCCGGATTCGGCCTCCATGTGCAAGCATGTGGCGGCCAGCCTCTACGGCGTCGGCGCACGACTCGACGAGGACCCCTCCCTTCTGTTTCTGCTGCGGAAGGTCAGTGTCCAGGACCTGATTACCGAGACCGTTACCGAGACCCGAGGGGAGATGTTGAGCAAGGCCAAAAAACGGACCGGTCGGGTCATGGAGGATGTGGGCGGACTCTCGGACCTGTTTGGCATCGACCTTGGCGGCGGGGATCTCGAACCTTCATCACCCAAACGAACCGCAAAGGGCCGACAAAAAACAGGGAAGGCACCCGTTAAAAAAAACACCCCGGTAAAAGGCGTGGGGAAGAAAAAGACCGTGGCGAAGCCAAAGGTTGCGGCAAAAAAGGGGGTGGAGAAGAAAAAAAATACCCCGACGGGCATCGCGCCAAAGCGGATCGCCCCAAAGAAAAAAGAGGCGCCGTCAACTGCCGCAGCCACACTGAACGAACCCATGACACAGATCTCGGCGCTCTTGAAAAAGAAGCGAAAGGGGATGCCTGTGGCAGACGTCATCTCCCGCTCCGGGATGGATCCCCAGAAGGTGCGAAACACCCTCTATCAGATGAAGCAGAAGGGCCTGGTGGACTCTCCGTCCCGTGGGGTCTATCGGTGGGTCGATCCTGGTTCGTGAATACTCCTGGCCTTCGTTCCCCAGGCCGGTCACATTCGCTTTTTCGCTTTTTCGCTTTTTCGCTT
>Ga0070729_10005429_pt1 | contig 13169 bp, 12 predicted proteins | sample tdDd472_FD_66725 | JGI IMG/M metagenome (GOLD analysis project Ga0070729, IMG submission 66725) | Marine sediment microbial communities from the Atlantic coast under amendment with organic carbon and nitrate - tdDd47.2 | ecosystem: Environmental > Aquatic > Marine > Coastal > Sediment | place...
TATTATTCCGGTCAAAAATGGCAACTTGAAAGACTTTATGGGGTGTTACGTTTCATGTTTCCGGAAAAATATATGTTTTCACCGGAAAACTGGACAAATTTACAATTTTGGCAAAGACGAATCAGTTGCAGTTGGTGTTCAGGCTGGAAATCTTCTGACATCCTAATGATATCCCCTTACTGAGAAGCAGCCATATACGAAAACAAGCCCCATGTAAGTTAATGACCTACGTGGGGCTCAGGGAAAAGCCTAAAAAAATTTGTTAAACGCGACCACATTGTGATACCTTTTAAATATGGAAAAGAGAAAATACTGCTGGCATCCGCTGTTTGACAAGCATTACGACCTTGCCTTGTAGGTATATCTAATTGTTTTGTCTATAAAGAATCAACCTGAAATCTTAATGTGAAGGAAATTTTATGTTGAGCAAAATGAGTATCAAGTGGCGGATGTTTCTCGTATTGGTGGGAATTGTAATTCTTTTCGGGATTATGTCTTTTTTCGCTTTAAATATTTCCGGTCAGGTTCGAGACCTGGGGCTTGAGGAAACTGGAAAAGTGATGGTGGATGATCAGAAGGCAAAGGTCCAGGTGGCAAGCCATGCTATGGCACTTGCCATAAAGCAGGCAATTGAAAAAGCAGGATATACCAAGCACGAAGAAAAAGTTGAACTTATCCGCTCCATGGTCGATCCGATCCGCTTCGAAGATGACAGTTCGGGGTATTTTTTCGTATATGAGGGAACCACCAATGTGGCATTTCCTGTAAAAAAAGAGAATCAGGGAAAAAACCTGGGCGAATTAAAAGATAAGAACGGTGTATACGTTATCAGGGATCTGAATAAAAAAGCTAAGGCAGGCGGCGGTTTTGTCTCTTATATATGGCCAAAGCCAGGTAGTGGTGATACTCCGAAACTCAGTTATGCCGAAATGATCCCAGGGCTGGATATGTGGGTTGGAACAGGGGTGTATATCGATAATATTGAAAATACCAAGGCAGTTTTGGATGTAAAGATGAGGGAGTTGACTCGCAGCAAAGCAATCAATATGCTTTTGATTGCGGGAGTGATCTTCCTGGGCATTATTGCCCTCAACATCGTCATCGTATACGGTATTACCTCAGGACTCAAACAACTTATCACTAACTTCAGGGAAGTCGCGGAAGGTGAGGGTGACCTGACAAAACGTATAAATATAAAATCTGGCGACGAGCTGGGTGAGTTGGCTCAATTGTTTAATAGCTTCCTGGAAAAACTCCAGGACATAATCAAACAAATTGCTGAAAGCTCCTCAAGTGTTCGTATTAGCTCCGACGAGCTTGCGTCTATTTCCGAGGATTTGCTTGAGAGTTCTAATGACACTTCGAAACGGGCAGATAATGTGGCTACCTCTTCTGAAGAAATGAGTGCAAATCTCAATAATGTCGCTGCTGCAATGGAACAGTCATCCACAAATACCAATATGGTCGCGTCTGCAGCGGAAGAAATGACTGCGACTATAAACGAAATAGCAGAAAATGCGGAAAGAGCCCGTAGCGTTTCTGGTGATGCAGTTGACCAGGCCAATAATGCTTCAGAGAAAATGACAGCGCTGGGGGTTGCGGCAGACAAAATAGGCAAGGTAACAGAAACCATTACCGAGATTTCGGAGCAAACCAACTTGCTGGCTCTGAATGCCACGATAGAGGCCGCTCGGGCAGGTGAAGCAGGCAAGGGGTTTGCTGTAGTAGCCAATGAGATTAAAGAATTGGCAAAGCAGACCGCAGAAGCGACTCTTGATATAAAAACACTGATTGACGACGTTCAAGGAACCAGTAAAACAACCAGAGAGGAAATCAGCCAGATTTCTTCCGTCATAGGCGGAGTCAATGACATTGTTGCAACAATAGCGACCGCAGTAGAAGAACAGACGGCTGCAACCCAGGAAATCGCAAACAATATTTCCCAGGCCAGCGAGGGTATCCAGGAAGTGAATGAAAATGTAAGCCAAAGTTCTACTGTTGCAGGAGACATTACCCAGGATATTACAGAGGTCTCCACCTCTGCACAAAAAATATCTCAAAGTAGTAGTAAGGTAAAAGGTAGTGCTGGCGAGCTTCAAGCTCGCTCTACGGAATTGAATGCAATAGTTGGTCGTTTCAAAGTGTGATAATTTTAAAATTGAAAGAGTTCTCTATAAGTCGGGACAAAAACATGGTTCCTGCTTAATTCGCAATTTCCTACCCCAAAAAAGATACGTCCTTAGCATCTCCAAAATGCTCAGGACGTATCTTTTTTCTGAGAATAAAAAAGCAACCACATTGTAAAAAAATAAAGCCACGTACTGCATAATCCATTTAAGTGATTGGCAAGAACAAAATAACGATTTTTGTAACGCACTAAAAATTCGCCTGGAGAGTTATTGATTATCTGACGATCTGGTTCCAGTTCAAGCCGAATTTGGCCAGATATTTTCGTAATCGATCGGAGTCGTTTACTGTCGACTTTTTCAAACGCGATCTATTGAAGAGGGTCCTGCCAGCATCCGCGATAGTGGCGGATGAGCGACAAATCTCAACAACTTTTTCCAGCGTTGCCTGATCAAATACATCGAGCTGCTCTATTTTCTCCTTGCCTATGGTGGCGGTCAATGAACGGCTACTGTTTTCGTTTTTGGAAGTCAGCTCCCATCGGCTTTTTAAACATTTTATCTCCTCTTGGACTTCTCCAATGGTTATCCTGCCGTTTGTCGCTAAAGTTGCCATTCTGGTAACTGCTCCACCTAGGTCTCTGAAATTTGCTGTCCATTGAGCTCGGCTGGACAAGGCAAAATCAAGAAAGAGCTGTTTGGCCTCTTTGTTAATGGTTACCCTGTTGCCGGTCCTGCTGCTGAATCGTTCAAGTTCGTAGTCAAAATTTGGCTCAAAATCCTCAGGTCGATCACAAAGGCCTGGCAGTTCAAATGTCCAGAGGCTTATTCGTGCCAGCAGGTCTTCTCGAAATGTCCCTTTGTTGCATTCTTTTTGCAAGTTGCGGTTAGAGCCGCAAATGAGCTGGAAATTGCTCTCCACCTCGAGGTCGGCGCCTAGAGGGAAAAATTTCTTTTCTTCGATCGCCCTTAATAGCATCGCTTGTTCGTCTGAACCGAGTTTCCCGACCTCATCAAGAAAAAGCAGACCCTTGTCGGCAGCTTTGAGAAGTCCGGCACGCTCGTCGGATGCTCCTGTAAAGGCACCCTTAATGTGGCCAAAGAGCGCCGACATTGCGTCTTTTCCTCGCAGAGTGGCACAGTTCACTTCGACAAAGTCACCCTCGATGCGTCTCCGACTTTTCTTCAGTTCAAAGATTCTTTTTGCAAGCTTTGATTTACCAGAACCTGTGGGGCCGGCAAGTAGTATTGGGTCTGGCGAATGGATAGTGACTTTTCCAATTTGTTCGATCAGGCGATTAAAAGAGGGGGTTTTGGTTTTAATACCTGACTTGAGAAAAGAGATATCATCCTCCAGCTCTTTGTTAAATCGAGATGCAATTCTATCGTATTGGGAAAGGTCGAGGTCGATGATGGAAAAGGTACCTTTTGATCTGGATGAGCGCCCCCGCCCTGGCCCACTTTGTAGTAGGCGTGCTGGAAAGTAGCGTGCCTCGGTAAGCAGAAACAGGCAAATTTGAGCAACATGAGTACCTGTTGAAATGTGTACCAGATAATCATCATCCTGGTTGAATTGATAGTTCAGTGAGAAATCGTGAAGAAGTGCAAAAACATTTTCAAAATCCCAGGGATTGTTTAACGATATTTCATGAGTGACGATTTCCGTTTCAGGCGAAACGCTTTTAATATCTTTGCATGTGTGATTGAGGAGTCCTTCGAATTCTTTCTGGTAGAGAATTTCAAGGCGATCAATAAAGAGATCCTCGTGTTGACAGAGTGAGATCGTCGGTCTCCAACGCTCCCATCGGTTGGGGCCGAATCCGGCATTATCCAGAGTAAATCCCAGTAAACCAATAACAACTGTTTTCCTCATATCATCACCACGGCATTAAGAATTATATATAGAAAGTAGAATATAATCTAAAGTATATTCTGCCGTAACTCTAGTCTTTATTGTGGTTCGAGTGTTTAACTTTGCATAATGCAAATGATATTAATGGTATGTGGGGTTAAAGAAAGTCAATGGTAGCACATCCAGGGCTATGTATTGTGCACGATGCATACTCTAAAGTAATGCAAAAAAATATCTAACTACAGAATAAAGACCAATCAAAATGTGGTTTGGGGATCTTGAACCCAATGCTTATGCCCAGGCACGGAATCTGGCAAAACTTAATTGAATAAAAAAATCACGAGTCTCTCTGTTGTTTCAAGCTGCACTTAAAAAAGCTTGGACCACTTAAGCAAGGAAATCATTTTATTGAGATTCAACAGGGTGATAATGGGCATATCTGGCTCATGGTCCATTCAAGGAGCCTAAATATCGGGCTGAAGATTCTTAAATACTACAATCAACTTGTTATGCACCTGAAGGAGCGATGGCAAATCGAAAGCTAATGATTGCAAGGGTAAGAGAGGCTGTGGAGGTAGTAGTGGAAAATGTTACGTAGGTGTTGGGACAGATGGTAGTGAAAAAGTGTGCCCTTATTCACTACCATTTTCAGAGATATTGAATGGTCTCATGGATTAATTTACTTCTCCAGTGAGGAACACTATATAGTGGAGATTCCATTACAGATTGAATCATAGTAATCCAAGATCTCTTCTTTTTTCTCAGATTCCATTGTTGCCATAGCTGTTCTGGGGTGTTGGTTCATAGTTCCGGTGACCATGTATGGGATTGAATAACCCCAATCAATTTTTTTGGACCAGGGAAAGATATCTTCCTCAATGCACTTTATAAGTGGGCGGACGTTGAATTTGGGGTTTTTTAAGAAAGAGAGTAATAACTCAAGAGGACAGTTACCGGCGCCTCTTCCTATACCGTAAAGGGTTGCGTCCAAAAAATTGACGCCATTAATAATTGCCGATATGGTATTGGCAAATGCAAGTTGCTGGTTGTTGTGAAAGTGCGCGCCAATAACCTTACCTGGCAGTCTTTCAATGTATTTTTGGGCCAGAGTGTCTATGTCTTCAGAATAGAAGGCGCCAAAAGAATCGACCAGATAAATGATTGGCACCTGGCTTTTGTTTAAATCTTCAAGGCATTCATTGAGTTCACGCAGACCAACTGTTGATACCGCCATGAGGTTAATTGTTGTTTCGTATCCCTTGTCTTTGCAATGATGAGCAAGGGCAATAGCTGTATCTATCTGATGGACATAGCAGGCGATTCTGATCATATCGAGAGAACTGTCCGAAGCTATTGGAATATCATGCATTTCGATTCGACCAATATCAGCCATAGCGGACAGTTTTATTCTTTTTTCCCCCCCACCTATTATTTTTTTGAGGTCTTTCTCATGGCAGAATTTCCATGCACCGAATTCTTCAGCATCAAAGGCACTTGCTGAACTAAGATAGCCAATTTCCATATAATCGACGGCTGCATCAGCAAGAGAATTGTAAACGTTACGTACGAATGTATCACTGAATTGCCACTTGTTCATGAGGCCGCCGTCTCGGACGGTGCAGTCTATCACTTTGATTTCTTCTCTATACATTGAATTCCCTTTTCCCTGGTTGGTGCCTGTTCTAAAACCGGCCTTTTACTAAATGTTTTTGTTACGACAAAAAGTATGATCCGCGAAATATGGATACTCTTTTTCTAATTATTTGAGCGACATTGCACATAATTATGTTGATGAAATCGCATTTATTAGCAAATAAAAGGCTTTTCGACAAGGTGTTCGTCGTAAAGTAGGCGGCAATTGCGTTAGAGCGAATTTAATTATGTATACAGATCGCATTTGTTAATAAAATTCTGCTGACGTGCTTTGGGGAGATTTAGGCAAAGACGGGAGATTTTGTTCAAATTGGATATAAGGACTGATCAGAAGCAAAGATTAACAGCAGCCATGAAACTTTGGGACAATATTTATGTTTACAACAAGGGGTGGTAGGAGGCTGATTCGATTGCTTGTGATGGTTTTGGAGCTTGATACGAAGAGCGAGTTACATAGTATGAGGATGTTCGTGGATCAGCATTGATTCGTTCCTGTTGTTCCAAAAGGTCAGGTGCCAATCTAAGCCTCACAATAGCGTATTATACTTTAATGCTGCGCCAGGAGCACTCCCAGCATTCTTCTAAATACGCTGGTAATGGATTTTCAAGAACACCATCGATTCGCAGATAAATCATTCGAATCGGACCACCTAGGATGGCAACGACAGCAACATCCGGCTCAATATTTCTGATTTCGCCATTTTCCTGTGCTTTCATCACCATATCTTTAATTTTCAAAAAGGGGAGTGATGTAAAGACTGACTTTTCAACTGGCATGAATTCTCTGTGTTTGGTGTACAGGAGGTACTGCATACCATCGGAATTTCGTTCTGTTGTCTCAAACAAATGACGGATGACCGCTTTAAAGCAGTCATAAGTGTGAGAGTATTTTTTTTCTATTTCGCAGAGCGCCTCGTACAGGCAGTTTTCGATATTGCTGAAAAGTGTAACTGCAATGGATTCTTTACTGTTGAAATAGTTATAGAGTGTACCGACGCTACAATTGCAGGCAGCCTGTATGTCACTGACTGATGTGTTATAGTAACCTTTCTTGGTAAATAGTTTTAATGCTTCAAGAAGAATTCTTTCCTGCCGCTTCTGTATCTTAGTTTCTTTCATTTTCCTCTAGTGTTTTTCTTTGCTGCCATATATTTGGTCCCGAAAGTATCTATAGGAACCAGTTCTGTTAAAAGTGCTCATGCCGTTTTACAAATGAGCAAAGATTTGAAGTGTAAAAAAAATCTGGAATCGGGAAGATGTAAGTGGCTGATTCAATCAGTAATATTAACAACTAATAAGACAATAGGGCTAGTTTGTGATGGTGTCAATACGTGGCCTATTTGTTCATCAGCATGGTTCAGGATTGTTCCAGAAAATCATAAAAGGAGTAGGCCGGCTTATCTTCCAGAACGATTACCTTAACGTGCAGAAGATGCCGGGAGAGTCGCAACAGTTCACTGTCCAGTTAGGGGGTTTCAGCCTGTTCTGGGATATTGCTACAATCAGTAATGAAAGTATGACCCAAAGCAATAGGAGTGTGTATACGTGCTGTGTTGATGGACTTGATAGATATTCAATGAAGGTGGTTTGAGGATTTCGTAAAACCTGAAGCGCTGCATCAAAAATCCAAACCAATATTGCGCTGCAGAAAGATAACAGGAGTATCTTTTTACTGAGACTGGCGGCAATAAATTTTCTCATCAGGTCTTCCTCTATCAACTTTCTCAATTTGAGATGGAGCAATGTGGGGAAAATAATCACATGGTTTTAATTCAATCCTGCTTTTTTCCAATACCCTCGGTTTCAAATTTTTCTTTCAGGAAGTCGTAAAGAGAGAGATCGCATACGTCTGGCTTTGTGTGTTGGAGGTATTCGGCTGCGATTCTCCGGACCTGCGAAGGGTCACCGCGGCTTAGTACCACAATCAAATCGTCACGTTGTGCTCCGGTCATGATTGTCTCTCAGGTACAGTTTCAAAGTTTCAGAGATAGTGTACGTTAGGAAACTCACAAAAATATTACCAGATCAAAATTTATGCCCAAAAAATATAGATTATCCTCGTTTGGGGCAGGTGGGAGCGATAAAGTCAGACCTTTGTGAAAAATCAAGGATGAGTAACAATCAGATTGATTTCATTGTGTAAGTAGCTAATAAAAACATGTTATAGTACTTTCCAAATCCCTTCGGCTGTAGCGATCAGTCTCTCCCCGCATCTTAACTCACCCTGCATAAAGACTAAAGAACGGGTTTTCTTGAGAACCTTTGCGGTGCCCATCAGTAAATCGCCAGTTATGGACGGGGCAATAAATTTCACATCAAAAGAAATTGTAGCAGCTCTTACCTGGGGACCAAGCACCCGGTGAGCGGCTGTTCCCATTCCTGAATCCATGAGGCTCATGATGAAGCCACCATGGGTAATGCCACCTGGGTTTAAATGAATCTCCTGCACAAGGGCTTTAAACTGGTAGTCTGAAGTGGTGATTTTCCTGAATTGTAAGCCGCCATTGTGTTTCATAAAGCCAACTACGCTTATTTGTTCAAATGTTTCATCCATATTTTTTTCTATTTATTAGTTTTAATATAAACCTGAAAGATCCAATGCTGCACAAATAGAGCAGGAAAGGATGCAGGGAAATCTCAAGCCCTGGTTGAACTTCTAAAAGCATGAGCGGGATAGCTCCCCAGAAGATCAACCCGTTTTGCAAAAAACCGAAGTTCTTCAAAGGCGAGTTGCAGTGAGCGTTCGTCCACATGGCCTTCTACATCGGCGTAGAAACGGGCTACGTTAAAGTCTTTATCGACATAACTTTCCAATTTTACCATCTGGACACCATTTGTGGCAAATCCGCCCATTGCTTTATACAGTGCTGCTGGAATGTTTCTTACTTCAAAGATCAAGCTTGTGAGATAATTATTTTCGTTTTCAAATTTTGGCACATCCTTGTCCCGGGAGAAGACCAGGAATCGTGTAGTGTTGTGTGCTGCATCCTGGACATCTTTTTTTAAGACCTCAAGACCATATATTCTGGCGGCTAACTCAGAACCAATAGCTCCTTGGGTTTTGTCATTCCACTTTTTTATATCGGAAGCACCTTTTGCTGTATCTGCGACGGTGTGCTTGGTTAATTGCAGCTCTTTTATGATCTTTTTGCATTGTGGAAGGGCATGGACATGGCTATGGACATCTGTCAGGTCTTCCAGTTTTGTACCGGGGAGCCCCAACAGACAATGGCGTATAAGCTGGAAGTGTTCCCCTATGATATGGAGTTCTCCCTGGGGGATCAAATAATGGACGTCAGCGACTCGTCCTGCCAAGGTGTTATCGACAGGAATCATGGCTAGATCTGCCATCCTTTCATGAACAGCAAGAAAAGCTGCCTCAAAGGAGACACATGGGACTGTTTCAAGTTCTGGATAGGCTTTTCGGCAGGCAAGATCAGAGTAGGCTCCTGCCATTCCCTGAAAAGCTATTGTCTTGTATCTTTTATTGGTCATAGATTTCTGATTTTTCCTTTTCACTGTTTAGTAAGCTCATTGCCGTATTTGGGTCACGACTTCTTTTTTATAGAACACCTACTCGATAATAGCTAATGAGTTTCAATTCAAAAACGCCCTTTTATCCTCACTCTTGAAAAAGTGTTCATGAGCATTATTTTAGCAAAATAGGTGGTCTAACAATCAATTGCATAAGTATTTGAGGGCTTTTATCTAGAAAATCAGGCTATAATATCCTGATTTGTATAAAATTATTTGACATTTCTCATGGAGAGTATACCATGGTGAATAGTTGTAAAAGACTTTTAATTCTCAAGGGGGAATAAATGACTCTAACTAAAGCAGACCTCGTTCAGCAGGTTTACAAAAATCATGAAGGATTAACTAAAGTTCAGGCGGTTGAGTCTGTGGAAGCTATTCTTCGAATTTCTAAGGATTCGCTTATAAATGGCTCTGATCTTTTATTAAGTGGTTTTGGGAAGTTTAATGTGAGGGACAAAAAAACGAGAAGAGGACGGAACCCTCAGACGGGTGACGACTTGATGCTTGAAGCCAGGCGAGTTGTAACTTTTAAGCCATCAGGGATACTGCGGGATAGGGTAAACGGGTCCTGAATTTGCTGTCATGCTTTCCTGTTAAATCCTAACTCTGGCGCAGAGTAATGATACATGCTTCCCCGGGACAGTTGAAACGAACCGGGATGCTTGATGCTCCAACGCCTCTACTTGTATATCCGAGCATATCCTTCAATCTCCATTCACCAACAGATGTAAGGTGTGGTGCCCGGCTGTTGGTGAAAACGGGGCGTTTATTGGGAAGGCATATCTGGCCTCCATGGGTATGGCCGCATAGATATAAATCGGCTTTTTCAACAGCTGCTTTTTTATAGGTCTCTGGTGAATGGGCTAAAAAGATAGTAAAGCTATCATCAGGGATATCTCTGCATGCTTGCCTGGCATCATCTAGTTTATAGTAATGAGGGTCATCTACGCCTGCTACCCATATCCTGCTTGACCCTTTTTCAATAGGCCAGGACTCATTTATCAGCATAATAACGCCTGCCTCTTCCAGATCTGGAATCATCTCAATGCAATCGTGGTTTCCAAGTACCCCCAGAAAACCATCCGGGGCTTTAATATGAGATATCACTTTGCGCAACTCTCGCACACTTGGTGCTATGGGACCGTAAAGTTTCATTCTTAAATCGCCACCCAGAAGACATAGATCAACCTCAGTATCTACGACGAGATCAATCAACTTTTTTGTTAATCCCTCCAGGCCGTCAAGGTGCAAGTCACTCATATAGAGAATGCGATAGCCTTCGAATTCTTGAGGTAGTCCTGCAAAGGTAAAATCCTTTTCTACAAGCTGTATTTCCAGGGCATTTTCCTTTCCTTTTTCATAGAGGCCTAGGGCCTTGATTAACCAGGTAAGAATTATCTGATCTGAGAGGATACGGGTAATATTGAGCCAAATTTGATACCTGGCCAACGGAACATGGCACGATCGCCACTCCCGCAATCGTACAGTTGAACGAATGATTCGTGGATAATTTTTGATCGGAGCCCTGTGGATTATGTACTTCCACCAAAGGGTGCTAGGAAAGGCTACAAGTACAAAAGAAATTACAATGAGCAGTACTTGGGTCCAGCTGAGCAAAAGGATCGGAACTAAAAACAGTACGGGAAACAAAGCCTCAAGTAGATGATCAAGAGGGAATAGATCACCGCCAATGGGAACGTTCAATCTGCGCTTAATGAAACTTGAGGTTAGGTCGCCCACCATGGCAAGGGCTGCAACCACACCTCCCAGCCACCATGGCTGACTCAGCAGGCCACATGCCACCATTCCTCCTGCAATGCTGGCAGCAACTCCCCGAATTGTTTTATTTTGGCCCAGTAGTGGTTTGTTATCCAGCCAAAGTCTCCCTCCATCAATGGGATAATTCAGCCGTTCGCCTGTTATGCGCTGTGCGAGAACAGGCAGGCAATTGGCCAAAAATAGAAAAACAATAACGCCAAAGATTGTTTCCATAAGAGGTTGGGGGCTTATGTGTGTTTGGCAATGAGGATGCTATTGATGATTTCAGATTTAAGTGTGACTGCCTGAGTCTTTCTTAAATAGTTACTCGTTGAGCTACAGAACTCAAGCCCATAGCTTGAGTAGTGGGCCGTCGGAGCCGAAAACTGGGTCTGTATTGGGCAAGCATACTTGAGAAATGTTTCGATCGGCTTGTGGCCGCTCTCCCTGTTTTCCATACATCATGTCCCAGGGCTGGCTGGCAAAATAACCACCCACAACTTTGAAATCGGGGGATTGCCCTTTGTTGCAGTGTGAAACCCCGGCTGGGATTATAATAACATCCCCTTTTTCCGCCTCCAGGATTTTTCCTTGAGGACCACCAAAACAGGCGCGGGTCCACCCTGAATATACCCCGAGTACCTCGTGTGCTTTGGAGTGATAGTGGTGGAAATCATAGAGGCCATTGCGCCACGCAGCGGGCCAGCCATGTTCCCTGAAAATTTCCTCAAAAGACTCCGGTGTAATCTGGATATCTTTTAGTGGAGACTTTAAAATAACAAGTGGCAAGTTTTCATTATTGGGAAATGCACCGTTGTTGTGAAAAATTTGTGATATAAACTGAGAACTTTGGCTTTGCATGACACTCCTGTCCTGAGTATTCATCGTGGTGTGAGTTGCGTGTTTCGAAATACTGGTAGTTTGTGCTATAGCCGCCCTCCGGGCGGCGTGTGAGTCATCATGCCTGGTAAATGGTGTCAGCAATATCAGAGAAGTCGCAGCTGATATTGTTTGCTGTCAAAATCGCTTTGATCTCTAAGAGATCTAACGGGGTACTTATGGCTATATCAGTTCCTCCTTCCTGTTCATCCAGTCGATACCTTGATTTTGTGAGAACTGTGATTGCTTCCTGGTAGCGGTCCACCACAAAGCCCATCAGCGTAAAATCAGCCATATAGTTATTTGGTAACTCTCTGTTGGCTAGATATTTCCCTCTGCTGTTAGTGTCACAGGGAAGAAGTGCTACTTTACCCATAAGCTATCCTCTGCAGCAATGATTTCTATACAGTGACATCTGGTATATAAACAGGGGTAATAGCACTGATTAGCAAAGTCAATGCTCCTGGCTCTGGCAACCGGTTCTCAGTCGACGAAAAAAAACCGAACCCTCGTGTTACCAATGTGTTTGTCATCTTACAGAAACGACACAATCAAATCTTTACATTAACTGTGTGTATTCAGGACATGTGGATGATGTGCGGTGGGTACAAAAGAGAAATGGTCAGGCAGACACAATTATTTTTTCTTCTGGTCCTGATTAAAAAGCTCACAGTAATCTTTGACCAATTCAATTCGTTTAATCGGTGGTATCTGAAAGTAGAGCGGGCTCAGCATAAGGATTCTAATGGCCTCTTTTATTGTCACAGTCATCCTCCACGCCTGAATAATTGACTGAGATGGAACTTGGAAGTATTTGCCAGATAGATGTGCCAGGTTGTACGTTTTGCTCCCGAGTTCTCTCCTTGATAGGTAAAGCATTCAAATATCAGGCCATTTTATTTTCACAGCCCATAAATTTAGAAAAACCTTTCTCGAATACCTTTTTGGGCAAAACATTCTCATTTGCAAATGAATGTGATTTTGCAGGGGCTGAAGGTGTATCTGTTTGAATTTACATTTCATTTAGTGTTTGTCGTGGTGGTCTGTTGTTCGCGAAAGAAGTGATAGTCGTAGATCAATTATTTATTCAGGTTGAAAAAATAGCGTGTTCTTGAATATTGAGGTAAATAGAGTAAATTCCCTTTTCCGGAATAACAGCTCGAAACTCTTCCGGAAAAGTGGTCAAAACTTCAGAAGGAAGATGCTGCTTGAGTTAGTGTTGGACGTCAGTTTTGAGATCATCTGGCCGTTGAGTGTCGCTTACTCCATGATAACGGAAAGGGGCAGTCACAAGAAATTATTCCGCTGAATGAATTGGTTAAAAGGAGAGGCATCCGAAAAATATGCAGAATAGTACTACCCTG
>Ga0070729_10005431_pt1 | contig 13161 bp, 12 predicted proteins | sample tdDd472_FD_66725 | JGI IMG/M metagenome (GOLD analysis project Ga0070729, IMG submission 66725) | Marine sediment microbial communities from the Atlantic coast under amendment with organic carbon and nitrate - tdDd47.2 | ecosystem: Environmental > Aquatic > Marine > Coastal > Sediment | place...
TTTTCCGTTTATCTTCGTTGTTTTGACACTTATGTACCTTCGTTTTTGTACACTGCGCGTCAAAACGCCTAGCTAAACGAAAAATTTCTTTGCTAAAAATATAGGATATAAAGGCGGTGCTTGTTTTTAAGCGTCGTTTTTGCAATTATAGCGCTATTCTAAAAAAACAGGGAGTTTAAAATGGTAGCTGTAACAGCAATAGTGGCAAGTGCTGCGAGTGGTCTTAGCAGTGTACTTAACATTATTGATAAAATTAACGACCAATTAGACAGGGTTAAGAATCAGGATTTAGTTGCCTCTGTTTTAGAGCTTCAGAAAACGTTCGTTAAGATACAAAGTGATCATATTAAACTTGAAACAGAAATTGTTAAACTATCCAGCGAGAACGAAAGATTGAAGGAGACGTTGGCGAATAAACTAGCTTTGCCGCAAGCGGATAAATTATCTGACGAAGAAGTATCTGTGTTGAAGTTGTTATATGGTTCATCAGATGAGCAGGAGACAACTTTATCTAATATCTCAGGGCAGTTAGAGATAGATGAGCAGAAATGTAAGTACTATTTAGAAAAACTAGAGAATAAGAAGTTTGTAGATGTTAGCTCTCCGTTGGCTGTTATGGGTATTTTAATACCAAGTCAATATAGCATTGCATCTAAAGGGCGAGCGTATATGATTGAAAATAGCTTAGATTAACGCCTCTTCCTAAAAAAATCCCTCAATATCTGCCCGCATTCTTTCTCCATGAGGCCGTGGGAGATGTTTGGCTTATGGTGGCAGGTGGGTTGCTCGTAGAACTTGCCACCGTGCAGGATTCCGCCGCTTTTGGGGTCTGAAGCTCCAAAGACTACGCGCTTAATACGCGCAAAAGATATGGCGCCCGCGCACATGGCGCATGGCTCTAATGTTACGTACAGCGTATAACCCGGTATTCTCTGCGCTTTAGCGGCCGTGCACGCTTCACGTATGCACAGGATTTCTGCGTGTGCGCTTGGGTCGCATTTCTCTCTCGTACGATTGCCGTTAGCAGTTATAATTCTGCCGTTTTCATCGATTATAACCGCCCCAATAGGCACTTCTTCACGCTCGGCGGCGCGTTTTGCCTCTTCCAATGCGATGCGCATGAAGTTATGGTCGTCTTCGGTAAATGAAAGAGAGTGTTCCATGAGTGAAGATAAGCACAAAGGTGAGCGGATTGCAAAGGTTATGGCGCGGGCGGGGCTTTGTTCGCGCAGGACGGCTGAGAAATGGATTGATCAGGCCCGCGTAAAGGTCAATGGCAAGGTGATTGAAAGCCCTGCGTTGAATATAACTGCGGGTGATAAAGTGGTAGTTGATGGTAAAGCGTTACCGGAAAAGCAGCAAACGCGCCTGTTTCTCTATCATAAGCCGCCGGGATTGGTGACTTCGCACAAAGATGAGCAGGGTCGCTCGACAGTGTTTGATCATTTGCCGGAGTACCTGCCGCGCGTGATTAGCGTTGGGCGTTTGGATTTGAACACAGAAGGCTTGTTGTTGTTGACTAATGATGGAGAATTAGCACGATTTTTGGAGCTTCCCTCTACGGGATGGTTGCGCAGATACCGCGTACGCGTGCATGGAAAAGTCAATGAAAAACGGCTAAAATCCTTGGCAAACGGTATTACTGTTGAAGGTGTACGCTATAAATCTATTGATGCGAAGCTGGAGACGATTCCCGAAGATGAGAAACAAAGAAATGATGGGGCAAATTCGTGGATATCGATAAGTCTTCGTGAGGGTAAGAACCGAGAGATTCGCCGCGTGATGGAGGCTCTGGGCTTGCGCGTTACACGCCTTATCCGTACGGATTATGGCCCATTTTCATTGGGTAAGGTGACGCGTGGTACTGTCACAGAGGTGAAGCCTGACGTAATGAAGCATCAAATAACTAAGTTCTTTGGTGAGAGTAAGGTGAAAGCGCCCATAAATGCAGAAGGTGCTGAAGTCGCGGTAGTGCGCAAAAAATCGCGAAAAAGGCCTGATAGTTATAAGAAGAATAACTATAATAAAGGTAGCCCCAAGAAGGGCGATTTCAAGAAAGATGGCCCTAAGAAGGGTGGCTTTAAGCAGAAACGAGGCAAAGATGAAAATCGTAGCCGGTAAATATGGTGGGCGGCGCTTGGATGTGCCTAAGAACCGCGATATTAGGCCCACCAGTGATAAGGTGCGCGGGGCTATCTTTAATATGCTGGCCTCCAGAGATGCTATTGAAGGCGCTCATGTGCTCGATGCTTTCTGTGGAACGGGTGCTTTGGGCCTCGAAGCGCTCTCTAGGGGGGCTGAATCTTGTGAATTTATTGATAAATCACGTACATCATTAGCTCTAGCCCGCAAGAACGCTGAGCTTTTAGGTGTCGATGAGACTATTACGTACACGTTTGGTGATGTGCGTAAGGTCATGAAAAAACAGAAACGGTGCGAATCGGTTCAGGGAAGTCATGAAACGTGCGACCCGAATCTAAAAAACGCCAAAAGCATACAAGATATATGTTGTGGAACTAATAAAGCATACAGTCTTATATTCCTGGACCCTCCATACAATAAAAACCTAATTACAAGTACATTGCGGGTACTTAAGGATGTGCTTGCGCTGTACGATAATGCGTGGCTAGTGTGCGAGAGTGAGAGGGATCTATCTTATAATGATATTGATGGTTTCTATGTTGATACGATAAAAGAGTACGGTTCTACTAGGGTTGCTTTATTACAATATCGTGATGCATACGGTAAATAAAGAGTGGTTTTCCTTAAATATTACAGAGTAATCTATATGCTACAATGCCATATTCACGTTATATATCATAGTGTTATCTGTATGTGTTAGCCAATAGCACCCGTATACAATAATGCTAACAAGGCAACCCCTAAGATTACGCGGTAGATAGCAAATGCTGTAAATGTGGCCTTTTGAAGAAATTTCATCATAGCTGTTACAGCGATTAAACCGGAGATGAACGCAAAAAATACGCCTATTAGGGCATCCATCCCAAGTTGTGTACTACCCTCTTCAAAGACGTCTTTGCCTATAAGTAAGCCAGCGCCACTAATGGCAACCATTGCCATAAGCATGGAATAGTGAGCACTTTCGCTGCGGTTATAACCGAGAAAGCGTGCGGCGGTCATTGTAATGCCTGATCTGCTTACTCCCGGGATGAGGGCGAGTATTTGCGCAAGGCCGATGAGAAGGGAGTCCTTGTACGTCATTTGGCTGATGTCTTTGGTGGCTGTGGTTTTGGCATCTGCGTACCATAGAACCAGACCAAAGATAAGCGTCATCCATGCGATTACGTACAGGGTTTTAATCCAGTCTGGCTCAAGGTAATGAAGGGCGAAACCGGCAATTACTACGGGGATGGAGCTAACAAGTACATAGAGCATAAGCCGCGCATTGCTTGAGTTTGCTTTGCCGCTGCCAATATCTTTTGCGCCGAGTAGCATTCGGAGAACATCTCGCCGGAAATATACCAGTACGGCTAAGAGTGTGCCGACATGCACCGACACGTCCATGGCCATGTTTCCCTTATCCCAGTTTGTGCAATGGTCTGTAAAACAATGGAATAATCCAAGGTGGCCGCTGGAGCTAACGGGGAGAAATTCAGTTAGGCCCTGTATGATGGCCAGTAATACTATGTGGTACAGAATCATATTTAAATCTTTGGTGTATGTTTTAACTATAAAAAGGCGGGGAGTACTGCTAAAATCGGTGCAATAATTAAGAGCTACTCTAAATTAAAGGGAATGACAATGATTTATGTGTGTGGAATAGTTGGTTTTACCATTGGATTTGCTTTCGGACAGATGCTTTTGTTTTTTCTTTTACGCGGCGTAAGTAAGGAAGATATGCTTAACGACAAGTACATACAGCTTAAATATGGCCTCTTGAACTGGGGTGTGGCGCTATTGGGCGGTTATGGCGCTATACTACTTTATCAAAGATATCTGTGAATGTTTCCTTTCTATTAATAGTTTTCTGTTTTAATTCTCAATTAGTAAGTCGTTACTTTATACGGTTCGTGGGAATAAGGCGAAGTTCATGCCAAAAAATAATAATGAAATTAAGACGAGGATACCGGGATATACTCTTGGTATTAAATGTTTTTGTCATCGAATATTATCGATAATGGCTGCATTATTTGCGGTAGCGTTTGGCATTGTTATTGGTGTTTGTATTTCAGGTGACCCTAAACTTGATGTGGAAGAAATGCGTACACATATGTATGTGCATCATCTCAGGCAGTTTGAAGATTTCGCGAAGAGTACGGCCATGCAAATTGCGCAAGCCGATAAGGTTGTGAGCGCTGAAATAGTTACTGTTTCCGATAAGATGGAAGGGCAAAAAATAGCTTATAAGCCCAATCAGTGGATTATTGATAAGGCGGGAAGTACACTAAGTTTTGAAGCTGTGCAGTACGGCCACAAATTCAACGGTAGTTTTGACTTTGATGGAGAAATAATTTTTAATCCTAAGAACTTAGATGATTGCTCTGTAAGTATTGAGATTGATATTAATTCTATTGCTACAGGGAGCCTTAACCGTGATTCACGGGCGCGTACAAAGGATTGGTTTGATGCGGGCCAGTTTCCGGCGGCAAAGTTTAAGTCTGCTGCCTTTTCAAATGGTGAAAAAGAGGGGGAGTACGTTGCTCATGGTGTATTGGGTGTGCGCGGAGTTGATGTACCTGTAGATTTGCCATTTTCTTTACGTTTCTATGAAGACGAAAAAGGTTCTGTACCTGTTGATAATATAGACGTTTTGGACAATAATTTCATGGGGCCAACACGTATAGAAGGAAGCGCTAATGTTAGTGCCGAGGTGGAAACGCAGGCTGAAGTATTGCAGGAAAACGACAAAAATAAATTGGCTGAAATTAGAGCAGAAATGTTGGCGCAGATTTCGTTAAGTCTCTCTGACTTTAGGTTAGGCCAAGATATGCAGCATCATGGAGATGCTCTTAGCGACAAGGTAGGAGTGTTCATTGTGCTCCAAGCACATATGCCAAATGGCGACTAAATGTCGCTATAGGAAACGCGTACGTGCATTTCCATTAGCTAAATTTTTTAAAATTAGATGCCGTGCGTCTTTGCTTTTTGTTCAATTTCCCATTTAGTAATTTCTGTTTGCCATCGGTTAACAATATCTTTTCCGTCAAGACCTGATTCTGATGCTATATCTCCAAGAATGATCTCATTTTCTCTGTCTGATAAAATAATCGCTTTGTTCTCAGTAGATAGTTGGTTTATCCAGCTAGTGACTTCCCTTTTTAGGTTAGATCTTTCCATTATCCATAAATTATATTTTTCCTGATTGAATATTTTTCCGTGTGAGTTAAACTGTGAGGATGCGAATCTTATATCATTTTTGGCTAAATCCTTTTTCTCGCAAAGTGCGAATGGCACTGTTGGAGAAGGGGCTCGATTTTGAGCTGCGCATTGAAAAAATCTGGGAGCGGCGTACAGAGTTCTTGGCTATGAATCCGGCAGGTGATCTTCCGGTATTGATTGAGCAAGATGGCACGACGCTTTCAAACTCGGAAGTGATATGCGAATATCTCGAAGAAGTTTATCCCGAGGTGAATTTACTTGGCCGTGATCCAGTGCAACGCGCAGAAACGAGGCGTCTGGTTAACTGGTTTGACAATAAGTTTAACCGAGAAGTAACGGAAAATCTGGTTAATGAAAAGCTGATGAAGTCAATTCTCAATCTAGGTGAACCGCACGGGCCTACTGTACGCGCAGGTCGGGCGAATATTCATTATCACCTTGATTATATTGGATTTTTGACGGAACGCCGTGAATGGCTTGCGGGAGATGTATTCTCGTTAGCAGATTTGGCGGCAGCGGCTCATCTCTCGGCGGTTGATTATGTTGGTGATGTTCCTTGGGAAGAACACGGAGCAGCTGGAAAGTGGTATGAAAAAATGATGTCTCGTTCCGGGTTTGCTGATTTGGTTGAAGAACGCGTCCCGGATTTTGATCCTGTTGTTGATGGTTTTATGAAAACAGGATAAGATATCTAAAAAAATAATAAAAGGAAGTTAGGGTGACAAAAAAGCTTTTTTGTTTTGGCTATGGTTATACGTGTGATTATCTAGGGTTTAAGCTTATGAATACCGGGGTATCGCAGGGTTTGCCTACGTCTTGGGCGTTGGCAGGGACAACGCGCGATGCTGAGAAAAAGCGCGAGCTAACTGAGCGCGGGATTAAAACTTATATATTTGATTTTAACACGCCTATTCCAGATCCTCTATACATGCTTAGGGATGTTACGCATGTTCTTATCTCTACTCCGCCCTCGGACGAGGGAGATACATCATTTTTGATGCATGCTCGGGATTTGATGGATCTGCCGAAGCTGGAGTGGATTGGGTATCTTTCGACTACAGGTGCGTACGGGGATCGTAATGGAGGTTGGGTGGATGAAACATCAGAACCTCACCCGACAACTAAACGCGGATCGCGGCGTTACCGTGCGGAAGAACAATGGCTTTCTATGCATGAGCATTACGGTATGCCTGTGCATATTTTCCGTTTGGCAGGGATTTATGGCCCCGGGCGTAGCGCTCTGGACTCTGTACGTGCGGGTATTGCCCGGCGTATTGACAAGCCGGGCCATGCTTTCAGTCGTATTCACGTTGAAGATATCGTGCAGGTTCTTATCGCCTCTATGAATAACCCCAAGCCCGGTGAGATTTACAATGTTTGTGATGATTACCCAGCCCCTAGCCATGAGGTGATCGATCATGCTTGTAAGCTTTTGGGGATTGCCTCTCCGCCGCTTTTGTCTTTTGATGAGGTCGATCTAGTACCTATGACGATGAGTTTTTATGCTGAGAACAAGCGAATTCATAACAACAAGATTAAGGAAGATCTTGGCATTACGCTTAAATATTCCGACTATAAACAAGGCCTGCAAGGGTGTCTGAATACGGAAATAGAATATGAACGGCAGCAGGAAGAAGCAAAGAAAAACGTGGTTTAAAGATTCCATTGTTTCATTTCGGGCGGCGTTACTTCGTCGTTTACGTATTATCAATACGCTGCACTTCTCGTTCCTAGCCGAAATAAAACGCTGTTTGCTTTAATTAGGGATGTTTTTGTTTATAAACAATATGTTAATGGGGGCATTACTTGTGTGGATAGCCGTTTTCGTCAAATTTCCAGTCTTTAAATGCAAATGTGAATGGGTGTTGCATAGAGGAAAAATGCCATTGATTGCGCTGATTAAAGCGGATTGTTTTCATCATGGTTAAAAAATCCAGACGCCACATGCCATCTTCTTTTCTAAAATAGAACGGGCTGCATTCGCGGTTCGCAGGGTTATAGCGTATTACAGCACGTTTAGAGAGAGTCTTTAGCTGTCCCTTGCCGCAGCGCTTAATATCCCTTGCTTCATTAGCCATCTGTGTAGGTGTCACTTTCCATGTCTTTTTCCATTCGCGCGTAGCTTTCGTATATATAGGCAGGTTCGGGTTGGTGTTTTGACTTTCAAGAGCTTGTAAGTAAGTCCTTAAAACGCTGTGGGGGGAAGAGCTTTTTTGGGATTTTTGAGACGCGCCTATTTGTGCAAAGCTTGTACCTGTGGCTAAAAGTAAACAGGCAGATAAAACGCCTAAAGTGGTGATACGTATGTGGTTATTCATAGTGCGGCTCCTTACTGTATGTAGTATCTTATTGCTACAAAGTGGCTGAGATATCGGGAGTAATTAACCAATAAAAGATAGTTCTACTTTGTAACTATAAGCATAATTATTTTTGCAACAATTCAATTATTACAGTACCTTATGTTTTCGTACGCTTTTATGCTGCTTGCTGGGTTTTGGCTTTGTAGGGTAGGCGTACGCTCACGGTGGTGCCAATGTTAACAGTGGATTCTATACTTAGCAAACCGCCATGCATTTCTACCAATTCTTTTGTGATGGATAGCCCTAGTCCGGTGCCCTCATAATCTCTGGTGTACTCGCTTGAGGCCTGCTCGAATGGACGCAAAACAGAGGCTAGTTTATTAGGCGGAATGCCAACACCGGTATCACAGACTTTGAAACAAACAAATTCTTCGTGCTCATAGCATTCCATCCACACCGAGCCATCATTTTTGGTAAATTTAATGGCGTTAGACAGTAGATTGAGAAAAACCTGCGTTAGTGCGCGGCGATCTCCAACGATGAGCAGATCATCATGCTCAAATATTGGCATGCGTAGACGTACGTTATCGTCTTTAGCGCGTCCTGTAACCATCTCCATAGCGCGGTCAACAACGTTTTTGATTTGTAGCTCTTCCAGATCAAGGACGTGTTTTCCTGCCTCGATTTTAGACATATCAAGGATGTCGCTGATCAAATCAAGTAAATGGTGCCCGCTTTTTTTGATGCTGGAAGCGTATTCGATGTACTTTTCATTGAATATGGGGCCTAGCATCTGTGCTTCAATCATTTCAGAGAAGCCGATAACTGCATTAAGAGGCGTACGCAATTCATGACTCATATTGGCAAGAAAGCGTGATTTGGCAGCGTAGGCTTGTTCCGAGGCTTCTTTGGCGCGGCGTAGTTCTTGCTCATAAAGCATACGTTCGGTCATATCCTGCATAATGCCGTACAGAGCGATAACTTCCCCGGTTTGGTCTTTTTCGCAGCGTCCTTCGCACATGACATAGCGTATGTCTCCGCCGGGACGTACAACCCGAAACTCCATGCTATAGCTCTTTTCCTCGATAATGGCGCGTTGGAAAATCTGTATGACGCGGCCTAAATCGCGCTTGTGTACGAGGTCGCCAAGCGTGTTAATGGATGGAGTGAATTGGTCGGCATCAACGCCGAAAATGCGGAAGATTTCTTCGGAAAACGAGATATCATCTTCGCCAATCAACCAGTGCCAATGTCCCATACGTCCTATGGCTTCGGCCTCTGAAAGTTGGCGTTCCCGGCGTTCTAAATGGTGCTGTTTTTCCTTGATATCGGTGATATCCCGACCGCTGACAAAGATTTTACCAGCATGCGCAGTGCAACTCCATTCTACCGAAAGAACCCCGTTTTGTGCTGTGAAAATATGGCTTTCATATGAGGAAACAGGGGTGTACTCAGCCGCGCTATCTTGCAAAATATCCCCCAGCATGTACTGGATATCGTTTTGCTCGTCGGGATTGAAGAAATCATAAAAGGACGTGCCGATTAATTCTTTCAGATTTTGCGCGCCAGATAATGCAGTGAATGAGTTATTCGCATGCAAAATGTTGCCTTGCGGATCTGTTATGATTTTAAGATCTTTGCTCATTGACATGAAGACTTTGTAATCATTGTCATTAATAGAAGAATTGGTCGTTTTGTTTGGTTTGCCCGCTAATGTTTCAATGCCCGGTGATAGGGCGTGGATGCGCGCAGATGAATTTTGTATTTTTGCCATCAAAGCGTTAATATCGTCGGAAGAATTGGTTTCTAATGCGCTGTGATCTATTGCCGAGATAATCAAGTAAAGCCGGTTGTCAGGCATCGATAACCAATCGAAATGAAACTCAGTTAGAATACCATTATCGGCAATGTGTACGTCTTGGCTGCCCGTTGGGATAAGGGTTAAGTCGCCGCTTTCATCCAGAAGCTCGTTCAGCTCATCGGAAAATTGGAGAATTTCCAATATATGGTGGCGGGTATCGGTTCGTATGCCGGTCAGCTCGCAAAATCGGTCATTGGCATAGATAATATACCCTTCTTCGCTAATCGCGCAGCGCGCAGCTTCCTGGATGTCGCGCGCGGCGTTGGAGGAGAGGGATTTGTCAATTTTTGCTTTAGATTTTAAGGGCATGGTTCAAGTACAAATACACGAGAGAAAATGGAAAAGATGCTTAATCAAGAATATGACGTTTGCGGAGATGAGAGAATCAGATGATTATCTGAAATCTATGATATGCGAAAGGGTATGATTCTGACAAGTTCTTTTTCATATTTGAACTGCCATAATTACTGTTTAGCATCGTTACTTATCGGTGACGTACTATTGTACGTGGCACTCTTCGTGTTTTACTAAATTAAAATTCTGTTTGTTCAGAAGCTTTCCAAGGCTCTGCGCAAGCCTGCAGCGGTCATTATTTGCGGTAGGATAATGGCTTGTGGGCGTATCTTGGTGGTCGTGTCGCGCTTGCCGTAATATACATATAAGGGTACACCGTTATGCTCGAACGCATCCAGATATTCTGTGATTTCAGTGTCTTGGCTAGTCCAGTCGCCAACTATGTGCTGTACGTTTTTGTGTCTGAATAAATCACGCGTGGCTTGAGTACTGATTGCGATGGCATTATTGACTTTGCAGGTAATGCACCACGCCGCGGTCATTTCAACAAAGACGGGATCATCGCCGTTTAAAGCTTTCGATAAAGCGGCTTTGGTATAGGGGATGGTTTCTTGATCTGAGGTTATTGTACTTGTTGCCGGTGTACGTAAACTATGCATTGCACCGAGCGTATAAATTACGCCGATAATGGCGGCTATCATGGTAGTTTTGGCAACAATATCGCCAAATTCCGAGGTTTTTGATTTGGTTATTCTCGCAAGCCATACAGCAAAGGCGATTAGTAGCAAGCCAAATAGGCTTAAGAATATTCCGGTTGTTCCAGTTAGTATGCTTATAACGTGAATTAGCCATAGGGCTGAGGCGAACATCGGGAAGGCCAAGAATTGTTTGAAGGTTTCCATCCATGCGCCAGGCTTTGGCAGGAACACCCTTGCCGCAGGGATGAAGGATAGTAATAAGTACGGCATAGCTAGCCCTAGTCCTAAAACAGCAAATATGGTTAAGGAAACGAAAGCTGTTTGTGTGAGAGCGAAGCCCATAGCCGCTCCCATGAACGGAGCCGTACACGGCGTGGCAACAATAGAAGCAAGTACACCGGTAAAGAAGCTGCCGTTATAAAAATGGCTTCCAGTAAGTTTGCCGCCGATACTAGTGAGGCCAGCGCCGATCTCAAATAATCCAGCAAGACTGAGGCCGATGAGGAATAGCAGATAAGCCAGCATGGCAACAATGAGTGGGTTTTGGAACTGGAAGCCCCAGCCAATAGCCGCGCCTGCATGTTTTAGGGCTATTAGCGCTCCGGCAATTAATAAAAAGCTGATAATTACACCAAGCGTGTACGCTATGCCGTGTAAGCGAGCTTCTCGTATTTTTTGGCCGTTCATTTGGGCAAGGCTGAGCGCTTTGATAGACAGAACAGGAAAGACGCAAGGCATAAGGTTTAAGGCTAAGCCGCCAAGGAAGGCCAAAATAATAGCGCTTATTAATGTCAGGCTTTTGGTCTCGTTGTTGGTTAGGTTGTTGTCTTTAGGTAGGTCGGGTGTGTTGATAATAATTGGTTTGTCGCTTGCGCTTGCTCTGATGAGATATCCTGTGTTTTGTCCGGTATCTCCTTTAATCACGAGCAGGCCTTCAAGTATTTTCTTTAGGTCAATAGGCTCATCGCCTAGCTTATGAGCGATTGTAAGCTTCCCATCATCCAATACGATTTGTGCTGGCGCTGCGTGGTTAATTGTGCCTCGTTCATAAGGGAAAAACTCAGTGTTGTCCTGAGTGATATGCTTTAAAATCGTGCGGTCTTCAGGTGTAAGAGACAGGCTTAGGAGCTCATTATCATTACGGAAGGAAAACTGGCCTTTGATAGTTTGGGGGAGTTTTGAGAGCGCGGTGTTAATTATCTGGCTATTGTCGATATCAAGATTATTCGGATCATTCAAATAGATGGATATTTCATCATCTTCCGGGATGCATATCTCGTTACAAATCAGTAACGCCAAATTGGCTTTTAAGGATATTTTCCCTTGAGGAATGACGGCTGGAACTTTGAGGGTTTGTAGAAGTGTAACTCGATTATAATAACCATAATTAACAAGATCGTAGTAAGAGATTTTATTTGGCGTGGGCCAGTTTATATCCGAAACTTCAAAGCCTTCGGGCAGATCCCATTTAATCGATACAGGCAGGCCAGAGTCCCCGGGGTTTCGCCAATATGCATGCCAGTTATTTGATAGGTCAATTTGCACGGCTAAAGTAATTTCATCGCCTGCTTTTAAGTCTGCGTGCTGAGGAATAATTTCTATTTTAGTGAAGCGCTGATACGTATCGCTTGTGGCTGGCTGGGCGCTCGCATGCGTACTTATAAATAAAAGCATGATGGTCAGTAAGCTTCTTAATGTGTGACTAAGAGCGATGCTTTTATATTGCGCGTTCATATTGTTCTGACCAGTCTTATTATATTCTTAATTCCTAGTAATACAGCTAATTATAAGTACATAAGCTATGATTTGAACATAGGAGATATATATTTATTCCCCTTAAGTTTTTCTATAGTTGCATTGATAATGGCGGTTTCTTTGCACTGCAACACATGTTTTGTTCGCCTTTTTTAGATTTTTCGTTACACTATTCGCTTGCACATTGTGCTTGTGCCCTAGGGCGCTTCGCTTTTAAGGCGAACAAATTGTCGTCGCGCTCGATTTGCTTTGGGCGCGCCTCGCAATAACAGGAAAAAAAGGGTAGTTTTATGAGCACATCTTCTTCTCGGGCAGCGGTTAATACAGATATGGACAATGGCATTGATAACGCAGAAGATCGCGTTTGTTGGACGCCTTCAGAAGAAAAAATTGATGGTAGTATATTGAATGATTATAAAAGCTATCTCTTAACGCGTACGGGGAAAACTTTTTCTGATTATCAATCGCTGTGGCAGTGGTCTGTCGATAGTAAAGAAGAATTCTGGGATAGCGTGTGGGATTATTGCGGCGTTATTGGTGATAAAGGCTCTCGCATTTTTGATGATAATAATGGCCGTATGTTTGGCTCGCGGTTTTATCCTGAAGGGCGGCTTAATTATGCGCAAAACTTGCTAGAGAAAATGTGCGAAAATAATGCGGACATGAACGCCGATGCGATGATTTTCCGTGATGAAACTGGCAGCGAGCGCCAGATAAGCCGCGCTGAAATGGTTGCCAAGGTTTCTCAGTGGCAGCAAGCGTTAAAGGCTATGGGCGTCGCCCGAGGCGACCGCGTGGCTGGCTATATGCCTAATATGATGGAAACAATCATCGCCGCGCTGGCGGCTATTTCGCTGGGGGCAATATGGTCATCAGCTTCACCTGATTTTGGCGTACAGGGCGTACTTGATCG
>Ga0070729_10005432_pt1 | contig 13161 bp, 9 predicted proteins | sample tdDd472_FD_66725 | JGI IMG/M metagenome (GOLD analysis project Ga0070729, IMG submission 66725) | Marine sediment microbial communities from the Atlantic coast under amendment with organic carbon and nitrate - tdDd47.2 | ecosystem: Environmental > Aquatic > Marine > Coastal > Sediment | place...
CACGACGGCACGCGCCATGGAAGAGCGTCGAAGCCCTCGAACTGGCCACCCTCGACTGGGTGCACTGGTTCAATCACGAGCGCCTCCTCGCGCCTCTGGGATACGTCCCGCCGGCCGAGTTTGAAGAGGCCTTCTACCGCCGTCAGGAGACGCAACGATGCGCCGCCTGACTCAACCACATGGGTCTCCGGATTTCCCGGTGCGTTTCAGGGGTCTTGTACGCTCTGAGTTGTGCGGACTCTCACGTGGTCAGGGCTCCACCGGCGCATCCGGGATCCCATCCGCCACGCCCTCCACATCCACCACATACGTCACGCTGTCGAACACGTTGAAGAGCACGGTCTCGGCGAGGACGTCGGGGGGCATGCGTTCGAAGTCGACGTCGTCGAACCAGCGCTGGACGTCGCGGACGATGGTGATGGTGGCGGTGTCGTCGCCGCGCAGGGTGAGGGGTTCGGTGAAGGCGATGGCGCGGTCGAAGGCGAAGGACGTGACGACTTCGAACTCGCCCTCGGCGCCGTCGCGGACCCAGGTGCCGCGCACGACGAGGCTCTGGCCGAGCATGTCGGGGGTCTCGTCGAGCCCGAAGGCGTCTTCGTCGGCGTCGAGCAGGATGTAGCGGGCTTCGCACCAGGTGCCGGGGGGCGGCTCGAGGGTGCCGTAGGCGGGGGTGATCGTGCCGACGCGCTCCACCTGCGTGGTGCCGATCATCGTCGACGAGCTGGTCAGGTGAGCGTGTGCCGTCGACACCGGGGCGAGCCAGCGCAGCAGGCGGGGGGCGAGGCCGGCCGAGGCGTCCTCGCACGGCAGGAGCTCGATCCCCGACGTGGTGATCCAGGCGCCGTTCACCGTGACGAAGAAGCCCTCGCTCGTCGACAGCAGGCCGTCGAAGTTCTCGAACGCGAGCTCGACCTCGGCGGTGACGCCGTCGCTCACCTCGGCGCCGCAGCCGGTGAATCCGCCGAGCAGTACGCCCGTCACGGCCATTGTCGTCAGGGTGCGTGTGCGCATCAGCGGTCCCCCGCAAACGGGTCGCTGTAGGCCGGGTTGGTGAGCAGCGTGTCGTCGGTGAGTGCTTCGAGGAAGGCGATCAGGTCGGCCATCTCGGCGTCCGTGATGAGAAAGCCGCCGATGAACGAGCTCTTGTACGGGTTCTCGCTGCCGTCGCCGGCGTACGGGCCGTCTTCGATCGTGCGGCCGCCGGCGGCGTAGTGGGCGATGACGTCCTCGAGGGTCGCGGCGCTGCCGTCGTGCATGTACGGCGCCGTGACGGCGATGTTGCGCAGCGTCGGCGCGCGAAAGCGGCCCATGTCGTCCGCCTCGCCCGAGATCTCGAACAGGCCCTCGCCGCCGGCGGGGTACGCGCCCGCACCGTCGATGTTGTAGAGCCCGGTGTTGTGAAAGGCGACCTCGGCCTCGGGCAGGTGCTCGGTGCTCAGCGAGTCCGAGAAGTTCAGCCCGCCGTGGCAGTGAAAGCACTCCAGCCGTTCGCTGAAGAAGAGCTCGAGCCCGCGCAGCTCGGCGTCGTCGAGGGCCGTCGTATCCCCGCGCAGGTAGCGGTCGTACGGCGAATCAAACGAGACGATGGACCGCTGAAACGCTTCGAGGGCGAGGGTGACGTTCTCGACGGTGATCGGGTCGTCTTCGCCGGCGAAGGCGTCCGCAAAGAGGGCCGGGTAGTCCGGGTCCGTCGCGTCGGCGAGGCGCTGCAGCAGCTCGCCTTCACGCCCCGACATTCCCAGCTCGACAGGGGTCTCGCCAAAGAGCGGCAGGCGGGCCTGGTGGCTCATCCGGTCGAGCAGCGGGTTCGCCCACGTGAACCGCGGCGTGTAGGCCATGTTCACCAGCGACATCGACGAGCGCGGGTGCACCTCGCCGGTCGAGCCGACGGCCTGCGAGAGCCCGTCGGTGAACGCCAGCGACTGGTCGTGGCACGAGGCGCACGACTGGGTCTCGTTGCCCGAGAGCCGCGTGTCATAGAAGAGAAAGCGCCCGAGCTCGACCTTCGCGACGGTCATCGGGTTGTCGTCGATCGACGCGGGCAGGGGGACGCCGTCGGGCAGGTCCCAGGACCACGCGCCCTCGTCGCCGGTCGTGTCGTTCGTGGCGTCGTCGCCGCACCCGGCGAGGGGCAGGGCGGCGGCGAGACAGAGGCTGGCGAGGAGGGTCGTGCGCATGGTTTCGGTCAGCGGACGGTGAACACCGACTGCTCTTCACCGGGCTCGCCGGTCGCGATGTCCAACCCGAGGCGCTCGAACGGCGCGATGCACTCCGGGTCGTCCGCCGCTCCCATGCAGCCGGGGGCGCTGTCGGGCGTGTTGAAGGTCAGGTCGAGGCCAGCGAGCATGGCGTCGAGGTCGTACACCACGACGTTGGTCTCGGGATCGAAATTGTCCAGCTCGATCACCGGGCGGTTGGGCTGGCTGCACGCCGAGATGTTGCCGATCGTGCCCTCGCAGCCGGTGCTGCCGAGGTGCAGGCGGTACCCGGCGTCGCCGCCGGTGTCGGCCTCGAAGCGGATGAACTTGTAGCCACCCTGCCAGTTCCAGTGCATCGCCGTGCCCGAGAGCGGCGGCTCGGCGATGTTCGGGTCCGCGTGGTTCATGTCGAAGGGCACGCCGACGACGAAGCGGATCCCGGTGTATTCGCCCGCGGGCACCGTGCCGGTGACGTCGTGGTTCGTGCCCGTCGAGCCGTTCTCGCAGGCGCCGGTCGCGTCCTCGAAGTCGAGCAGGGCGATGCCGTCGCGCTGCCACTGCCCGTCGTCGTCGAGGGTCAGCGGGGCGGCGGTGCCGTCGGCGGCGATGAGCTCGATGCCGTGCACGAAGAACCGCATGTCGATCGGCGAGAGCGTCGTCGTGGGCTCGCCGATCGAGGCGACGTCGGTGCCGCAGGCGAAGTCGGCGCCGTCGAGCTGGACGGCGAACTGGATGGTCACGGCTTCGCCGTCGCCGCCGGTGTCGCTGGTGCTGCCGGTGTCGGTGACGCCGGCGTCGGCTCCCGCGTCGTTCGCTTCGTCATCGCCGCATGCGCCCACAGCGAGCAGCGACAGGGCAAGGGCGGCGGTCAGTGTCGTGGTCTTCGTCATCGGTTCGTCCATGGGATGGCGGGTTCTGTGACCGCCGTGAGCATCGACATGTGCCCGCTGGGTGAAATGTGGTCGATCGTCGCAGGTGTCGCCACCCCGGATCGGGCAGCGAACGAACGCGCGCACGCAGCGGCGAGGGTCGCGCCGTCGGTCAGCCGTGCCGCACGTCCCCCGACAGGTCGAGCCCGCGGTCGTACCACCGCCGGGCGATCGGGTCGGTGAGCACGGCCTCGGCGTCGTCGATCGCGGCGCGGATCTCGGTCAGCGCGGGCAGGCGCACGTCGACGAGGTTCGGCGCGAGGGCGTCGCGGGCGAACGCCGCGCGGGCCTGTTCGGCCGCGGCGCGGATCGCGTCGCCGGCGGCCCCGCGGGTCACGCCGAGGCACTCGTAGTACGAGCCGGTGCGGGCGCGATCGAGCGCGGCGTCGATGTCGGCGTCGGTCGTCTGGCGGTGCGCTGGCGCCCGGCCGATCGCGGCGTCGGGGGGCGGCGCAGCCGGCTCCGGCGCGCTGGCGACGGACGTCGCATGCGCCGCGGCCGCGTCGCGCACGGCGACGAACGCGAACGCGTCCTCGTGCCAGACCTCGGCCACGCCACCGTCGACGGCGCCGGGGCTCGGCGCCGTGCCGACGACGATGAGCAGGTGCCGAGCGTCGAGGTGGCGGCGGGCACCGCGCACGGCGAGGGTCACGTCGGCGGCGTCCAGGCGCCCGTCGAGCACGAGCACGCAGGCCGGCTCGGACCGGGCGGCGTCGAGGGCCTCGAACACGTCGGACGTCGTGTGCACCGGCACGTCCACCTCGCGCAGCAGGGCGCTGAGGGGGGCGGTGAGGTTGAGCTGGTCCGAGCAGACGATCGCGCGCATGGGCGCAGTCTGCGCGCGCGCCTGCGCCGCCGCAACCGTCGCGGGGCGCCGCACGCGGCACCGGCCGGCGTCAGAGCATCGAGAGCGGGTCGATGTCGATGCCCGACCGGACGCCCTTCTCGACGGGCGTCTGGCGGTCGGCGAGCACCTGCCGCGCGAGCCGCACCGCGCGGTGCAGCGGGGCGCGCGAGGCGCAGCGCATCGTGACGTGCACCCGGTACCGGTCCTTCACCCGCGAGATCGGGGCGTCCGTCGGGCCGAGCACGTGCACCGCGCCGTCGCCGTGCCGGCGGATCGTGTCGGCGACCCGCTCGGCGACGCGCCACACGACGTCGTTGTGGGCGCTCTCGAAGCGCAACAGCACCATGTGCCCGTGCGGCGGATACCCCACCCGGTCGCGGTAGTGCAGCTCGGCGCCGCTGAACGCCGCGAAGTCGTGGGCCTGCACCGCGAGCAGCACCGGGTGGTCCGGGGCCCACGTCTGCACGAGCACGCGCCCGGGGCGTTCGGCGCGCCCGGCGCGTCCGCCGACCTGCGAGAGCAGCTGAAACGTGCGCTCGCCGCTGCGAAAGTCGGGGAACCGGAGCGACTGGTCCGCGTTGAGCACGCCGACGAGCGTCACCTTCGGGAAGTCGTGCCCCTTGGTGACCATCTGCGTGCCGACGAGCACGTCGATCTCGTGGCGGCGAAACTGGTCGAGAATGCGCATCACGCCGCGCCCGCGCGCCGTGTCGGCGTCGAGGCGCCCGACCCGGATGCCCTCGAAGGCGTCGGCGAGGCGCTTCTCGATCTGCTCCGTGCCGATGCCCTCGGGCTCGAGCCGGTCCGACGCGCACGTCGGGCAGCCGGACGGCACCCGCGCCGAGAAGCCGCAGTAGTGGCAGCGGGCGAGGTGCCCGCGGCGGTGGTACGTCAGCGAGATGTCGCAGGACGAGCACTCGAGCACCTCGCCGCAGTCGTGGCACTGTACGACTGGCGCGTACCCGCGGCGGTTGAGAAAGAGGATCGCCTGCTCGCCGGCGCGCACCGTGTCGGCGAGGGCGGCCTGCAGCGGCGGCGACACCCACTTCGTGAGCGGCTCGGCGTCGTCCGGCGGGTGGTCGCGCATGTCGATGAGCTCGACGTCGGGCATCGGCCGCGCGTGCACGCGGTCCGGCAGCTCGACGAGGCGGTAGCGCTCGCGGGCGGCGTTGGCGAACGACTCCATCGACGGCGTGGCGCTGCCGAGGATGACCTGCGCGCCGAGCCGGGCGGCGAGCACCACGGCGAGGTCGCGGGCGTGGTACGAGACGCCGTGGTCCTGCTTGAAGCTCGGGTCGTGCTCTTCGTCGACGACGATGACTGACAGCCGGTCGACCGGCGCAAAGAGCGCGCTGCGGGCGCCGATGACGACGTGCACGTCCCCCCGGCGGATGCGCCGCCACTGATCGTGGCGCTCGGCGCCGGTCAGCCCCGAGTGCAGCACGGCGATCGTGTCGCCGAGGGCCGCGCGAAACACGCCGACGAACTGCGGGGTGAGGGCGATCTCGGGCAGCAGGATCAGCGCCCGGTCGCCGCGGTCGATCGCCGCGCGGACGAAGCGCAGGTACACCTCGGTCTTGCCGCTGCCGGTGACCCCGTGCAGCAGCACCGGGCGGGGCCGCTCGGCGCGCGACTCTTCTTCGATGGCGGCGAGGGCGCGGCCCTGGGCGTCGGTGAGCGGCGGGTCCGACGACCGCGGCTCGATCGTGACGCGGGCGAACGGGTCGCGGACGACCTCTTCGGCGGTCAGCGTGACGAAGCCGCGGGACTCGAGGGCGCGCAGCTGCCCGCGTTGCGTGCCGAAGAGGTCGCGAAGCTCGTCGGACGTCGACTCGCCGTGTTCGTCGAGAAAGCCCAGAATCTCGGCCTGTTTGGGCCCGAGGCGCCCCTCGGGGCGCGGCGAGATGGCTTCGACGCGGTCGATGTAGCGCGGCTTGTGGCGCGGCCCGGACGCGACCGGTTGCAGCACGACGTAGCCGGACGCCTCGAGCTCCGACAGGTCGAGGTGGCGCCCGCCGCGGACGTCGGCGACGAGCAGGTCGGTGGGCGACGTGCCGCCGCGCCGGCGCAGGGCGTCGAGCAGGTCGCGCTGGCGGCGATCGTCGGGGGGCGCGGTGGGCGCGTCGTCTCGAACGCGCGCGTGCACCGCGGTGTCGACGCCGGCGCCCGGGGGCAGGGCGAGGCGCACCGCGTCGCCGATCGAGGCGTGGTAGTACCGGGCGATCCACTCGCAGAGCTCGACGAGAGCCTCGGGCACGAGGGGTTCGACGTCGAGGACGTCGGTGATGGCGCGCAGGGTGCGGCCCTCGAGGTCCGGCGGGCAGGTCGCGTCGACGCCCATCACGACGCCCGTGCGGGCCGACGACCGAAAGGGCACGAGCACCCGCACGCCGCGGCGCACGCGGCCGGCGAGCGACGGCGGCACGGTCCACGTCAGCGGGGCGTCGAACGGACCTTCGATGGCGACGCGCGCGTACCCGGCGGTCACAGCGGCAGCCGCGGGAACCGGATGCGCGGCGCCCGCTGGACGGTGGGCAGCGGCGCGAGGGCGCCCGCGTCGGGGGCGACGTCGGTGGCGGTGAGCGCGAGCAGCAGCTGGTCGTCGAGGCGGACCTCGACCCGCTCGGGGTACCAGCCGGACGCGAGGTCGGAGTACCGGGGCACGAGGACCCGGTACACGCCGTCGTCGTGGCGGATGCGGACCTCGCGCAGCCGGGCCAGCCCGGGCTCGACGGTCACCGACACCGTCGCCGTGCCCAGGCGCCGCACGAGCATCGGCTCGACCCCGGCGGGCTCGAAGACCTCGTAGCTGAGCAGCTGGGCGCCGAAGCCGACGCCGAGCCCGTCGAGCGCTTCGCCGAGCCCCTGCTCGGTCAGGACGAGGGCGAGCAGGCGCTGCTCGAAGGGCAGGGTGTCGTCATCGACGCGCACCACGCGCTCGACCCCGGCAGCGTCGGTGAACCGCAGCCCGTCGTGCGCGGCGCGCAGGCGCAGCGCGACCGGCGTCGCCGCCTCGATCGAGACGTTGGCGTACACCGTGCCGTCGAGCGCCGAGCGAAACGTGTCGACGTCGTCGAGGATCTCGGACGCCGTCTGGGCGTGCACCCCGGTCGACACGAGCAGCGCGACGACGAGGGGCACCGCTGCGCGGACCCACACCACCGGTCAGACCTCTGCAGCCATCTCGCGCAGCCACGCACCGAGGTCTTCGCCGAGGTCTTCGCGCTCGAGGGCGTAGGCGACGTTCGCCTTCAAGAACCCGAGCTTGTCGCCGATGTCGTGGCGCACGCCCTCGAACTCGTAGCCGACGAGCCCGTTCTCGCGGGCCAGCTTCTGCAGGGCGTCTGTGAGCTGGATCTCGCCGCCGTGACCGGGCGTCGTGTCCTCGAGGTAGTCGAAGATCTCGGGCGGCAGCACGTACCGGCCCATGACCGCGAGGTTGCTCGGCGCCATGTCGCGCTCGGGCTTCTCGACGAGGCTGAACACCCGGTGGGTGCGCGCGTCCATCGTCTCGCCCGAGATGACGCCGTACATCGACAGGTCCTCGTCGGGCACCTGCATCAGCGCGACGATGCCGGCGCCGTACTGCTCGTACCGCTGCACGAGCTGGCGGGTGGCCGGCACCTCGGCCCGGATGAGGTCGTCGGGCAGGACGACGACGAACGGCTCGTTGCCGACGGCGGCCTTCGCGCAGAGCACGGCGTGGCCGAGGCCCATCGGCGCCTTCTGGCGGATGGCGACCGCGCGGACCATCTCGGAGATGCCGGCGATGCGCTCGAGCATGTCGAGGTTGCCGCGGCGCTTGAGGATGTCCTCGAGCTCGTAGGTGTGGTCGAAGTGATCCATGATCGCGCCCTTGCCGCGACCGGTGATCAGCACGACCTCCTCGATGCCCGAGGCGATCACCTCTTCGATGACGACCTGGATCGCCGGCACGTCGACGATCGGCAGCAGCTCCTTCGGCACCGCCTTGGTGGCGGGCAGAAAGCGAGTGCCGAGTCCGGCGACGGGGATGACGGCTTTGCGGATGCGGGCCATGGTGCGCTCTGGGCAGACGTGAGTTGCGCCGCCATCGTACCCGCCGCCCCTCGATGCACAAGGGCCGCGCCGAGTCCCTCGACGGCGCAGTGCGTCGCGTGAAATGCTGCGCCCCGCACGACCCCGGATGGAGCCCCCATGGCCGAACGCGAGACCCTCTACGTCCTCGATGGCAGCTACTACATCTTCCGCGCGTTCTACGCGATCCGCGGGATGACGAACGCGAAGGGCATGCCGACGAACGGCCTCTTCGCGTTCACGAACATGTTGCTGAATCTCATCCGCGACGAGCGCCCGAACTACCTCGTCGTCGCGTTCGATCCGTCCGGCGGCTCGTTTCGCGAAGAGATGTACCCCGAGTACAAGGCGAACCGGGACGACCCGCCCGAGGACCTCGTGCCGCAGTTCCCGTGGTTCCGGACGATCGTCGAGTCGTTCAACATCCCGATCCTCGAGGTGCCCGGGTTCGAAGCCGACGACGCGATCGGCACCCTCGTCCGCAAGGCCGAGCTCGGCGGCTTCGACGTGACGATCCTGTCCGGCGACAAGGACCTGTACCAGCTGCTCGACGAGTCGACGGTCATGGTCGACACGATGCGCGACAAGCGCGTCGACCTCGATGCGGTGAAGGAGCGGTTCCAGGTCGGCCCGGAGGGCGTCGCCGACGTGCTCGGGCTCGCCGGCGACACGAGCGACAACATCCCCGGCGTGCCGGGCATCGGAGAGAAGACCGCCGGCAAGCTCATCGCCGAGTTCGGGTCCGTCGAGAACCTGCTGCAGAACATCGACAAGGTCAGCGGCAAGAAGCGCAAAGAGAACCTCACGAACTTCGCCGAGCAGGCGATCCTCTCGAAGAAGCTGGCGACGATCCGCACCGACGTGCCGATCCCGTTCGACCTCGACGCCTACCGCCTCTCGGCGCCGAACTTCGACGCGTTCGAGACGATCTGCGACGAGCTCAACTTCACCCGCTTTCGCCGCGTGCTGCGCGAGCTTTTCGAAGAGGAGAGCCGCGAAGAGGTGTTCACCAGCGCCGCCGAGAACGAGTACGTCTGCGTGATGGACCTCGGCGAGCTCGACGCGGCGATCGCCGAGATCCGCGAGGCCGGTCGGTTCGCGTTCGACCTCGAGACGACGTCGACGGATCCGCTGGACGCCGAGATCGTCGGGCTCTCGCTGGCGTGGAAGCCGAACCACGGCATCTACGTGCCGGTCGCGCACCGGGACCTCGCCGCGCTGAACCAGCCGGCGCTGAAGGACGTGCTCGCCCGGGTCGGGCCGCTGCTCGAGGACCCGGACCTGCCGTGGTTCGGCCAGCACGCGAAGTACGAGCTGACGATCCTCGCCCGCCACGGGCTCACCCCGCGGGGGCTGCAGACCGACACGATGCTGGCGGCGTACCTGCTCGACCCGAACAGCCGGCGGTACAACCTGGACGCGCTGGCGCGGCACTTCCTCGGCCACCGCAACATCTCGTACTCGGACGTCGCCGGCACCGGGCGCAAGCAGAAGCGGTTCGACGAGATCCCGATCGACATCGCCACGCCCTACGCCGCGGAGGACGCGGACATCACCCTGCGTCTCGCCGACGTGATCGGCGAGAAGCTCGACGACGCCGAGCTGCGCGAGCTGCACGACCGGATCGAGGTGCCGCTGACGTACGTACTGTCGAAGATGGAGCGCACCGGCATCCGCGTCGACACGGACTTTCTCGGCGAGCTGCAGACCGAGTTCGCCGGGCGCATCGACACCCTCGTCACCGAGATCCACGAGGCGGCCGGGCGCGAGTTCACCGTGAACTCGCCGAAGCAGCTGTCCGAGATCCTCTTCGACGAGCTCGAGCTGCCGGTGCAGAAGAAGACGAAGACCGGGTACAGCACCGACCAGAGCGTGCTCGAGGCGCTGGCCCCGATGCACCCGCTGCCGCAGCTCGTGCTCGACTACCGCCAGCTCGCCAAGCTGCAGTCGACGTACGTCGAGGCGCTGCCGAAGCTGGTGCGCGGCGACGGGCGCGTGCACACGAGCTTCAACCAGGCGGTCGCGGCGACCGGGCGCCTGTCGAGCTCGGACCCGAACCTGCAGAACATCCCCATTCGCAGCGACGAGGGGCGACGCATCCGCGAAGCGTTCGTGCCCGAGCCCGGCTGGGTCCTCTTCGGCGGCGACTACTCGCAGATCGAGCTGCGGGTGCTGGCGCACATGTCCGGCGATCCGGTGCTCGTGGACGCGTTCTGCAACGGCGACGACATCCACGCGCGTACGGCCGCCGAGATCTTCGAGGTGCCGCTCGACGAGGTGACGAAGGACCAGCGCGGCGCGGCGAAGACGATCAACTTCGGCGTGATCTATGGCATGGGCCCGCAGCGGCTCGCCCGGTCGCTCGACATCTCGATGAACGAGGCGCGGGACTTCATCGATCGGTACTTCGCGCGGGTGTCCGGGGTGCAGCCGTTCTTCACCGACCTGGTGAAGGCGGCCACCGCCGACGGGTACGCCACGACGATGGTCGGCCGGCGCCGCCCGATCCCCGAGCTGCAGGGCCGCGGGCGGGCGTACAACCTCGGCGAGCGGCTCGCGATCAACACGCCGATCCAGGGCTCCGCAGCCGACCTGATCAAGCTCGCGATGATCGAGGTCGACGAGCGGCTCGCGGCGTCGGGCCTGCAGACGCGCATGCTGCTGCAGGTGCACGACGAGCTCGTGTTCGAGTGCCCGCCCGACGAGGCCGAGGCGTCCATGGCCCTCGTGAAGGACGCCATGGAGGGCATCATGGACCTGAAGGTGCCGCTGAAGGTCGACCTCAGCCAGGGCGCGAACTGGGCCGTGCTGAAGTAGGCGCCAGCTCGGTCAGCGCGGTCACCCGCGCGGCTTGTGCGGCGTGACGATCACGGTCTGCGAGGCGCCGCCGACGTCGCCATCCGCGTCGGCGAGGCGGCTCTGCGCGAAGCCGACGCCGTCCGGGCCGGCGGTGCTGCGGATGTCCATGCCGAGCCACGGCCCGACCGGCGTGCGGGCGAAGGCCACGGTCATCTCGGGGTTCGGGAACCCGAACGCGAACGGGCTGAGAGGCACCGCGATCCCGCTCTGGGCGTCCGTGAGGACGGCGGTCTGCTGGCGGGGCGACGTGGTCTCGCCGTCGACGAGGGGCACGGTGGTGCGGGCCCAGACGCGGACGGCGCGATCGCCCCACGCACCGGTGGCGAAGCGGACGTCGACCGCCCGGTGGTAGGCGACGTCGAAGGGGAAGAACGAGAGCCCGACCGGCTCGAGCGCCTCGGGGTCGGGCCACGCCGCGTCCCCGGTGTCGACGCCAGCGTCGGCGTCGGGCGAGGGCGGCAGGTCGAGCGGGCGGCGCAGCACGCGCATCGCCTGCGCCTGCATCACCGCGCGTCCGTCGACCGAGAGCGTCGCGGCGAGGCGCTGGCTGGTGCGCCCGAGGTGCACCGGCTCGACGTCGATCGTGACGGCGCCGATCGGCACGGCGCGCAGGTAGTGGACGGTGAACCGGACGACGGCGAACGCGTCACCGCCCTCGTAGCGCTCGAACGCGCGGACGAGCAGGGCGCTCGGCGGCCCGCCGTGCTGCAGCCGCGCGTCCCACGGCCCGCGGGTGAGCGCCGTCGCGACGAAGGTGTCGCCGTCGGCGCGATAGAAGGCGTCGGGCATCGATTCGGATGAGGGGGCGGTACCGGTCATGCTGCGCCGTCCGGGCATCGGGCGGCGCGAACGTGCCGCCGCGTGGGCCGACACGCAAGGGCCCGTCGGCGCCGGCTACTCGCAGACGCCGATCGGGCCGTCTTCGATGAAGTACCGGCAGGTCCGGTCGCTCGAACACGTCAGCGCGTCGTCGGCCGTACACGGCTCGACGCACAGGTTCGCGAAGCTGTAGCCACCGACGTACGTCAGAATGCAGACGAGGCCTTCTTCGCAGGGCGTGGGGCCGACCCAGGCGGGTTCGCACGTCGTGTCTTCGGCGCCGTCCAGCGATGCTGCGCACCGCCCGAGCCACCGGGATGGCCCCGCTTCGTCGAAGCCGCGGGCGAACACGGTGCACGGGGTCGCGGCGTCGCACACGCCGGCGTCGTCGAAGGGATCGCAGGTGCCGAGGCAGGTGCCCCAGTGCTGGCCCGTCGGCGCCGTCATGGTGTGCGTCACGCAGCCGGCGTGCGCGTCGCAGACGTCGGTGTGGTCGACGTCGCAGGGCAGGGCGCACATCCCGGCGTGGTCGGTCGTCGGCAGGCACACGAGGCCGTCGGCGCACGCGCGCACCCCGTCGCGGGGGTCGCACGCGTCACCGGGGTTGGACGGTCGGTCGCGGGTGCTGCCGCACACGCCGTGCGGCAGCGTCGGCACGTCGCTGCGTTCGTCGATCGGCTCGATGGACACGACGCACGACTGCCCGTCGGGGCACGTGTCTTCGCCGAAGAGATCGCAGGCCGGCACCCCGACGCGGAGGTCGAGTACGGGCTCGTCGGGAGCGTGGTCGTCGAAGCGACGCACGAGCGGCGGGACGCACCGTTCGCCTTCAGCACCGGCGCACGGCGCGCGACACACGCCGAGGTGGCACAGCCCGCCCGGGGCGCAGCGATCCGCGTCGGCGTCCGGCGCATCGTCGCAGGCGCCGCCGACGGGCACGGCCCCCGGCTCGGCGCACGCGAGCCCGCCGTTGGTGAGCAGCTCGCACGAGGCCGGGCCGCCGCAGCTGGCGGCCTCGTCGCCGAGGGTGCAGACCGCGGGATCAGCGCAGTACGAGCCGCCGCCGAGGTGCGCCGGGCCGTCCTCGGGGACGCATCGCGCGCTCGGCGCACACCTCCGGTCGGTCTCGCAGGCGAGGTGGCAGACCGCGACTTCGTCGACCATGGCGCACGTCACCGGCTCGCACGAGGCGACGTCGGCGAGGGCGTCGGGCGCGCTCGGGCCGATCGCCGCGAAGGTGCCGGACCGGTTCGCCGAGGACCCGGGCGACGCCGGCGGGTGAAACCCGATCACGTCGACGCGGCCGCAGAAGAAGCTCGGGCTGCCGAGGCGGGCCCGGGCCGTCAGGTGATCGAAGAGCGGGGACGGCCCGCCTTCGAGCACGAATTGGCCGTCGACCACGGGGACGGGAGTCTCGGCGAGCTCGACGTCGTCGCCCCCTGCGGGACTTCGC
>Ga0070729_10005433_pt1 | contig 13156 bp, 6 predicted proteins | sample tdDd472_FD_66725 | JGI IMG/M metagenome (GOLD analysis project Ga0070729, IMG submission 66725) | Marine sediment microbial communities from the Atlantic coast under amendment with organic carbon and nitrate - tdDd47.2 | ecosystem: Environmental > Aquatic > Marine > Coastal > Sediment | place...
AGGTGACCCAAAAGATCGTTTGAGCATTGTACTGGATCCACCGCTCTTTCATTCCGACAGCCTAGCTCAAATTCACCCCTTAGGCCTCGACCGCGGTGTGCAAGTGGATAGTATGTTTGTAGTCGTCAACTTCTTTGATGGGGGTGAGCGCGATCAAGTCACGATCTCACTTGATGGGAAAACAGCGGTTCCTATGCAGTATATTGAACGGACTGATCCTTCATATGTGAGACTGTATGATAAATATAGAGGGACTAGTGATGCTTTTCCAGCGCCACATGTCTCCTCGCATATCTGGCAATTTCTTCTCCCACGGCTAGCTCTGGGCATACATGTGGTGGTAGTCAATGCGGTAGATGAGTTTGGTTTTGGGGATGAAGAGGTATTGACTTTTGAGGTGGAGGGGAGGTAAGTGGACCTCATTCAATTCGCAAAGCCTCAATTGGATTTGATCGAATAGACCTCAGCAATTTAGGGATAAATTAAAAATAGAATAATTAGCATATTATTTCCTGAAATAGTTTTTAGACACTATTTTTATTAAAGTAGCTTTGGCAGAAATGTAAATAGAATATTCGTGATCGGTGCGTTTTACGATTTTTGGAGTTCAATTTATACTTATAACTAGCATACACGGAAAGGGCTGAGCAGCAGCAGCAGCAGCAATAGGAGTTATCGATGATTAGAGTATAACCTTTTTCCTGATCCACCGTATCAATACATAATAATTTACTAATATCATTGGTTCCACAAGTCGGTCTAACATAAGTAATACAATAAGTGGAATAAGTTTTAGTATCCAATATTAACAATAAGCTTCTTGAAGCTCAATTGGATCATTCTAAGTTGGCCGCCAGAGAAACCTATTAACTAGCCTCTGATATTGAGAAAACAGCATGATAGGAACATCCGACATACTATTTTTCGATCTCGAGGTGCATAAGAAATCAAAGCACATTCTGGACATAGGGGCGCTTTTGCGGGGCGATCAGTTCCGGAAAAAGTCAGTGAACAGCTTTGTGCAGTTTGCCGAGGGGGCAAACCTGTTGTGTAGACACAACATTATGGATCACGACCTTCCGATCTTGAAAGATTATCTCAACCACCAGACCCTATTCGCCAAGCCTGCTATCGATACCCTATATTGGTCAGCACTCCTATTTCCGAAGAAACCCTATCATCACTTGGTGAAGGATTATCATCTCCATGGAGATGAATTAAGTAATCCTTTGGCTGACGCTAAACTTACTAGGGAGTTGCTCCTAGATTTGCTTGCTGCTTACCAAAGGCTTCCAGAGGAAAGAAGGGTCATTTACTACAACTTGCTAACGGCGCAGCCCGGTTTCAACGGGTTCTTTGAATTGACCGATGAAAAGGAGAAACCCCAAATTTTGACCAAACGGATGCTGGCCACTCTACTACAAAGTGAGCATGCCTCCTTATTTTGTGGGCAAGCCGACCTGGAGGAACTAATTGAAAGATTTCCTGTGGAGCTGGCCTATGCTATTGCCCTGATCACGACGGATGATTCAGAATCTTTGCCACCGCCTTGGATATTGCATCGCTTTCCTGCGGTGATGCAGGTGATCAACCGACTGCGAGTGAGCTGCGATGGCAAGGGCAGTTGTGCATACTGTGAACATCTGCAACCTAAGGCGGGATTGCAAAAATGGTTTGGGTTTTCCGGATTCCGAAGCTTTGAAGGAGACGGAGAGCAGCCTTTGCAGGAACAGGTGGTAGAAGCGACTCTGGCCAGTAAATCCTTTATTGCAATCTTCCCAACTGGTGGTGGTAAATCCTTGACTTTCCAACTACCTGCCCTAATGCAGGGAGCAGCCAACCGATCTCTTACAGTGATCATATCCCCTCTTCAATCCTTGATGAAAGACCAGGTGGATGTGCTGGAAAAACGCCGCGGTATTACTGCGGCCGTGACGATCAATGGCATGCTTTCCCCGCTGGAGCGAACAGAAGCAATGGAGCGGGTGACACAGGGCGGTGCTAATCTATTGTACATTTCGCCAGAATCCTTGCGTTCCAGGTCGATAATCAACTTGCTAAAGGGGCGTTTAATCAATCGGGTTGTTATCGATGAGGCCCACTGCCTTTCCGCATGGGGACAAGACTTCCGAGTGGACTACCTTTATATCGGCCGGTTTATCAAAAAACTACAAGAGGAAAAAAACTTATCCCGGGCCATCCCAGTATCTTGCTTCACCGCTACCGCCAAACCAGCGGTGGTCGAAGACATTCAGAACTACTTCAAAGAGCATCTTCAGCTGGAGCTAGCGCTTTTCCAAACCAGTGCCAAGCGGCGAAATCTGCAATATTTTGTGCTTTCAACTAATGGGGAGCAGGAAAAACTCATGCGCCTGGTTGAACTCCTGCAATCGGAGGAAGGCCCCAAGATCGTCTATGTATCAAGGGTAAAAACAGCCGAGGTCTTAGCTGAAAATCTTCGAGAAAAAGGCTTCCCAGCCAAAGCTTACCACGGGCAACTGGATCGAGACGTCAAAAAAAGCATCCAGGAGGAATTTATGGATAAAGAAAGTGGGCTGGAAGTGATTGTTGCCACCTCGGCCTTTGGTATGGGTGTTGATAAAGACAATGTAAAAATGGTAATCCATTACCAGATCTCTGATTCTTTGGAGAACTATATGCAGGAATCCGGTCGGGCTGGCCGGAACCCAGAACTACGTGCCCAATGTTTTATTCTATTCGATGAAAACGATCTTAGCGGACATTTCAACTTGCTAAACACCTCCAAGCTCAACTTCAAAGAGATCAATCAGATCTGGCAGGGTATTAAACGTTTTAAGAAAAAGACTTTTACTAAATCGGCCCTGGAGATTGCTAAAGCCGCTGGCTGGGATTCAGAGCTGTATCAGCTCGAAACTCGGGTAAAAACCGCTATTTCCGCACTAGAGGAATCGGGATATATACGGCGGGAAGAAAATGCGCCGCGCATCTTTGCAACAAGTATTGTCGTCAAAAATGTGGAAGAGGCCAACCGGCGAATTGACGACCGGGCAGATTTATTTGAGGGGCATCGCGATATTGAAAAGGCAAAACGCGTATTCAGCTCCCTGATTTCCCGAGCGCGGACTGAGGAGGATACTCGGATCGACAGCATGGCGGAGGGATTGGGATTGGACAGGAATGAAATCTCCCGGTACCTGACCCTGTTTAAGCAGATCGGCGTGCTAAGTCATGATAAAGATTTGACCGCTTACTACTTTACGGTAGGAGGAAAGCGTCATTCCCAATCGGTGTTTCAACAAGCCTCCCTGGTAGAAGCAAAGCTGTTCGAATTACTTTTCCCAAATGAAGGGATACGAACCAAAACCTTTTACCTCCGAGAACTGAACGAAAATCTGATCGAAGCCGGGTTGGACGGAGGACTACACACGATCAAAACCGTGCTGAATTATTGGAGTGTCAGCAATTCTATCCATAAAGAGCGAATAGATCGGACGACCGAGCAGTATCAAATCAAACTGAAACAAGCTCACGATTTACTCGCTGACAAGATCCGGCAACGTAAAAAGATGGGGGAATTTTGCCTGGCGATATTTGAACGCGATTACCTCTCCAGAGCCAAAACTGATCCCGATTTCAATGATAAAAAACTGATCGAATTTTCTACTCTGGAGATACAGGAAAAGGTCAACCAGCTTTTAGGCGAAACCCGAAGCATTCGCGAATACGAGTATCTGCTGCTTTACCTGCACCGACTTAATGTGATCGAATTAAAAAGCGGCCTGCTAGTATTTTACAATCCTATGAAGATCATCCGGCGCCAGGAAAATAACCGCAAGCAATACACCCTGGATGATTTTGAACAACTGGCCTGCTATTACCGATCCAAGACCGAACAGATTCATATTGTGGGTGAATACGCCAAAAAACAACTGCAGCAGCATGAAGAAGCGCTGCAGTTTGTCGATGATTACTTTGTGCTAAACTATGATGATTTTCTCGGCAAATATTTTCCTGGCCGTCGCACTAAGATTCGGCAACCTCTTACAGAGGAACAATTTGAACGAATTGTGCAAGACTTATCGGCGGAGCAGTTGGAAGTGGTCAAGGATAATAAAAATAAAAACATTCTCGTCGCCGCTGGTCCGGGCAGTGGAAAGACCCGCGTACTCGTGCACAAGGTTGCTCACCTGCTGTTGTTAGAAGACATCAAGCCCGAGCAATTTCTGATGCTCACCTTTTCCCGGCCGGCTGCTCTGGAGTTCAAAACCCGACTGAGGAAGCTGGTAGGTCGGATGGCTTACGATGTGGATATTTTCACCTATCATGGCTTTGCCTTCCAGCTACAGGGTAGGATGGGTGACCTGGAGCGTTCAGAAAACGTACTGGAACAGGCGACTGAAGCTATCAATAAGCGAGAAGTACCTGTAGAGCGGCTACTCAGTAAAAGCGTGATGGTAGTAGATGAGTTTCAGGACGTCAGCCAGAGAGAGTACGAATTCATGGAAGCCATCGCACGTATGGCTGGCAATATCAGAATTATCGTCGTTGGCGACGACGATCAGAACATTTACGAATTCCGAGGCGCCAGCATTAGATACATGCGAGAATTTGCTGAACGCTATGCTGCCAAAACGTATTTCCTGACTGCCAACTATCGCGCCCGCCGCAACCTATTAGAGTTCAGCAACCAGTTTTTGAAGAATCATATCACTTCCGCCCGAGTGAAAAGGGATGTAGAACTAGTGGCCCACCAACGGCAAAATGGAAAAATAGAGATCGTCCATTACCACTGCGACCAATTAATTCTGCCGCTATTGGAACATATCAAACAAATTGAGCTACGCGGCACAAGCTGTATACTGACCCATTCCAATGAGGAAGCCGTTTTGATGACCACTTTGCTCAATCAGGAAGGCCTCCCCGCTCGGCTGATCGTACACAAAGAAGGTTTTGCTCTACGTGATCTACTTGAGCTCCGTTGGTTTACGCATAAGATACTTTCGGCCATGCAGAATAAGTCCGGTTTGATTGCAGAAGAGAACTGGCAGCAAACCAAGTTAGGTTTGGCTACGACCTTTAACCAATCCAGTAACCTCGATCTTGTAAATCGCGTAGTCGACCACTTCGAGCAGGTCAATCCCAGGAAATTCAAAAGTAAATGGCTTAGCTATCTGCACGAGTGCCGAATAGAAGACTTTTATTTCCCGGAAAATGAAATCATCTTGGTGTCGACCATGCATAAAGCCAAAGGGAAAGAGTTTGACAACGTGTTTCTGCTCCTGAATCGCTATCCTCTAACTACCGAAGAAAAGAAACGAGTACTGTATGTCGCTATGACCCGAGCAAAAGAAAATCTTTATGTGCATACTAACTCTAATTTATTTCCCAGAAACGAAATTGAAAATCTGGAATTCAGAGAAGACCACAGACCCTGGCAGGCCCCCAGCACATTAATACTACAATGTGGATTGAAGGATGTGTGGCTAGACTATTTTAAAAAAACACATGTAGTCAACAATATCAAGGATTTACATGCCGGCCAGGAACTTGTCCCTTACTCCAGAGACTCCACCTTATTTCAGACATCTGCGGGGAAGCCTATTTTGAAACTCTCCAGTGCTTTTGTCATCAGACTACAGGCTTATCTAGATAGGGATTATCTACTAGAGCAGGTCAATGCCAAATATATTGTGGTTTGGAAGGATAAGGAAACTGGAGAACAGGTGAGGGTGGTGTTGCCAGAAATCCAGTTATGTCGTATTTTAACTAATGACTTGGGTTAACCCCTACCCTTCATAAGGCATAAGTCCTTTCCTTCTCAATGGAATCAAGTTCTCCTCCATTAATCTTAGTACCGTGTGTGCCCTAGGTAGCCAGTAATTTTCTTTTAACATCTATTTCTGATGAACTTATAATAAGGATTTCATCAGACACCTTACCCTCATTCCGTTCGCAACGCTTCAACTGGATTTGATCGAATAGATCTCAGCAATTTATAACTGAGGGGGAAAACAGCCGTCGCTATGGTGATTAGCGCAGCAATCGCGATCATACCCCAGCCCATTTCGAAGCGATAGGCAAAGTTGTCCAACCATCGTTGAGAAAAATACCATCCGAGTGAACCTCCAAACAGAATGGCGATGCCGAGAATTTGGAATAAATCAAAAGTAAGGAGGTGGAGGAGGCTGGTAAAGGAAGCCCCTAATATTTTTCGGATACCCATTTCCTTCGTTCTTTCTTTCAGGGAGAAAGACATCAGGCCAAAAATGCCTAAACATGAAATGAAAAGGGCAATAATCGAAAAGTAATTCATGCTTTTTGCTAGCAATCGATCTTTTTCATAAAGCTGTGCTAGATCGTTGTCGAAAAATGAAAATTTTAATGGATGATCTGGCACTAAACCTTGCCAAGTCGTTTCAATTTCAGCTAGTATATGGCTAAAATCGTTACCCTTTACTTTAATAGATAGATAGTTGAAAAAATCTTCCTCTCTGACGCCAATTCCAAGTGGCGTAATGGGTTTATGTAATGATTCAAAATGAAAATCCTGCGTAACCCCCACCACATTTCCCAACTTATCATCAAATCCAAATTGAGCCCCGATTGGAGATGCTAATCCGATGCGATTGACGGCTGCTCGGTTGAGTAAGTAGGCATTTCCATCATCACCAGTCATGCTGGCAGAAAAATTTCTTCCTTCGAGAAGGGGAATTTCATATAATTCAAGAAAATCAAAGTCAACCCTTAGTCGATAGAAAAAGGGGTTCTCATCTTTTGCTTTACCTGCCCAAGTAGGAATATTTGACCAACCAATATCAGATGGAATAGCGGAAGAAGCTGCCACGGCAGTGACTTCGGGAATCCTACGTAACTCTTCCTTGAAAAGCTTAATCTTATTTTTCAATTCTCCATTTTCTCGTTGGAATAATCCATCTGTTTCTAAGCAAATGATATTTTCCTTTTGGTAACCAAGGTTCCTATTTCCGACGTATTGCAATTGCTTGATCGCTGTGATCGAGCCGATAATCAACAAAATTGAAGCTGAAAACTGAATCACTACTGAGGTTTTTCGCAAGTATTGGCCTCCTCTTGATAGCTTTTCAAGCCCTCCTTTTATTCCATTTACCGGGTTGAGTCGAGACAAGTAGAGGGCTGGATAAATGCCAGACAGCAATGACATCGTCACTATTACACCTAATGATATAGCTAGGGTTGTCGGCCTAAATAAAGTGGAAAAATCAAGCTCTTGCCCTATGAAATCATTGAATAATGGTAATACTTGCCAAACTAGGCCAATGGAAAGTAGGTAGGCAAATAAGACGAAATAAAAAGATTCACTCAAAAACTGGGTCATTAATTGTGCAGGCGTTGCACCGATAACTTTCCTGACAGATACGTTTTTAGATCGAGAACGATAGTGGGCTATATATAGATTTAGGTAGTTGAAACAAGCAATCAACAAGATGAATATTCCCACTGATAGAAAGATGAAGAGCGAGCCCCTGTTTCCGGTTCCACTAATTTGACGATTAAAGTGAATATCAAAAAGGGGTTGCAAGTGGAAAGACCATTTTTTTCCGTTGAAGCCATCAACATCATATTTCCTTAATTTGCGGTCCAATTGATCGAGGTCAGTGTTTTCTTGCAGTGTAAGGTAGGTTCGATATGGATTGTTAAGCCAATTATCGCTAAGTAAGTTGCGGCCTAATTTGAGTTCTAATGTTTTGAAAGATACCAGCATATCAAACTGCAAATGAGAATTGGCAGGAATATCCTCTAACACTCCTACAACTGTAAATTGTTTTTCATCATTCGTTAGGAGTTCTTTCCCAACAGGATTCTCTTCTCCAAAATACTTACTTGCTATTTTAGGGGAAATGATGATGGAATTTGGCGTCTTTATGGCATCCTTTGCGGCTCCCTGTTTAAGCTTAAAAGTAAAGATGTCCAGAAATGTTGGATCCACACTTAACACCTTTTCATCCACCCATTTTTCTCCCAAGCGGAATATCCAATCTCGTGAAACAGAGCGAGCCATCAAGTCTATTTCAGGTAATTCCGCTTCCCAAGTCGGTTTGAGGATAGCAGGAGAAACCACCCACCAATCAGAACTACTTCCTAAAACCTGGTTTCCTGGTTGATTCATCACGACTCGGTAAATACCATCGCCCCTTTCATGAAATTTATCAAACTGAAGTTCAAAATTTAGATAGAGGATAACCAATAAACAGCTGCTAATTCCGAGTGTCAACCCGAGTATATTCATGATGGAGAACCAAGTATGTTTTTTGATTAGCCTTAGCGCATTTTGAAAATAAGACATGGGTTTGTAGGTGTTGATTATGATTTAATGACCCATCAACTTTTCAATAGTTGTAATATTGAGACTTGTCAGCGCTTTCATTGCCTGTAGCCTAGTCTATTTGCGATGTGAAAGAGGTGGGTTTCACCCTGGAGGTTAAGAGCGGAGGGGCTTTGATCATATTCGGGCAGAAACCTCAGTAAGAACCAGTTATAGCGAATTATTTAGAAAGAATATGATTTTTCCCAAGTATTGATTATATTTAAAGATAGACTACAACTAGTACTTAAAAGATTTCTAAGTAATCATCGGTTGAGGTATAATCTTCTGCTCTCCAGGATTGTCGCCATAGAACTACTGGCAGGACTAGCTTTCAAGTTGATCTCCGACAATTTTTCCCATATCGAGAAAATCTAATGGATATCCATAATGTGCCCAATCCCTATCGTTTCGGATAAAGTGAGCCTCATTGTGGAGGGGCAGATCCGCTTGAGGATGGAAATGACTCATTCAATTGAAGGTTATACCAATTATTGTTGAGTATCCGGGGAAAGTTAATTATCACTGGCAAACACCTACCCTATACCTATGAAAGAGAAACTCAATCGCCGCGATTTTATTGAACTCTCTGGTAAAGGAATGCTGAGTGTCGGTGCCGGCTGCTCTGGTGTCGATCAATTCATTGAACAGTTCACACCTGAGAAGCTGCCAACTTCTCAAGAAGGTAGCAATAATGCCAAATCCGCAAGGTCCGCCATTTCGCTGCCCAAAGGCGGAGGGGCCGTCAATGGCATCGGCGAAAAATTCCAGGTCAACGCCTTTACCGGTACGGCCAATTTTTCGGTTCCCATCTACACTTCTTCAGGACGAAACGAATTCGGTCCTGAATTGAGCCTTCAATACAGTTCCGGGAACGGAAATGGCCCTTTTGGACTGGGTTGGGGCTTTTCCTTTCCAAAAGTGAGCCGGAAAACAGATAAAGGTATCCCCTCTTACCAGGATGATAAAGATGTTTTCCTATTGTCAGGAGCCGAAGACCTGGTTCCGAAGTTGGATGAAAACGGACAGCGATTTGAGGATAAGACTACCTGGCCCGGATACGTCATTTACAGCTACCGTCCCCGCGTGGAAGGCTTATTCGCCCGGATCGAGTTCTGGCGAAATACCAAAATTAATTCAGCAGCCAAGCATTCCTTTTGGAAAATAACCACCAAACAAAACATTACCAGCATCTACGGCTATTCTCCTTCCAGCAGGCTGAAACATCCAAAACACGATTATCAGGTATTTGAATGGATGCTGGAGCTAACCTTTGATGCTAAGGGTAATTACATTTTTTATACCTGTAAACCAGATCATGCCGAAGATGTGCTCACCAATAATGGCCGTCCTCCGATCTTTGAAAGCCATCGATCATTAGGACAGCAAGGATTTCAATTGTACCTGAAAAAAATTGAATATGGCAACCTTACTTCCCTGCCTTTCCTCAATTTCCAGCAGGTCTTGTCAAGATTAGAGCAGAGATTCTCTGGAAGCCAGCACTTTTTCACTACCCTTCTCGATTACGGTGAACATGGCCAATTGGAATTGGAAAACAATGAAACCTTTGATGAGGACAAAATCCCGGTTCAGATCATCTCTGCCGATATTTTTTCGGAAAAAAATACCTGGGAGTTAAGGGAAGATCGCTTTTCCACTTACCGAGCAGGATTTGAAATCAGAACCTATCGCCGCTGCGAACGGGTATTGATGTTTCACAATATCAAAGGAACTCAAACGCTGGTTCGCTCCACTGATTTCTCCTATGACCAAAACGACTACAATGGAAGCTCCATGCTAAGAACGATCACGCAACGGGGATACAGAATGCCAGATGATGGGAAGAAACATTACTCTGAAGAATACTATGTAAAAAAGGCATCTGGATGGGTAGAATCTGATGTTTACGCTATTAAGTCTTTTCCCCCTTTAGACTTGAGCTACTCTTCCTTTGAACCTGAGAAGCAGACCTTCCGATCCATGCAGGCTGAAGCCGGGGATATGCCGGGCGCTTCACTCAATGACCCTAATTATTCTTTAGTCGATCTGTTTGGAACGGGCCTGCCCGATGTCCTGTATACTTCTCCAGCCGGGTTTTATTATTGGAAAAACATGGGAGAAGGTACTTTTTCCCGAAGAAGACAATTAAAGAACATGCCTGCCGGCATTCGTTTGGACATGGCTGGGGTTGGTTTTGGAGATATGGCGGGAGACGGACAGGCGGACTTATTGGTACATGAAGGTGCCAACTGGGGGTTCTATGAAACAAATGGAAATGCCGGCTGGCAAAATTTCAGACCATACAAAAATCAACCGACCTTTGAATTAAATGCTCCTAATGTCCGACTGCTCGATCTTTCCGGAGATGGGAAAGCTGATATTTTGCGAACGGATATCAATAGTATGGTGTGGTTTCCATGCGAGGGAGAAGAAGGTTTTGGTGCACCCAGACATATTCGTAGGAAAAGAGACTTAGAAGAATTCCCAGATGTAGATTTTTCCAATCCAAGGGTAAAACTGGCTGATATGACTGGAGATGGATTGAATGACATTGTTCTGGTACATGATGGGCGAATTGATTATTGGGCCAATATGGGAAATGGGAGTTTTAGCAGTCGGATCACTCTTAAAAATGCTCCTCGTTTTGGGTATAATTTTGATCCTCAAAGATTGTTTTTAGTTGATATTGATGGAAGCGGCACTTCAGATATGGTTTATGCAGAGTCTGGAAAAGTCCGATTCTGGTTTAATCAATCAGGAAATCAATGGAGTGAAGGATTTGAAATCAATGGCACACCAGCCGTAACAGATCAGGATAGTGTTCAATTCACAGATATTTTAGGATGTGGATGTACCTGCATGCTTTGGACCAGCCAGTATCGAGGTTATGGAAGGAGTCATTATATGTATCTTGATTTTACAGGCGGTGTTAAGCCTAATCTCTTGATAGAAATAAGTAATAATATGGGCTCAGTAACAAAAGCTCAATACAAACCTTCCACTCATTTTTATATAAAAGATTATAAAAAGAATCATAAAAGAGCCTGGGTATCTTCCTTACCCTTCCCTGTCCAGGTATTGGAAAAAACGGAGAAAATCGACCAAATTTCCAGGACCAAATTAGTCAGTTGTTATAATTATCACCACGGCTTTTATGACGGAAAAGAACGAGAGTTTCGTGGAATCAATCCAGGCGCCAAAAGTTCGGGAAAGAGATGGTTCTTTTCGATCCCGAACAGCGATAGTGGTGTCCCCTACTCACCAAGAGGATCGTGCTATTACCGAAGCCATCAGAGATAAGCTGAAAGAAGTTGAGCAAGTTGGCAAGGAAGAGAAAAGCTATCAAGTACAGCGAAACTTGTCTTTTACTGATGCTGAAAAACAAGATCACGTCAACTATCAATCAGGAATGATGGTCCAGTTTCATCGAAAAATCAAAGGTTTCGAAAAGAAGAAAAGGTATGAAATAGTAGGAGTAAGCGATGAGCAAAAAGTAATGATACAGGAACAAGGTGAAGAATCTATACTACCCCTGCCCTTGGATCGACCTCAGAGCTTCCAGGTTTACCAGCAGGAGCACATTAAGGTGGCACAAGGAGATATTGTTCGGATCACCGGCAATGGCAAAACGATGGAAGGACATAGCCTAAATAATGGTCAAGGCCATAGAATAGGCGGATTTACCGATAATGGCAACATCCAGCTCGAAAATGGCCAAACCATTTCCAGAGACTATGGCAACTTTACCTTGGGGTATTATCGTACCTCATACTCCAGCCAAGGCAAGGATGCTGATGATGTATTCATTGCACAAAGCTCTATGTCCTTCCCTGCTTCCAATGAAAAGCAATTCTACGTTTCAGCCTCTCGTGGAATTGAGAGATGCCTGATCTATACCGATGATAAGGAAGCCCTAAAATGGGCCGCCTTGCAAGAGGCTAACCGGATGAGTGCCGCTGAAGTTGCGGATGTTAGTCGAGACAAAAGCTTATGGCTAGCTGCCCGGCAAGCGATGCCTGGCCAACACCGTGATTCTGAGTATCCACAACATGAATTTGAAGTCACCAAAGAGCAAGTCCATGAAAAAACAAAAACATCACTCGGACGAGAATTTTCAGTTGAAGCAGGCCGCTCGGGAGGCCATGAGCCAGGTCTCTGAATTCGATCTACCCAACCTGGATCATCCTTTTGAGAGTGCCAATGAGAACTATCCAGCAGTTGACTCCGGGGATAAGCCCTCCTGCGTGGGCTTTGAGGAATCCGGACGTATTGCCTACAAACTCAAGTTTATCCTGAAGAATGGCAACCGTCATTTCTTTCCCTATGCCTATATTTCAGAAGTAGCCTTTGACATCGAAGGTCGCTTAACTATCTTAACATCTGAACGAGAGATCATCATTGAAGGGCGTGGCTTAGATAATTTGGAAGAATGGGTTTTTGAAAGTCGAGTGAAGTGGGTGAAAGAGGATAATCGGTCTTTTGATCCGCATGAGGAAGGAATTTTCATTTCGGGCATTGAAGTAAAAACAAAAGGCCGTTAGAAATCAAGGTGAACCTTAACCTATTATGTTTTAGTATCCAAAACCAGATGAACTTCGAAATAAAAACCCATATAGTAAAAAACTTTACTGCTTCGATAGAATTCTGAATAGGGACGAGGAAGAGTAAAATTATGGGAGCTTTTAAGTCTTTTATTTAATCAATAATACCGCTCCGTTAAAAACTTTCGTTTTGCCACTTTGGAGCTCAATCTCAATAAGATATACAAAGACACCTGAATTTAATTCTTTCCCCTTATACCGACCTTCCCACCAATCCGTACTTGAATCAAGC
>Ga0070729_10005434_pt1 | contig 13154 bp, 13 predicted proteins | sample tdDd472_FD_66725 | JGI IMG/M metagenome (GOLD analysis project Ga0070729, IMG submission 66725) | Marine sediment microbial communities from the Atlantic coast under amendment with organic carbon and nitrate - tdDd47.2 | ecosystem: Environmental > Aquatic > Marine > Coastal > Sediment | place...
AGCCGCGTCGCCAATATCGGTCCCGGCGAAATGGTCACGGTGCGCCTCGACTACCAGCAGACCCTGGAGCCGGCCGCCGGCACATTCCGCCTCCGCCTGCCGCTCCGTGCCGCGCCGGTTTCGGTTGGAGCCGGCAAGACCGACGAGAGGGTTTCGGTCTCCGTCGACCTGAAGGCGGGATTTCCGCTCGGCAAAGTCAAGAGCCACAACCAGGAAGTGGCGACCGAACCCAAATCGGATTCCCATGTGCTGCTGCACATGACCGCGGCGCGGATGACGGGCAAGGACTTCGTGCTGAGCTGGGAGCCCGCGGCGAGCGACAAGCCCGTCGCCCGGATGTTCCGCGAACGGGTCGGCGGGTCCGACTATCTGCTCGCCACCATCCTGCCGGCCGGCCGCGACCCGTCGGCGGCGAAACCGGCGCGCGAACTGATCCTGGCGATCGACACGTCGTCGTCGATGGCGGGGCTGACGCTCAAGCAGGCGAAGCCGGCCCTGAAGCTGGCGCTCGCCCGCCTGCGCGAAACCGACCGCTTCAACGTGATCCGGTTCGGTACCAAGGCCGAAACCCTGTTTCCCGCCTCGGTTGTCGCCACCGGCGAGAACATCGCTCGCGCCAACGCCTTCCTCGACGACCTCAAGGGCGAAGGCGGCACCGAGATGCAGCCGCCGCTCGAAGCAGCCTTGCGCGACACCACGCCCACGGACGAGGCTACCGTGCGACAGGTGGTGTTCCTGACCGACGGCGCGATCCGGAACGCCCGGCCGCTGTTCAAGCTGATCGGCCGTCAGGGCGGCCGCACCCGGCTCTATCCGGTCGCGATCGGCTCCGGTCCCGACCGGGCGCTGATGCGGCGGATGGCGCAATTGGGCCGCGGCGACCTCGTATCGGTCCGCCTGCGCAAGGATGTCGGCCGGCGGCTCGTAGGACTGTTCTCGCGCCTGGAGGCGCCGCTGGCGACCGATCTGAGCGCCGACTGGTCGGCCGTCCGCATCGACGGCTCTCCCGTCGACCCGCTGCCCGACCTGTTTGAGCGCGAGCCGGTCACGCTGGTGGCGAAGGTCGACAATCTCGCCGGCCATCTCCTGCTGCGCGGCCGCTCCGGCGGCAAGCCGTGGGTCGAGATGGTCGACCTTTCCAAGGCAGAACCCGGCAGCGGCATCGGCAAGCTCTTCGCCGGCCGGCTGATCGACAGGCTGGAGACGTCCCGCCGCGCCGTGCCGCGCATGGCGGCGAAGCTCGACCGCCGCATCGCCCGCCTCGCCCTCGAACAGGGACTGGTCAGCCGCAAGACGCGCCTGGTCGCGGTGGAGACGGTCGAAAAGCCGCCGGCGACGGCCGGACTGTCGAGGGCGCTGCCGCCGCTCGGCCTGGTCGGAAAGGCCCATGCCGGGACCGGACCGGTTTCAACGGCAGCGGCCGACAAGAGCGCCCGACCGATGCTGCTGGCGATGCTCAATGTCGCCTCGGCGCCGGTCAGCGACGCGGTCGCCGGTCCGATCGCCGGCGCTGCCGGGAAGCTGGTGCTGCCAATCACCGCGACCCCGGCCCAGCGCCGCATCGAGGCCGGACTGTTGCTGCTGGTGTTCGGCATGGTCCTCGCCGGCGCCGCGCTGATGTGGCAGCAGGTCAGCCGCCAGGTGAAGCGTACGCCACGCTCGGGCTGGGAGGACTGGTCGTGAGGGCCGGGTTTCTCGCACGGCTTCCCGGCGCCTCGGCCGTCGGCCGGCTGACGCCGTTCGGAAAGATCAACCTGGCGGTGGCGGGGGTGGTGATCGCCGCCGGCGCCGGGCTGATCGGCAACGGGCTCTTTATCCGCGCCAAGGCGATGCTGGCGCAGGTGCTGCTCGACCGCGCCTTCGACGGCTCCGTCGCCACCGGCGAGCCGGTCAGGCCCTGGTCCTGGGCCAGCATCCGGCCGATGGCGCGGCTCGAGTTCCCCCGCCTCGGCCGGGCCTTCGTGGCGCTCGACGACAGCACCGGCGACGCCCTCGCCTTCGGTCCCGGCCACCTGCCGGGCACCGTCCGGCCGGGCGAGCCGGGCCTGTCGGTCTTCGCCGCCCATCGCGACACCCATTTCCGCCTGCTCGGCAAGGTCCGCACCGGCGACGTCATCCGCGTCCGCCGCATCGACGGCGCCTTGTTCGACTACAAGGTCACGAGAAGCCGGGTGGTGAAGTCCGACGAGGCGGATTTCGACCTCGATTCGGTCAAACCCGTGCTGGCGCTCTCCACCTGCTGGCCGCTCGATTCCGACAGTCCCGGCCCCTTCCGCTACCTGGTCGAGGCGGAAATGCTCCCGAAGGTCGCCAAGGCGCAGACGCCGGCCGAGGGTCCGCTGATATCCACCGCTCTCATGCAGAAGTGAGCAAGCCGCCTCTGGCAAGCGGCAGCCGGCCGCCCTATCTCAACCGGGATCAACGGCCCCGGAGGATTTCATGACGCTCGCCCGACGCACCGCCGCCTGCCAGGGCGCTCTTGGCATTTGCATGCTTTTTGCCGGCCTCGCCGCCTCTCCCGTTTTCGCCGCCGACAGCTACGAAAGCGAGAAGCACGCCTTCACCGTCGAGACCGTCGTCCGCGGCCTCGATCACCCGTGGTCCCTGGCCTTCCTGCCCGACGGTGCGATGCTGGTCACCGAACGCTCCGGCGCGCTACGGCTGATCTCCGGCGGGAAGCTGCTGGACGATCCCGTGACCGGAACGCCCGAAGTCGCGGCCTCCGGTCAGGGCGGCCTGCTCGACGTCGTCCTCGATCCGAACTTCGCCGACAACAACCTGATCTATCTGAGCTTTTCCGAACCTGGCGATGACGACACCGCCGGAACGGCGGTGTTGCGGGCGAAGCTGGTCCGCGACGGCGGCGCGGCGCGGCTCACGAACCGGACCGTGATCTTCCGGATGGGCCGCAAGACCGGCACCGCGCACCATTTCGGTTCGCGGCTGGTCTTCGCCCCCGACGGGATGCTCTATGTCACCGTCGGCGAGCGCGGCGACGGCGAGCGGGCGCAGGACCCGTTCGACCACGCCGGCTCGGTGATCCGCATCCGGTCCGACGGCAGCGTTCCCGACGACAATCCCTTCGCCGATGGCAGGAAGGGCCTGAAGGAAATCTGGTCCACGGGCCATCGCAACCCGCAGGGCGCGACACTCAACACGGCGACCGGCGAGGTCTGGACCGTAGAGCACGGCGCCCGCGGCGGCGACGAGATCAACATTCCGCGCTCGGGCAAGAACTACGGCTGGCCGGTCATCTCCTACGGTCGTCACTATTCCGGCGCAAAGATCGGCGTCGGTACGAAAAAGACCGGGATGGAGCAGCCGGTCCATTACTGGGATCCGTCCATCGCGCCCTCGGGGCTCGCCTTCTACGACGGCGCCGCCTTTCCGAAATGGAAAGGCAACCTGTTCGTCGGCGCGCTCAAGTTCCGCATGCTGGTGCGCCTCGAGCTCGACGGCGACAAGGTCGTCGGCGAGGAACGGCTGATCGAAAACCGCTACGGCCGCATCCGCGATGTCCGCGTCGGCCCCAAAGGCGCCATCTGGCTCCTGACCGACCAGCGCAACGGACTGCTGCTGAAGCTCTCGCCGAAATAGGAAATTCACCGCCGGCCGGTTAGACGCTATCATCGGCCCATGTCCAAGCGATCGGGGCCGGGGCGCATGGTTTTGAACATCCTTCTCGTCATCGTTCTGGTGGTGGTCGCCATCGCCCTGATCTTCGTCGCCTATGGCCGCGAGAACACCTGGGTCGCCCTGTTCGGCCCGCCCGATCTCGGACCCGTCGATTTTGCGACGCTGCGCAACAAGGGGCTGATCAACCAGTACCTGATCTGCCCGGAAGGCTATTGTCCGGCCGCAAAGCCCGCCGCCGTCTCGCCCATCTTCACGGTTTCGCCCGGAGAATTACGCGCCGCCGTGATCGTGGCGGCGGAAGTCGACGACCGGGTCGTGCAGGTCTCCGGCGAGGGCGAGGAGGAACTGCGCTTCGTCGCCCGCTCGAACCTGATGCGCTATCCCGACACCGTCTCGGTGCGAGTGCTGCCGGCCGAGGGCGGTTCGACGCTCGCGATCTACTCCCGCAGCCAGATCGGCCGCTCCGATTTCGGCGTCAACAAGGCCCGGATCGAACGCTGGCTGGAGCGCATCCGTCAGGCGGTCGGCGGTTAATTCCCGTTCAGCCGTAGACCCGGTTCACGAGCCAGCGGTGCAGCGGCATATAGGCTTCAGCCCGCTTCGCCACGTAATCGACCGCGCCCGGCCCGAACAGCGCGTCGGGAAACAGCACAGTGTTGCGCACGACGATCCCCTTGTAGCGCAGCAAATCCTCATGCGCCGGGTCGGCGGAGAACCCCTTCGGCAGGCGGGCCAGATGCGGCGGATCGAGTTCGCCGCCTCCGCCGGCCCGTGCCGCCTCGATCGCCTTCGCGAGATCTCCGGCCGCCTTCGGGTCGCCCAGCGCCGACCGGTAGCGGGCGAGCTGGCCGGCGTCGAAACCCCAGTGGCCGGCGCCCATGCCGAGCCCGTCGGTGTGGATCACCACATGGATGCCGGGGCTGCGATTGGGGTGGTCGCCTGTCCAGAAGATCAGGTGCATGTGGTCGTGATAGAGGCGCTTGTCCTTGGAAAACCGCGTGTCGCGATTGATCCTGCGCAGCGAGCCGTTGATCTTCGGCACCGCCTCGAGCGGCGGATCGAACGATTGCGCCGCTCCGGAAAACGCCTCGATGAAGGACAGCGCGGGATCGACGAACAGCCGCCGGTAATCGTCCCGATGCTCCTCGAACCAGTCCTTCGAGTTGGTCTCCGCGACCTCTCCGAGGAAGACCGGCAGGTCCTGGGAAAATCCGTTAAATTTCATGCACTCCTCTCCACTTGTCCGCTACACCACTCCTGGTCACCCATCCTGCACGAGTTCCGCATGCCAGTCTCCCCGCTGGACGCTGTCGGCGACGAGTTCGAGGATCAGGTCGCTCATCGCCTCCAGCGCGAAGCGCGGCGGCTTGCCGGCGAGCTCGCACAGATACAGGGTCCGGCGAAGGTCCGGCTCGACGATGGGTCTGAGAGACAGCGCGCCGCTTTCCACGTGTTCGCGCATGAACAGGTCGGTGCCCACCGCGCAGCCCAGTCCGGCGATCAGAGAGCCGGCCATGGCGTGCAGCGAATTCATCCTGACCCGGGCACTGGATTCGAGCTTCTTCAGCAGCGGCAGGTCGTCGAGGATCGCGAGCGCCGAGGCCCCCTGGCGCAGCAGGATCAGCGGCAGGGCGCGGACCTCGTCGAAGGTGATCGGCTCGCCGTGCGGCCCCATGAGCTCCGGGGTGCCGACGCAGACCAGTCGTTCGCGCAGGACGGGCCGCGTCTTCAACCGCGGATCGGCCGGCGGATTATAGACCAGCGCCAGATCGATATCGGTGGCGAGCACCCTCATCAGCGACGAGCCCGACAGGCTTTCGGTCAGCGACAGGCCGACCAGCGGAAAGTCGTTGAGCACCCGCGAGACGAAGTCCACCCCGATCATCTTGACCGCTGAAAAAGCCATGCCGATGGAAACGTCGCCGCCGATCGATCCGCCCGCCTCCCGCACGTCGGTCTCGGCGTCGGAGACGGATTTCAGGATCGAGCGGGCGTGCTCGTTGAGCCGCTGGCCGGCGGCGGTCGGCTCCAGTCCGCGCGGCTTCCTGACGAATAGCCGCGTTCCCAGTTCCCGTTCCAGATTGGCCAGATGATGGCTGAGCGCCGAAATCGCCACCCGCTCGGACGCCGCCGCCGCCGACAGGGTGCCGTGCTCGTAGATGGCCGCGAAATAGCGCAGTTGACGCGTGTCCATGGTTTCGAACTTTTAGAAAGAAGCCTTCGTAACTTTGAAATTATCAGTCACCCTTTGCAAGCCTATAGTGCCCGAAAAGGCCAACAGGACGCCGACACGGGAGGAGGCGCGCGAGTGACCGGACAAAGCCGGCCATTGGACGGGATTCGCGTCGTCGAGATGAGCCACATGATCATGGGGCCGTCCTGCGGCATGTTCCTGGCGTTTCTCGGCGCCGAGGTGATCAAGGTGGAACCGCCGGAGGGCGACAAGACCCGCGATCTCGGCGGCATGGGCCGCGGCTTCTTCCCGACATTCAACCGCGGCAAGAAATCCGTCGTCCTCGATCTCAAGACCGACGGCGGCCGGGCCAGGCTCGACGCGCTGCTCGCCACCGCCGACGTGTTCGTCGAGAATTTCCGCGACCAGTCGCTCGCCAGAATGGGTTTCGCTCCCGCAGACATGCGCGAAAAGCATCCCCGCCTGATCGTCGCCTCCTGCAAGGGCTTCCTGCACGGGCCTTACGAAAACCGCACGGCCATGGACGAGGTCGTGCAGATGATGACCGGCATGGCCTACATGACCGGTCCCACCGGCCGGCCGTTGCGGATCGGCTCCTCGGCCAACGACATCATGGGCGGGCTGTTCTGCGCTTTCGGGGTGCTCGGCGAATTGCTGATGCGCGAACGCACCGGCAAAGGCGCCGCCGTCCGCGCCGGCCTGTTCGAGAACTGCCTGCTGCTCGTCGCCCAGCACATGGCCCAGTTCGACATCGAGGGTGTCGAGGCGCCGCCGATGCCCGAGCGGCTGTTCTCCTGGCCGGTCTACGACATCTTCGAAACCGCCGACGGCCGCCAGATCTTCGTCGGCGCGGTGACAGAGGGGCAGTGGACGACCCTGTGCGGCATTCTCGGCCTCGAAGCCCTGCTCGACGATCCGGCGCTGCAAACCCGGCCCGACCAGATCGCGGCGCGCGACCGGACGCTGCCGCTGTTCGCGAAAGCCGTCGCCGGCCGCACCATGGCGGACCTGTGCGAAAAGTTCGAGGCCGCGGGCATCCCGTTCTCGCCCATCGCGCGTCCGGCCGAGATGTATGACGACCCGCATGTCAATCGCCCCGGGGGCCTCGTCACCTCCCAACTGCCCGGCGGCGGCACCCTGCGCGCGCCGGGCCTGCCGCTTGAGATCGACGGTGAGACCTGGCTGCCGGACAATGCCGACATTCCGGCGATCGGCGAGCATACCGGCGAGATTCTCGCGAGCCTCGACCTGAAGCCCGGCAAGGAGGCGCGACAGGCATGAGCGCCGCCACCGCCATCTACCCGCCCGACAGGGTGTCCCTGCGCGAAGTCGGCCTCAGGGACGGGTTGCAACTGGTTAGGACTTTTCCATCCACCGAGGCGAAGCGCCGCTGGATCGAGGCCGAAATTCGCGCCGGCGTTCGTCATTTCGAAGTCGGCTCGTTCCTGCCCGCCGGTCGCTTCCCGCAATTCGCCGACATTCATGAAATCATCGAGACCGTCGCCGCCCATGACGGCGCCCGCTCGGCGGCGCTTGTGCTCAACGAACGCGGCGCCGAGGATGCGCTTCGGACGAATGTCGACGAGATCGTCTGCGTAGTCTCCGCCACCGAGGAGCACAGCCAGGCCAATGCCCGCCGCTCCCGCGACGATGCCATCGCGCTGATCGGACGCATCCGCGCAATGCGCGACGCCGCCGGCCACGAAGCGCTGATCAATGTCGGCCTGTCCATGGCCTTCGGCTGCTCGATCGCCGGCGCCGTCGATCCCGACGAGGTCCTGCGGCTGGTCGACCTGCTGCTCGAAGCCGGCGCCGAGACCATCGGCCTCGCCGACACCGTCGGCTATGCCGGACCTCGCCAGATCGGGGAACTCGCGGGCCAGGCCAGGACGCGGATGGGCCGCGTCCCCCTCGGCATCCACCTGCACGACACCCGCGGGCTCGGCCTCGCCAACGCCTCTGCCGCTCTCGATGTCGGCGTCCGGCTCCTCGACGCCTCGCTCGGCGGCCTCGGCGGCTGCCCCTTCGCCCCCGGCGCGACCGGCAACATCGTCTTCGAGGATCTCGTCTTTCTCTGCGAAACGAACGGGTTCAGCACCGGCATCGACCTCGACGCGCTCGCCCAGGCGCGCGAGATCGCCGAGGCCAGCATGCCCGGAGAGATCTTCCAAGGCGCCCTCGCGCAAGCCGGCGCCCCCGCCAACATGTCCTGGCGCGCCGCGCCCTGATAAACGAAGATCGAGAACGAAGACCAAGGAGGAAACAATGAACAGGTTCTTCAAGACGCTCACCGGTGCCGCATTCGCGGCCACCCTCGCCGCCACCGCAACCCAGGCCGCCACCGCCATGCGGTGCAGCCACCAGCTTCCCCCCGGCCATCACATCGCCAAGGTGATCGACCGCTGGGCGGCCGAGGTCGAAAAGGCCACCGGCGGCGAGATCGACGTTCAGATCTTCGGCGCCAACAGCCTCGTCGGCGCCCGCGAGAACATCCTCTCCACCGCCAAGGGCGATGTCGAATGCGCCTTCTCGGTGAATTTCCAGTGGGGCAAGACCCTGCCGATCATGAACGTCACGCTCGCCCCCTTCGCCTTCGGCGATCTCGACATCTGGCGCAAGTGGCCGGATTCGGAGGCCGCCGCCTTCCTCGGCGAGAAGCTGCTGCAGAAGGGCGTGCGCAACGTCGTCTGGCTGTTCACCACCAACACCTCGGTGTTCACCTCCAAGGGCAAGTTCCTGATCGCTCCGGCCGACTTCAAGGGCATGAAGATCCGCGGCCTCGAGCCCTCCTTCAACGCCGCGCTCGAAGCGCTGGGCGCCGCCCCGAGCTCGATGTCCGGTTCGAAGGTCTACCAGGCGCTGGCCACCAAGGTGATCGACGCCGGGCTGACCGACGTGGCCGCCGCCGTGTCGCGCAAGTACTACGAAGTCCAGGACCACTTCGTCGTCACGCCGGTGATGTCGGTCTATTTCCACGGCTACGTGAACCCGAAATTCTATGACGGGCTCTCCGACAAGGCCAAGGCGGGCCTCGCCGAAGCCGGCAAGAAGGCGGCGATGTGGGCGATCGAGGCCTCGGAAGCGGCCGCTTCCAAGGCGCCCGACCAGCTTCGCTCCAAGGGCGCCGAAGTCCACATCACCACCGCCGAGGAGAACGATGCGCTGAAGGCGGTGATGCGGCCGGCCTTCGACAAGAAGTTCGCCGGCGACGCCGACAGCCAGAAGCTGATCGAGCTGCTCGGCAAGATCTAGCCCGCTTCGAATGGCACACGAGACGAAAGCGGAAGGGGCGGACGCCGCCCCTTCCGTGCTGGAGGCGATCGCAGCCTGGCCGGTCCGCATCGCCGGGGCGGTCTCCGCGGCTCTCATCCTCGCGGTGTTCGCGCTGGTCATCTACGCCATCTTCCAGCGCTATTTCCTCGGCACGCCGCTCAAATGGGGCGACGAGATGCTCGGCTACCTGCTGGTCGCGCTCGTCATGTGCGGAGCGGCCGAGGCCTTCCGCCGCGGCGACCACATCGCCATCGACCTGCTGCCGGCGCGGGTCGGGCCGGCGGCGAAGACCGGCCTCGACCTCCTCGCCTCGGCCGCGGTCGTCGCCTTCTCCGCGGTGCTCGCCCACAGCACCTGGCATTCGATGCAGTTCGCCTACGGTTTCGGCTCCTATTCGCAAGGCTATCTCGAGGTCGCGACCTGGATCCCGCAGATCCCCATGTTTGTCGGCGCCTGCCTCCTCGGCCTGATGGCGGCGGTACGCCTGGTCTCGACCCTGATCGCGGCCTTCCGCCGATGACCATCGTCCTCGTCTTCGCCGGGCTCATCGCCCTGCTCCTGACCGGCATCCCGATCTTCGCGGCGCTCGGCCTCACCGCCACCGCGATTCTGCTGATCTCGGAAGGCAACGTGTCGAGCGTCGCCGACACGGTCTTCGCCCATCTCAACAAGGAACTGCTGACCACCATTCCGCTGTTCGTGCTGATGGCGCAGATCATGATCCGCGCCAGGGTGATCGACGATCTCTACGATTTCGCCCATACCGCGATCGGCCATATCCGCGGCGGCCTCGGCGTCGCCACCGTGCTCGCCTGCACCATCTTCGCCGCGATCTCCGGCTCCTCGGTCGCAACCGCCCTGTCGATCGGCTCGAGCGCGATCCCGCAGATGAAGCGCTTCGGCTATCCCGAACGCGACGCGCTCGGCGTCATCGCCGCCGGCGGCACGCTCGGCATCCTGATCCCGCCGTCGGGACCGATGATCCTCTACGCCATCGTCTCCCAGGTCTCCATCGGCGCGCTGTTCCTCGCCGGCATCGTTCCCGGCCTGATGATGGCGCTGATGTTCTCCGCCTTCTGCATCGTCCAGGCCGCCCGGCGCGGTTCGGTGGACGCGCCGAAGGCTGCCGAATGGCGGGTGGTGCTGGCGGCGACCGGGCGCTCGATCTGGGCGCTGCTCGCCCCGCCGGTGGTACTCGGCGGTATCTATTTCGGCATCTTCACCGCTTCCGAAGCCGCGGCGGCGGGCTGTCTCTACGCGCTGGCCGTCGCAATCCTCGTCTATCGCAATTTCGGCCTCTCCGACCTGTGGGACTGCGCCTACGCCACCATGCGCACTTCGATGATGGTGTTCATGATCGTCGCCGGCGCGTCGATGTTCGGCCACGCCATCACCATCATCCGCCTTCCCGTCGGCGTAACCGAGACGGTGGTCGGGCTCGGGCTCGGCCCGATCGGCTTCATCATCGCGGTGATGGCGCTGATCTTCGTCCTCGGCATGTTCCTCGAAACGCTGGCCATCATCCTGATCACCACGCCGATCCTGCTGCCGACAATGGTTGCGCTGGGGATCAATCCGATCTGGTACGGCGTGCTGCTGATGATCAATCTCGAACTGGCGCTGATCACGCCGCCGGTGGGCATGAACCTGTTCGTGATCAAGGGCATTACCGACGCGCCGCTGTCGGAGGTGGTGCGCGGCGCCGCGCCCTTCGTGGTGCTGATGATCGTTGGCCTCGCCATCCTCGTCGCGTTCCCGCAACTGGCGACCTGGCTGCCCGACACCGCCGGCTTCGGGCGATAAAATCCCAAAGAAAAAGGGGCGCCCGTGAGCGCCCCTTCGGTGTTTTCGTCGAAATTGGCCGGCTCAGCCGTGGCGCGCCTTGTAGCGCGAGATTTCCTTCTGAAGCACGATATACTCGTCGCAGAAGGTGCCGCAGCGGGCGCCGATCTCGCCGAGTTCGACCTTCGCCAGATCGAGCCGGTCGATCTGCAGGTAGCCTTCGCCGAGATAGGAGCGGGCGAGCGTGTAGTCGGGGTTGATCTCCAGCGCCCGCTTGTAATAGGCGAGGCCGGTATCGATCCGGCCGAGCTTGCGGTTGGAGAAGCCGAGGAAGTTGAGAACCCGCGGGTCGAGCGTGTGCTTGATCGGCTCGAGCAACGCGATCGCTTCCCGATATTTACCGGCATAGGCGGAGGAGCGGGCGAGCAGGAAGCGCCGCTCGTGCTCCGGCGTGAACAGCTCGACCTTGCGGATGCAGGCGCCGTCCGAATTGCGTCGCACGCGCCCCGTCTTGCAGGAGCTGGCGACGCAGCGGCCGTTCTTCCAGACCGTCTTGCCCTTCGGGCAGGCCTTGGCGACGCAGCCCTTGCCCTTGACGAAATACTGGCCCTTCTTGCAGTTCGGCATGTCCTTGCCCGTGTCGCCGCCGCCGCCGGCGCCCATGGCCATGGTGCTGGAACCCGCGAAGGCCACGATGAGCGCGAGCCCGGCGATGCAGCCGGAGAACCGGCGCGTTAGGGACCGATTTTGCATGGATATCTCCTGATTGGTTCGACCGACCCATGGTCGCAGTTTGACGGAAAACGTAGAAACTGGCAGCGCCCGATCTGGAATCGCGGCGTTCGGGCGTCGATTGCGTTCCCAGAATTAGAGGCTGCCCATGACGAGTTCAAGGCAAACTCGGGCAAATTTCCGTGTGCTACATCACATATCGGCGCTTTCGGCCACGCCGACGCTGGGGCCGGCGGCGACCATGCGATGGATCAAGGACGGGCTTGCGCGGGCATGCGAAACAGTCGAAACAGACACGAGACGAACCTTGCCATGAGGAGACCTAGATGCCGGTGGACCTGACGCTTGACCCGGACACGATCCGGATGTTCGCCGACCGCGCGCGGGCGATCAACGCCATGGAGGCGAGCGACGAGGACGAAAAAGACGTCGAGGGCGATCTCGAGGAGGCCGTCAACCGGCCGGCGCACCACCAGGATACGCTTGCCGAGGAGGAAGCCGGCGACCTCACCCGCGAGGAGCTCACCGAACTGATCGACGACCTCAACGAGGACGAGGCGCAGGAACTGGTGGCGATCGTCTGGATCGGCCGCAACGATTTCGAGGCGTCTGACTGGGAACTGGCCAGGGAGGAGGCGCGCCAGCGCGCCGTCGGTCCCACCTCGACCTACCTGCTCGGCATGCCGCTGCTCGCCGACTTCATCGAAGCGGGGCTCGACGCGCTGGAATTATAGAAATCCGAACCGGCGATTCATTATTTGAACCGACGCCTGTTTAGCCGGGTCAGGGTCTCAACCGGGCTCCGCAACCGATTGACCGGATTCGGTTTTATCCTTCCTCGAGCGGCCGTCCGGCAAGCGCCTGACGGTCGATCTTGCCGGTTCCGGTCTTCGGCAGGTCGTCGAGAAACTCGACGAAGCGCGGCGCCTTGAACGGCAGCAGCGCCGCCTTGACGTGTTCGCGCAGCGCCGCGACCTCGTCGTCGCCCGCCCGGTATCCGTCGCGCAGCGAGACGAAGGCCCGCAGCGCCATGCGCTTGTCGTCGAGCTGGTGGGCGAGCACCGCGCTCTCGTGCACATGGGCATGGTCGTTGAGGCAGCGCTCCACCTCCATCGGCCACACCCATTGCCCGGACACCTTGATCAGGTCGTCGGCCCGCCCCTGGAAGAAATAGAAACCGTCGCGTTCGAGGAAGCGGTCGCCGGTATAGATCCAGTCGCCGCGCATGGTCTCCGCCGTCTTGTCCGGACGGTTCCAGTAGCAGGGCGCGTTGGAGGTGCCGCGCACCCACATCACCCCCTCCTCGCCCGGCGCCGCGAGAATGCCGTCGGCGTCGCGCAACTCGATCTCGTAGCCGGGAACCCGTTTGCCCGCCGAGCCGAGCCGCTGTTCCTCGACCGTGTTCGAGACGTAGACATGCAGAACCTCGGTCGAGCCGAGCCCCTCGATGGCCCGCAGCCCGGTCAGCTCCAGCCAGGCGTTGAACACGTCCTCCGACAGAATCTCTGCCGCCGACATGCATTGCCTCAACGAGGTG
>Ga0070729_10005437_pt1 | contig 13150 bp, 13 predicted proteins | sample tdDd472_FD_66725 | JGI IMG/M metagenome (GOLD analysis project Ga0070729, IMG submission 66725) | Marine sediment microbial communities from the Atlantic coast under amendment with organic carbon and nitrate - tdDd47.2 | ecosystem: Environmental > Aquatic > Marine > Coastal > Sediment | place...
CAGCAGCCTTATCTTCAACTTTCTCCGGCATTCCTGCTGTATTTTTGATCTCAATTTTATTTGGAACTTCATCACTTTTTTTGTATTCAACTTTTCTGATGACGCCATTTACATCAATAATCTCTTTTTTTTGCGTAATTTCATCTGATCCACTCGTTGTATCGAGATTACTTGGCGTACCGGGGATGTTTGATTTTATAGCAACGTTATTTTTGGTTTCATTTGCAACTGGTTGTTTGAGTACCCTGTCAACTATTTCAGGATTTTCTTTGCCAATTTTTACATTGTTAGAACTCGATACAGCCTGATCAGGAACCTGTTTTGTTTCATTATCAGTTTTTACCGAACTGGTGCTTGCCGATTGAATACTCTCTTTTGGCTTAACTTCCCCTGTTTTCGGGACTGAATCAGATTCTTTGCTTTCGGCTCTTAAAGCAACTCCGTTACCCGTAACTTTACTCTCTGATGTTAACTCAGTTTCTGTTTTATCACTTTTAGTTGCAACTTCAATATTACTGACTTTTTCAGAAGCTCCGGATTTATCAACCTGAATATTATCTATTACGCCGGTTTTACTATTTTCAATTTTAGTATCTTTTACATGAATATTACTTTCACTACCGCTACTTTCAGGTTTAGTTGTAGTTGAAGATTGTGATTCAATATTTTCCGCACTTACTTTTATGCTTTCTGAATTAACACCCTTTTCTATCCTTGGAGTTGTCGATTCAGTGTTTACTTTGGTTGTGTTGGAATTGATTGTCTCCTTTGTCGTCCCGGATTTTACTTCAGCGTCAACTTGAGGCGTATTACTCTTTTGAGCTGAGTTGGGAGCTGCTACCTCTTTATTTGTATTGCTAACTGATTTTTCTGTATCAGAGTTAGTAACGTTATATTCTGTTCTATTGAGAGAAGTTTTTTTCGAAGCTTCAGCAACCGGTTCTTTCGTTACATCCGTTTTAACATCTTGCAATAGTTCTTTATTTGAACTCACAGTTTGTTTTGATTCTCCCGGTGAGGTCTTGCTATCAACAGGTTTATCTCCATGCTGATTCTCTATTGCATTATCAACTGTTGTTTTAGGAATTGTTTCATTCCCATTCTTACTTTTTTGACTCGTGATAGTCATCTGACTATCTGCAGATTGTATCTTTGGACTGTTTTCTTTGGGGGGGTGTCCCGTGCTGTTTGAATTGTCAGCTTTTTTGGGATTACTATCTATTTCTAAACTTTTTTCTGAATTTACATCAGACTTTACATCTTTAATCTCTGTTTCAGCACCGGAAAGTGTGACGTTTTTTGCGACGGTAGTTTTATCGCCAGATTGAGAACTGTTCACAACTGTCGTTTTTGGCTTTCCATCAACAATTTCTTCAGTAATTTCTTCGCCATTATTATGCATCTGTTTGGCATAATCGCTGCCATTTACGTTCGCGGTTTTTGCGGCTGATAATGTTGCGCTGGCATCAGTTGAAGATTGAGTCACTCTGGTATTAGATGTAATAGTATTTGCCGAACTTTTTTTACTCGCTCTCTCACTGGTAATTCCACTTACAACATCAACATTATTGTCATCAGATGAATCAGTACTAACTGATAAATCATTTGTCTCTTTGTCATTTAACATTGTGGAGACTATTGACGGATTCACTGGGTTCGAAGCAACCAATTCCGGATTCGTTTTATCTGTGCTGGTATCTGATACTATTTTGTCATCTTTTGGGACTTTAATTTCTGTTGTAATTTTCTCATCTTCAACCGGATAACCTGAAATAATTATATCTGCTGTCCCGTGATTTAGAGGGGCCGCAGTTTTCTCAGTTATCAAATCAAATAACTTTGTCTCTACAAGTGGCAAATTACCGCTGATTTTTTCAATTGATTCCTCTTTCGAGGTACCTGATGTCAACTTGCCTATTTCAGAATTATCATTTATCTCATTTTTTTCTAAAATGATTGCCTTTAATTCATCAAGTAGAGATTTTACATCAATCAGGGAAACTTGTTCATTTTTCCCTTCATCATTTGGCACTAGTATTTCTAACTTTCCAAATTCGGTTAGTTTAGCAGAGATTATTTCAAGTTCGGGTGTGGATAAATTATCTGTCGGCAAGATATTTTTTAGCAAATTAAGTGCTGAATTATCAGGTTTATCTGCTGCTGATAAAAGTAGCAATTGTGGACCGGACTCAGTAACAATTTTTAGCAATAATGAATTATCTTCAGAGCCTGGTTTAATGTTACTTTTTATAAAATCAATTAAAGCTTTGGGATCAGCTACTATATGAGCAGGAATCTGTTTAACTATTAGGCCTTCAGTATTTGCGATTTCTTGAGCGGCAACAGTAACTTTTTCGGATGATTTTGCAGTTAATATATTAGCAACTAAATTGGTTAAACTATTATTACCGGAATCTGTTGAATTTTCATTTATCACAACTTGTAAGCTGGATAATAATTCAGGGTTTGATATAATACTTTCAATTTGACTGTTAATCGACTCTTTTGCCTGTTCTGGAGAGATATCCGCAGATGTAGTTTGAAGGATGTCACCAAACATCGCTCCCAGGCTTCGAACTTTTTCCTTCAAATCAACTCCCAGGTCCTGGGCTTGTTGATTGTTGGGAAGACCGATGAAGAGTGGATTAAACAGCATTTATCTTGCCTTGGTTATCTGATTAGCAAATTCAGGATTTAATGCGGCTAATATTTTTGCCGCTTTTTTCTTATTCATAGAGTACAATATGTCTCTAGCGACATTATCGGAATATTTTTCAATTATTTTAGCAGCTTTATTTGCTTCCATATTTTCATACATAGCTGCTGTTTTCTTTTTCCAATTATTATAGGCTTCCTGAGCAGCTTTCTTTTTTTCTTCCTTTTCATAGTCATTATCCTTTTGGGCGATATATTCATCATTTGCCTCTAAAGGATTATTCGATTTTTTAACCACAGGAGTACCATTCTCTTCAGCATCAGCTATACTATCCTCCCTTGCTTTTTCAGTGGCAAGAGAGTCTAATATCTGCTGTTTTAGAGTCTCTTTCAACTCAACAACTTCTGGGCTATCTAAAACAACCAAATCATCTTTCGGTCTTTCACGAAAATCGAATTTAAATATATTGTTATACTTGATGTTCAAATACACGACCAAGGCAGTTATATTTATGAAAATCAACGTGTATATCGCTATGTACATTAATGTCTTTTTCATTTTACTTCCGTGTGTATCGTTGTATTGCAATCTCGTCTAAGTTCATATTATCAATCTTATTTTGCTCGAAATTATGGTCTTCAAGATGTTTCTCTTCAAGTTTATTAAAAATCTTTTTTTCTTTTGTTTTTTCTAACAGTTCAGCATGTTTTGTAACTTTTTGCTTATTTAAATCTGCAATTCCGCAATAGATATTTTTCTTGATACTTTCCAAATGCGCTATATATTCTTTATGGTATTTTATATCCAAAGCCCGGCAATTTTTAGCCAGATTCTCTTCAGCATATTTTTTTTGTTCAGATACTACATCATCGTAATCTTTTTTTAGATTGTGAATTTTCATTTCCAATTCAGCAATATCCTTCTGAATCCTAGCTTCCTGAATTTCTTTTATATTTTTTACAATTTCATATTTGTACTTAAATTTTGACATAACTCTTATACCGGCTCATCGGTGATATCAAACAATCTGTGTACTGTCTCTTTATAGATTGTCTCTTCATTCATGTCTTGTTTAAGAAATGAGCGTAAACTTGAAATTTTCGATAATGAATTGTCAATCTGCGGATTGCTCCCTTTTACATAAGCCCCGATATTAATTAAATCTTCGGCTTCTTTATATGTTGCCAAAACTTCCTTGAATTGAGATGAACGTTTATAATGATCTCTGGTAACTATATCCGGCATAACCCTGCTTACTGATTGAAGTGGATCGATCGCCGGATAGTGCCCGGAATTAGCTAATTTTCGTGAAAGGACTATATGCCCGTCGAGAATTGATCTTACAGCATCTGCAATCGGCTCATTCATATCATCACCATCAACTAGTACCGTGTAAAAACCCGTGATTGAACCCTTATCTGTAGTTCCTGCTCTTTCCAATAATTTAGGAAGTTGTGCAAACACCGATGGAGTATAACCTTTTGTGGTAGGGGGTTCACCAACGGTAAGTCCAATTTCACGTTGTGCCATTGCAAATCGCGTTACAGAATCCATCATTAGCACCACATTCAGCCCCATATCTCTGAAATACTCGGCAATTGCGGTACCAATAAAAGCTCCTTTCATTCTAAGTAAGGCTGATTTATCACTTGTTGCTACTATTACTACACTCTTTTTTAAACCTTCCTCACCAAGATCTTTTTCAATAAATTCACGTACTTCTCTGCCTCTTTCCCCAATTAACGTAATCACGTTAATATCGGCATCTGTATTTCTCGCGATCATTCCCAGGGTAACACTTTTTCCAACTCCGCTGCCGGCAAAAATACCTACTCTCTGTCCCTTGCCTACGGTTATCAGACCGTCAATGGCTCTAACTCCTGTTTGTAGCGGGTCAGCAATTCTCGCACGTTCCAGTGGATTTGGCGGGTCGCGGTGGATATTCTGCATTTGTGAGCAATTAATTGGGCCTTTCCCATCAATGGGATTCCCAAGTCCATCAATTACCCTTCCCAATAATTCATGACCGACCGGTATCGCGAAATTTTTTCCGGAGGCAATAATTTCGCACGCAGGGGATATTTTATGCACCTCACCAAGAGGTATTGACAATACTTTACCTTCTTTAAACCCTACGACCTCTGCCTGGCAAACATGCTTTCCATTTTGATCAACAATGGAACAGACTTCACCTAATGAAACATTCGGACCGGTAGATACTATCACCAATCCTACAACGTCAGTAACTTTACCATTTACTTTTATCGTTTCGAAACGTTCAATTCGTCTTTTATAATCCGCTATTTTAGTTTCGATATAATCCATATTATTCGTTCTCTTCATCATGAGAATCATCGAACAAGCGCTTTAATTCATTTATGCGCGTGGAGATACGTGCATCAACATTACCAATCTCGGTCTCAATAAAACAACCTCCCTGATCCATTGATGCATCTGCTTCAAATTTGATATTAGAGAATGAGTCCGTGGAAAATAGTTTTTTTGCCTCAACATCCAATGATTCTATATCCTGGGGGTTTAGTTTTACACGGATATTATTGGCTCCCAAAACCTTTTTTATTGCAGTTTTCAGGATTTCATTGATATTACTATCTTTATTCAACTCCTTCTGGATGATTTTTTCAGCCAAAGCAAATGAGAGATGGATGACGGCCTCATCAAATATCCCCCCATACTCATTAAATTTGGTATTTAGTTCATTTATCAGGTATTTGAATTTGGTCACTTCATCTTCAAGGGCAGTTTGATATTGTAAGGCAATTTCTTTCTCGGCTGCCTGTAATCCCTCATTATACCCCTGGCGGTATGCTTCATCCAGCTTCTCTGAAATATCTATCTCTTGCTGTTTTTCTAATTCTTCTTCGTTGTCTTCAACTTCTTTGTAAACTCCTTGTTCTGCAACATATTCTTCAAAAGGAGTTTTAAGCCGAATTTTTAGTTTGGATATATTTTTTACTTTAATTACATCAGACATAAACTTCTTCCAGCATACCACGAACGTTAAGAGAAATTTCGCCGGTGTCTTCCATCGATTTTACAACATCAATTATTGCAGCCTGGGCAGTCTCAACTTCTTTCAGCTTGACCATACCCATGTACTGCAACTCTTCTTTAAGCAAGTCGGCAGCACGTTCAGACATATTCTTAAATATCTTATCACGCAATTTTTCATCTGCAATTTTAAGAGCAAGCGCAAGGTCTTTCCTATCCACATTACGGAGTATCTTCTGAACATCCCTGTCTTCGATGTGAACAATATCATCAAAGATGAACATAAGTCGTTTAATTTCAGCAGCTACTTCAACATTTTTGTTTTCAATTTGTTCAAGTAATTCTTTACTGAGTGTTACACTGGTTCTGTTCAAAATTGTAGCCAAACTTTTGGTCCCGCCAATTTTACTCATAGAGGAGCTCATTGACATGCCCGCCATCTCATCTACTACTTTTTCAATCTGCTTAAGCGTCTGAGGTGATATTTTGCCAAGAGTTGCAATCCTGTATGCAACATCAGCTCTTAGTGAATCGGGCAATTCTTTAAGCGCATTTGCTGTTTGATCCGGGCTAAGATGAGATAAAATTAATGCTATAGTTTGCGGATGTTCCTTATTAAGAAAGTTAACAAGCTGCGTAGAGTCAGCTTTTTTTAGTACGTCAAATCCGCGTAAGGTGGTTAAATCTTTCACTTTCTCGATTATTTCCATCGCTTTGGGTACACCAAAAGATTTTTCGAGAATGTTTTGAGCATACTCCAAACCCCCTTCCAGCATATATTCCCTGGCAACGATCATGGAGTAAAACTCGGTCATAACATCGTTAACAATGTTTGCCGGTGTATTTTTTACCCGGCTGATTTCCGCAGAGATAAGCTCTATTTCTGTAGTATCCAGATGTTTAAATACCTCTGAAGCTATTTCCACATCAAGTGCAATCATCAACATGGCCGATTTCGTTGCACCAGAAAGTTGATTTTGCTTTTTATCGCGTACGTTTAGTTTTTCTTTATTCTTAGTATTCATCTTCATATAACCACGCATGTATTAGTTTTGCTGCATCTAAGGGGTTTTCAGATACGTAATTGGCGATTTTATCATGTTTTTCTTTTTTCTGAATTGCATCACCCGAAATTTCTTCTTCTATTGAACCCAGGGGTTGATATTGAGGCTTTTTACTACCGCTTAACTGTTTAGCTTCCTGACGGGATTTATTATCGTTGTTCATTTCCAGTTGTGGTTGATTCCCTTTTTCAAAAAAGTCTTGATTACCTTGTGAATTCCCCGCACCCTGGAATGCAAGTTTTGGAGAGCCGGATACTTGTCCTGATAATAATTTTTCACTCTGAACTTTACCTAATAATTTTTTCACTAGAAAGATTGAAGCTCCAATCGCGAAGAAAATAAAAATCAGGTTTGTAATTTTGTTGTAATCTTCATAAATAGGAGTGCCCTGCATCGGAGTATTGATTTCGTTCATCTCATAAAGTTTTGTCTCAAAGGGAATATTTACAATACTGAATTGATCATTTCTCTGTGCATCAAAACCAACCGCATTTCTTATAATTCTTTCAAGTTTTCTTATCTGGGTCTGTGGACGTGGAGTATAAACACTAACCATCTCCCCATCCTGCTCAACATTTTCAATTACATCATTGATAACAGTCGCAATACTTAATCTTTTTATTGTACCGGTGCCTTCAACCACCCGTTGCACTGTTTTATTGATTTCGTAATTTAAGATACTATTTTCGCTCACATTTGAAGTTGAGTCCCCAATACCTCTATCATTATTTTCCGTTTTAACCAATTGTTCTGAAATTGCAACTTGTGACTCTGGATCAAATATTTCCATTGTTTTTTCTACCTGATCAAAGTTGAGGTCAACATCAACTTTAACCATAGAATTACCAAATCCAAGTACATTATCTAAAATACTCTGAGCTTTTTTCGCTAGATATGATTCAACAGATTGTTTTAGCTCATACTGATTTGAGCTTGCGGCTGTTAGTGCATTTTCATTCGATTCTTTTGATAACAGGTGACCTTTGGAATCAAGTATAGTTACATTTTGAGGTAGTAATCCCTCTACACTGCTGGATACCAAATTTATAATTGCATTTATTTTTGGCTGCGGCAGACTGTAACTTCCCACTAACTTTAATAATACAGAGGCGGTTGGAGCTTTCTCTTCATCCTTGAACACTGAGCGTTCCGGCATTACTATATGCACCCGGGCTCCTTCTACTCCCTCCTGCTGCATAATTGTCCGGGATAACTCTCCTTCTATTGCTCTTTTAAAATTAAGTTTCTGCATGAACTCAGACATGCCCATGGTGTTTTTATCAAAAATCTCATATCCAACTATACCTGAACCGGGAATTCCTTTTGTTGAAAGACCCATTCTCGTTTCATAAACTATATCATTTGGAACACGTATTATTTTACCATCATCTGCTATCTGGAATGGAATTTTTTGCTCGTTCAGGTATTCCAATACTTTTCCCGCATCCTCTTCCTGCAGATTAGTAAATAATGTTCCGTAATCAGGTTCGTTCAAAATGACCATTAAAATTCCCAAAAGGATAACGGTCGCAAAAACAGCGCCGCCAATGATAACTTTTTGCGGGACTGACAATTTATTATATAAGGCGGTCAATTCTGATAGAATGTTCTTTTCCATGGCTTATACCGGCATTCTATTTAATTCTTTATACATGTCAATTGTTTTATTTCTTATTTGCATCAATAGCTCAAGTGAGGTTTTAGCTTTTTCACCGGCTATCATCACATCATGAATCTCAACATTGCCTCCATGTATAAAATCTTCGGTTAGCCCTTTGGCACTATGTTGATCCATGTTTACTTCATCTATAAATCCTTTAACCATCTTGCCGAAACTACTGTTACCTGGTTTTTGAACGGCAGGTTGTGCTCCGCCAAACGGATTCTGAAATTTATCTGGTCCCTGAATTGTCATTTTAACCTCTTCTGTTAAATAGTGTGCCAACACTTATCCCGGACATTTGTCCGCTTCTTCCATAAAAATGGTGCTGCATAATTTCATCCCGGCTTCCGGGATATTTCGCTGCAAAAAAGTTTTTCTCATCAGAAGTAATCACGGGGTCTGCAATTGCTTCTGTTTTTGCACTTTGAGCTGTTTTATTTATCCCGCTAAACTGAAACGGCGAATAATTTCCAATTGAATTCATCCCAATTTTCATCTATATCTCCAAAGCATCTTTATTCATTTGTTTCGATGATTGAATTGCTGTTAAATTAGCCTCGTAACTCCTGGTTGCCGAAATCATCTCAACCATTTCTTCAATAATATTTACATTCGACATCTCAACATAACCATCATCGTCCGCATCCGGATGATCAGGCATAAAAACAACTTCACCCTCTTTATTATCAACCTGCACATTAAACAACATTTTGTCTTCATCTTGCTTAATGTCGTTATTAAGAAAAGGTGTTTGGATGTGTGGATTTTCTGATCCGGCAAGGCGTAATACCTTATCCGGTTTTAATTGGTTCCTATTCCCACTCATCCCTTCAATTTCACTAACAGTTAAAAATTTCCTTCTGTAAGGATCACCGTTTGCGTCTCTAACGGTATCTGCATTTGCGATGTTTTCAGCGATAAGATTCATTTTTTTACGTTGTACTCTTAAACCTTTTGCGCTTATATCAAAACCGGATAAATTACTGCCAACTTTCAATGTTGTCCTCCGTTTCTAATTACATCTTGTAAATTTTTATAATATTTACCAATCTTCTTGGTTGCAAACTTGTATTTAATTGTATTTTCTGCCAGTTCAGACATTTCCTTATCTATATCAACATTGTTCTTGCCAGAGAAGTAATCAACATGTTCATCTTCAACTATCTCAAAACTTTTCTTCTCTCCCGCCAGTGTGCCATCAAATTCAATATGACGATTATTAGTCAACTTAATTCCACCATCGTTTATTGCATTATCAAGTACATCTTTAAACTTTACATCTTCACGCTTATAGTTTTCTGTACCCATATTCGCTATGTTATTCGCGATAGTGTAATTTTTTACACTTAAGTAACCGAGGTAATTTTCTAAGGATTTTGTTTCGAATCTTGGCATCTTTTAAGTTCCTTTTTTCACAACTGGAAAAAGGAACTCAAAAGTAATGCCATAATAAATATTGGTGGATTTAAATCTTTTTAGAGGGTTTGTTTTTTTAGGTTGGCTAAAATTAGACAGTTGTCAGTTATTAGTCAGAATAATCTAACACAATCGATTTAGTTTGTCCGCACGAACACTGAAACTTTATCTCTTTGATGTTATCATTCTTGTCTTTTTCCAGGATAACCTTTATTCCTTCAACATTTTCTTCGAAAACAGACACTTTTTTACTTCCCCTGATTTTCGATTTATTTGCTTTAATAATGTTATTAGAATGCCTGTCATCCTCTATCTCCAACTGTTTGAAGATAGGCTCTATAAACTTTTTATTCACACTCATAACGCCTCATTAATGATAATTGGAATTTTTTCCAAATCAGCAATTACATCCGCATTGCCCATCTCAATCACTGCACGAGGCATGCCAAATACCACACAGCTATCCTGATCCTGCGATATCACATGTCCACCCATCTTTTTAAGACGATCAATTGCTATACTCCCGTCTTTTCCCATCCCCGTCATAATAACACCCATCGTTTGTTTACCGTAGATATCAATAACGGAGTTCATCATCACATCAACCGACGGGCGATGAAGTGTATCTGAAGGTTCTTCAGAAATTTTTATAGTATTAAAACCCGGGTGCTTTTTCAGTGTCATGTGGTAACCGCCGGGAGCAATATATACGGTCCCATTTTTAACAACTTCACCTTCCTCGGCTTCTTTTACGTTAACGGTAGAAAGATCGTTCAGCCTCTGCGATAGCGACTTTGTAAATTTTGGCGGCATGTGCTGCACAATAAACATAGGAACATTCGTAAATGTAAGTTTGGGAATTACTTTCTGTAACGAAAGTGGTCCGCCGGTGGAAATGCCCAATGCAACAGCTCTATATCCAATCCTGGGAAGTGAACGGAATTTGGAAGTATATGTAACTTCTTTTTCCGGAATTAGAGGGGATTTAATGAATCTGAACCTTCTTCTTAAAGATTTCTGCGAAACTATCTCTTTAACCTTGCGAATTAGTTCTTCACGAATTTTAATAATATTTACATTAACAAAAGAAAGTTCTTTTGGGATAAAATCAACTGCACCAAGTTCAAGTGCTTTAAGAGTTGATTCAGCGCCCTCTGTAGTTAGCGAACTAACCATAATTACCGGAGTAGGACACTCCTTCATTATTTTTTCTAGAGTTGATAAACCATCCATCCGGGGCATTTCTATATCAAGAGTAACAAGATCGGGTTTTAGTCTTTTTGTCAATTCAAACCCCTCCACCCCGTCTTTCGCAGTGGCAATAACCTTGATTCCCTTATCCTCTTCCAACATGATAGAAATCGATTTCCGCATAAAAGCGGAATCATCTACAACAAGTACTCTAATTGGCTCTGGCAACCTTCTTTTCCATTTTACTTATTATTTCACTTAGGTCCAAAATCATCACGACGGTACCGTCACCCATTATGGTTGACCCTGCAACACCTTTTATATCGCCGAGATATTTACCGAGAGATTTTATTACAACTTCCTGTTGACCGATTAACTCGTCAACTTTAATTCCAAAAGTTTTCTCTCCTATTTTTACAATCACAATATACTGTTTTTCACGTTCTTTTCCACTTGATGATGTATAAAGAATATCTTCAATCGAAAGTAAAGGAATGGTCATGTCTCTTAAATGAATAACTTCTTTCTGATTGATAGTATATATTTCTTTACTGCCGGCGCTTACAACCTCAAGAACTGAATTTAGCGGAATTACAGCTAACTCGGTATTAACTTTTACTATCATACCATGTATTATCGCGAGCGTAAGAGGCAATACAATTTTAATTTTTGTACCAACCCCAACTTCAGAATCAATGTGAATCATCCCACGGAGTTTAAGAACGTTCGTCTTAACAACGTCCATACCCACACCCCTGCCGGAAACATTGGATACTATTTCTGCGGTTGAAAAACCGGCCACGAATATAAGATTAAATATATCCTGTTTAGATAGCTCTTTTGCCTGCTCAGGTGTAACAATATTCTTTGAAATTGCCTTATCAAGTATTTTTTTTGGATCAATACCTCTTCCGTCATCTTCAACGGTTATAATTATATTATTACTTTCATGCTCTGCATTAAGGGTAATAACACCCTGTGGATTTTTACCATTTTTTATACGTTCTTCTTCTGTCTCCAGGCCATGGTCGGAAGAATTTCTTACAAGATGCACCAGCGGATCATAAATCTCCTCAACCAGTGTTTTATCAAGTTCGGTCTCTTCCCCTTTGATCACTAGTCTGATGTTCTTTTTTGTTTCTTTGGCAAGATCACGCACCAACCTTGGGAACCTGTTAAAAACTTTCCCAATTTTAACCATTCTTGTTTTCATTACAACAAGCTGGAGCTCATTTGTCATAAGATCAATTTGTCTGGCCGCCTCGGCAAGGTCCCTGGCTTGTTTTGTCCCCTCGTACTCAAGAGCAAATTCATTATTAAGCTGTGCAAGCTGGTTCCTGCCTAAAACAAGTTCAGATACAATATTCAATAATTCATCCAGTCTTTCTACATCAACACGGATACTATCGTCTACTTTTTTTGCAACCTGAGAAACAGGTGACTTGTTCTCAACCTTCGCAACAACTTTTTCTTTTTTTATTTCTTTAGGTGTTACCTTTTTTGTGTTATCATCCGGTAATTTATCACTACTCTCATTAAGATTTTGTTTATTGAAGCTTTCCTGAATTAACTTCTCAAACTCTTCATCACTTAAATCATCTTCATTTACAACAGTTTCATCAGAATCATTTATGGAAGTATCGCTACCCTCCTCATCGAAATTATCAGGATTTTCTATTCTCTCTAATAACACTGCAAGATGTTTAATCACCTCTTCAACTTCAACATCTTCATTGTTTTTTGTTTCGATGAAATCTACAAGTTCTTTTATTGTATCAAACGCCTCAAGAATACCATCCATTAAAACAGAATCTATTTCTGCTTCACCTTTTTTAAGTTTGTTAAGAATATCTTCACATTTATGAGTTACTTTGGGAAGTTTTACCAAACCTAAAAAGCCGGAAGTACCTTTGATAGTATGAAAGGCTCTGAAAATTTTATTTAACAAATCGGTATCGTTCGGTGAATCCTCGAGAAGAACCAGATCTGTGTCAAGCTGTTCCAGAATTTCCTTTGTCTCAACAATAAAACTATCTACGATCTCCTTCATGTCGGGATCGGCTAACATCATATAATTTGTATTTTCTTCCATAGCACTTTCTATGAGAATAATTTGTCTATTTCATCCTGACTGGCTTTAGCAGAATT